>Ga0302324_100008920_pt1 | contig 21092 bp, 18 predicted proteins | sample Palsa_T0_1_FD_201949 | JGI IMG/M metagenome (GOLD analysis project Ga0302324, IMG submission 201949) | Peat permafrost microbial communities from Stordalen Mire near Abisko, Sweden - Palsa_T0_1 | ecosystem: Environmental > Terrestrial > Soil > Palsa > Peat permafrost | place: Sweden: Abisko...
GCAGATATCCGGGGACCATGAAATGCCGGTCGCGATGAAAAAGAATGGCGCCGTGCTCGCCGCGCTTGATGACCAGCGTGCGCGGTCCCATCTCGAGGATCTTGGCGGCGGCGCGTTTGAGGTTGTAGGCTTCGGCCAGCATGCGCGCCTCCGAGTCGTTGATGAGCAGAAAGTCCCACTCGCGGATGGTGTCCAGGAGTTCCTCGCGGTAATCCTTGATCCAGTAGTTCATCGTGTCGCCGCCCACCAGGCGCACGCCGTTCATTTGCGCCCGCACGCTGCGCTGGAGCGCGGGCTGAATATTGCCGAGCAGCAAATACGGGGCCGCGCGGTAGCTTTCGGGCAGTTTCGGATCGAAGCCTGCGAAGACGTTGAGGTCGGTGCGGAGCGTGGTGCGATCGTTCATGTCCGCCGAATAAACACCGGACCAGAAAAATGTTTTGCCGGGAACGCGCTCGAGGCCCTCGATATCGATGCCGCGATCGACGAGAAACCGCTCGTCTTCGGAGGCGAAATCGTCGCCCACCACGCCGACGATTTTGGTTTTTGCGAAATAGCTGGAGGCGAGCGCGATATAGGTGCAGGCGCCGCCGAGCATGCGATCGACGCGGCCATGCGGAGTCTCCACCCCGTCATAAGCCACCGAACCGACCACGACAACGGACATATGCTCGATTGTAACCAGCGGCGGGTCCGTCGCGCGCGAGTTCGCTAGAATGAAGTTGCCGCAAGGGGCGGTTAGCTCAGCCGGTTAGAGCGCCTGCCTTACAAGCAGGAGGTCCGCGGTTCGAGCCCGCGACCGCCCACCACAAGAACTGTTTACCAGGCGATACCGAGTTCACGAGCTAGAGAGGCGAGGCGGGAGTCCGCGGTCCACAACGGCATCCGACCCACGATAGCGGACGCCAAGAGGTGAACGCCGATCCAGCCTGCCCCGCGCCCTTGCAGAGCCCGATCACGAACGAATGCCACGACATCGCGATGCGGAATGAAGCTGGCGTGCCGTATCCGTTCGTAAGCTGTCAACAGCTTCCCGCGGCTTCCTCGAGCGCCAATGAGAAGTTCTCCATAGACCAACTCATGCCCGGCCACCTCATCCATGCTCAGAAGTCTTTCCAACTCGGTGGCGTAGGGCGCCCGGTCTGCCAGGAACCTGATCCACACCGAAGTGTCCACCAGGACCATCAGGCCACCCTGCCCTTTGACGACCGTCGTTCACGACGTCTGGGCACGTCTTGCGCCCGGGGCTCAGCGCCGCGAAGCGCACGAAGGCGCTCGTAGGCTGCATGGCGAATCAAGGCCTCGAGGCCCAAGCGGAGCGTGTCTGTATCCGTGGTCGCGCCACAGGCCGCCTTCGCCTCCCGGAGGAGTTCCTCGCTGACGTTGAAGGTCTTCTTCATACATACTATTGTGCCATATAAGTATGGCCAGTTATTCCACGATTGGCAGCTAACGGTTCGCGCTATTTCAGCGGACGCCTGTTAGCAAGCCTCGGCTTTGCGGAATAGAACAGCGTGCGTTCCAAGGTGCTCAGTCAGCTTTAGCTGAGCTTGATCTAGTTCGATCTTCAAGGTATCCATTGCCTCGGAAAGTTGTCCCGCTTTCGCAGGCTCACGGCGGCGCTGCCCCTCGAGTTCCCTGTAGCGTTTTTGACGGCTCGACCGGATCCACTCCAGCACGGAGCACAGGTCGCATCCGATCTCGACCGCTCGCTCCCTTCGGGCTGGTTTTCTGTTCATCGTCCGCCTTCTTAAGAGGAAACGTGCGTCGCGCGCCAAAGGTTACGTTTTCTTCATTCGAGATGCCCATCATTACGCTTCGATACATTCGCTTGTGTTAGGATGCTTCGTCAGAGCGGAGGTTCAAGATCATGAATTGGAAAGCGCGATTACGCCGTTGGATGGGCTTGTCGTACGTGTGCCTGATGGTGGTGGTTTCCGGCATTTGGATCATGCACGCCCAACAGGAACAGAATCCGAACTTCACCGGAAAAATTACGCGGATCGAAGACGCCGCCAAGCCGGGAATCGCGCACATCCACTTTGAAGCCGGCGCCCGCACTAAATGGCACATCCATGAGGGCGGCCAGATTATCTTGGTTGAGGAAGGCGTTGCGCGGACCCAGTTGAAGGGGAAGCCGGTGCTGGAATTGAAGGCCGGCGAAACCACCTACGCGCCTCCGGGAGCGGCGCACTGGCACGGCGCCTCGCCCGATGAAGCGGCGACTCAGTTCAACGTCAGCCGAGGCACAACTACTTGGCTGGACGCAGTCACCGAAAAAGACTACACGGCCGCGCCCAAGAAGCCCTAGTTGGTTGCCGCAGGGTTCGCCGCCACCTGCTGCGGCTTAATGAGTTCGTCGATCAGAAACAGGTCCGTGAGCAAGGCTCGCAGATGGATGGAGGCGTTGAGATTGTCGATCAACTGCGAGCTGATGGAGGGCTGCGCCAGAACCATTCGCAACGCCGCCAGCGAATCGTTCGCATCGCGATCTAAGACGGCCAGGAACGGTTCGTAGCTGCCCATCCCTCCGTCGCGGGCCACTGCCCCATAACTCTGGGCTAATCCAGCCAGCGCATCCACGGCGCGCTTCAGAAATTGCCGAAGCTGTCCACCGTTGCCGCCCTCGCCGGGGAGTCCCTGCGCGGCATAGGCCAGCATGAACTCGTAGCACTCTTCGATGGCATTACAGCGCTGCCGGACGTCGTCCAGCATGCCTTAGGCTGAAGCTCCCTTGGACGTGGTGGCTTCCACGGTCCATCGCTCCGGATCGTGGTGCTCAAGATAGTATTCCTTGGGCATGGAACCGAAGACCATGGATTTCGTGATGACGAGCTTCTCCGGCCGAAGGGCGAAGTAGATGTGAATCATGATCAGCGCGATCAGGCTGACGCCCGCGAGCCCATGCAGCACGTACATCATGCCCCAGGTCATGTCGCCGAACAAATAGGGATTGCGGGGGAAGAAAGCCGTGCGCACGCGAAACATCATGAACACGCCGGTCACGATCACCGCCAAACCGGTCAATAGGATCGCGCCGTGGTACATCTTGTTCTCGAGCGGGTACTTGGCGAATCGTCTGGGCGCCGGAGCGTCCTGTCCCATGAACCGCTTTAGTCTGCGAGTGGCGTCTTCGATATCTTCCTTATCCGGCCAGATGGCCCAGAAGTCCATGAAGAAGGTGGCGTGGACGATGTGGAAAATGATGGAGACGGTCAAGACCGCGCCCGCGATCCAGTGGTAAGTGACCCAAGGAAACCGAACGCCGACTTTCGGAAGAAACGCCGTGACAAGCAGCGTCAGCATAGACGCAGCCATGATCCAGTGGAACATGCGCGCGGCGAAGGAGTGCCTGGGGACTTCCGCCGGCACGGTGGCGACGACGGCCGCCGACGGAGCGCCCGAGAATTCCTCCGCCGCGGCAAAATATCGAGCCCAAATCGCGTGAACCACCAAGAAAGCCAGTCCCGCGATGGCGAACACCCAGATCAAAATCCAGGCAATATGTATCGGGACGACTTGTCCGAACGGGCTGGTTGCCCACTGCACTATGCCCACGTTGCTACCTCCACGCCACCAATCGCGCGCTTGACCAGGTTCCGCATGAGCGGGATCTTATATGCGTTGAACTGCAAGGGAACCGCTCCTTCGACGGCCAGTTTGCCGGCCATTTCGCCGGTAGCGGCGTTCGCCGGCTTACCCTTGATCGCATCTTCGACGGCCATCAAACGCAGCGGGCGAGCCGCGGCGCCGTTCACCACGATGCGAGCGGCGTCGATGTTGCCACCCGAGACTTTCATCGCCGCTGCTATGTTCAACAGCGCGAAGTCCCACACGTTGCGGTCGCGAATCTTCTCGAAATAGAATTTCGCTCCCGCCCAGGTGGCCGGAATTCGAATAGCCGTGAGCAAATCACCCGGCTTCAAGATATTCAGCCGCGTAATGTCGATGCCAGGCCCGATGAAATAGTCTTCGGCCTCCACCACGCGCTCGCCCTTGGACGAGCGGATGACGAATTTGGCTTCGAGCGCGATCAGCGCCGGCGCGGAGTCCGACGGATTCACCGCGACGCAGCGGTCGGCGCCCAGGATCGCATGCTCGCGATTGCGGCCTTCCGGCGTGTCGGCGTAGCAAATGTTGCCGCCCGCGCGGTAACACGGCCAGCCGGCGCGGTAATAATGGCAGCGCGCGTCCTGCGACACGTTGCCGCCGAGGGTCCCCTGGTTGCGGATCTGCGGCGAGGCGGCGAGTTCGGCGCCTTCCGAGAGCAGACCGAAGCGTTCCTTGATAATCGGGTTCCTGACCACTTCGGTGAGTGTGGTCATGGCGCCGATCTCGACGCCGCCGTCGCTCGCGGGACGAATGCCCCTGAGCTCGTCGACGCCGCTCAGATCCACCACCACCTTGGGCTTCCTGATGCGGTCCTTCAACCAGTCGAAGCTATCGAGGCCACCGGCCAGCACCCAGGCGTCCGATCCATGTTGCTGGAGAAGATTCTGCGCGTCGGCCGCCGTAGTCGGCTGCAGCAGATCAAAAGCGGGCATGACATCTCGAATTACAGCCATGGTATTCCTCCTTTTCCTATCTCCATCAAATGTGGGCCATCAGCGGATGCTGCATGGGGTGGCCCGCGTCGAGCGAAGCCAGAATCGTATCGGGATTGACGGGAGCGCGCCGGAAGATTTCGTCTCCCACCGCGTCCGAAAGAGCGTTCAATATCGCCGCGCAGCCGCCGCCCACCGGAGGTTCACCGATACCGCGAGCGCCGACCGGCGTTTCGGGATCCGGAATATCCAGCGCTTCCCATTCCATCTTGGCCGGGACATCCAGAATCGTCGGAGGCTTGCTGTGATGAAAGCGTCGCGAGAGCATGGCGCCATACTGCGGGTCCATCACCCATTTCTGACCGACGGCGTGGCCAATCCCGAGGATCGAGCGGCCCAAAACCTGGCCACCCAGCGCCTTGGGGTGAAGCACGCTTCCGACGTCGGCATAAGCGAGGAAATCCAGCAATTGGTACTTGCCGGTTTCCACATCCACTTCCACCTCGGCGAAGCTGGCTACGTAGGAATGGGTCTGGCCGTCGTGCGGATACTTGTCGCGAGCCGACACCACCAGGCCTTCGCCTTGCAGCGCCATCGCCGCCGCCTTGGTGTACTTGTTCACATCCGGGTTTACTTCGTGACCGTCGTAGATGCCGCCCAACTGAATGGCTTTCTGAGCGGCCTGCGCCAGCGTCATTCCGGCGCCGCCGCCTTTGCGGGAGACGCGTTCGTTGGCCACCACGTAATCGGCGGGATTGCCGCCCAGGCTCTTGGCGGCGATTTCCTGGAGACGCAGTTTGGCCTCCTCGCCCACCGCATGGGCGGCGCGCGTCATGGCGTGCGTGGTTTGGCTGCCGCCGGAAACGCAGCTCCAAGCCAGGTTCTTCGAATTGGTGCCCCAGCAGACATCGCACTTGTCCCACGGCACTCCCAGCATTTCGGCGGTGACGCGGTGGACGTCGATCACCGACTCGGTTCCGAGATTGCCGATGCCGGATTGGAAGCAGATGCGCCCGTCCGGCTTGATCAGCGTCAATGCATCGTAGCCGATCGAGCCGCCGACATAGCAACTGATGGAGACGCCGACTCCACGCACCTTGGTGCCGATGCGCTTGGGAGTTCGCGCCGCTCTTTCGTTCCAGTTGAACTTCTCGGCGCCCTTGTCGAGCGCTTCCTTGATGAACGCGCTGGTGGCGTAGGCCCGTTTTCCTTGCCGATTCGCCGGCCCGAACTGCGCCTTGCCTTCGGGAGCGTTGACGCGGCGGATGGCGATCTGATCGATCCCCAGCTTGCGAGCGGCCTTGGCCAGAATCGGCTCCATGAGGGTGATGCCCTGCATGCCTCCGGGCGAGCTCTGAGCTCCGCGCGGCGGAGTGTTGGTCATGACTGTCAACCCGCGGAATCGCATCGTTTCCGGCTGGTAGAGCAGCGAAACCATGCGGCCGGAAGCGGGCGCGTCGCCTACCGGATCGTACGGCCCGGTATTAATCAGCGAGTACATGTCGAGGGCGGTGATGCGGCCTTCCTTGGAGAAGCCGATTTTCATGCGTCCCGTCAAACTGGGCCGGGCGCGTCCGATGAAATGCTCATCCTCGCGCGTAATGCGCATCATCACCGGCGCGTTGCATTTCTTCGAAAGCAACGCCGGAATGACCAGCGAGATGGCGCCGGTGATCTTGCTGCCGAAACCGCCGCCCGTGTATTCGCTGATGAGCACCACCTTGCTCCCATCCGGCTGGCCATCGGGACCAGTGAGCCCGAGCCAGCGCGCGATGGCAGGCACGGTTTGGATGGTGCTCTGTGTTCCGGTATGAACGTAGACCTTGCCGTTCTGCCAGTAGGCCATGGCGGTGCGCGTTTCCAGGCACTGATGGCTGGTGTCGGGCGTAATGAACGTTTCGTCCAGGACTAGCGCCGCCTTTTTGAAACCGGCATCGACATCGCCAACTTTCCATGCATTGCCGGGGTCTTCGGGGAACTTGCCCAACGGCAAGCGCCCTTCTTTCGCATCGGCGAATTCGGCATCGGTAAACTTCAGTTCCTTGACTTCGATGGGCGGAGGAGGAGCGGGCTTCTCGCCGGGCTTCGGCGGCGTCGGTGGTTTGCGATACCAGATGTTGCCTCCCACTCGTGGGTTGGGACCGCCGGGCCGCAAAGTTTCCAGCGGATCGATGACGAAGGGAAGCACCTCGAATTCGATCTTGATTTTCTCGATGGCCTCGGCGGCGGTAAGTTCGTCCACGGCGGCCACGGCGAGAATCGGCTCGCCCTGATACAACGGCTCGTTAGTTAGACCGCGTTCACCGAACTTGTTGGCTTTGATCACAGTGCCGTTGTCGGTGAGGCTGTCGGCGGGGGCCGGCAGGTCGTCCTCGGTAAGAATCCCCTTGACGCCGGGCATCGCCAGAGCCTCGCTCAGATCCAGATGCTTGACGCGGCCGTGCGGCACCGGGCTGAGCAGCAGCTTACAGAACAACATGCCCTCGGCGCGATAGTCTTCGGCGTACTTGGCCCGCCCGGTGACTTTGGCGATCAGGTCCGGGGTTTGATAGTTCTTGCCGATCAACTTGTGATCGCCCCCATATTGGGGCTGGGTCGATTTGGTTTGCTCAGGCAATTTGCTAGGCATTGCTGGTCCCCCTGGAAAGCTCCGCGCCGCGCATCAGTGCGGTGAGGATCTTGTCATAATCCTGGCAACGGCACAGGTTACCCGAAATGCCGTGCGCCAATTCGGCCCGCGTGGGGCTCGGATTGGTTTTCAGGAATCCCACAGTGGCCATGATGAATCCCGACATGCAGAAGGCGCACTGGAAACCCTGCTCTTCCAGAATCCCCTGCTGCACCGGGTGCAGCGTACCGTCGGCGCTCTGGAGGCCCTCGACGGTGACAACCTTCTTATTGCGGACCGTGTGGGTCAGCGTGGAGCACGAATAGTGCGGCACATCGTCGATGAGCACGGTGCACGCGCCGCATTCAGCGCGATCGCAGCCGATCTTGGTCCCGGTTAGGCCGACCTTGTAGCGGAGCGTCATGGCAAGCGTCTCTTGCTTCATAACGTCCACGCGCCTCTGCTGACCATTGATGTTCAGGGTGATGAGGCGCTCGCTGGCATCGGCGGCCGAGGTGTGCGAGGACGCGCGGAACAGGTAGGTGGCGGAGGAAACCGCCGCGCCGCCGGCAATGACCCCTTTAATGAATTTCCGTCGGGAGACCGCTTTGGACGGCTCCTCGGTTATCTTCAGGTCTGGTATATCTGCCATTTCAGGATTACCTCCTCAAGCACGCAAGTAAGGCTTCTTCCGGTCGAAGCAAAGCCAGATTGGTGGAGTGCAAACCTGGCAGCTCAAACCTGTCGGGTACCGGCCAATAATTATATACCCTTTCAAGAGAAGTTGGAACAGCCGGATTTTGGCCGGTCGGTTCCGGCCCCGGTTCCTCCACGGTAATGGACCAATCGACGTCTTTCGAGTTGATCACCAAATAGGAATAATGAGGATCGACGCCGACATAGGCGGTGTCGTGTCCCGTACCGCGCTGATCGACAGCCAACGCCAGATCGCGCCCGCTCACCGCGCTGTTAACCGTTACAGCGAACATCCCGGCGCCCGGCGAGGATTCGTTTCGCGTTTCCCAGCGAATCCGAATCTGCGAGAATCCGATGTCGAACGATTCGGTCTGCGCGTTCCCTTTGCCCGACCAAGACCCCAAGCGCCGCCAAGCGACGGTGGCGGGCTTGACTTCGGAAGAATGCACGGGTTTCGCGCCGGAGCCGCAGGCGAAGGATAGCAACGCTGAGGCGACAACCATCGCTTTCGAGCAGCGTGGAATGTAGCCTGACCGGGGGTCCGGCGCGAACCATGGCGTCGGCCCCACCGCGGTTTTTGTAAGTGATCGCAAAGACGTCTCTAATACGGCGACAGGGGGAAGCCTTGGGTTACTGATCACCCGACGACCGCGTGCCCTCGCCCTGAGCCAAGCGCTCGGAAGCGGGCTTGAAATTCATAATATAGTGCTTCATCCCGATCTCGAACCACCTCATTCCAAGCGCTTGCGCTTCTTGCTTCGCCTTCTCATTCTGCCAGCCATCGTGCGTCATCCGGTAACATGCGATCACGGTTCCGGTCCGGTCCGATCCGCGGCGGCAATGCACGAATACGGGACCGTCGGCGCTGGAATCTAGCAAGGCGAGCACTTCTGAAACCTTGGCATCCTGGGGCGTGGAGTAGCCGTTCATCGGCACGTTGACGTAGCGCATTCCGGCCGCTTCCACCATCCGCGCTTCCAACGTAGTGGAATGCTCGTCCCGAAGCCGCAGATCGATCACAGTCTTTACGCCCAGACCGGCCAACTTCTTGAAGCCTGCGTTGGTCGGCTGTCCGCCGCGGTAAATATGCTCGTTCACTCGATGGAAATTGGGAAGCTCGGGGGCCTTGACATCCGCGCCCCAGGACGGAATCCCCAGCAGGGACCATAGCATAATGGGAAGCTGCGTAGAGTACAGCACCAACCACCATTCTCTAACAGATCTCGGCGAAGGTCTACCCGGTTCCAGGTTTCGTAACGAATCCCTCAGCCGTTCGTCTTCGAATTTATGAAAAAACAACTGCTGCTCGGTCTCCTTGCTTCCGGTTTGGCCTTGGCTCAACATGACCATCTCTCCGATTTGAACATGCGCGGGGATCATGAGATGGGGTTTTCGCACGAGAAAACGACCCATCATTTCGTGCTTACCGAGGATGGCGGCAGCATCGAGGTTCGCGCGAACGACGTGAAGGACACGGAGAGTCGGGACGAGATTCGTGAGCATTTTCAGCACATCGTCCAAATGTTCGCGGCGGGCAATTTTAACGTTCCTATGCTGGTCCACGCGCGTAAGCAGGTTCCGGGAACCGCAGTCATGGCGAAGCTGAAAGATGATCTGCACTGGGACCTCGAACAAACACCGCGCGGCGCCAGGATCGTGATTACAGCGGACAACCAGCCGGCACTCGCGGCCGTTCACGAATTCTTGCGGTTTCAGATCGCCGATCATCAAACCGGCGATTGTCCGATGGTGAGGTAGCAGCTACAGCTTACTTGAGGGGAATGGTTCTGTCGGGGTCGATGCGCACCACCAGGTAGTCTACAGTCGAGTCGAGCGAGCTGAACCAATGGGCGACGCCGGCGGGGATGATGACAGTATCGCCGGGGCCGAAGCGCTGGCTGTGGCCTTCCCGAATCGAGGGCCCGCTTTCGCTGGGACCCGCTAGTTCCTTTACCACCCTGCCATTCGGGTCCAAAGGTTTGGGATCTTCCAACGCGCGGCCGGTCACCAGGACGCCCGAGCCGGCGAGAATGTGATAAACCTCGGTCATTTGATCGTGCATGATCGCGCCCTGCTTGCCGGGCATGCGCCGCAACACCGCCACGCCGACGTCCAATCGCCCTACATTCGCCATGCGAAGAACCTGCTCGGTGCCTTTGCCCGAGGGAAGAGCTTGAAGAGTGGCCTCGACGTCTTCTTTGGTGACGTGAGCGCCAACATCCAACACAGGGGTATCGGCAGCCGAGCAGAGGAACGAAACCGAACAGAGGAACAGCAACGAAGCACGCATGCACGCTTCTCCCTTGGTCTACGAGTTTACAGGACTCCGGTTACGGCGTGGTCGCGATGGTGGTCATGCGGCGGATTCCGTTCGGATCCAGAATGCTGTTGATTCCGTCGTAGGCGATGTAAACGATCACGTCGCCCGGGGGCGCATCGGCGGGAACCTTGACGTTGATCTGCCAGAGACCCACATAACCCGGGGCGAGTCCGGAGTATTGGATGTCCGAGCTCGGCACAAATCCGGAGTTGATGAAAACCAGCGGCGTCTGGGGCGTCGCGATGTCTCCCTGCGCGGGCGCGCCGTCGGCCGGCATGCCGGAAATCAGGCCTTGTCCGGTGCCATAAAGCGAGATGTACGTTCCGGCTTTGGCTGGGTGCGCGTCGCTGTTGAGCGTGCCGTCCTGATTCACCGCGAGCAACTGGCCCGTCCCGCTGCTGTCCGCGGTAAATAAGCCGGGCGAAGCGTCGTCAATCCGAAACAGCCAGCTCGCGAGAATCTGACCGGTGGATGCGCGCACCACTTGAAACTCCACGGAGCCGCCCGTCGGCGTGGCGCTCGGAATCTGGAAGTTGATTTGGCTCGGCGACGAATAAATCAGCGGCGCGGCCTCTCCGCCCACCAGAACCTCGACGTCACCGAGTGTGGTCGGCAGCGGGACGGTGGAAGCAGCGGCCGTTTCAGTGCCGAATTGCGAGTTGGGAAACGCGAATATAGTGGCCAGCATGCCCGGCGCGAAGCGGCCGAAATAATTCGCGGCATTTCCCGACAGCCGGTCCGGAACGCCGCCGGCCGACGTGGTGTAGTCAATGGCGGGAAAGTAAAACGAGACGCGATTCGTGAGTCCCTCGGCGATCACCGGGTTGCCGAAAGGATCGAGCGCCACCGAAACCGGGCCGAACACGGCGAACGTGGCGTCCGGAGTAGGATTGCTGATCACGTTCTGATATTGGGGGTAGCGGAGAATCTGGTTGGAGGCCGTGTTGGTAACCCAGATTTCGCCGCTATACTGATCGACGGCGACGCCAAACGGATTGCCGAGCGGAGTGAGCGAGAACAGCACCGGCGGATTGTCGCCGGCGATGGTGACGTTGGGAAGAACGGCGATTCGATTGTTGCCGGAGTCGGCGACGTACAACTGGTCGGATGAGTCGAGCGAAATCAGGCGCGGGCCGGAGAAAACCACGGCCAACGAGGAACTGAAGTCGGCTTGGCCGAACACATTGGTGGCGGATGCGCCCAGCTCGAAATCGCCGCCCGCCGGTTTGCGGAAAAAAAGAATGCGATTGGCGAGCGGATCGGAGACCACCAGATCGCCGGCCGACGAGAAGGCCAGGCCGTAGGCGCTCCGCATGGTCTCGTTGCTGGGATCCTGGATGGGCTGGTTGAAGAAACTAGTCTGTCCGATAACCAGGTTGGCTCGAGGCATCGCGCCCGCCGACTGGCCGAAGGGCGTCGGAAAGCGCAGCACGCGGCCGTTGCATGCGTCCGCCACGTAGAGATTGCCGTACGCATCCACGGCCAGGCCTTCCGGCGACCACAGGCCCTGATCGGTGGTTTGGGCGCGATTTCCGGTGGGGTAGTTCGGCACGGCCGTCAGTAGATTCGGCTGGCCGATTACCAGATCGGCCGTGTCGCCCGCATTCACCAGCCGGTAGTCCGCGAATCCGAGCACTCGATTGTTCAACGGATCGGCGACATAGAGATGCGGAGGATTGGAAACGGCGTCGATCACGGCGCTGCCGCCGGCGGGAAACGGAAAAGTCCCGTTGAAGGAGCACGAATTCAGATACGAGTCGAAACCGGCCTCGCGGCCTTCAATAAGATTCACCGAGTCATATTCGAAATCGGTTTGCCCGAGTACGCGGCTGGCGGAAGTGGCCAAGCCCGCGCTCTGCTGCGGGAACGCGAGCACGCGGTGGTTTCCCGAATCAGTCACAAAAAGTTCCGTGCCGTCGAAGGCCGCGCCAACCGGTCCGCTTACCTGGGGATTCGGCAGCGGCCCGGCGAGCGTGGACGCAGTTGGTTGAGGCGCGCCTTGATTCGATGCGTTGGATTGAAAATTCGCCTGGCCAATGACGACCGTGGCGGCCGGAGAAAACGCCGTGCTTTCCGGAAGCCATTGATCGAAGGGAGCGTATCCCAGGACGCGCGCGTTCCCGGTGTCGACGACGTAGGGGTTGGCGCCCAGGAAGACCACGCCTTCCGGCGGCGCGGCGTTTCCGTTGCTATCCACTGCTCCCAGCGTGCTCGCGCTCGTCACCGTCGCGGGCTGTCCGGCTGTCGGGATCACCACGCCCAGAATGCGCGAAATCATTTGACCGATTGCGAACGGCGGCGCATAGACCACTACTCTGTTGGCCGCATCCGCGATGAACAACCGGCCCTTGGGATCGAACGCCAGACCGGACGGTTGCGTTAGAAAGTTCTTCCCTCTGGACATGGCGTTGGCGGGGATAGAGGTCGAAGTGAAACCGGACTGGCCCAACACCAGGTCCGCCGACGGCTGATTGGTGGCGCCCGATCCCAAGGTCGCCACCGGAAAGCGAAGCACCCGATTGTTGCCCGGATCGGAGACCCAGAGATTGCCAAGCGAATCGGACGCCAGACCGGCGCGGAATGTTCCGGCGCTGGTGGAGAACGCAAGCGTGTTGGCGCTCGGCGCGGACTGGCCGGCATTCGGCGCGCGGCTGTTCAGGTCGGCCTGACCGATCACCAGATCGACCGTCGGCAAATCGCCGGTTTGCATAAAAGGCGCCGGATACCGCAGAATTCGATTGTTGCCGGCATCGATGACGTACAGATTTCCGCTCGCATCCACGGCGAGAGCTACCGGGTAGAACAGACCGGTGCTGAGGTCGGCGCCCGGACCTTGCGCGGCGGTTGTCAGGAAATCGCGCTGCCCGATAACTTTGTCCGCAAAAGCGCCGGTTGCGAAGCCCGGAGCGTTTTTCCAGGCCAGGACGCGATTATTACCGGTGTCGGCGACATAGAGAATCGGGGGGCTGACGGAAGTATCCACCGCGACGGCTTGCGGGCCGCTGAACTCCCTGCCCTCCACCAGGTTGGGAGCGGTGGCGGTCAGGATGCCCTGTTGCTGCAAAACCGCTTGGCCGAAGATTCGGGACGGAGCCGGATTAAAGATTGTCTGCGCGTCGGCAGCCTGCCCCGCCGCGAGAAGCGCCGCAGCCAAGGCAAAAGCCTGGAGGTAACTCACTTACGCTGTTGCTAGTTTATCAGAGCTTCTTCCAGTGTTCGTACACGAGCGAGATTGGAAGTCCCATCACGTTGAAATAGCAACCGTCGATGCGCTCGACGAACTTGGAACCGAGTCCCTGGATGGCGTACCCGCCGGCCTTGTCCATCGGCTCGCCGCTGGCGGCATAGTCGGCGATTTCCTGCGGGGCGAGCCGCATAAATTGCACCCGCGTAGCGGCAGAGTCTATCAGCGTTCGAGCGGAGGTGCGAAGACAGATTCCGGTGATCACCCGGTGCTCGCGGCCGGACAACATCGTCAGCATCCGGCGCGCCTCGGCTTCATCGGCCGGCTTCTCGAGAACGTGCTCGCCCATAGCCACTGTCGTGTCGGCGGCCAGCACGATCTCGCCCGGGTTGAGAGGGACGGCCCGGGCTTTCTCTTCCGCCAGTCGGCGCACATAATCAACCGGGGGCTCGCCCGCGCGCCGCTCCTCAATAATGTTGGGCACGCGCACGATGAACGCAAAGCCCGCGGCAGTGAGAATCTCCCTTCGCCGCGGCGAATTAGACGCGAGAACCAGCACTTACTTTCGCGCGAGCGCCGGCGGCGCGGAAGTGGGAACGGGCGTCTCCGGGGGCGGCGGCGGTTTCTTGGGACGCGCATCCAATCGCGTCAGAATCAGCTCCTCCCGCACCTTATGGAACTTGGGCGTGTCCGGCTTGGCGCCCGTCGCTATGACGTCCTTGTCGGTGATCTCTTGCGCCATCGGTAGATACTTCTGCAAATAGTTGCGGATGCGGTCGTGCACGATGCGCTCGGCCGAATGCGTCAGAAGAAACAGCACTTGATCGCCCGGCGCCTTGGAAAGCGTCTGATAAACGTGCGACGGCTTCTGCAGCTTCGCCGACTTCAAGTCCTTCTCCAGCTTCTTCGATCGGGCTTCCAAATTCTGCCACTGTTCGACTTCTTTTTTCGGAAGACCGATGCCCTTCACGAACGCGGCCCGATCCTTAGCGTTGAGCTTTTCGGCCAGAAAGTGCAGGAACAGACCCATATTCGCCAAGTGCAGATTCACGCCGAACGGAACCATCTGCTTCGCCTTTTGCAGCTTTTGCAGACCGGCGTGATTCACTTTAGCTCCCTCGAGCGCGGGCGAAAACAGAGTCAATAGCCTTTCCTCTTCGAGCAATTTCACGACGTCGGCGCAGTTGGGCTCGTTGGCGGTATGACGAAGCTCCTCGAGCAGGTCCTCCGGCGGAATCTTGGTTTCCAGCTGTGCTTCGCGAGCGTTGTCGTACTGCATGCGGGTGCGTTCTTCGATGCTGTAACCCAGCCTCACCTTGAAGCGCAGCAGACGGATCAGACGGATCGGGTCGTCATAGAGCGTGTAGTTGCTGACCGCGCGCAATTCCTTGCGCTCCAGGTCGCCCACGCCGTTGTTGGGATCGAGCAGCAGCCCGCGCGAAGCCGGATTGAGCGAGAGCGCGATGGCGTTAATAGTGAAGTCGCGGCCTCGCAGGTCCTCGTGAATCGTAGCCGGACGCACGGCCGGTTTGGCTCCGGGCTTGGAGTACTTTTCCTGACGCGCCATTCCGATGGTGGCATGCACTTCGCCGGGAAAAACCACCTGCGCGACTTTGCGGTTCTCGTCGGCCAGGGGAATCCTTCCGCCCACCTTCTTGACGATCGTCTGCGCGAGTTTCACGGCGTTGCCTTCCACCGTGAAGTCGATCTCCAGAATCGGAAACCCTCCGAGCATGTCGCGCATCGCCCCGCCGGTAAGGAAAATATTCAAGTTGGCGTGAACCGCCGCGGCCTGAACCTCGGAAACCACCCTGGCCTGGTCGGCGCTCAGGTGGCTGTCGAGCATAAACATGTAATCGCTCATCGCATCGCTCTCTCCACGGCGACGGAAACGGGCTTCGCAACTCCGCACCCCCCACCGGATTTCGAACAGCAGTCAGTCCAAAACAAATTATGCTCGCGGATGATGTTCGTCCACGGTCTTCCGCAAGCGAGACCGCATCACGTGCGTATAGATCTGGGTGGTGGAGATATCGGCGTGCCCCAACATCGTTTGCACGCTTCTCAAGTCGGCGCCGCCTTCCAATAAATGGGTGGCGAACGTATGCCGTATCACGTGCGGCGTCAAGTCGTGAAAAATCCCGGCTTTCTTGCCGTAACCGGCCAGCAGCTTCCAGAAAGCCTGCCGCGTCATCGCCCGGCCGCGATTGGTGACGAACAGGTAAGGCGAGGCACGACCCTTCAGCATCCCGGCCCGACCAGCGGCGAGATACTGCTCAACGGCTTCGAGGGCCGCCTTGCCGACCGGAACCAAGCGGTGTTTGTTGCCCTTGCCCACCACCCGCACCACACCCATCCTGGTCTCCAGATCGGCCATGCGAATCTGGCAGAGTTCGGACACCCTGAGACCGGTGGCATACAGGAACTCGAGCATAGCCCTGTCGCGGAGGCCACGCGGCGCAGCCAGATCCGGAGTTGAGATCAGATCGTTCAATTGCTTGGCATTCAGATATTTAGGAAGACTGTGCCAATGTTTCGGGGAGACCAAAAGATAGGTCGGGTCGGACTCCACTCGACCGTTTTCCAGCAGAAACTTATAGAGATTCCGAAGGGTGGTAATATGGCGGGCAATGGATCGGCTGGCCATGCCCGACTTATAGAGCGAGTCGACGTGCCGCCGTACCAGGGTGGTTGAGGCGACCGAGTCAGACGCCTGGAAAGAACCGGCAAATCGTTCAAGATCAATACGATAGGCCTCGAGCGTGGTTCTCGCCAGACCTTTCTCGATGCGGCAGAACTCAAGAAAAGATTGAATATGCGCCGATATAGATGCGACTGGCCGCATTCTGCCAATGATACAATATTCGCAAATTTGTTTGGAAGAAAAGTGCTCCTACGCGTACACATCGCCGGCCGACGGGGGCGAACCCGGGTCCATCCGGTCGAAAGCCTGCGCGTGATCGAGGATTAATTTGGCGGTATCCACCACCAAGAAGGTGCTCGTCACGCGGTTCGACCGCGAGGCCTTGTCGGGTTTCGTCAATCCTCAGAGCTATTTGTTGATGGATGGATTGGAGCTGTTGAGCCCCGGCGGCGAGGTCGGCATGGTCCCTTATGCCGATATAAAGTTCGTTTGTTTTGTTAGAGATTTCCAACAAGGCGAGCCGCGCAAAGAGCTTCGGTTGTTCACGACGCGGCCCAAGATGGAAGGCCTTTGGATCCGGATGCGGTTCCGGGACGGCGACGCCATGGACGGCCTGCTGGCAAATAACCTGCTCCAGCTCGAATCGCAAGGGTTTTCGGTGATCCCCCCCGATCCCGGATTCCAGAACCAGCGGATTTTCGTTCCCAAAGCGGCGCTTTCCGGAGTTCAGGTTCTAGGCATCGTGGGCAGCCCGTTACGGAAAATCGCAAAAACGAAGCCAGTACCGAAAGAGCAGCTCGACATGTTCGAGAAGCTATGAGCGTCAGAGGTTGCGAACGGCTTGTTCCACTTCGCGAGCGAGCGCGGCGTAATCATCGCCACCCGGGCTCATGGGCTTTCCGAACCGAATGCAGACGCGCCCCGGCCGGGCCATCCTCCAGCTCTGGCGCAAAACGCGATCCAACCCCTCGATCCGAATCGGAACCACCGGGATTTGGAGTTTCGACGCAATCATTCCGACGCCCGGCTGGAAAGGCGCAATTTCGCCTTGCCGGGTCATCCTGCCTTCCGGGAAAATCAACACGCAGTATTTCGCGGCAACAAGTTCGCCCATGTACCGAAGGGTTGCCAGCGCGCCCGGTTCCCGTTGCGGAATCGGAAAAGCATTGAAGAACAACGCGGAAAGGTAGTAGTTCAGGCTGTTGGTGAAGCTGTGCCCATGGAAGTGCTCCTCGAAGAATTCCTTCCGCATGGCGGGCGCGACCAGGTATCGCCAGCGCGCCGGCAGCGCGCTCATGATGGCCGGGACGTCCATGTAACTTTGATGATTCGACGCGAAGATCACCGGAGCGCCCACGTCTTTCAGGTTTTCGAGGCCTTCGGTTTGAACGTGCGCGAAGATGCGAGTCAACGGCAGCAGGAATCCTGGAAGGAAAACGCGACGAGCAGCGCGCGCCAGGATGCCCCGGTTCCAGGCGGGAAAATCGGAGTGCGAATCCGGCGACGCTCCCGGAGCGCCGTTGAATTCCGATTCGTCCAATCCAAGCGCGACCATGCGCTCCACGCGTTCGAGCGAGGTCAGGGATTCGAGCGGAACGCTGAGATCAATCCCGGCTGACTTGGGCGGCGGCGTTCCTTTGGCGATCTCGTGACGCTTGACCTTGCCGGTCCCTTCCGTGCGCGGAAACTCGGCATAGGGCCATAGCGACACGCTGCGGATGCGTTGATAGTCGGCAAGCTGAACGTTGGCGCGGCGCACGATTTCGTCCGGGTCGGCGGCCGAATCGAGAATCAGGACGGCGTGCACGCGATCAGTACCGACAACGGCCGCGTCGCGGACGCCAGATTGCTGCTTTAGGACCGCCTCCACGTCATCGGGGAAGACATTCAGTCCTTCGGGCGTCACGATCATTTCCTTGATCCGGCCCAGGATGGTCAGTCCGCCGTTCTCGTTCAGCTTGCCGATGTCGCCGGTGTGGAACCAGCCGTCTTTGAAAGCCTTCGCCGTTTCCTCGGGGCGCTCATAATACCCCGACGTCACGTTCTCGCCCCGCACCAGGATTTCACCGTCATCGGCGATTTTCACCTCTACTCCGGCGATGGGCGTCCCCACGGTCCCCTTGCGAGCGTGGAAAGGATGGTTCAGCGTAACGATCGGGGCGGTTTCCGTCAGGCCGTAGCCTTGAATCACCAGGAATCCCAGCTCCGAGAAGAAGGCTTCGAGATCCCCTGGGAGCGGCGCGGCGCCAACAATGAAGCTCCAGAACTTCCAGCCGAACAGTCGATGCACCTTGCGATATCGCCACCAGCGCCGCAGCCAGTGGCCGGGCGCGGGCCGCAAATCCCTCAATTCGGGAAACCGTTGCTGAAGGTGTTCGCGCAGGATCTCGAGGATTTGCGGCACCGAGACCAGAACCGAGATGCGGCGCGTGCGAATCTGGCGCAGGATTTCGCGGGGATTGAATCCATGCATGAACACCACGATCCCCGGAAGCATCGGCGGGATGAAGGTAGCCATCGCCTGCCCGAACATGTGGCTGAGCGGCAGCAGATTGAGGAATCGCACAGGGCGGAACGGCCGTCCGTACCTGCGGTATTTCAGAATTTCCCGCTCCACTGGAACGATGTTGGCCAGGATGTTGCGATGAGTGATGATGACGCCCTTCGGCTCGGCGGTGGCGCCGGAAGTGAATATGATTTCGGCGAATTGATCCTTTTGAATCGAGACCGGCGGGTGTGGGGGCGCCTCGGCGGCATTCAGACTGGCGAGCGTCCAGATTTTCGATGAAACGGGTAGTGAAACCTCGTCCCCAACTAGGATCGCGCGCGCCTGCACGATTTGATCGATCCTGGCTACGAACTCAGGAGAAGATCGGTAGTCGAGCGGAACCGCGATGACACCTTCGAGCAGGCATCCCCACAGCGCGACGATCCATTCGGGCCGGTTTTCGCCGTACAAGATGATCTTGTCGTCTTTGGTGAACCCGGCGGCGCGAATCCGGGACGCAAAACCGCGGGCTTGGGCCGCAACTTCGTTGTAACGGTAAGTTCGGCTATGGAAGCCGTCGTCATGAACGAGGAATTCGTCGGGAAGGTCCGCGAAGTCGTCGAAGAACCCGAGCAGCGTGTCGCGGACCATCCATTCTCATTATGCGGTTGCAAGCGGTAGGCCAGTACGCGGTAGTACGAACGGTTTAACAAGAATCTGTGCATTTGAAATAGAATTGAAACGTAGCAATCATTTTTAAAGACAACTCCCAGGTGGCGAGGTTTGCCGCTGGGAGGGGGAGAACGACTTTGAGTGAATGTGCGAACCTATCAAGCGTTCATGTCGAATGGTCCGAGACGCGGCGCGGGGAAGCCATCCTGGTGAGCGCGGAACTGAGTCCGGCGGGAGAATGGACGTTTTTCGAACGTAGTGTGTGGGAAGTTCGCTGGTATCGGGTACCGCAGACCGCGGAGCTGTTGGAAGCGGCCGAACGAGCATTAAGGGCTAAAGCCGGAGGAAGACCGCCGCGCGCCCAGGCGCAAAGCGCGTAGCAATCACTCTAACTCGGCGCGATAAATGTCGTGCAGCCGGAGGAGGCCCAGGCAGGCGCCGGTTTGCGGATCGACCACAGGAAGCACGGAAATCTGGGACGGCCGATTTTCCATCAGGCTGAGCGCGTCCAGAAGACGTGTGTCGGGCGCGATCGTGATTGCGCCGGGGGTCATCACGTCCCGGGCCCGTAGAGCGCGGATGTCGTCGTGCGCCTGGAGCGCGCGGCGCAAGTCGCCGTCGGTGATCAAGCCCAGCAGTTTCCCCTCGCGATCCACCACGCAGGCGGCCCCGAGAGGGTGATGCGTCATTGCAATCACCACCTGTTTCAGAGAATCCTCGGGATGCGCCCACGCCACCTCGCTCCGGGCATGCAGGACTTCGCGCGCAGTCAGGCGCAGACCACGCCCCAGGTGGCCGCCGGGATGAAGCTGCGCAAAGTCCTCGGCATTGAAGTTGCGAGCGCGCATCAGCGCCACGGCCAGCGCGTGGCCGAGCGCCAAAGCGACCGTCGCACTCGCGGTGGGCGCCAGATTTTCCGGATCCGACTCGCGCTCCACCGTACCGTCCAACACCGCATCCATTTCCGACGCCAAGGGCGAGGAGAGATTACCGAGAATGCCGATTCGCCGCGAAGGAAGTTGGCGGAGAAACGGGAGCAGATCGAGCAGTTCCGAAGTGGCGCCGCTTTTGGAAATCATGAGAGTGGGATCTCCGGGTGCGTAAATGCCCAGGTCGCCGTGCGAAGCTTCGGCGGCGTGCAGGAACACGGCCGGGGTGCCGGTGCTGCACAACGTCGCGACGATTTTCCGGGCGACGTGGCCGGACTTGCCCAGGCCGGTGACGACCACCTTGGCGGGGCTCGCAAGAATCAAATCGACCGCGCGGGAGAGGTTGCCGTCCAGACGCGCGGCGGCCCGGTGGATGGCCTCGGCTTCTATTTCCATGGCCCGGCGGGCCGAATCCAGGCATCCAGAGGTCTGTTCCTGCGCTTGCATACAGTCGACTGAACCTATCATCTCATCCCGAGGTCATCCCGAACTCGCATTTTGGGCTAAAGTAATCGGAAGAGCGGACGATAAACAAAGCAAGGTAAAAATGTTGCAGGCACTTTCAACCGTATCGCTACCGCAGACCTACTGCCGGTCGTGCCATTTGGCGACGCGCTCCGACGTGGCGCGTTGTCTGCATTGCAATAAGCCGCTGACCGAGGCGACGCCGGTTCGCAAGCGGCCGACGCGACCGTCCAGAACCGCGCGCCACGCGCGCTAATCACTCGTACCTGAGCGCCACCACCGGATCGAGCCGCGCGGCTTTGTTCGCCGGCCAAATTCCGAAGAACAAACCCACCGCCACCGAAACTACCACGCCCAGCACCGCGGCCCATATCGGCACGGCGGTAGGGAGGCTGGGGACCAACAGTCGGCAGACGAAGGAAACCGTATACCCGACCGTCATGCCGATCAATCCGCCCAGCCCGGTGAGCACCACCGCTTCGGTCAGGAACTGAAGGACGATGTCGGCCCGGGTTGCGCCGATCGCTTTACGAATTCCGATT
>Ga0302324_100008921_pt1 | contig 21087 bp, 19 predicted proteins | sample Palsa_T0_1_FD_201949 | JGI IMG/M metagenome (GOLD analysis project Ga0302324, IMG submission 201949) | Peat permafrost microbial communities from Stordalen Mire near Abisko, Sweden - Palsa_T0_1 | ecosystem: Environmental > Terrestrial > Soil > Palsa > Peat permafrost | place: Sweden: Abisko...
ATGGTCGGGGAGGCGGGATTTGAGCGCGTAGGCGGTCGTAGGCCCCTTCGCCCATCGAGCGGCAGGCCCGAGCCAGGTCCGAAACGCTTCGACCGAAGTGGTACAAGGCGCGGACTACATTGAGCAATTCCAAGGTGCACCTCGGCCCGCCGCGCGCCGTTCGGGCGCCCGTCCCCGCCGAGCCCAGCGGTGCTCCGCCGCCCGCTCCCCTACGGAAGGCCGAGGGCGAGCTGTGCAGGCGCCTCATCGTCCCCGACGTCGTCGGTCGGATCGCGTGCACGGGCGACAGGCGGGGACTCGGTCGGCAGCCCCAGGTGCGCGAGGATGCGTTGCACGGGCTCGCGCTCGGTGATGACGGCGACGACGCGCAGCCGGCCGTGACACTTCGGACATTCGAGAACGTCCACGGAGAGACTGCGGCGGAGCAACGTCGCCCAGTCCACACGCGGCTCCACCGCGTAGAGCAGCCCCCCGAGCAGCCGATCCCAGTGCTTGACCGAGATGATGTTCGGCGCGAGCTGGATCACGTCGCCCGGTTGCGGCGCGCGCGGGGCGGCGGCGCTCATCGCGAGGTCGTTTGCCGGCGTGGTGGACCGCGCGCTCCCGTCACTTCCGGCGCGGTCCCCCCCCTGCGAGGAGAGGAGCGCTGTGGTTGCGGCGCGCTCGTCGCATTCCGGGGCGCCGTTGGCACTCACCTTGCTCTTGTCGGCCTTGTCTGGGGCCTGCGCGGCTGGCGCGGGCTTCTCGGCGCGCGACGCGGCGCACGCATCGGGTCGCTCGCGTGGCTTGGGTACGACCTCGCGGCGCCAGGCGCTGCGCGGTGCCAGCACCCCCGCGAACCTCGTCAACGGGTACCGTGGGGGGCACGTGATCGCCGCCAGACGGGCGAGAAACTCGACGCCCGTCATCACGCGGTACTTGCCGCGCCGTCCGCGGGCGACGTACTTGAGCCGGTACGCCACGCGGTCCCCGGGCAGCCGCCGGAGCCGTTCGAGCGACAGCGGGGGGCGAGCCGCGTACCTCAGGAGTCTCTCGCGACCCAGATCGTCACCTGCCTCGATGCGTACACCGGCGTGCAGGTTGAAGCCGTCGCGTTCGACGACGAGCGCGGGCGTGTCGGGGCGCTCTTCGTCCGCGCGATGCCCGTCGTCGTCGTCCTCCGTGCCGTCACGTGGCATCGTCGTTACGTTGCCACGCCCCATGGCGATGGCCGCGCAGGCGTCGAGCGCTGTCTGCGCGGCTGGCTCGTTCGAGCGCGCTTCGAGCGGCTGCTCGTCGAGGTAGCCGTGCCTGCGCAGCCAGGTGATCACGCGTCGCGCAGCATGCGCGACGATGGCGCCCAGATCCTCCGCCGTCGGCGCCCCTGCCGGGTGGAACAGAACTTGGCGCCCGGCGTCGCGCGCGAACACGCCGTCGAGAGCGACGAGATGGAAGTGGCAGTGGAGGTTCAGGCTGCCGAAACGCTGAACAAAGTTGATCGAGCCGCACTGGGCGTCCTCGATCCCGTCGCGCCTGGCGCGTACGCGGTAGCTCACGAACACGCTCTCGACGAAGATGCGGGCGACCGCGGTGAGCACGTCGGCCTTGAAGGCGACGAGCTTGCGAAGCTCGTAGGGCAGCGTCAGCACGTACTGTCTCACCGGAACGTCCGGGACGACTCGATCGACCAGGAACGCTGCCACGTTTGCCATGCGCCTGCCCGTGCAGCTCGGGCAAATGCTTCGGCTGCCGCAGGAGAAGGCGACGAGCAGATCGTGTCCACACGCTTCGCACGAGAGGCGAGTGAAGCCCCGACTGAAGTCCCCGCAGGCCAGATATGCGCTGAACTCCTGCTCGACGTAGCGAGGCAGCCCGCCGTCGTAGTGCTCGCGGGCGTAGGCGAGGAACGATTCCAAGTTCTGGCGTACGAGCTTGTACAGAACCGTCTCGGTCGGGCGACGCGGGAGGTAAGGGGCGGCGAGCGTGGCCACGAGGCGCGCATCGCCGATCATGTGCCAGGCGCCGGCCGTGAGATTCCGCCCGCTTGTGAGGCTCCGGCCCTGTCCCGGACGGCCCGCGGGGTGGCCGCGGACACCTCAGCAGGAGTCGGCGTTGCGTCCGCATCACCACCCATCGGGAGGCGAGCGGCCGGCGGGTTACGCCGCTAGGTCGACTGGGTCGACGTCGGCCTCCGGGGGCTGCGGCGACGGGCTCGATCTTGGATCCCACGCAAAATCGCCGGCCCCGAGGGACACACATGTCGTCGCACGCCTCGGCGCCGGTCACGACTTCTCTGCTCACCATCATCTGCGTCGCCCTGGTCCACCGCGACAGGCCCGACTGGCTCACGATCGGCGTCGGCGATTCAGCCCGCGCCGCAGCTCTCGGCCCCGAGCGCGTCAGCCGACTCGCTTCCCGTGTCGCCCGCCCCTTCGCCGACGTCGTCGACACCTTCACCCGCCGGGGCCGCCCGACTCGCATCGAGGACCCGGTACGCGCCGAACTGGTGACGCTGCGCGCGCTGCTCGCGGTCGCCACCGCCGCCCTCGCCCCGGTCCCGCTGCGACGGCCCGCCGTCGGTGCGCTGCTGGTGGGCGCCTCGCTCCGCCTGTCCACCGAGCTGCCCTCGCTCACCAAGGGCGCGTTCTGCAAGGCCCTGTCGCTGCCCGAGCGCACCCTGCGCCACTGGCTCGCCCACCCCCCGGCGCACACGACGTCGGCCCCAACCGCGCCGCCGCCGCCTCCCCATCGGCCGCCGCGTCGCCCACGCTTCCGGTTCGACGTGCACCTGCCGGGCACCCAGGTCGGCGCTGATACCACCGACCTGTCCGTCTGTGGTGTCCCGCTCAAGCTCGTCGGCGTGCAGGACATCGGCGGCCGTGACCGCCGGCTGTTCGAGTCGGTCGTCATCGACACCCGCGAGTGCGCCGACCACGTGGTCGACGCGCTACGAGTCGTGCGGCATGACTGCCCTGGCATCCAGGCCCTCACCGACCAGGGGACGCCGTACATGGCGGCGGCCACCAAGCTCGCCATCGACGAGTGGCAGGCCGAGCACGCCCCGCAGAAGGAGGGCGACCCAACAGGCAAGTCCACCGTCGAGAAGGGCTTCGGCTCACTCAAGGACGTGCTGTCGCCCCTGCTCTCGCTCACCGACAGCCTCGCCGAGCTGGTGCCCGCGCTTTGCTCTGCCGACGTGGCCGGTGCCCCCGACGTGCGCGAGGTCGTCCGCTACTTTGCCGCCCTCCTCCGCACCCATTTCGCCGAGCATCGGAACCAACGCACTGCCCGCGACGCCTCACGGTCCCTCCAGCAGCGCCTCCGCCAGCAGCACCACGAGGCCGATCACGCCGAGCGCTCGCGCTCTGCCAATCCCGCCAGGCTCTCGACCTCGTCGCCCTGCAATGGCTCCCCACCGAGCGACACCTGCTGTTTGCCGGCGACGGCCTCGGCGTTGGCTGGATGCGCGCCGCGCTCGACCTGCTGCTCCGCCGTCACGGCTGCGCCGCCACCGACGACATCGCGGCAGGCGTGCTCGGCCAGTTCGGTCTCGCCTGCCTCCCCTCGCTCGGAGACGACGGGATCCACGCCGTCGCCGCACTCCTCGAACGCGAACTCGCCCAGGCCCACGCTCGACACCAATGTGACCTTGCCCCCGACCCGGCCTGCGCTATACCGCGCGCCATCGGGCTTTCGACGCGCCCGCCCCCTACAGACCCTTTGCGGGATTTAGCCGGCAAGACGTTGGGGATCACGATAGGTAATCGCATCGTCGGGTGGCTTACGGCTTGGGCACCTGCCGACGCTTGACGTACGAAAAGCTCACCCCGGTCGGCGCAAGGATGGAAGGACCGGAGAGAGCCTCAGCCCGCCGATCCGCCGCGGCGTTCGTTTCCCCGCAGTTGCCCGTACCCCAAGTCTCTTCACGTCCGGCCATAAAAACCTGACCCTTGTGGATCGGCGGAAGGCTGTCCAGGTTCACCCGGACGGTCGCGCGGCGCGATGAAGCATTGGCGCGGCGGGCAGGAGCCGCGCCTCACTCCGGACGAAGCCTTGGACCTGGCCTACGCGATCCGCTTCATGGTTCACGAGCTCGACCCGGGGCGAAGAGGAACCATACGCGGTGGGCGGCCCGCGGGCGACGCCCGGCAGCCAGCCCCCAGGCTCATTCGCGGCGGCGCGGCCGAGCGGACATGACTTGAACGGACACCCTCACGGGGCCGACCCCGCGAGCATGTTGCACGTGTTCTTCTCGCCTGCGACGCACGCTTGCTGGAGGATCTCCCGTCCTAGCGCTTCGTCCTTCGGGGCGCCCGTCCCTCGGAGAAGTCTCATCCCAAGGATGAAGCAACTGCTATGCGAGCCCAGCCTGCACGAACGCGCGAGCAGTTCCATCCCGCGAGGCTCGTTCTTCTCGAGAACCCCACCGCCGCGGAAGTACAGCATCGAGAGATGGTCGCAGCCCATCCAACCTCCGGCGTCGCAGGCCGTCCGGTAGATCTCGACCGCGCGGTGCTCATCGGCGGGCAGCCCTTCGCCTTTCTCGTACGCCGCGCCAAGCAGTGCGCAGGACCGAAGGCTCCCGAGATCGCAACCCTGGCGGTAGCTCTCTGCGGCGTGGGCCAAGTCGCGCGGTACGCCCAACCCGTTCGTATGGACGAAGCCCATGTTCGCGCAGCCCTCGCCGTCCCCGCCGCTGGCGAACAACCGGACAAGCACGTAGGCGCCGCGCTTGGGCCCGCCGCCCTCAACGAACGCACTTCACGTAACCGGCGGACTGGCCCGAGACCTGAGGGAGCTCTGCCGGCGTGTTGAAGTCGAAGCCGTCCTCGTAGTTGAGGCCCCACGGCGTGGGGCTGGCGCCACCCCAGATGGACGACGACATGTAATACGTGCTGGGCGCCGTATCGGAGAACACGCACTGGTCGATCGCGGGGGATACCTTGGTGATGATCGGGTTGTCGTCGACCAGCGACGCGAGCTCGTTGACGCTCGGCAGCCGCCACGTGTGGCCGTTGAGGCCGAGGCTCGCGCAATACGCCACGGCCGCCGTCTGCACGAGCAACGTATTGTTGCTGGTCTGCGCCCAGATGAGCCCCGTCTCGGCGTCCTGGACCTCTCCGATATCCACCTGCAGGTAGTGGGGATAGGGCAGCGGCGTGACCGGCGGAGCCGCGACACACCGGATCCACTCCGTGGAGGTCTGCGACGCGGCGTTGCTGGTCAGGCCGCCGCCGCCGCCGAAGTTCACCATCCACGCGTCTTGCGGCTTGGTGGTGATCTGCGAGACGACCCAGGGCGTCGACGTCCAGGTGTACATCCCGCCCGGTGGCTGGCCGCTGGCAAGGAACGGCGCATCCACCGCCGCTCCCGTCGTGTAGTCGACGATCGAGAGAAGCTGGATTCGCGTGGGTACCTGCCACGTCGTGCCGGCGGGTGCCGGCGGAGTGATGCCGGAGCAGTACGCGGGAGCAGCGGCCCAGGCGGCGGAACCGGATACCACTTTCTGCCACACGAGACCCGTCACGTTGTCACGCACGGTCCCGTTGCCATTGTCGGTGTAGTTGAACGGATTGGGCAGATGCGCGGCCGACGGATTCGGCATGGGCCAGCGTGGGTAGGCCTTGTCCGCCGGACCCGTCAGAGACGGACAGGCCGTTCCGGCGGTGCCGGTGGCGGGGGGACCGCTCGGTGCGCCGGCCTCCGAAGATCCCGAGGACGATCCGGACCCGGAGCTCGACCCCGAGCCTGACCCCGAGCCTGACCCCGAGCCTGACCCCGAGCCTGACCCCGAGCCTGACCCCGAGCCTGACCCCGAGCCTGACCCCGAGCCTGACCCCGAGCTCGACGAGGTCGAGGCCCCGTCCGGTGCGCCTTCGCCCCCCGAGCTCGAGCTGCACCCCGCGTGTACCGCGAGCGCCGCGACGGCGAAGAACACTCCCCGCATGGTCGTCTTCATGGCATTGGGCCATCATCCCCGGCGCAGGCCTGCGTTGCGCACGACCTGCTCGAGGTCGCTGAAGCGCTGCGCCAGCGCGCGGACGAGCGCGCCCGTCCAGCCGGAGAGGCCGAGGCCTTCGTTCATGGTCGCCTGATCGAGGACCGTGACCGTCACCTCGTCGATCGCGACCACGCTTGCGGCGCGAGGCTCGAACAGGATGAGGGCCATCTCCCCGAAAGCGTCCCCCGGCTCCATCAAAGCCAGCGTCTCCTCGATGCCGTCGGCCGTCCGATAGGCGCGGCAGCGACCGGCCACGATCATGTATGCGGCGTCGCCCTTGTCCCCCTCGCGGACGATGAGCTCGCCGGGCGCGAAGGTCTTGCGGGGAAGGTGGAGGCCTCCATGCAGGAACGCGCGCATGGCGTCCTGCAGCTCGGTGATGCTCTGGTAACGATCCGCGGGGTCGGGTCGCGTGGCGCGTTCGGCGACCGCGCGGATGCGCCTGGCCACACCGATTGGCTCGCACGCCGTGTCGATGGAGACGACCTGGCCGGCGGAGGCGCGCTTGATGAGGACGTCCGTGGCAAGGGTCGCGGGACCGTACGGCCCGTGACCGCTGAGGATCTCGAAGAGGAGCGCCCCGATGCCGAAGATGTCGGAGCGTTCGTCCACGTCCCGCGGGTTGCCGCGCGCCTGCTCGGGCGCCATGTAGTCGGGGGTTCCGACCGCCCCCCTCGCGTTCATGAGGGCGGTTGCGCCCGACGCTGGCTCCGCTCGGACGAGCCGTGCGAGACCCCAGTCCATCAGGTAGACCTGCCCGAAGTCGCCGACCATGATGTTGGCCGGCTTGAGATCGCGATGAACGACGCCGCGATGGTGCGCATACGCCAAGGCGTCGCAGACCTTGAGCAGAATCTCGATGCCTCCCGCGATCCGATCGACGTCTCCCGGCGGTCGACCGCGTAACCACTTTTCGAACGACTCGCCTTGCACGAGCTTCATGGTGAAATAGGCGATGCCATGCGGGTCGATGGCCAGCTCGTGCACCGGCACGATGTTCGGATGCTCGAGCTGACCGGTGATCTGCGCCTCGGCCACGAAGCCGTCCCGGTAGAACGGATTGGTCGCGTAGTCCTTGTCGATCCGCTTCAGCGCGACCTGGCGCAAGAGGTTGCGATCGGTGGCCCGGTGCACGTGCCCCATGCCGCCGCGAGCCAGGGCGCGGCTGACCAGCAGATGCGGCGGCGACGGGATCTTCTCCGCGGTGATCTGCGCTGGCGAGATGTCGGACGTGCCACCCACCGGAATGGACTCGGTGACCCGCACGGGGAGGGCCTGGGTCTCGGGAAGGAACGGGTTGGTCATCGGGATCTCTCCGGTTCGAATCAACCGCCTCCGAGGCGTCGCGTCTCCCCGACGTCCAGGATCCACAGCTCGCCTGCGCGATCCGCGGCCGCGGCGAAGGCGGCACGCGCCCGCACGGGAGGCTCGGCGATGGGCTCGTCGGTGAGGCGGAAGGTGCCCCAGTGCATCGCCACCAGGTGGCGGGTGTCCAGGATGCGCGCCGCTTCGACGGCCTGCTCCGGGTTCATGTGCTGCGACTCCATGAACCACGGTGGGTCGTAGGCGCCGATGGGGAGCATGGCCCAGTCGATTCGGCCGAGACGCCTCGCGATCTCGGCAAACCCATCGAAGAACGCGGTGTCGCCGGAGTGGTACGCGGTCCCCTCGCTCGCGCGGATGACGAAGCCGCCCCAGAGCGCGTCGTTGCGGTCCCAGGGGGTGCGCATGGACCAGTGGCGCGCAGGCACCAGCGTCACCTCGAGCGGGCCGATGTCGGCGGCTTGCCACCAGTCGAGCTCGATCACCTTCTCCGCCCCCAGAGAGCGCAGGAGATCGCCGTTTCCCAGGGGCACCACGTACTGCGGGACAGCCCCGAGGCGCTCCAGGCTCCACGCGTCGAGGTGATCCCGGTGGTTGTGGGTGACCAGCACGACGTCGATGGGCGGCAGCGCGTCGATGGCGAGGCCCGGCGGTGCGAGGCGCGCGATCGGCCCCAGACGTCCGCGGAAGACGGGATCGACGAGGATGCGCTTGCCGCCGAGCGTGAGAAGGAAGCTCGCGTGCCCGATCCAGGTGAGCTGGGGTGCGCTCCCGTCGACCAGGGCGCGATCGGGTCGACGCCGCGGCGTCGCATAGCCACCCGGGTCCTTGCGGTTCTTGCCGGCGAGGGCGTCGAGCACCTTCCACCGGAAGATGTCGCGCGGGCCGCGGATCGGGCGGGTGGCGAGTTGATCGAAGCGTCCCATGGTGGTGGTGGGCTCACTTCTCACTTCTAGATCAGATGCCTTCGCGGAGAAATCGTTCTTGCTCCCGACCGGCGAAGGCCGCACCAGCGCGCCTCGCTTGTAGCGATCTGCCACGTCGTCCAACGCGCCGCGGGAATACGCTGGCGTGGCTCGATCGGCGCGACGACGGGACCGACTGCCTCTATTGCCATTTACGAGTAATCCACTTCCGGTGAAGGCGAGTCGCGACTTCGACACGTAGATGGTGCTTGACGCCTCGGGCGGCCCGCGAGATAGCCCTTTCCCTACGTCACGAGCCGATCGGCTCAAAGGGAGGTACGTTCATGAACGATTCCAAGGATTCCCGTTCCGGCACGGCGCTGCGTTGTCTGGCGATCTGGTCTGCGGCATCCCTCAGCGTCCTCGGCTGTGCGGGTCCCCAGGATGAAGCAACGGGCACGACGGCGCAGGCCCTCGGCGCGGATGCGGGCCTCCTCACCATCAGCGGCGTCGTGGCCGACTCGCAGTCTCCGCAGGCCGGGATCACCATCACCCTGAGTGGCAGCAGCCAGGGCCAGGTGGTGACCGATTTCTCCGGGAGCTACAGCTTCACCGTCAAGCCTGGTTCCTATTCTCTGACGGCGCGGGGAACGGCAAATTTCTTCGAACCCCCCTTCCAGACCTGTCTCGTGATCACGCCGGACGTGGTGAACTTGAACAATTTGACGGCGAGCACCACCGTCAATTTCCTCGGTTCGGGCAACAACGTCATCACCAATTGCGCGCCCGCGGAGGTCATGGGCTCCACGTCCGGATCCCTTGCTGTAAGCGGCAAGGTCACCTCGGCCGGAGCGCCGGTACCGGGGGTTCTGGTGTCGCTCACGGGAGGCGCTCAAGGATTTCGCGTCACCGACGAGACGGGCGCCTACAGCTTCGCGGTCAACCCGGGCTCGTACTCGCTGAATCTCTCGGGGCCTTGCTCGGCGTTCACACCCGGGAACACGAACCTGAACAACATCAAGTCCAGCCAGACGGAAAACTTCGTGGGGACGGGCTGCCCGCCGGCGCCCCTGAAGCTTTGCCCGACCTTCGATACCCTGTTTGGACTTTCCGAGCCTTCGAGCTGCGCCACCTCGACCACCGAATCGTGCGCGGGCGACAGGGTGTTCTCCTGGGACGGCCTCTTCGCCAACGACTGGTTCACCGTCAACGGGTCCGACTGCCGCTTCGGTCAGTGGGAGGTTCCGCCGATCGTGAACCTCTTCGAGTTCGTCGGACTCGAGCAGGACAGCTCCGCGCTCAATCTCTTCGGCCTGCAGCTCCTCGGCTGCGCGCTGGCCGGCAATCTGGTGGGCCCCCTTGGGTTCCCGTTCATCCTGACGGACCTCAAATCGCTGTCGTTCACCACGGCCGACCTGGCGGCGCTGTCGAACGAGTACGTCGAGGCCATCAGCCTGGCTCTCTCGCAGAATGGCTCACCCCCCTTGACCGCGGCGGAGATCACCGCGCTCAACGCGCAGCTCGCGTCCGCGGCGAGCCGCGTCCCGGGCATCAAGGCGTCCTCGTCGCTGAGCTTCAGCACCTGCGCCGACGCCGGCGCTCCGTAGCCGCACTCCGAGCGTGCCGAGAATTCCCGCAGCGGCGCCGCGCAGAACGCGTGGTGCCGCTGCTTTTTCGATGGCAGGCTCTACCAGCGGTGATCGTCGTGGTGCGACCACTGGTACTCGCGGTGGGACTCATGGTAGTAGCCGCCGCGCTCGCGAACCACGCAGGCGCTGGTGCCGATTCCCATGCAGGCGACCACGGCGACGGCCTTGACGATGTTCATGCAAATGGAGCGAATCATGGGTTTCCTATCGGTTCGCAATGCCGCCGTCATGGCGGCGCTGACTCACACGGCCCGGATGGTGCAATCGAAGTGCCAGCGCGCAAGCGGACCGAACGGGGTTCAGGTGATCGACGTCTTCGGTGGAGCAGGTAGCAGGGTCCCGGACAAGGCCGCGCAGCGGGCGAGCAGCTCGTCCTGAACGGCGTGGTCGCGGACGGCCGGGTGGGTCTCGCGGGGACGCTGGTGATAGAAGTACCGGCCTGAAACCCGTGCTCCGGCGTCGTCGCTGACGGCGAGCCAGACCTGCGTCGCCGCGCCCATGCACAGGTCGTCCGGCGCGTTCGGACCCCCCATCTTCGTCGCCACCCAGCCTGGCTCGAGCGCATTCGACCACACCTCCGGCCGCCGCCGCGGTCGAGGCTTTCCAGATCGCCGACCACGACGCCGGCCGCAGCAGGGAGCCAGGCGCGGGCATCCGCCGCGCGGCCCTCGTTGCGAGCGTGAAGTACCACCTCGTGACGATCGGCTGCCAGCCGCTCGGCGACCATCAGGCCGAGGCCATCGGAAGAGCCGGTGATAAAAATGCGCGCCATCGTCGGTCCTTTCGCGGAGAGGCTACCTCGAACCGGGGCGCGCCTGTCGTTCAGCCGTCGGGGGTGCGTCGCAGCAGGCTGGCAAAGAAGCAGGTGGCCGCGACGATGACCACGAGCGGTCCCGCCTCGCGATGGAGGACCGACGCCGCGTAGGTCCCCAGGGTCGTGGACAGCACCGCCACGGCCACCGAGATGACCAGCATTTCATTGAGGTTCCGGGCGAGGCGTTTCCCGGTGGCGGCGGGGACGATCACCAGCGAGCCGATGAGGAGCACCCCCAGGTAGCGCAGGCCAAGCGCAATGGTCAGCGCGAAGACGAGAAGGAAGCGCAGGTCGAGGCGCGCCACGTCGATGCCGGCGGTGCGCGCGATCTCCGGCGACACCAGCGCGAGCACCAGCCGGTGCCGCTGCCGCAGGATGAAGGTGACGATGGTGGCCGCGACGACCAGGCCGAGCACCACCTCGACGGGGGTGAGGCGACCGGTGCCCCCGAACAGCGCCTCGATCAGCGCCTCGCCGGAGGTGATCATGCTGCCGACGGCCAGCGCCGTCGAGAACATCACGCCGATGATGGTCTCGGTGGCAATGCGGGTCTTGGTCTCGATGCCCCAGATGAGCAGGGTTCCCACGAGCAGCATGGCCGATGCGCCGAGCGTCGGGTGCACGTGGAGCGCGATGGCGAACCCGATTCCCGGAAGGGCGATGTGGGAGATGGCGTCCGCCGCGAGGGTCATGCGCCGCATCACGGCGAAGCAGCCGACCAGACCGGCGGCGGCGCCGGCCACCACCGAGATGGCGAGGGCGCTAGGATCGAGGCCCATCGTCGTGCACGTGAAAGGCCACCGGCGCCTGGTAGATCTCCTGGAGCAGCGCCGGTGTGAGGATGGCCTTGGGCGGCCCGAAGCAGGCGTGCCCGCGCGAGAGACAGAGGACGTTGTTCGCGTATCGATAGACGACGCTGAGGTCGTGCGAGATGAGCAGCGTGGTCATGGCCCTCTCCACGCGCAGCCGATCGATGAGGTCGTTGAGGGTCTCCTGCCCCCGCTCGTCGACGCCGGCGGTGGGCTCGTCCAGCAGCAGGACATCGGGCCCCCCGACCAGCGCGACGGCGACGAGCAGCCGCTGAAACTGCCCGCCGGAGAGCGCCCCGATGGACTTGCCGGAGAGCTCTCGGGCGAGGCCCACCATGTCGAGGGCGAGCCCTCCCTCTTCGTCGGCAGCCCCCGAGACGCGCGCCTTGGCGCGAAGCAAGTCCTGCCCGGTGACCGGAAGGTCGCGCTCGATGTCGAGCTTCTGCGGTACGTATCCGAGCCGGGTGCCTCCGGCCCAGCGGATCTGTCCTTCGTGCGGGAGCGCGCCGACCAGCGCCTTGAAGAGCACCGTCTTGCCGCAGCCGTTCGGACCGATGATGGCCAGGGCGGTCCCGCGTCGCACGTCGAAGGATAGGTTCTCGAGAACGGTGGTCCTTCCGAAGCGGACCGTGATCGCGTCGACCTCGAGCGCGTTGCCTTCCTTCATGGGTCCCACGCTGGACGAGGATCGCGGCATCGAGCTGCCCCGGAGAGCCTACCCCACTTCCCGTGACGAGGAGGCGCCAGTCAGGCGCCGCTCACCTGCGCGCCGCCCTCCCCTCGCGCCGGGGTCGAGCCGCCGCGGAGGTCCGGAAGAAGCGCCGCCAGGACGCCGATGGCCGGGAGGAACGCTGCCACGCGGTATACGTGTTCGATGCTGGTGGCATCGGCGAGCCGCCCGAGGAGCGCCGCGCCGAGACCCGCCGAGCCGAACGAGAGTCCGAAGAAGAGGCCCGAGACCACGCCGATGCGACCCGGGATGAGCTCCTGACCGTAAACCACGATGGCAGGAAAGGCCGACGCCAGGACGAAACCAACCAGCAGGCTCAGAACACCCGTCCAGAAGAGGTCGGCGTACGGGAGGGCGAGCGTGAAGGGCAGCGCGCCGAGGATGGAAAACCAGATGATGTTCTTCCGACCGAGACGGTCGCCGAGAGGCCCGCCGGAGATGGTCCCCACCGCCACCGCCGCCAAGAGGGCAAAGAGGTGAAGCTGCGCGCTGCGCACCGACACGTCGAAGCGATGTATGAGGTAGAACGTGTAGTAGCTGGTGAAGCTCGCCAGGTAGACGAACTTCGAGAAGATGAGCGCCAGAAGCACGGCCATCGACCAGCTCACGCGCGTCCGAGAAAGGCTCCGGGCCGAGCGCGACCGGGGTGGCGCGGATCGGCTGGCGGCCAGACGCGAGATTCCGTGGCGCTTGTACCAGAGCCCCACGCCGCTCAGGACCACGGTGGAGACCAGCGCGAGCAGCGAGAAGAACCCCAGGCTCCTCTGCCCCCAGCGCACGACGACGATGGCCGCGCCCGCCGGACCCAGCGCCGATCCGATGTTCCCGCCGACCTGGAACAGGGACTGCGCCAGACCGTAGCGACCTCCCGACGCCATGCGCGCCACGCGCGACGCCTCCGGGTGGAACACCGAGGATCCCATCCCCAGAATGCTCGCCCCCAGCAGCAAGAGGCCATAGCTCTGCGCCCGGGACAGGATGAGCAAGCCGGCGAAGGTGAACAGCGTGCCGCCCGGCAGCGAGAAGGGGAGCGGCCGGCGATCGGCCGAGAAGCCGATGACCGGCTGGAGGATCGATGCGGTGAGCTGGTAAGCCAGCGTCACCAGACCGATCTGGGTGAAATCGAGGTGGAGGTCGGCCTTCAGCGTGGGGTACGCCGCCGCGAGGAGGGCTTGCAACATGTCATTGATCAGGTGACAGAAGCAGACGGACCACAGTACGCCATAGGCTGTCTTGCCTGTCTCATTCATGGTCCGTGGCGCTCCTTTCCGGATTCACCCGGCGCCAGGACAGCTGGACCGCGCGCCCTCGGGACGAAGCGCACCTGCCATGCGTTACCGTCCGGGTCGTGGGACTCGATTCCGTGATCTTCGACGCGAAGCCGGATTCCTGCGCGCCGCAGGCGGATGGCGGCATCGCCGACCTGCCTCGGCTCCGCCACCACCAGGGCGAACCCCACGCGGGGTCGAGCTTTCGGCGCTCCGGCGGGCGCCCGCTCTTCGACGACGAGCCGCAGCGGGGGGGATTCGAGGTCGAAGACCGCCAGTCCCTCGCGGCGCTGCGCCGGCGGACTGCCCAGCAGCGCCTCGTAGAACGCCGCGGAACGGGAGGCGTCGGCGGCGCAAACGACGATGTGTGTCTTGGACGACGGCATGATCCACCTCCTCGTGACCCGACCCTCGGCGGATCGCGGCGCAAGAGCGCACCGGCTCCGAAGCACTCTTTCGTCGATTGGAAAGCCTGAAATGCCGAAGGCCGCCTCGGGTTTCCCCGGGCGGCCTTCGCTGCGCAGTCGCGCGGAAGCTTCGCCTAGGGGAGGGCCTCCGGGGCCCACATCGGATTTACCTTCGCAAACGTCTTGATCGCGGAGCTACGAAGGTCGGACGTCGACCCGAAGCGAAGGGAGCACCAGGGCTCACGACGGAGGGGCAGCGAGATCAGGGTGCGATTCGACTCGGTGACCATAGAACGTCCTTAGCGCCGCCATCGAAAATCGTCAAGTAACGATTTCGCTCCCGCAATCGCCTCGACGTTTCAGAGGTGGGTCAGCACGGCCTTGGCCACGATCTGCGCGACGCGTAGCTCCAGCCGCCCGTGCTCGGCGGCGTATTTGGCGTACATGCGCCGGTAGGACGGAGCCACCGACTTGCCCCGATGGTCGTTCATCAACGAAGGACCGCCGGTCCGGTATTTCACGAACGGGCCATCGAAGAACACGAACCCCGACGCGCGGATGGCGCGCGCATAGAAATCGACGTCCTCCATCACGCGGAGCTCCTCGTCGTAGCCGCCGAGGCGCGAAACCACCTCGCGCCGCACCATGCACGTGGAATTGACCATCATGGTGGGGGCGGCGAAGAGCTGGTGAGCGACGCAGAGAAAACGGGAGCCGATGCGTCCCAGGATTCGACCGCGGCGTGCGGCCGTGGAGAAGACGCGCTCCTCCCTGCGGACCGCCTGCACGTCGTCACCGAAGGGCACCACACGCCCGAAGGCCACGCCGCGATGGGGATGTGCGTCGAACAGCGCGACCATCTGCTGGTACGCGCCCGGTACGACGAGATCGTCGTCGTCGAGGAAATGAACGAGGCGCCCCCCTGCCGTCTGCCACCCGACGTTGCGCACGCGCGACGGATTGCCGCCGGTCGGCACGTCCATCTTTCGGTAGCGGACGCGTGGATCGCCCAGCTGCGCCACCACGTCCTCGCCGGCGCCGTCGCGGCCGTCGTCGACGACCTGCACCTCGATCGACGGCCCTTCTTGCGAGAGGACGCTCTCCAGCGCCGCGGCCAGCATCCGCGGTCGGCCGAACGTGGGGATGACGACGGAGATATCCATGGCCGACCCGGCAGCCCATACGACGGGACTGCCGGCGGTCCAAGAGCAATGCGCGCGAGCCTCGGGCGGGCGGGATGCGCCGACGTCTACCGAGCGTTCTCCGGGACCGGCGCGGCGCCTCCGCTCGCGAACCGCGCGCTATAGGCCCCGTAGCCCTCGGCCGCCAGTCGATCGGCGGGGATGAAGCGCAGCGACGCCGAGTTGATGCAGAACCGCAGCCCGGTGGGCGCCGGGCCGTCGTCGAAGACGTGCCCCAGGTGCGACTGGCCGACGCTCGAGCGCACCTCCGTGCGGCTCATGCCCAGGCTGCCGTCGGCCTTGGAGACGACGTGACCGTCCTCGATGGGCCGCGTGAAGCTCGGCCAGCCGGTCCCCGACTCGAACTTGTCGGTGGAGCTGAAGAGAGGCTCGCCGGTCACCACGTCGACGTAGATGCCGGGCGCGTGATTGTCCCAGAAGTCGTTGCGGAACGGGGGCTCGGTGGCGTCGTTCTGCGTCACCTGGAACTGCGTGGGGGTGAGTTTCTGCTTCAGCTCGGCCACGGGGGGTTTGACGTAGGTGCGGTTGGACACGGCGGGCTGCTCGTTCTGCGCGACGGGCGCGTCGAGGGGTTTGGCCGGTGACGCGGACGAGCGCTGGCAGGCGAGGCAGACCGGGAGAAGGAGGGCCAACGCGCAAAGAGCTCGGTTCCGGAGGGCCATGATGAGAGAAGTACGCGGCCCGACCGCAGTGGTTTCGTTCCTCCGGGGGACGCGTCAGGGCTGGCGCGGCCAGGCCCTATCGTAGTGCTCGAGGACACGGTCCATGGTCGCGTTGGTCGCGTCGTCCACCACCCGGCGGCGTTCGTCGGCGTCGTACCAGGCGATCTGCTCCGCGGCGGCGCGCGCGTAAGGGATCACGGCGCGGTAGTCGGGCACCAGCCGCCGGACCTTGGTGTTGTCGAAGACCTTGCTGTAGGTCTTGTCCCCGAGAAGGCTCGCGCCCCAGTCGGGGTCGTGCGCCGCGATGAGCTCGGACGGGACGTGGACCAGCTTGGGCCGCACACCCGCCGCGCGCCCGAGGATGTGATGAATCGCGTCCCACGTCGGCGTGTCGTCGGACGTGATGTGGAAAGCCTCCCCGACCGCGGCGCTGTGTCCGAGCAGGCCGACGAAGCCTCGCGCAAAGTCGTCGTGGTGGGTGAGCGTCCAGAGCGACGATCCGTCGCCGTGCACGACGACGGGAAGGCCGCGGCGCATCCGATCCACCACGGTCCATCCGCCGTGAACGGGCAAGAGCGAGGCGTCGTAGGTGTGCGAAGGCCGCACGATGGTGACCGGAAAGCCGTCGGCCCGATAGGCGCGCACCAGGCGCTCTTCGCAGGCAATCTTGTCCCGCGAGTACTGCCAGAACGGGTTGCACAGCGGGGTCGACTCGGTGATGGGCAAGTGGCCGGGCGGCACGCTGTAGGCCGAGGCGGAGCTGATGAAGACGTACTGGTCGGTCCTCCCGCGAAAGAACTCGATGTCGAGGTCGACGTGGGAGGGAAGAAAGGCCACCCACTCGACCACGGCGTCGAAGCGCCGTGCCCCGAGCGCGGCGCCGGCGGAGCGAGGATCGCGGATGTCGCCACGAAGGACCTCGGCGCCCGGCGGGACCGGATGCCGGTCGGTCTGCCCGCGGAGGAGGAAAGTCAGGTGCACCCCGCGAGCGATCGCCAGCCGGGCGCACGCCGAGCTGATGATGCCGGTACCGCCGACGAAGAGTACGTTCACGGGAGCTGGACCGTGTTGGAGACGAGGTGGCGCGAGGTAGGTTAATGGGGAACCGGCGGACCGCGCGGCGTGCATTTGCACCGGGCCGTCCCGACTCGGTTCCCTGGTGATTGGGTGTGCGCACGGGCCTCGATACGGCTCGCAAAAGCGCATCCCGCTTCCGAGGACCCTCGGCTACGGCGCCGGTCTGCCGCCATTGCCGCCGGGACCGCTGACACATGAGGCCAGGAACGACGCAATGCGGCGCAAACAAGTCGTATGCGTCATGATCCTGTTTCGTGATCGTTTCGCGTGATGCCGGACATGATCCAGGCATGCCTGTCACTTCTTCCTGCCTTCAAGAAGTTCCCCTTCCATGTCCGCCGGTACCCCACCTGGCCGCCTTGCCGGGCGGGCTCCCGTGGTCTTCCGCGCCTCGCGTGAACCAGGCCGTTCCGAGCGCGGCGGAGTCCTCTTCGCAGATCGAAGAGGCGCCCCGGTCGGGAGTCTTTGCCGTCAGCTCCGATAGCCCCGACGACGTCCTCGCCCTCGCGGCATGCGCCGGGGACCCCCGGGCGCCCGCCATCATCTCGAAGCGCTACGGGGCGCGCGTGCGTTCCAAGCTGCACCACTGGATCGGGCCGCAGGACATCGACGACCACGTGCAGGACGTCTTCTTGCGGCTCTTCGAGCAGCTCCCGCGCATGCGGGACCCCAGCGCGCTGCGCGGGTTCCTGGTGGGCATCACGCTGCGCATCGCCTGCACCGAGCTTCGCCGCCGCCGGCGATCACGCCTTCGCCTGACGGCCACCGGGGAGCTCCCCGAGCCGCGTGTCGCCATCGACGACAAGGGCCCGGCGCGCGAGGCGCTGTGGCGGTTCGAATCCATCCTCGACAAGCTCGCCCCGAACTCGAGGCGCGTGTTCGTGCTGCGCTACGTGGAGAAGCTGGAGCTGACCGAGGTCGCTGCGCAAATGCAGATCTCCGTGGCGACGGCCAAGCGCCACCTGGCTCGCGCCGCGGCCACCGTCTCGGCGATGGTGAAACGGGAGCCCGCCCTGGCCGAGTACATGATCTTCCAGTGGACCACGGCGGAGCCCAAGTTCCTCGGCGCCTGCGCGTCCGCTTGAAAGGGAGCTCGAGCCGCATGCCTGTCGTGGTGGGGATCACGACGGGTCGGCGGCTCACCATTCATACGCCTCACTGGATGGTGGAACGGGGGATGTTGACGACCTCCCAGATGGGCGTGTGATTGCTCTGGGGGCTGCCGGCGTGGGATGCGCTGACGGTGGCCTGATTCCAGATGTAGAGCGCCGGGTAGGTGGTGATCTGCCCATTCCCCACGACGACCGCCGTGATGTAGAGCTGCGAGGTGGGTCCGTCGGGCATCGACTTGAAGTTCGTGGAATTGTCCAGGAACGGAATGCCTTCGCGCGTCGAGGAGAAGACCAGCCAGTAATACGTATTGCCGTCGGGGCAGACCTCGACGTCCGGCGACCACTTGGGCCAGCTGTTGGTCACTCCCGGACTGCCGGGAGTCCCCTGACAGGACGGAGGGTCGTTGGCGGCGAGCCGAGTGGGTGAGGAGGCGCCGCTCGCCGGGACCACGTACACCTCGGCTTGCGGGTTGTAGTACATCCCGTTCGGTCCGTCGGTGGTGGAGCGATCGAACGCGATGAGCTGGTCGTCCTCGGAGTACGAAGGGTAGTACTCGTCGGCGTTGGGATCGGACGCGCCTTGCACCGGCGTCGCTGCGCCGCCCGCCCGTGCCGCGAAAGGAATGGTGTAGAGATCCGCCTCTCCCGAGGCCAGACGTCCGTCCTTTCCCGCGTTGGTCGAGACGTACACGATGGTCGCGCCGTCGTGACTCCAGCTGGGAAACTCTGCGCCGCGCGAATCACCGGTGCGCGCGAGAATCCCCCAGCTCGTGCCGAGGTCCCCCATGACCGCCTGTCCGAGCTGGCTTCCGCTGCCCGCCTCCGAGACGGCCGTGGACGCCCCCAGGTCGATCCACGCCAGGGCGGAGTTGGGCTGGTCGCTGCACGTCGCGCCGCTCCAGGGGTACGTCTGCTGGTTGCCCGGCGTGGGGGCCCCGCACCCGAAGCTGGTGATGGCGACTTGCTCGTCCGACCAGTCGGCCTTCGAGAACGCGGCGATGCCCAGCCACGGCATGCTCAGCGTCTGCGCGCCTCCCGGCGTGAGCCAGGAGGGGATCAACCCGGTCGACCCCGGGTCGACCCGCGCGGAGGAGCCGGGCCAGGGCCAGAAGTCGGCGAAGGTGACGCTGTTGCCGTCCGGAACGGCGGCATGGCAGCCGATGCACTGGGGTGCGCCGTTGTCCTGCACGGTGCCGCTCTGATCGCGGTAGAGCCGGGCTTGCACCTGGCCCACCTCCAGCGTCGTGGCCACGCCCTCGTCGCCCGGCGCAAACCCTTCGAGCCACGACATCCCGTTCTGATCGCCGGTGGCCGCCCAGTAGACCATCGCCCCGCCGGCGCCCGCGGGGGCGATGGTGAACGAGGACGTCGACGAGGTTGGCGGCTGCGAGGCGCTGGTGTCGACGCCGCGGATGGTCACCGACACTTCGTCGCCCCAGCTGTCTCCCCGGAGGCCATCCCAGACCGTCTTGGGCACCGTCCACGTCGTGCTCGTCGTGTAGACGACGTAGTCGCTGGCCTGGCGTTGCGTGTGAAGGTCGATCTCGAACAGGTTCTGACCGGCGACGGGGATGACGCGGAAGCGCGGTCGCACCCAGTTCTGCGGGATCAGCGTGCCCGCCGCAGGCTCGACGATGCACGGGCCCGAGCCGCCCCCGTCGCTGGCCGCAAAGAAGGAAGCCGCGCCGGCGGGCGTGGCAGGGGAGCCGTCTTCCGGGGCGGCGTCGACGAGAGGAGCGGAGGGGAAGTCGGTGCAGCTCGAAGAGCACCCGCGCGCGAGCGTGATGCAGTTGCCGAGGGTGTTGTCGCCCTGGCCTCCTCCCCCGGCGAGATTTCCGTTTCCGCCCGTCCGGTCCCCGGGGGTGCGGTGCCCGGTCGACGCGCAGGCCGCCGCGCCGGTCACCACGAGGAGGAGGCCCGCCGCACCGCACCCGAGCATCGCCCTCATTCTTCGTACCGCCTCATGGGGGCCAGGTTGCCATGCGCCTCCCTCCGCGGCTCGTCCTTTGTGGCCGAGTGGCCCGGGCCGCGCGTGAGATCCGTGACTCGGCGGAACGGCGACGGTATCTCGTGCATATGCTCACGTCCGTACTTCGAACCGTCTCGGCCCTGGGAGTCGTGGCGGCGCTTCTTGCCACGCCGACTGCGTGTGAATGGATGCAGAATCCGCCGCCCGCGCCGCCCGCGCCGCCTCAGGGGCCGCTCGGAAAGCCCAGGCTCCTGCGGGGGATGAATCTCGGCAACGCGCTCGAGGCGCCGAACGAGGGGGACTGGGGCGTGGTGCTCGACGACGCGGACTTTCCACGCGTGCGCGAGGCCGGCTTCGACCACGTGCGGCTCCCGGTGAGCTTCAGCGCGCACGCTTCGCTCTCCCCGCCCTACACCATCGACGAGTCCTTCTTCGCGCGCGTGGACTGGGCCATCGCTCACGCGCTGGCCAGCGACCTGGCCATCATCGTGGACCTTCACAACTACGACGAGCTCATGAAGCACCCGGAGGCCAACGCAGCGCGCTTCGTGGCGCTGTGGACGCAGGTCGCGCGGCGCTATCGCCACATGCCGGAGGCGGTGTGCTTCGAGCTCCTGAACGAGCCCCACGGCGATCTCACCGCCGAGCGATGGAACACGTTGCTGGCCAGCGCGCTGCACGTGGTGCGCGCGAACAATCCCACGCGCACCGTCATCGTCGAGGGGGTGGACTGGGCGTCGGCCAAGAACCTGCGCGACACCCTGCGCATCCCCGATGATCCCGCTCTCGTCGCCAGCTTCCACATGTACCAGCCCATTCTCTTCACCCATCAAGGGGCGCCCTGGATGAACCCGGAATTTCAAACCACCGGCATCGGGTTCCCGGGCCCGCCGGCCGCCCCGGTGGCCCCGGTCCCGGCCGCGGCGTCGATGAGCTGGGTGCGCGAGTGGTTCGATCGCTACAACCGGGAGCCCACCGCCACCAACCCCAGCGGGCCGAGCGCCGTCGTGGAGCAGCTGGAGATGGCCAAGTCCTTCGCCGACGCGCGTCACATGCCGGTCTACATGGGCGAGTTCGCCGCCATCGACAACGCCGATCTGGGGTCGCGCGTGAAGTGGACCCGGATGACGCGCCAGGAGGCGGAAAGGCGAGGCTTCGGGTGGGCTTACTGGGACGATGG
>Ga0302324_100008922_pt1 | contig 21087 bp, 15 predicted proteins | sample Palsa_T0_1_FD_201949 | JGI IMG/M metagenome (GOLD analysis project Ga0302324, IMG submission 201949) | Peat permafrost microbial communities from Stordalen Mire near Abisko, Sweden - Palsa_T0_1 | ecosystem: Environmental > Terrestrial > Soil > Palsa > Peat permafrost | place: Sweden: Abisko...
GTATGTTCCGCACGAGCCGTTCACCAAGTCGCCCTGCGCCGTCATGATCGCTACCAGAGAATCCCCCGCGATTCCCATGGCGCTCCTGCAGGAGCGCACGAAAACTTCCATCGCTTCATCAAGGATGTCGTTCGTACGTTGAAACCCAATCTCCAGCTGACCAAGTCCGATGCGGCCCACGCAATCCAGCTCGTCCGCTGACGGCGGCGCTGGCTTTAGCCAGTGGAGCTTCTGTTCAGTCGTCGGAATCGCCATTCGTGTCCCCGCTGCTCACTTTGCCAGATTCTGATAATTGCTAGCTTTAACTCGTTTGCTTTAACCCGTTTCGAGGGTGAGCTTTCGTGCGCCATCTGCGGCTTTCGCGATCTGAGCTGTCCGCTCGAGAATTCCAAGTCCGTGCTCGTCAATTGCCAATCGATGTGCCGGCGGAACAACAATGGTGGTCAGATCCGCTTCTATAATCGCCGGGCCCATGACAACGTTACCTGGCTCAAGTCGATCGAACGCGAATACCCGGGTGTCTTGGTACTGGCCCGTTTCCGGCCAGTAGGCCGGGCGTGTGCCGTTGCTCGCCGCCGAAGGATCTGGTCCCACCTTCGGATACTCGGGAACCGCCGGCTTATCCGTTGGAACTGTCACTTTCACGATAAACGTGTCGAGATACACCCCGCCAGGCTTGTTCACAACCATTGGGCTGAACGCAGCGGAGAACTCCTCCTCGAACGCCTCGTAGACGGCCTGAGCATCGGCCGGATTTCTAATAAACAGTGAGGGAGACGCCATTCGCTTCAAGTTGACCTGGCCGCCGTAGAGCATGTCGAGCTCAAGGCTAAATGTCGCTTTGTCTACTGGCAGGCCCTCGGCCGCCAGATCCTGCTGCGCACGCTCGATGAGCGCCTCAACCACCGTGTTGAAACCGCCGTAGTCAATGGTCATGGTCTCTGTTATTGCCTCCATAAATACCATTCGCTTCGAGACTTCGTAAATATGCACGATGTCCATGATCGATGAGCCCATGGCGCAAAACACAGGCGAAGCCGGAAAAATCACCGCTTTAGGGACGTCCGCCTTGAATCCTGCCGCGTGAGTTGGTCCTGCACCCCCAAAGGCGAAGATCACGAAGTCTTCCGGCTTATATCCACGCATGTGGACCTCGCGTTTGATCGCTGAGGCCATGTTGTCATCGACGACCTCACGAATGAGCGCAGCCGCCACCTCGACGGAGACGTCAAGCGGTTGGGCAATTTTTTCCCGAATTGCTCGTTCGGCCTTCAGCTTACTCAGGCGCATGCGCCCACCGAAGTACGTGTCCGGGTTGAGATACCCCAGGACAAGATCCGCGTCGGTCACCGTCGGCTCAGTGCCACCTTGGTCGTAGCACACTGGGCCGGGCATCGAGCCGGCGCTACGTGGCCCGACTTCCAAACGATTGCCAAGTTCCTTACGGACCGAAGCGATTGAGCCACCCCCAGCACCAATGGAAATCGTCTGCAGCATCGTAACGCTGACCATCCAAGTGGCTATCACCGGGCGGAATTCGTAATTGCGGACGCTTGACTCGACTACGAGCGCCACATCAAAACTGGTTCCACCGACGTCACCGGCTATCACATTCTTGTAGCCTAGCTTTGCCGCATAGAATGCTGAGCCCATCAGGCCGGCGACGGGGCCTCCATTGAAAGTGCGGCTGGCTGGCGTCTTGAAGAGCTCCCCGCATCCGCCGGAGTTGTGAATCAAGAGAAAGCTGCCGCGATAGCCGTGCTCTCTCATCTTGTCCCAGGTTGCCGATAGTTCCGTCTGCATGGCCCGTTGCAGGTATGCATCAAGCACCGCGGTCATCGTGCGCTCATACTCGCCGAGCTTGGCAGCTACCTGGCTTGACAGCACAACCGGCAGATACCCGATGTGGTACTCCTTATACTCCTCTCGAATGATTCGCTTTACGCGTCGCTCGTGGTCCGGATTCATGAAGGACCAGAGGAGAGATACCACTAATGCACGGGCACCCCGATCGATAAGCTGACGCAGCTTTCGCCGCACGTCTTCCTCGTCCAGCTGGCGTATGACCTGGCCCTTGGAATCGATCCGCTCCCGGATTCCGACGATCAGATCCCGTTCGATCAGGGGAAGTGGCTTCCTCTGCACCGCCAGATTGCGGCGCTCGCTCACCCGCCGCCCGTCGACCCATTGAGCGCCGCGGCCGATGAGAATTGCGTCTTCGTGACCCTCGGTCGTCATAAGGCCGACGCGCGGTCCCTGCCGCTGGATCAAACGATTGAGCGCGACTGTTGTCGAGTAGCGCACGATATGGATCCGAGGCAACATGTCCTCCATTGTCATGCCCGCGAGTGCCGCGCCCTCCTCGACGGCATTCATAAAGCACAGCGACAGGTCGTGCGGCGTACTCGGCACCTTCGTGATAATTCGCTCACCACTGAAGGTCATGACGAGGTCGGTGAATGTGCCGCCGACGTCGATATCAATAGAGTTCATATCGGACTTGCTGATGTCGCTCATGTGTTTTGCGTTTTCATCTCGGCGAGATGCAACTTGCCCTCCCGAATGATGAGTTCTCCGCTCGACACGCGTGCCTTCAAACTATCGATATCCACCTCAATATCCACAGTGATCGGGTGCCCGGGCGGCAGGTACTCTGTCTCGATCTGCCGAACACAACCCGGGCAATAGAATTCGAGAATTCGAACCCAGTTCGGGTCGGGCGCGAAGGTGTACTCACCCTCGATTATGGACGGATGGACTGTGCGAGGATCACGCTCCGCGACGAGACATCCTTTCTTGTAACTCTGACGCGCCGAAATAAGACTCGCGCCACACTCGTGACACAGCCACTGCTCTGTATCAAGGTCGAGGTCGAGGTATTCTGTAAACCGAATTCGCTCATAGCCCATGCATGGTCTCCCGAGCTTTTGACCGTGGGCTGCGCGCCCCAGCCGCCGTTTGACGGCTGAGCGTGCCCGTCCCAAATTCGTCCATGGCGAGCTGCCAGCCGGGTGGCACGAGACACGTGAGTGTTGGACCGGCGACTACCGTCGGACCAGCAACAGGCGCGCCTAGGGGCAGGTCTGGCCAAGCGTAGATAGCTGCCAAGGTGGGCTCGAGTCCCACGAGGATTTCACGCTGTGCGACACGCCGTGGCGCCCCTGCGTCAGCGGGACGTACCTTAGTCAGCTCAAACGAGCCTACTGGGTAGCGAGCTATCAAACGCACGAGTATGACAAGCACCGGCCGTTCTGCGGGGTCGGTACTGTGCAACGCCCCATCAATCAGACGTTTGTTGATGTCGGATATATCAGTCAGATTGATCATCGCCAGTTGGCCCGTGCCGTTCACGGTCTCGAGCTCGACAGAAAACCTCGATTGAGCGATCAGGAATCCTTCAGCGTCAAGATCACGAGTGGCCTGGGCAAGCAAGCCCGTAACGGCGCTAACGATTGTTTCGACACCTACGTCGTCGACTTTCGTGTCGCCGACCGCTCGCTCGTACACGTGAACCACGTCTGAGATCGCTGAGCCGAAGGCGCTAAAGATCGGGCCCAGATTAAAGACGTGGACGTGAGGGATGTTCAGCCGAGACGCCACGAGCGCTCCAAACAGAGGGCCGTTGCCGCCGAAGGCAAACAACGCCGTCTGAGCTGCGCTCAGGCCCGCTTCAGCGAGGGTCGTTTTGACAAGGTTCGCGATAATTCCAACGGCTTCGTCCCTAATGAGACCCGCTGCACGTTCTACCGTGATCCTCATGGGCATCGCCAACTTCTCCTGAATCGCCTGCGTCGCAGCATCAACGTCGAGGGCTCGCCTACCGCCGAGAAAGTTGCCCGGGTCGAGGTATCCAAGCAGCAGCAGTGCGTCCGTCAGAGTCGCCTCACCGCCGCCGAGGCCGTAGCACGCGGGTCCAGGAGATGCACCCATGCTTTCCGGCCCAAGCTCGATGGACCCGTCGTCGGCCGGCCGGGCGATACTGCCGCCCCCGACCACGGCCGTGCGCAGCAGCGCGAACGACGTTTGCACGGGGATACCAATGATCTCGCCGCCGCGCCTGTAGAGGGGTTTGCCGTTCTTGATGACGCTAGCTTTGGCGGTCGTACCCCCGACATCGAGGCAGAGGACATTGTCGAGCTTGTATTGGCGGGCCATGTAGGCGCCGCCAAACATCCCAAAGACGGGTCCGGATTCGATCGTGTCTACCGCCTTTGTCTTTCCGATGCGCGCGACGCCGCCGTTGGCGTGGCCAACAAGCAAAGGTCCGTCCCATTTGAGCTCATGCTTCAGAATATCCTCGGCTTTGAACAGCGAACCCGCAAGCTGACTGTGCACGTAGGCGTTTATCAACGAGTAATGCGTACGCGTCGCGTCGTCCAAAACCTGCGCCATTTCGCTTCCGAGCAGCACAGGCACGGCGCCCAGGTAGTGATCCGGATAACTGTCCTCAATAATCTGCTTGACGCGGATCTCGGCTGAATTGTCAGGAAACGCACCCTGCAGACTCACGCAGATTCGTCGGACGCCATCTTCAAAAAGCTTCTTGACTACGCCCAAAACCTCGTGTGCATACGCAGTCTTGGATAGACCTACGACGTTGTGTTCTGCGACGATTTCATCAATCGCGAACGAACGACCGTTTGCATAGAGATTCCGCTCATGCCCAGCCGTGACAAGCAGACCGACTTTGGAACCTCGGCGTTCGCCAAGGACATTCGACGTAATAGTCGAGGACCAGCGAATGAGTTTTACATGCTCCAAAAACTCGCGTACGTCGCGATAGCCAGTTAGGCGAGCGGCTTCTGACAGTACTTCGCCGAAGCACACGGTGTAATCATGAGGGGTTGTATCTACCTTGATAGAGCACAGTTGTGTGCCCTCAGATATCAAGGCATCGGTCATCGTTCCGCCAGTATCAATGTCAACAGTGAGCATCCGATTCGACTCCCCCTGCCACGCTGCGACGGCTCACGGCTTCCCGCAGTGCGGCGCTACATGCCCCTTGGCCGGTCACTTATCGGTGAAACCACACTTCCCCACAGCTCGAAGCGGACTCTCGCGTAGCGGCTCTTCGACCATCACCCGCAGCTGGCGCCACGTTCGACGCTCCGCCGCCACTTACGGGTATTGCCGTCGATGCTCCCAAGAGCGCTGCGCGCATGTCGCCAATGCGTTCCTTGCATCTGGGAATGCTACGTTTTAATTGGGCCCAGAGGACATCTAGGTGAGCCTGTAGACCTACGGGTTACCTGTACACGCCCACATGCTGCGGCGCAGCGCAACGCAACGCAACGCAACGCAACGCAACGCAACGCGCAGACAGACCGTAGCGGCGCGGAACGTTCCACATAGCGTATTCCGCCACCACGCACGCCACAGCATCTCACACGGCACCGATCTCCCGGAAAATTCCGCGATCCCTCGCAACGCGATCACGAAGAGCAGCGATCTTGCCCTTCTCGCTAAGGGCTTATAGTCGAGTGAGCCGTCCAACGGCGCACGTTAGAGCGCAAGGTAACTGGATTCCATTTACACTAATGGTGAGCGTCGTTGCCGCTCTGAGCATCATAGGCCCCCCATGCCTTTTCAAGAACATATGCCTGCAGGGCAAGCACCTGTTTCTCGGTAATAGACTCATTAAATACAGGCATGCCCTCGTCTTTGCGTAGTCCACCGAGCACGATTCCTGCAAACATGTCATGCGTCTCTGCAGAAGCCCTGCGTAGATCAGGAAGCGATCCAATGCCGCCGATCGCTTGGTAACCGTGACAAGCCTCGCAGAAGTTGGCCTCATATACCGCCTCGCCTTGGACGGCGAGCGCGTGGTCTGGGCGTGGACGCGGAGGCCTCGGAATCACATCTAGCGGTCGCGCCTGGGCGGACGGCAGCTGCACGTTGCCATTCAGCTTAAACGCAAAGAGGCGCGCTGGGCCGCCCGGGTCGCCCGCAACATTCTTGAACAAACCGATTCCAGATGTCGTGCCGGACCCTGCAGCGACTATGACTAGTTGTTCCCCGTCGATTTCCACCGTACTTGGTGCTCCCAAGATGCCGGACCCGGTGAACATCGACCATAGTTTCTCGCCATTATCGGCGCGATAGGCGATTAGGTCACCGGTGGATGTACCCTGAAAGACCAAGTTACCAGCAGTGCTCAAAGTTCCCCCTTCATACGGAGGTCCCACGGCACGTTTCCATCGCGCCTTCTGTCGGACTGGGTCATACGCCAACAAACTGCCTTTGAACGGCATCCGGTGGGTCACCGCAAAGTACCAATCAATGTTGACCGCGCCGACAGCATTTCTTTCGTCCAGGCTTATCAGTGTCGGCATTTCCATGGTTGGAATGTAGACCAGGCCTGTGGCGGGATTGTAGCTCATCGGCATCCAGCCGTGAGCGCCGGTCGGACTTGGCGTGACCACCGCCCGCTTTTGTCTTGTTAACCAGTACTTCGCGGCCGCCAGTTGCACGGGCCTACCGGTCTTCATGTCGATATGGGACGCCCAGTTTACTGGAACGATATTCCTCGGCTGATTTATCAGCTTTCCGGTCTTTGCGTCCAAAACATAAAAGAAGCCGTTCTTCGGCGCCTGCATTACGACGTGCCGCTTCTTTGCGCCGACCTTCAAGTCAACAATCATGATCGGCATCGCCGCATCATAGTTCCAGCCGTCTCCCGGTGTCGTCTGATAGTGCCACACGTATTCGCCGGTATCGGCATTGAGGGCGATAATGCAGGTGGTAAATAACTCATCACCTCGGCCCTCGCCTCGAAACGGCGGAGCGAGAGGTGCAGGGCCGTCCGTACCGACGAAGAGCAGATTTAGTTGCGAGTCATAAGTCATCCCGTCCCATGCGGTTCCACCCCCCGAAATCTTCCAGTAATCCTTGCCCCAAGTCTTCGATGCTCTTTCCAGAGCTTTGGACTCAAAGCCCTGGGCAGGGTCCCCTGGAACTGTGTAGAAGCGCCAAAGATGGCTGCCTGTTTTGACGTCGAACGCATCGACATAGCCGCGGCCCATTCCAGAGTCCATATTAGAATTACCGATGAAGACCTTTCCGTTTCCTACTCGGGGTGCGCCGGTAATCGTCTTGTAGTCTTTGGAATCGCATGCCTGCGATTCCCAAATCTTCTGCCCATTCCTCCGGTTTAGTGCTATCAATCGGCAGTCGCCTGTGGCGGTGATAACCTCGTCTTCCCACAGTGCAAGCCCGCGAGTCAGCCGAGCGCCATACGAAGCGACGATCGGCAACGGAAATCGGATGTTTGCATCGAAGCTCCACACGAGTTTCCCCGTGCGAACATCGTTGGCGAAAACCTTTCCGATCGCTCCACTTTGATAGACAACGCCATCCGCAACGAGGGGTACGCCCGTCATTCCATCCTTTGAAGGCATATCCGCGAACCACGCTAACCCTAGGGTCTTCACCGTTCTGTCATTGATCTGCGTGAGAGGACTGAAGTGCTGTTGCTCGAGATTGTTACCGATAAACCGCCATTCGCTGTTTAGTGGCGCGGCGGAGGGTGTTCCTGCGGCGTCGGCACCCGCGACCGCCCCAAGAAACGCAACGGCCGTGGTAACCGCGACACGCTTCATTAGTACCGAAATGTGAAACACGGCGGTAGGGAGCCCGCAGACCCGGCATTACGAAAGGCATCTGCGTCCATCGTATTTTCTCTGGGAAACCGAAGCACAGACACTTGGCTTCCTACTCGCACAATAGCCACCATGCACGCGACTCTTTGGCCCCACAATCTGGCCGGAGTTTCCTCAAGACGTGGATTGTCGCATCACAACACCCGGCTGCCAGTCCTCGACAGTCGCTGCCGCACCCTCCGCCTGCTCCAGTATGCATACACCGTCTGAGTGCCCGAATAAGCCCCGCGCCTCACTGTGCTCTCTCCGTCGGCTATTCATAGCCGCTCGACCGAAGACACCCCCGAAGCCATGTTGGTCCAGACACCAATTAATCCCAATAACGGGCCTCTCATCGCGTGGGAGTCGATTTCAGCGGACGAAGCGTCCGGCTTCCTTCAACTTCTATTGTGCCGCTCCAAAGTCACGTCTGATTTCTACGCCAACCGTACGCGGCTGTTCGACAGCCAAACGAACTTGCCCTGGAATTACTCCAACGTCGCTGACAATGTCACCGAAGTTAGCCGCTTTATTAAACAGGTTCTTTGCGAAAATCGTGAAATTCCATGGCGATGTGCGCAGCCCCGTGCGAAGGTCCACGAGGCTATAGGCTGATCGATAGTAACCCGCCCCACCGTTCGCTAAGCTCAGTGAGGAACCCACAAAATTGTACTCAGCGCGCACGAAAAGCTCTCCGTGACTTGTGGGGTCGGTAAATTCCGGGCGCACATATGCTGTCCACTTAGGAACGTTGGAGAGAGGTGAACCGACTGGAAACCCTATTACGGCACCTGACTTCAGAATGTCTGCTTCTGTGATCCTTCCGTCCTCGTAGCCGACTCCCCCGTCAACCCGAAACATGGAGCTTATTAGCGCCTGCACTTCCGCTTCCGCGCCAGTAATCTTCGCGGCACCCGCATTAAGTTCCTCTCCCTGGCCACAGGTTGGCAGTACCAAATTTTGCTGGATGTTCTTCCACTCGATGTCGTACACAGCGAAGCGCGTAGCCACTCGTTGGTCGTTCCACAAATTCTTGAGGCCCAGCTCGTAGCTCCAGAGCGAATCACTGTGATAGGGAATTGGCTCGCCCACGGGTAGGCCTAGGTTTATTGCGTCCTGCGTGCACGCGCCGTAGGCCGGGCTACTTACTCCACCAATCCGGAACCCCTTCGAGCCACTTGCATAGACCATGTTGTTATCATCAAAGTTGTACTTGGCCACGAATCGTGGGGTAAGCGGCGATTCGTGATCGCTATAGCTGTAGGCTGAGTTGCCATCCACCAGCGGATACTGGACGATTGTTTCATTCGTAGACAAATCGAGGCGCGCCTTGCGCACTCCTGCGGAGAATTCGAGTGATTGACCTACTTTGTAGGAGACATCTGCAAATCCAGCGATCTGCCTCAAAAGGATCGAATCGTGGTCGTCAAAGGAGTCGTCGCTTCCGAGCACACCACCACTTAGAGCGTTGGCACCGGGGGTCAAGTAGTTATAGATGTAGTCAAATGCAGATCTCTGGTAAAAGACGCCGGTTACCAATTGCACCGGGCCCGGGAATTGAGATTCGAACCGAACTTCTTGTGTCGTTTGATTGCTGGCGTACGACTGCGGCACCGGGGAAGCGACATAGGGAAGCGGCGAATAGAAGAAAGCCTGAAATTCCGCGAACCATGTAGTGCCATCTTCGGTATCATATGCGTATCGATGTAGGTAGCTCGTTGACGAAACAAACTCGCCAAAGCTGGCCGCGTACTTCGCAGTGAGCGCATAGAATTGCCATCGATCTCCGGTATTTTCGTCAACGTTTAATGGGCGTAATTGGGTAAAATTGCCAGGATCGTTATCCGCCACCGGGTATCCATTCGTAGCCGAGCGCTGCATAATGATCATTGGCGTTATCGTCAATCCCTCTATGGATGGGGGCTTGATCAGCATCGAAGCTGATGCACCATACTCATGGGTCTGTCCTATTTTGACTGACCCTGCAACTTGCTGTCCCGGTTGGAATGCAACACCCGGCACGGTCGGTACACCAAATATTCGCTGGAAATAGCCCGGATCGAAAACGTCGAAACCGCTGAGGCGCAGTGCAACACCAGTGCTCAGCGGCGCATTCAGGGCTCCGCTCACATCGTCACCCGCGCCCCCTGCGTTTATATCGAATGCTTGTGCTCTGAGATTTCCGCTGGCGTTGACTGCATCTGGAGTCTGCGTGATGAGGCGAACGGTGCCACCCATCGAAGATGCCCCAAAAAGCGTGCCCTGCGGGCCGCGCAGGACCTCGATCCGCGCAAGATCCAGTACCCTGGGATCGATCACATTGGGAATAGGCGTGTCGTCAATATACAAGCTCGTAGTATTAGGACCGGACACGCCGCGGATGACAATTTCCTTCGTTGACGAGTATCCATAGGCCGGCCCGCCGAAGGGGCTGCCCCCCATACCGAAGGAGAGATTAGCCACTGATTTGGAGTAATCTTGGAAATCCTTTACGTCGAAGTCTTGCAGCATCTGCCCTGTGAGCACAGTCACGCTGATTGGCGTCTGCTGAATGCTCTCCTCTCTACGCTGCGCAGTTACTATTACCTCCTGCAAACCTCCTAACTGACTAGTCGTCTCAGATTGGGATGCTGTTTGTGCCCAGCCGGATTGCGTGAGAGCACAAGTGGTCACGATGAGAATCATCACCTCACATATCAGCGAGACCGCAAGCTGTCTTGCCCGTGCTCGTCGACGTTTTACAAGATGAAACACTTTCTCTGCCAACTCCACACCTACGGCGTTGATCATCATTGGGCTACCTTCCCCTTGCTATTACGACCGTCTGGCAAGCACGCGAACGGAGACCTAATTTTCCCAGAAAGGGTTCGCGAGAGGCGAAGCAATCCCCTTGTAGCGTGGCGCGTACTTTCCGTCGGTTTAGCCGACGCACGCTTCCGGGACGGCGCAGATTTGTGCGCTCTGATGTTCAAACTCGTAGACGGCAGCGCGAAGGGACCGACTTTCATGCGCTCACCGAGGTGATATGTATGTTACCGAACGCGTCGATCTGTACCCCGTGCGTGGGTGGCACAACAATCGTAGTATCGGGCTCTTCGATGATTGCTGGTCCGATGAATTGCATTTCCGGTTCGAGCAAAGCTCGGTCGTAAATACTGGTCTCCAGCCATCCATCGTCGTCAAAGTCCACCTGTCTTCGTGCCTTAGTTGCATCGACGGGACGTCGCCCTGTCACGGGCAGCTTCCGTGTCGAAGGATGCCCAACGTCGCCAAGAGCGACAATGTGAAGATTCACAAGCTGAACAGTATTCGGAAGCGCGTACTGGTATTGCCGTTGGTATTCATTCGTGAAAGCCTGCGCCGCGCCTGCGATCGCCATTCGATCAACATACCCTCCTGGAAATTCGGCTCGCACCGTATGTTCCTGCCCCGCGTAGCGCATGTCCCCAAATCGCTCAATGCGCAAAGCCGAGGAAGTAACTCCATCCTGTGCAAAATCCTCTTTTGCCTGCCGCTCAAGTGCTTCGCAAGCATCCGAGATCTTCCGCAGCGAGTCATCTGTTAAATCGCAGTTGAGCGTCAATACATAGTCACGCCGCAGATCCGACATCAGCATGCCCCAAGCGGCAAATACTGCGCAGTTCATCGGAATTACAACTCTGGGAATATTCAACTCAGCGGCGAGACTAACTGCGTGCATGCCGCCACCCCCGCCAAACGCTACAAGCGTGAAATCGCGAGGATCGTATCCTCGATTGAGCGATACGAGCTTCAAGGCGTTGATCATGTTGCTGTTCGCGACACGAATAATTCCCGCGGCCGCTTTTTGCGCATCGAGTCCTAGAGATGCCCCGAGCTTTTCGAAGGCGCGATGAACTGCAGGCATATCGGCTTTAACATCACCACCAAGAAAGTTACTGGGATTTATTCTGCCTTTGAGAAGATTTGCGTCCGTCGTAGTCGGTGCTACACCACCCATCCCGTACGCTACCGGTCCCGGAACCGCTCCAGCGCTTTGCGGACCAACGTGCAATCGCCCTTCTGGATCCAACCAAGCAATGCTTCCGCCGCCGCTTCCTATTTCGACGATGTCAACTACCGGGGCCATGATCGGATATCCGGCATACGTGCGCGTTCGTTCGATGTAGTAATCGCTCGACACGCGCACCTGACCGCGGTCAATGAGGGAGCATTTCGCGGTCGTGCCGCCGATGTCGAGCGCAATGATGTTCGACTCCCCTATTAGCTTTCCAATAGAAGCTGCACCGAGTACGCCGCTTGCTGGCCCGGACTCCACAAGAGCGATCGGCCGCTGCCGCGCTGACTCAAACGTCGCCATCCCTCCATTTGATTGCATCGCGTACATCGACCCGCGGACGCCTTGCCTCCTCAACTCTTGCTCTAGAGCCTTCAAGTAGGAGTCGGCTACGGGTAGTACGTATGCACACAAAACCGTCGTCGTCGTCCGCTCATATTCGCGCCATTCCCGCGTTATTTGATGGGATGCGACGCACGGAATACCTGGCCAGAGATTCCGAAGCTGGTTCAGTGTCTCCAACTCGTGGCTAGGGTTTACGTACGCATGCAAATAGCATACGGCTACCGATGCGACACCCTCGGCCTTAAAATCCGAAATGATTCCCTCCAAGGACGACATATCCAGCGTCGTGACCACACCCCCGTGGTAGTCGATTCGTCCCGGAAGCTCTCGACGTAGATAGCGAGGCACGAATGGCCTAGGCTTCGCATAACGCAAATTGAAAAGATCGGGCCTATTACCCCGAGCGATCTCGAGTACATCCCGAAAGCCCTGCGTGGTTATCAGACCTGTCTTTGCTCCCCTACGCTCCGTAAGAGCATTGATTACGATCGTAGATCCATGGACGAAGAATCCAATCTCTTCAAACGGCACCTCTCCCTTGCGGATAACCGCCAGTACGCCGCGTTCGAGAAATCCAGGAGTTGTATGGGCCTTCGCCGTCCGAATGGACGCAGCCTCGCCCGTGTTGGGATCGATACCAATCGCGACGAGGTCCGTGAACGTTCCACCAGTGTCCGTTGCGACACGCGTGGTTGCTGCGTTCATGCTAGTTCTGCGGGTGCTAGACCGTAGTGCCGCCGAGCTTGATCAGCAGTGATATAGCCGTTCCGCAAGTCATCCTCGACCGCAGCCCGCTCACGTCTAAGCGGGTCACCGAAACCTCCTCCTTGAGCTGTGGTAACTACGACAGTATCGCCGACGACAAGAGGATACGCGGTGACATGTCCATAGACTTCATACCGGCCATCGCTATGCAGAACGCCGAGCTCGTTGACAGAACCTCGCTTCCCCTCGCCAATCGCCCACGGGCCCTCCTTGCTACGGTTGTGGTAGGCCGTCACCGTGGCACCGTGGCATTGAATGACGTACTCGACGATTACGCCACGGCCGCCGCGATACATCCCTTCGCCGCCGTCCGCCGAATTTAGACGATAAGATCTTACGAATACCCCGTTCCGGGCCTCATTGACCTCGACGGGACAGTTATTCGTCTCGCCGCTAGCGGCACACATTTGGGCGTTTTCACCGTCCGCGCCTAAGCACGCGCCCCACCCACCAACCTGAGGCTCAATCATTATCTTGAATTCGTGGGTTTCCGGATCCTCACCGGTAATAATCACACCAGAGACGGAGTTCATTTGCCCTGCGGACCAACGCTCAGGACTGCGTAGAGCCAGCGCCTTCCAGATGAGGTCGATTACCCAGAGAAGTGGATCGAAGTACATGGACACCGGTGCGGGGCGTTTAGCGTTAAAAATAGAACCATCGTCGCAAAGCACACTGAGGCATCTGAAGGTTCCGTCGTTGGTAATCCCATTTGGATCGGTAATTGCCTTGAAAATGATTTGTGCCGCCGACCAGGTGCACATGTACGGGCAGTTGTAGGGCGTAGTCGATTGTTTGGGATTATTCCGCAAATCAACGACGAAACTATCGTCTGTAACCGTGACAGCCACTCGAATAGGCCGCCCATCCTCGGTGGTGTCCTCAGCCGTAAAGACACCCTTAGGCAATCCTTTCAGAGCACGCCGTGTAGCTTGCTGCCCGTCGTCGAGATAACGCGCTATCGCTGAGCGCACGGTATCCTTACCGTACCTCGCCAATAATTCGAGCAAGCGCTTCTCGCCCGCTCGCACAGCGCCGACGCCCGCCCACATATCGCCAAGTGTCTTTTCGGGCGTACGGCTATTGGCCCCGATAATGTCGATCACCGCCTGGTTGACTTCACCTTGGGAGAACAACTTGACCTCTGGAACTTGCAGTCCTTCCTGGAAGACGTCCGTTGACGACGCCGTCAAGCTCCCAGGATTCATGCCACCGATGTCACTCCAATGAGCCTTATTGGCCATCCAAGCGACGATCTCCCCTTCGCTAAACACCGGCAGGACCAGCACAACATCGTTCAGATGGCTGACGCCTCCGGCGTACGGGTCATTCGTAACGAAAATGTCGCCGGGCTGAATCTGCCCCGCGCGGTTGAATCGCTTGATAACGTGTTTTACGCCGGAGTCGAGCATGCCGATGAACCCGGGGAGTCCTGATCCCTGACAGGCGAGCCGCCCCTCTGCATCGGTGACGGCGACGCCAAAGTCCAGGTTCTCGTAGATAAGCGAACTCATCGCTATGCGCCGCAGAGTGGTGAACATCTCATCGCAGATCGCCTGAAGGGCGTTCTGAATGATCTCCGTTGTAAACGGGTCGGAAGGGTAGTTCGCCATGACTTCACCGCCTGCCGATGGTACGACTCAAAGCGAGTACCAGAGACGAAGAGCAAGGCCGCACCCGGACTCTCTTTAGCCTCGCCCCCGGACATGTTCTTTGCACGCGGGGAATCCTACGTTTTAATGTTGACCAGAAGACATCTAGGTGAGCCCGTAGACCTACGGGTTACCTGTACGCGTTGACGTGCTGCGATGCAGCGCGGCACACCCATATGCCCAGCGGGGGATGTGGGATAGTTCTACATCGCTTGCGCGCCACCTCACATGGCCCCCGCGTACACCGCCGAGACGGTCGAACAGGCCGTGTGGTGCCACTTCGTGCCCTCGGCGACGATGCGGTCACGCGAATCGTATCGAGAATGACGAGCCCTACAGTCGCTCCCACTCTGCAACATCCGCGCCGAATGTCGCCATCGCCCGGGGGCAGTAACTGCTTCCATCTGGCCACGAGCCGTCAGGGCTAACGGGCTCGACTCGCCAACTGCCTAAGCGAATCGTGCCGTCATCGAAAACTATTCCGGCCCAGAATCGGGGCTGCATTTTTCGACGAGGCGAACAAGATCGGCATTGGTGCGGGCACCCAACTTCCTCATGATGTGCGATCGGTGTACATCAACCGTCTTGTGGCTGATGCCCAAGCGGTCACCGATCTCCTTGCTGCGCCCACCTGCAGCGACGAGCTTTGCGATTTCAAGTTCTCGGCGCGTGAGGGCCGCGAGTCCGGCCGCGCGCTCCGCCGCGGCTTCCTGGCGCTGACGGGCCTCGCAGTCCAGTCGGAGAGCGTGGTTTACACAGTCAAGGAACTTTTGCGTGGCAAACGGCTTCTGCAGGAAGTCGACGGCCCCAGACTTAATCGCTTGGACTGCCATCGGCACGTCCCCGTGCGCGGACAGGAAAATAATGGGAATCCGAATCCGGCACTTCTGCAGGTGTTCCATGAGCTCCAGCCCGCTCATGCCCGGCATGCGTACATCGAGTACGAGACATCCGGGGGTAGCCGCCCTGTAGTAACGCAGAAACTCGCCGGCTGACTGATAGGTCTTTACGCGAAGAGACACCGACGCCAACAACCACTCAAGCGATTTCGTCACCGATGACTCATCATCGACGAGATACACAGTTGCAGCCGAATCAATTATGGACATTCGCGACACTTCGAAAGCCAAACACGGAATACAGCTCCTCCGCGCCTGCGCGAGCCTACGGAGAGCTTCCCGCCGTGTGACTCTACAATCGACCGGCAGATCGCTAGGCCAAATCCCAGACCGTCCGGTTTCGTTGTGAAGTATGGATCCCAGATCCGACTCCAGAGTTCCTTTGGAACGCCCGGCCCAATGTCAGCGACTGATAGTTCGACCCACTTTGGCCCTTTATCGACAACACGTACCTCGATAGTTCGCTTCGCCTCCGGAGTGTCAACCATGGCTTCAATCCCATTGATCAGCAAATTGTGGATCACCTGCTGAATCTCAACTCGATCGACTGTTACACTAGGGACTTCTGGGCTGTAATGCTCCTTCAGCGACACGTTGCCGGCGCGCAGCTCGAAGCGCAGAAAATGCAGTGTTTCCGCCACGAGCCGTGCTAAGTCGGTGGGCTCTGAGTGCGGCTGGTGGTGACGGACAAATCGGTTGACGTGACGGACGATTTCTCCAGCGTGTTCGATATGGCGAATCGCCTGAGCCAAAGCTTCGTCGAGCGTGCGCGGATCACTGACACCCGATGCGAGCCTCATCCGGATGCCCTGTACGTAACTCAGGCACGCTGTTAGTGGTTGACCTAGCTCATGGGCGAAGGCCGAGGCAACTTCGCCCATCGCCTTCTGGCGCCCGACGTGGGCTATTTCAGTCCGCAACTGGCGCTCCACATCGCGTGCCCGCTTCTGTTCGGTAATATCAGTGTACGCAGCTACCGCGCCGTACCCGGTTACCGGAATCGGTACAGCAGAGACATTGATCCAAACGCGGCTACCATCGGGTCGTTTCAGACCAATTTCCTGGGCGTCGACGTTCCGATCCCCTCCGATTGTGCGTAGTCGAGCAAACTCTTCTTTGCTTAAAAAACTGCCATCTGCCCGAATAATATCTGCACGTTCACTGCCGAGTTCCTCGAATGCTTTAGGAGTTCGGCAGTTCGAGAGCCGCTGAAGTGCGCGATTCATTTCAACGATCTGACCATCGGTATCGGTAATCGCGATGCCGACAGGGAACATTCGAAACAGGATGCGATATTTTTCTCGACTGGCCACAAAGGCTTGCTCGATGCCCTTGCGCCGTTCGACTTCTGCCTTAAGCGCCTGGTACGCCTTGCGCAGATTAATCGTACGTTGCTCGAATCGTAGTTCCAGCAATGCGTGCGAGTGCTTGAGATCGTCCTCGGCGCGCTTGCGGTCAGTGATGTCCTGAACTACCCACACGGAACCGCGCTCAGGATCAGACGGATCGATCGCGCGGCCGGAAATGATGCACCAAATGATTTCTCTATCCTTACGTATGAGCGGTCGCTCGTGTACATACGCATTGTTCTGCAAGAAAAGTGAATACATCTTGCCGACGGCGATATAGTCCTCTTCACTCGCGTACAGGGTACGGACCGGCTGATTGTCGAGTTCTCCACGGCTGTAACCGAATATCTCTTCAAAACGCCAGTTGCAACGAAGCACCGTGCGACGGCGCATAAAGCAGACCCCGACAATCGCGTTCTCAAAGATTGTCTCGTATTCGACGATGCGGTTACTTGGGTGAGCGTCGGACCGCGCTTCGTCACCTAGCAGCGACTTCTCGTGGGCGGCCGTTCCTTCAACGTGTGGCTCTGAGTTGGCGTTCATGGCAATCGAAATAGCTTGTAGTGCAGACTGTCTCTCCGCATCAAAACCGGTGGAAGATCGCGATCTCCCCCACCACCGCTCTGTGCAGCCTGCGTTAAGAATTGTACTCCGATCGGAACACGTGCACTGCCCCTGGCGAGGGCTACAGAGCGGTAGCTCAATCAGAAGCAATCGATTGATATTGATCACTTAATTAAGAGCACCAATGTCGTCTCCAAGCCATCTGGCGGTGCCTCTGTCGCCCGCTGCTGCCATCACCGAAATAGCGCAGAGACTGCCGCGATTCCGGTTTCACGCCGAATGACCGTGCATCTATGCGCATCGGAATGAAAAGCCCGGTCATGAGCGGCCATCGCCCTTTTCCCACATTTACCGTCCATGGTCAGGGGACGAACTCTCCCGATTCCGTCGCGGTAATGGTAATGGGACGATCACGATCACCGAGGAGTGCACTCGCACCGGGACGGGCGATGAGCAGCCTTCAGGCCATCGGCATTTCCGCAGCTGGCGCGTGCTTCGCAGGCTGCGGGCGGGCGTACACGTCAGATCGACTGTTCAAGCGCCCCGGGCGGCCACATCGGCAGCGGTTGCTACATTCAGCGAACGACGGGCGCGCAGCACGCTGATGCGGCGAGACTGCGCGACGTGTCTCCACGAGTTGTCGTCCGCCGACGCCACATCCCCCAACACCTGTAGCCGATCGCGCTCCACGCCGCGGACCAGGAAGCGGTCGGCTTGAGAGATGACTTCTTGTATGCTTCTCGGATCCGTGCGTGATATTTCCGCAAACCGCTCCCGCGCTGTTGACCTCGTAATCGCCAACCCCGGCGTTCTCTCCCGACCCGTTGACCGTACGAGCGAACCGCACGCGGCGTCACGCCGCGGAGCCATTAAATTTGTGTTCGCTCCAAACGGAGGACTAAGATCGCGCTTCCGCGCCGTAAACATCAATGCGGCGGCTCTATATCAAGACGCTTTTTTCAACATTCTTGATGCAATTAGCAATTCCCTACGGTGCCTACTGGACCACGCCTTTCGCCAAATGGCGAGGTTCTTTTTCCCACCTGCATAGCTTGCGGTTTGTGGCGCACGCCGCGCGGGACTTCCTCACTCGCAGAAACATCGACGTCAACGTGATCGATTTCGGAGTGCTGGGGTACACCGTACCGCAAGCGGGAGCGTTCTACGGACTGCCATGGACGATGGGAATGTTAGGCGCCGTAAACGTAGCGGGCCCAACGATTAGCCAGGCGTGCTCAACAGGTGTGGCATGTGTGGCTGCAGCTGCTGCGGAAATCGAGTGCAAGCGAGCTCGAGTGGCTCTTGTGCTTACTGCTGATAGGGTATCAAACGGCCCGCAAATCTATTATCCGAATCCGCCGGGCGAGGGAAAGACGGAGGATTGGGTTCAAAACAACTTTGCGTGCGATCCACTATCCGAAGGTAGCATGCTCGATACGGCCGAGCGTGTCGCTGCCCAGTGGCATATCGAAACTGCCGAGCAAAACGAGGTGACCTTGCGACGATACGAGCAATACTCAGACGCGACGGCAAACGATTCGGCATTTTTACGGCGGTTTATGACGCTGCCCTTCGCGGTGCCGAACGAAGAATATTCCGGAACGAGAGCCACGCTGAGCGGTGATGAGGGTATTTATCCGACGACTCGCGAAACCTTGGCACCTCTAGTTCCCGTAATCGCTGGGGGAACAGTAACGCGCGGCGGACAAACTCATCCAGCTGACGGAAATGCGGGAATGGTTGTTTGTCGTGCCGAGTTGGCGAGCGAGTTCGCACGGGATTCGACAATTAGAGTCGACATAGTTGGCTTTGCAACGGCTCGGGAGCGTATGGGCTTTATGCCAGCCGCACCGGTGCCTGCTACTCGGCGAGTACTTGAGACATTAGGATTAAAGATGACAGACATCTCAGCAATCAAATCGCATAATCCATTTATTGTGAACGATATTGTCTTCGCACGGGAATTGAAAACGGACATCAGCAAAATGAATAATTTTGGCTGCTCACTCGTTTGGGGTCACCCGCAGGGACCCACGGCTCTTCGATGTCTCATTGAGCTCATAGAGGAGCTCGCTCAAAAAGGAGGGGGATATGGCTTGTTTCAAGGATGCGCTGCGGGCGACACAGCAATGGCGACCGTCGTGAAAGTTCATTAGCCATGAAAGGATCCAGGCGGGTGCTACCGCCGCGCAACCCACTCATGATACCGAATGCGTCAATCTTGGGGTCAGCGCCCTTTCTAAGGACGCCTGGCTTTTGTCCGCTACATACGAGCAATAACAGCACAGCACTTTATCGAATACCTTCCGACGCGACCACGATTTCGGGAACTTCGAATTCGCAGTTGTTGCGCCCCCGTCGCGGGGAGCCGCTTTTCAAGATGGTGTCGGTTGAAGCGCTCCAAGTGTTCTCGCGCAGCAACCCGCAAGCGTACTTCGAAAGACAGGTCGCGTTGCCCGACGATGGCAAGCAGATCCCTGAGAAGCGATTTACTTTGCACGGCGATGGTATTGGCGAGTATGTCGACGTTATCCTTGAATCAGCAGTGAAGCTCTCGCGGCGGAGGCCGCACTTGAAGGAGGATTTCGTCGAGCGACCTATGGGCGTGTCCGGCCTATTTAACAATCTCGCAACCCGTCTAACGAACTGCTCTCTCCGATCCAAAGCGGTTTAGGCACACGAATAGTTCGCACTGAGTCCAAAGTGAGAAGCATCGCGCTGAACTATTCGGCGCCGACAAAAAGGGAATCACGATGTCGCTGGTCAATTGCCTAAAACGTGTCTCAATTATCGTCGCAAATTTGGATCAATCCCTGCGCTTGTATAGGGATACGCTTGGACTACGAGTGACATGGGAGACCTTTGTAAGCGCAGAGGAGCGTGATCACGCAGTATTCAAACTCCTCGGCATCGCTCCGGTCGATGTACGGGCGGCTTTTTTGAATTCCGAAGACCTCGCGGCCTCGATGATTGGGCTTATTGAGATCGCCGACCCGAAAATGCAAGCAACTTCAGCGACCGTGATCGGCAAGCGCCGAGGTGAACTTTCCTTGATCTTCCAGACAACTCGGATTCACGAAATATACAAGGCGATGGTTGAAGGCAAATTCACAATCGTAAGTCCACCGACTCTGAATGAGCTTCCGGGCTACCCTTCGAGCTTAGAGATGACGGTCCGAGACCCCGATGGAGTGTTTATTAATTTTATTCAGTCCGCAGCGTGAAGAACGCGTTTCACGAGCTTGTGGCCGCCGCTACAGCGTAGTCGTTTCGTAGAGTCTGGCGAAGCGGAAGTCGTGGTAATAGCGCGTGTCGGGCGACTTTCGATAAACCTCGGCGTCGTTCCAACTGTAGACTGCACAGACTTCAGTGGGGCTGCAGCGTGCCGTCTGCGCCATGCGGATGAGGGCGGTTCCGGGCCGCCTGCTTGCCGACCTTGTCCTTGACCATCTCCAGATCAAAGTGTCCCTGTAAATTGATCCAATAGCCGTCTGAGGTACCAAAATATGCTGAAAGGAGCACGGCCATTTCATCGATGCGCGCTCTTGAACGCCGCGCGGAAGACGCTTGGAGTACGCGCGACCTCAGTTCCTGTTATCGCCGCAGGCAGTCCGCCGCTCTCTTTCGTATTATATGGCAATGAATCGCTTTCTCATCACGGCTGGGACTGTATTCATCGTAGTCGGTCTCCTCTGTCCGTGGGTTAAGCGCGTGCCGTTATTCCGTCTCCCTGGTGACTTGGTGATCGACCGACCCGGCTTCAAATTCGTGCTTCCGATCACGACCATGCTGATTGTCAGCGTCGTCCTATCGGTAGTGGCGTGGCTGATACGCCGCTGA
>Ga0302324_100008924_pt1 | contig 21085 bp, 19 predicted proteins | sample Palsa_T0_1_FD_201949 | JGI IMG/M metagenome (GOLD analysis project Ga0302324, IMG submission 201949) | Peat permafrost microbial communities from Stordalen Mire near Abisko, Sweden - Palsa_T0_1 | ecosystem: Environmental > Terrestrial > Soil > Palsa > Peat permafrost | place: Sweden: Abisko...
ATCAATTAAAGGTGATTGCACGATTGAATTGCCATAAAATACCCTTCCAGAAAGACCGCAAATGATCCCTCTGTCCCTTCACCAGGTAACCAACGCTGTTCTTGGGTATGGTGAAGCATACAAAATACGAGACGAACACAAGAAAAGCCGACCAGGACGCATTCCGCCGCATAAACAGGATCCTGTTCCTGGTAAGGTAAAACGTCTTCAGCGGACTTGACTTGCCCGTCGTCATAGACTCTTTATGATAGATCAGCGCTTCGGGTTGATAGTAGATCTTATATCCCTTGCGCTTGACCTGCTCGGACCAGTCGAATTCCTCGTAGTACAGAAAATATTGCTCCGGCATGGCCCCCACTTCCTCTATAACCCGCCGGGGCACCATCATAGCGCCCCCATGAACATAATGCGTTTCCCGCACCTCGTTATACTGGCCCCTGTCTTCTTCCCGGCATCCAATCATCCCGTTCCTGCCCGTAAAAGGGTTCACCGCTTCATAACCGGCATATTCGATAGTCCCCTTGGAAAAAAAATAATGGAATTTCGGACTCACCATCCCGGCATCCGGATAGGTCTCAAACGTCTTTAGCAGGCCTTCCAGCAGGCCCGCCGTAAATTCCGTATCATTGTTGACGATTAACAGATATTCCCCTTTCGCTGCCCGGATGCCGACATTATTACCGGCCGAAAACCCAAGGTTCCGGGAGTTTCGTATCACTTTTACATCAGGGTAAGCAGCCAGAAAAGCGGCCGTGGGATCCTCCCGGGAAGCATTGTCGACGACAATGACTTCGATATTTTTATAGGAATTCCGCTCTCCGATCGAATAAAGAAAATCACACGTTATATCGGTCGTGTTCCAATTAAGGGTAATAATAGATATCAAAGGGGTGTCGATCAACATAATCGATTTTCTTTTACAGAGGGGCACATATCCCGGCATCCGGCCTTCCGGTGTCCGGCCATCATCGTCGCTTATACGTTTTCCTTTTGTAGTAACGCCGAAGGGGTATTCGCTATTATCCAGAGATCAGTGGCAAAATTGCATTTAGATGCATAATCAATGTCCATATTGATCCTCTCTTCCACCGACATGTCCTTATTACCCCGCTTTTTTACCTGCCATAGACCGGTAATTCCCGCCGGAGCCATAAACCGGGCTGCATAGTCGTCCGTTGTCAGCCTCGCTGCCTCATACAACGGCAGAGGACGGTTGCCCACAAGGGACATATCGCCCATGAACACATTGAACAGTTGCGGCAATTCATCCAGACTGGTATTCCTCAAAAAACTTCCCACCTTTGTAATCCGCGGGTCGTTATGGATCTTAAAGAAAACCGGCCCGCGCCCGGCCGCATCATACTGGTTCAGATGGGTCAGTTCGCCCATTCTTTTATCGGCGCCCTGGTACATCGTCCGGAATTTCAGAAAGTTGAAAATCTTGTACCCACGCCCGGCCCGCTTCGAAATGTAAAAAACCGGGCCGCTGGACTCCAACTTGATCGCCAGCGCGATCAGCAGCAACAACGGGCTTAACAATAACAAGGCGACGGAGGCAGCCAGGATGTCAAATGCCCTCTTGGACAACAGACCCATCTGCAGACTGCGGGTAGGCACATTCTCCTCGATCCGGGGCGTTGCACCCTGTTGCGCCTTCTTCACCTTCCGGAGAAAAAGAATCTTGTCATTAAGCGTCGCCTCATCACAATGCTGAAGGAACAGGATCTCGTCCGGTCGCGCATAAGCCCTGTACATTTCCAATTCCTTTTCCGACAGCCCTGAGCCGTCAAGGATCAACGGAATCGAATTGAGTACCGGATGCTGACGGAGAAATTGCTTCAGCTTCCTGATTTCAGCCAGATCGAACTTCGCTTCGCAAAAGATGACCTCGGGAAGGATATTCTTCTCCTGCTCCAGGCTTCGCAGCAGCTCAGCCTTCATATTGTCCATCCCCTCAGAAGCATACCCTCTCTTGTACATCTGTACGAGCTTATCGATGTGAACGCTGTTCTTCCCAATATAGTAAAAGCCGCTATATTGAAAAGTTCCCGCTTGTGGCAAATAATAAGAACGAAAGGCGAAACGGGAACCAACCCTTTTGTTCTTCTCTACGGTTTGGGGTAAAAATAATAAATCCATTACTTCAGGTTTACGGTTTCATATATACGGTGGTCCAAAGAGTTCACATTATCACATGGCAACAATTTTATACGTTTATTCAGCCTGTTCAGATTTTGCCGGCCACATCACCGGCATTCACTAACTGGCAAAAGAAATATCTCTGTTCAACTCCCCGCTCGTCACAAGCCTGTCGATCGAATCCATCACTTCAACCGGATTAAAAGGCTTGAGATAATACTTCATCACTCCATATTCTCTGCACTTCGCCTCGGTCTCCTTTTCAGAAAGACCCGATAATACCAGCATCGGAATATCGCCATACATACCGCTGGTAGACAACTGCTGTATCAACTCCCAATTCTCCATATCGGGTAACTGGGGATCGGCTATAATCAGATCAGGTTGTGCCCTGTGAGATAAATAATACATTGCGGAGTAACCATCAGGAACTGTAATCACCTGGTAATCTCTTCCCAAAACAGTCTGCAACAAAAAACGAATAGCCTTACTATCGTCAACGGCCAGAATTTGCTTTTTCATTTACCAATGTTCTTTTTAAGGGTTTAAGTAGAAACTTAATCTTTCTAGGATGATAAATGGAAATGTGGCTAACAAGGTATTGGGATCAAAATTACTTCTGGTTCAAAAGTAGGCTTGTTAAATAGCGTGGATTGGATTGTCAAACTCTCGACAGGAACATGAAGGAATTTCTAGGATTGGTAGTCAATCGAAAGGCTGCAAGCTTTGAGCCGTGTATCCCGATATTCAGAGGATTTCGAATATGGCAGGCATTAATAGTAGCGTAAAAATACAAGTAGTTTTTCTATTTTTCAAATTATTTGAGATTTATTTTTAGTTCGAGTTGCTAAATTGGGAGTTTTTCCCATCTCCGCCAATACCCTAAAAATGGTATTTTTTTCGACTTTCATGTTCTCCTTTATGGGTTCTTTCTCAATTTGGGAAAAAAACCAATCATACACTTATGATTATATATGAATAAATAAATTAATTTCTGCTTTCTCTTTTCCTTCTTCCTCACTATTCTAACCCATTTCCCACCCTCTTCCCTCAACGATGTTGCTCATAACGCTGCTGCTTCAACGCAGCCCCAAGCAGTCTCACTTCCTCTCTCATCAATCGGTTACCCTTACCTGCCGTCACCGCATCATCCAGCTGCTCCATCGTCCTTATCCCTACCACCGCACTCGTAATAGCCGGATTATCCAGCACCCACCGGATAGCCAACTGGGCGCCCCCCCCGCCCGCAACCTCCCGCACCACCGCCGCCGCTGCCTCCATCTCCGCAGCCGAATGCCCCAGATAAGGCGCCGCCTTTTTCCCCGCCAGCATCCCCTTCATCACCGTCCCACGGGCTAATACCCCGATCCCCGCCCCGGCTAACGCCGCCAAACAACTCTCCTCCGGCCTCCGGTCCGCCAGACTGTATTGCATCATTACACTCACGATACCACCGCCACCACCGCCGATACCACTGCGCCGGATATACTCCCTGATCACATCGGGCCGGATAGAAGAAATTCCATAGAAAAGTATTTTGCCCTGTTGCTGCAGCAACTCGAACGCTTCGATCGTCTCCCCTATCGGATCATCAATCGTTCCGCCATGCAGTTGATACAAATCGATCCGGTCCGTCCCCAGCCGCCTCAGGCTCGCCTCCGCCGCCTTCAGGATATATTCCTTCCGTGGATTCCAATCCCATCCGCTGCCATCCGCACGCCACTGATTTCCAACCTTGGTGGCCAGCACAACCTGCTCCCTCTTTCCCTTCAGGATCCTCCCCACCCGCTCTTCATTCAATCCTTTCTCATAAAGATCGGCCGTATCAAAAAAATTAACCCCCGACTCTATGGCACGATGGATCAACCGCGCTGATTCCAATTCCCCCTCTCCCAGGGACATACAGCCAAACCCCGTAACGCTGATCCGAAGTGTCGAACGCCCCAGTAACTTATAATTCATATTCAGACTTGATACCTGGAAAACAACATTCACCACTGCAAAACCCGGACCACCCCCGTCTACAACACCAGCGGATTGAGCTCCGATGCAGCCAGCCTTCCCGGCGGCAGCCCGGACAGCCAATTGTTCAATTCAAAAACCTGCGCCTCATGGACAGGTTGCGCTACCCTCGCCCCATCCGCCATATAAGTAATGGTCATCATCTCCCGCCTCCGGTCGGACTCATTGGCGGAAGTATGGTGAACGGTATTACCATAATGCCAGCTGGAGTCACCGGCACGCATACCCGCAGCCCGGCTCAGCGGGAAATGATTTTCACGGATGTATTTCCGGTAAAGGCTATCCGGCTCCGAAGAGAGCTTGGGGTCCGTGATCGTGCCATTCTTATGGGAACCCGTTGCAAATACGAACATGCCCATCTCGATGCTCTGATCCGTCAGCGGCATCGCCAGCGTAATCGTATCGGCCGTATCCAGGGGCCAGTAATATTGATCCTGGTGCCAGTACGTCGCCCGGCCGCCCGCATCTTTGAAAAGACCATGATCATGGTAGATCCGCACATTGGCCACCCCCAACAGGTCCGCCGCCACTTTACCCAACCTCCTCGACAACACGAATTGCCTTACCCCTTCGTCTCCGCGCCACAAATTCACCATCTGACCAAAAGCCCGGCCGTAAATGCCCCTCGCCGGGATCTTTCGCCGCTCCCGGCTTTGTCTTTTCACCGCATCTACAATAAGTTGATGATAGATCGTAATCTCTGCCGCATTCAGTAAGCCCCGCACCAATAAATGCCCGTTATCACGGAACTCATCCCGCTGTGCGGTGGAAATTTCCCGCAACATGTCCAAAGGCGGTATAGTTTTGGAAACAGGCATAGCGACTGTAAGTTAATAAAACCCCCGATCACCGCCACCCTTATAGAATGTTTTAGGATGACCTCCCCAGGTTTAACCCTTAACCCTGCAACACCGGGTCCCAATCCTTCCATACCGGCTCATACCCTTGCCGCCGGATCATTTCCGCAATGGCCGCGGGACTCCGATCGTCGTCGATCTCAAACTGTTCCAGCGACTCGGGATCCACGACATAGCCCCCGGGATTGGTGCGGGATCCTGCACTCATGGCCGTAATACCCAACCGGATCGCATGATCCCGGAAAACAGGGCTCTCCCGCGTAGACAGCGACAACTCCACTTCTTCATCCAACAACCGGTAAGCACAGATCAGCTGGATCAGCTCCCGATCCTTCATCTCCACCTTCGGCTGCAACCCATAAGGCCGGTCACCCGCCTCCTCCTCTCCCGAAAACGGCCGAAGCCTCGGAAAAGACAAGGAATATTTTGTTTTCCAGTATGTCCGTTCCAGGTATTGCAGATGCAGGGCCGCAAACCAACTGTCCGTCCGCCAGTCCTCCAGCCCGATCAATACCCCCAGCCCTATTTTATGGATACCAGCCTTGCCCAACCGATCGGGCGTCTCCAGCCGGTAATCAAAATTGGATTTCTTGCCTTTTGGATGATGAAGTTTATAGTCCTCCCGGTGATAGGTTTCCTGATAGACCAGCACCGTATTAAGTCCATGCTGCATCAACAGCGAATAATCGTCCCGGTCCAGGGGCTGCACTTCCATCGACATATGAGAAAAATGAGGCCTGACAACCTCCAACGCCCTGACAAAATAATCCACTCCTACGGTTTGATTGGCCTCGCCGCTCACCAGCAGCACATGCTCGAATCCTAAGTCCCGGATCGCCGTCACTTCCCGCAGCAATTCCCCCGAAGACAAAGTCCGCCGCCTGATCTTGTTTTCATAGCTGAACCCGCAATACGTGCAGATGTTCTGACACTCGTTGGAGAGGTATAACGGAATATACAATTGCATGACCTTCCCAAAACGCTTTTGCGTAAGCCGATGGCTCAGCTGCGCCATCTCTTCCAGGTAGGGTGCCGCCGCCGGCGAGATCAACGCCTTAAAATCCTCCGGGTCCCGGTGCGATTTGGCCAACGCCCTTTCCACATCGGCAGCCGTCTTGCTATAAATGCTTTGCTTTACAGCCCCCCATTCATACCGGTTAAAAATTTCTGTAAACATATTTCTCATTTGACTAGACAAAATTCCTTCCCCCCACTTCTCCTTCCCCAATTCCTTCCCCCATTTCCAGCCCTCAATCCAAAAAAGCCGTCAGCGGACTGCTCGCCACCGCACGTCCGGATACCGTCGCCAATTTTGCTTCAAAAGCCATCCGCCCGCTCTCCACTGCCAGCCTGAAAGCCCTTGCCATCCGCGCCGGGTCGGCGCTCGACGCAATAGCCGTATTCACCAGCACCGCGTCGGCCCCCATCTCCATCGCCTTCGCCGCATCGGAAGGCGCCCCAATCCCGGCGTCTATCACTACAGGTACCCTGGTCTGCGCAAGAATGATCTCCAGGAAATCAAAAGTCCTCAGCCCCTTGTTACTCCCGATCGGCGCTCCCAACGGCATCACCGCCGCCACACCCGCATCCTCCAGCCGCTTGCACAAAACGGGATCGGCATGGATATAGGGCAGGACGACAAAGCCCCGCTTGACCAGCTCTTCCGCCGCCGCCAGCGTCTCAATCGGATCCGGTAGCAGCCACTTCGGATCGGGATGGATCTCCAGCTTGAGCCAGTTGGTGCCCAGCGCCTCCCGGGCCAGCTCCGCCGCAAACACCGCCTCCCTCGCATTCCTCACTCCGGAGGTATTGGGCAGCAAATGAATATGCGGATGCCGAAGATGATAAAGCAAGTCATCATCCTGCCGCTGCTGTATATCTACCCTTCGTAAAGCTACTGTCACCAGCTCCGAGCCGCTCGCTATAATAGCCTCTTCCATCAGCTGAGAAGAACCAAATTTCCCCGTCCCGGTGAACAACCGGGAATGAAAGGTCTTATCTGCAATTGTCAGCATAAAAATGTTTTTATTGTTTTAAAACGCTCGCCGCACCTCCGCTTCCAGCGCCCGGACCAGCCCCGGCCGGTCTTCCGCCTGCACCAGCATCCCCGAAAAAGCAATGCCGAAAAGACCCGTCCCCAGCAACGGCAAAACATCTTCAACCCCGATCCCGCCGATCCCGATGACCGGAACAGCCATCCCCTCCTCCTCCAGCCGGCCCATGATCCGCCGGTATCCTTCCAATCCCAGGATCGGGCTCAGGTTCTTTTTTGTCTTTGTATACCGGTAAGGGCCCAAACCGACATAATCGGCGCCCGCGAGATAATGTCCGCGGACATCTTCCAGGGTGTTGGCCGTCCCGCCAATGATCTTACCCTCTCCCAACAGCCGCCTGGCCTCACTCACCGGCATATCCTCCTGGCCAAGATGCACGCCATGCGCATCGATAGCCGCTGCCACCTCTACCCGGTCATTGATGATCAGGACGCTGCCCCTGGCCTCGCAAATCGCTTTCGCCGCCAACGCCGTCTCCCGGAACACCACATCGGAAGCCTCTTTCATCCGCAGCTGAATCCACCGGATGCCCGCCCGACAAGCCTCTTCGACCTGTTGTATAGAACCGATCGGCGCCTCATCCATGGTGATAAAATATAAAGGCTCCAGCGGCCGCCACACACCCGATATCATCAAACCAGGCTTTTTAAGGGTCGATGCCATCCTAATAAGGTTTTATTACTGGTTAAAAATTGCCCGATATATTCCTTGGCCCGGACCGCTGCTACCGGCAATGAACATCCCAACGCCAGATTGGCCGCAAGCGAAGAAGATAATACACACCCCGATCCATGCTTGGCAAAGATAGTTCCGTTCCCCTCCACCGGGTCCAGCACCAGCATTTCGCCATTACTCCACAGGTAATCCCTCCCCGGCAACCCGGGATGATGCCCCCCTTTCAGATAGATATGCCTGCTTTGCTGTCGCGTCAGCGCAGCGCAATACTCGTGAATATCCTCGCCGGGATATAGCCAGCCGATCTCTTCCCAATTGGGTGTCAGCAGGTAACACCTCGCCGCCACTTCCTCCCACTCGTCCTGCATCCTGCCCCCCTCCCGCGTGCCGCTCCCCTCCTCCTGCATCCTTCTCCCCTCCTCCTGCATCCCGCTCCTCCCGTCCTGCCCAAACCCCTCCCAGAAATCCCTTCCGCTGCTGGCCCGGATCACGGGGTCCAATACAATACGCACATCTGGATTATGCTGCCGGATATGATCGATAATCGACCCGGCCATCCCTATCGAAGGCGTGATCCCGATCTTCACCCAATCAAAAACAGCAGAGCCGAAACACAGATCGATCTGCTCGAAAATGTCTTTTTGGGTGAACCACTCTACCCGGCTGATCATCCGCTCGTTCTGAAACGTAAACCCCGTACATACCGCATAGCCATAAACGCCATGCGCTTCCAGGGTCTTGATATCCGACAACACCCCCGCACCGGCACTTTGATCATAACCAGCCACCACCAGCACATTCGGCCGGTCACCCGGGAATTCATTGCCCATCGATTATTTTTTTCAATTGTTCATAGCGTCTCACCGCATCCCGCGGCTGCTCCCAGATCCATCCCAACACCGCCGCCCCCTTCCACCCATGCCGGATCATTTCACCAATCGTATCCGCACTGACTCCCCCCAGGCCGACCGGCATACACGGAAAAGGTCCGGAAGGCTGCCGTAGCAATGTTTTATTCGCACCATAGCCCGGCTTCGAGATGCTGTCGAACAAGGGGCTGATAAACGAATAAGCCACCTCCTGCGGCAATGCCCTCAGCTCTTCCCAGGAATGAACCGATGTAGAGGCCGCCAGTGTCGCCATCGAAACCGATCCCGCTGATCCCAACGCTCCCACCGCCCTCATCGATCCCACCCCCCCATGTATCTGCGGAACGGCATAACGAACCGCCAGGTCGAAAAAACCATGTACCACCAGACGCGCAGCCCACCGCGGGGCCAACCGCTCCAACAGCACCTCCATCTCCTTCCTTTCCAAACCAGGCTTGCGCAAATGCAGCTTCTCCACACCAGCCTCCAGTAGGCCCTCCAGGTATTCGACCTCGCCGGAAAAAACGGCAGGCTGCGTAATGATCGCCAGGAACATCACAGGTAGATTTCCGAACCGGCCTCTTTAAACGCTTCCGCCTTTTCCCGCATCCCCGCTTCCAGCGCGACCTGCTCCTCCAGTCCCTTTGCCTCCGCAAACCGCCGCACCTCCTGCGTGATCTTCATTGAACAGAAATGCGGACCGCACATCGAACAGAAATGAGCGATTTTTGCCCCCTCCGCAGGCAACGTCTCGTCATGGAACGATCGGGCCGTATCCGGATCAAGGGAGAGATTGAACTGGTCCTGCCACCGGAATTCAAACCTCGCCTTGCTTAAGGCATTATCCCGGTATTGCGCCCCGGAATGCCCCTTCGCCAGATCTGCCGCATGCGCCGCAATCTTATAGGTGATCACCCCGTCTTTTACGTCTTTCTTATTCGGCAGCCCCAGGTGCTCCTTTGGCGTAACATAGCACAACATAGCCGTTCCGAACCAGCCAATCATAGCGGCGCCAATCGCCGAAGTTATATGATCATAACCCGGAGCAATATCCGTCGTCAACGGCCCCAACGTATAGAAAGGCGCCTCCTGGCATTCTTTCAGCTGCTTGTCCATATTTTCCTTGATCAGGTGCATGGGAATATGCCCCGGCCCTTCGATGATCACCTGGCAATCATGCTTCCAGGCAATCTTCGTCAGCTCACCCAGCGTCTCCAGCTCGGCAAACTGCGCCGCATCGTTTGCATCCGCAATCGAACCCGGCCGCAACCCATCTCCCAGGGAAAAAGAGACATCATATGCTTTCATGATCTCGCAGATCTCTTCGAAATGCGTGTAAAGAAAACTTTCTTTATGATGGGCGAGACACCATTTGGCCATGATCGAGCCGCCCCGGGAAACGATACCCGTCATCCGGCCGGCCGTCATCGGTATATAACGAAGCAACACGCCGGCATGGATCGTAAAATAATCCACCCCCTGCTCCGCCTGCTCGATCAGCGTATCCCGGTAAATTTCCCAGGTCAGATCTTCGGCCTTGCCATTCACCTTTTCCAAAGCCTGGTAAATAGGTACCGTACCCACCGGTACCGGTGAATTGCGAAGTATCCACTCCCGCGTTTCATGAATATTTTTCCCGGTAGACAAATCCATGATCGTATCCGCTCCCCAACGACAGGCCCACACGGCCTTTTCCACCTCTTCTTCGATGCTGGAGCTGACCGCCGAATTGCCGATATTGGCGTTGATCTTGACCAGGAAATTACGGCCGATGATCATCGGCTCCGACTCCGGATGATTGATATTGGAGGGGATCACCGCCCTGCCCGCCGCTACCTCGTCGCGAACGAACTCCGGCGCTATCACTTGCTTTGGTGTCAGCGCGCCAAAGCTACGGCCCTGGTGCTGATGATACAGACTGCCCGCAACATTCCCGCTGCCGCCCACGCCATTCCCCCTGCCCCCATTCCGCATCCCCGCCGCCCGGCCGTTACCGCCCGCCAACGCCATATATTCCTCTATCCGTTGATTCTCCCGGATGGCGATATACTCCATCTCCGGGGTAATGATTCCCCGGCGGGCATAAGCCAGCTGAGTCACCGCCAACCCGGGCTTTGCCCGCCTCGGAGGCTGGATATGAGAAAAACGCAGCGCATCCAACGACGCATCTTCCTGCCGCCGCCGGCCATAGATCGAGCTGACCGCCTCCAGCTGTTCCGTATCTCCCCGCTCTGCCACCCAGGACTCACGCAGCCTCGGCAACCCCTCCCGTACATCGATGTCTGCCGCCGGATCCGTATAAGGCCCGCTGGTATCATACACCGTCACCGCCGGATTAGGCGTCACCGATTGCGTGAACGTATCCACCGTATCCCCCACGGCGATCTCCCGCATCGCTACCCGGATAGGATGCAGGCGCCCCGGTACAAAGATCTTGCGCGAAGCCGGAAAAGGATCACGACTGATAACGTGCTGACCTGGAACAATGTCTTTCTTCATATAAATAGAATTTAATTTGCAAAACCTTACCTTAACCCCCTATCCCCCCTGCGTAGCCCGTATGACAAAAACCCTGTCCTGCGCCCGCAGAACATACGCCGCCCACTCTCCTTTCGGAATGACCGCTTCATTCAATGCAATGGCTATCCCATCCGCCTGCCGGATCTTCAATAACGGAAGCACATCGGCCAATGTACCGGAATCGGGAAAAGAATAATTCTGCTGATTGATGGACACCTCTATCATAGCACTCAGATTGAAGTACAACGAAAAAGACGATAGGAGGCGCCAAAAGGCGAAAAAGAGAAAGTCTTCCTTTTCCCTTCGCCGGTACTAACCGGATCAGGTTTTGAGGGTATTATCTCAGCCCGCGCAAACGAGCACCCCTAAAGTTCTGTATCAAAGGTAGGTAAATTCCGGTATACAAAATTTTTATTGGCCCCACGCCATTTTGCCCTGGATCTTTATTAAGACAACCCCATGAACCGGGATCCGCTGCGCATATTGCTTTTTTACCACTCCCAGGTCTTCATGCTTCCAAAGATCCCTAACCCGCACCTTTCCCTTCCATCCCAATTTGTCCAGATCGATAACAACACTATGCTCACGTTCCCCAATATTGAAAAGCCCGATATACTGAGTACGCCCCTCGCCTACCCCTTCATCCGGCGCATCCGATACCCATACCATCGAACTGTCATTCCGATAAACTTCTCGCGGATTCACCCCCCGCTGATTGACCGCAAGCACCTCCGCATTCGTAAACAACCGCTCTTCCCAATCCCTGTTTTCCGGCAGGTTTCCGCCCAACATCAATGGCGAACGATAGATACACCAGAAGCTCATATGAGTCATCGCCTCGTCCGCTGTCAACCGGCTATATCGTTCCGGCCCGACAGGCCCACGCTTCGAAATCTTCCCGATCTGTATCATATCACAATCCGGCCAGTGACCGGGGCCGCCCACAGCTTCCCAATCCCGGGCATACTGGAACATCTTTAGCATCTCCTCCCAACTATCCCAAAAATCATCCGCCATCCGCCACAAATTGGCATATCGCCGCACATGTGCCGAATCTTTCAGCGGCGTCGCCCCGGGAGAAATGCTCAGCACGATCGGCCGGCCACTTCCATTGATCGCCTTCCGATAACCTTCGATCTCGGCCGCACTATACGGCCGGGCAATATCATCAACCTTGATATAGTCGACACCCCAGGAAGCATACAAAGAGAGTAAGGAGTTTAAATATTCCTGTGCACCCGGCTTTTGCATATCCAATCCATACATATGGTTCATCCAGGGACAGGTAGAAGTGGTATCCGCAATCTGGTCGGCCGTGATCCCCTTTGTTCCCAATACCGCCGACCGCGCCCAGACAGCCTGTCGGGGAACGCCCCTCATTACATGAATCCCGAATTTCAAACCCAGGCCATGGATATAGTCCGCCAACGGCCGAAATCCCCTGCCCCCAAAAGCAGAAGGAAATTTATTCACCTGCGGGGTCAGCCTGCCCCAATCATCCATCGCCAGCCAGGGAATATAACTGCCGTCAGCCAATGTTTTTTGAAAAGGATTCCCGATCCGGCTGCCGGGCGGGTTGTCATACGACCATAAAAAGTCAACGACAATATATTGCCAGCCATACGACCGCAAATGCAACGCCATATAGTCGGCATTGGCCTTCACTTCATCCTCATGCACCGCCGACCCATAACAGTTATAGCTGTTCCATCCCATCGGCGGCCGCTGCGCCGTCGAATCCGCCAGCTGCGTCATTTGCACCGCCCCATTACCCGCACCCCGATTGCCCACTTGCGCCGCCAGCCGCCCCGAAACAAACGCCGCGATAAACAAAAGCCAATATATTTTCATATGCACTTACTTTAACTCCAGCACCACCACCGATTTTGCCGGCAGCTCGACCACCAGGTCATCGCCATCTTTTTTCGCCCCGTCAAAGACAGTTGGCTTCACCCTGGCCGGTTGATCGAATGAATTGATATCGTTGATCCGCTCAGCCGTCAGCACCTGCCCCTGTATACGCTGAAAAGAAATACCCGGCAACGCAGCCCGGACCGTGATCTTCTTCGAAGGATCGAGATTCACCAAAGAGATATGCACAGCGCCGCTGCTATCACGCGATGCCGAGGCATTCACCGCCGGGATCCGATGCCCGTCATATATATAATCAGGACTGGCCAGCTGGATGACCAGGGACTGAGCATCCTGGTGTACTTTGTAAAGGTCGAAAAGGTAATAGGTCGGCGTCAGCAGCATCTTGTCCTTATCCGTCAGCACCAGCGCCTGCAACACATTCACCGTCTGCGCCAGGGCTGCCATTTTCACCCTGTCCGAATGATTATTGAAGATATTCAGCGTAGTCCCGGCAATAAGCGCATCCCGAAGACTGTTTTGCTGATAAAGGAAGGCAGGATTGGACCCCGGTTCAGCATCCGTCCATATCCCCCATTCATCAACGACCAACGCTACCCGCTTCGCAGGATCGTATTTGTCCATGATCGCGGCATGCTTGCTCACGATCTCCTCCATCTTCAGACAAGCCGCCATCGCTTTAAAATACTCATCTTCCCCGAACTGCGTGGCAGATCCTTTATGCCGCCAGGTTCCGGCAACCGTATAGTAATGCATCGAAAGCCCCCAGGTACGGTACAGTGGAATATGCTGCATCAGCACGTCGGTCCAATTGTAATCATCGCTGTTAGGCCCGCTGGCGATCAGCTTCAGCGGAGCGCCAGGATAGCTCTTACAGAATTCTGAATAACGCTTGTATTGATCGGAATAAAATTCCGGCGTCATGCTACCGCCACAACCCCAGCTCTCATTGCCTACCCCCCAAAAGGATACATTCCACGGCTGTTCACGCCCATTCTGACGACGCAGATCCGCCAACGTGCTCTTCCCGTTATAGTTGAGGTACTCCAGCCAGTTTTCCATTTCCTCAGGCGTACCCGTCCCTACATTGCCCGCAATATAAGGCTGACAGCCCAGCAGCCCGCACAACTCCAGAAATTCATGCGTCCCGAAACTGTTGTCTTCCGATACCATACCCCAGGTAGTATTCACCGTTCTCTTCCGTTGCTTGCGGGGACCGATCGCGTCGGCCCAATGATATTGGTCCGCATAACATCCGCCAGGCCAGCGAAGCACCGGTATCCTTATCTTTTTCAACGCTTCCACCACATCCATGCGAATATGGTCTCCCGTCCAGAACCCATCGTAAATACACCTCCCCAGATCCTCGGAGAAATGACCATAGACATTGCGGCTTATGATGGGACCCGAAGTATCCCGGATAGTCAGGCTGATGGGCGCCTGCGGAGATGAAATGACGGGCGCCTGCGCAGAAAGACTAATGGTTGCCGTCAGCAGGAATGAAAGCGGCAGAAGCTTCTTCATATTTACGTGTTGTTTTGATACCGTAAATTAATCGTTTTTCTGACAATTAATATTAAATTCACACTTGGAAACCAAGTTTCGCTTAGCCCGGTATCCTTCAGACCTGGCGGCCTGAGTTCGCATTTTGCGTACTTTAATCTGCCCGGACACATACTAATGGCAGCGGCATCAGGGCCTTATCTGCCCGGTCCCCCGCATCACCCATTTCTCGGTGACCAGCTTCTCCAGCGCAAAAGGCCCCCGGGCATGCAATTTCTGCGTGGAAATACCGATCTCCGCGCCAAGCCCCAGCTCCTCCCCGTCCGTGAACCGGGTCGAGGCATTCGCATACACCGCCGCCGCATCCACCTCGGAAAGAAAGCGTTCACATTGACGCCGGTTCCCCGACACGATCGCTTCAGAATGACGCGTAGAATATTGACCGATATGCTTCAACGCCTCATCAAGATCCTTCACCACCTTTACCGCACATTTCAGACTCAGAAACTCACGGGCAAAATCTCCCGGCCCCGCCTTTCGCAAAAAAGGATACCCTTTCAGCAGCCTGGCCGCCTCCCGGTCCGCAAAGATCTCCACCCCATAAGCCTGCAAAGGACCCCGCAGCTCCCGCAAAAAAACCTCAGCAATCGCCCGGTCCACCAGCAAAGTATCCATGGCATTACAAACCGAAGGCCTGGAAACCTTCGCATTAACGACAATATCGATCGCCATACCCCGATCGGCCTCCTTTTCCACATAGACATGACAAACTCCCGCCCCTGTCTCGATCACCGGCACCAGGCTGTTGGCCCGCACATAACGGATCAGCGAGTCCGACCCCCGCGGGATCAGCACATCCACCCAGCGGTTTGCCGTTAGCAACTCCTGTACGGTCTCCCGTTCCGGCGGCAGTAAGGTCACACAATCCGGATCGATCCCGGCAACCTTTAACGCCTTTTTGATAAGACGGACAGCCGCCCGGTTCGTGTCGGCGGCCTCCTGACTGCCCTTTAGCAGACAACCATTTCTGCTGCGCAGACAAAGAGCCGCAATATCAAAAGTGACATTGGGCCTGGATTCATATATGACCCCCACCACACCCAGGGGAACAGCCCTTTTCTCCACCCGCAATCCATTAGGTAGCACCCGGCTGTCCAGCAGCTTACCCGAAGGGTCCGGCAACCGGCTCACCTTCCGGATACTCGCTGCAATCGCCCGTATCCGTTGCTCGTCCAGCATCAACCGGTCATTACGCGGATTATCAAGGTCCTGCCGTCCCAGGTCCTTCGCATTGGCCCGCAGCAGACCAGCCCGCTCCGACTCCAGCAGCGAAGCCAACAGCTTTAATGCCGCCTGCACCTGCCGTCCGCTGGCCCCCCGCAGCGACGCCGCCGCAGCATGGGTCCGCACAATCAAAAGTTGTATGTTCTTTCCCATATTTTCAAAATAATACGATGTCATCCGCATGAGCGGTCACGACATTCTTGCTCGACAGATTGGCCAACAGCTCCGCGACACCCAGCCTGACCTTCGCCACCCCGATAATGTTTTCCTCCTCATCCTTCAATTGCACCACTTCCCCGGAAGAAAATTTTCCCTGCACCTGCCGGATACCCACGCTCAGCAGACTCCTGCGCTGGGACAAGGCTTTGACCGCGCCTTTGTCGATAAAAAGACTACCCAGCGTGATCGAGCCGCTGGCCAGCCATTTCTGCCGCGCTTTCAGATTGGACGAATGTGGCACAAAGCCGGTGCCGGCCCTTCCTGCCAGCGCATCGGCAAAAGGCGTCTTACCCTTCAACCCGCAGATCACCACGCGGATCCCCAGCGAACAAGCCAGCCGCGTGAACGTCAGCTTGGACAACATCCCGCCCAGCCCCGGGCTGCTCTTACCCTTCTGTGCCAAACCAAGGATATCGCCACCCACTTTCTCCACCCGGGGAATGATCCGGCCGTCCCCATCCAGCAGCCCCCCAACTGAGGTACACAATAACATCGCCTCCGCATCAAAGCCGATAGCGGTTAATGTCGCCAGTTCGTCGTTGTCGGAAAATTTCAGCTCCACATTGCTCACAAGATCGTTCTCATTCATGATCGGCAGGATGCCGTTATCCCAAAAGACCTGGAATGTTTCTTTTAGCTGGAGAAACCGATGCCGGCTGGAAAAATGCTGTCGCTCACAGAGCGCCTGGGCCACCGGTATGCTATAATTGGAGAATTGTTTCTGGTAATGCCGGATAAGGATGGGATTCCCCACCGCCGCGGCAGCCTTCCGCTCCGCCAGTGTCCCCCTATAAGAGGAAAAGAACGATCGCCCGCTGCCAACCGCCCCGCTGGATACCAGGACTACCCGATACGCAGCGGACTGCGCCGCAACCTCCGCCGCCACCTTCCGAATGGTCGCCTGAACAATATCACCCCTGGCGTCGGTCAAAACAGCTGTACCTAACTTAATGACTAATACCGGCTTTTGCATCCGGCAAAAATATCAGATTATCCCGATACCCGGCACTCATTTTCCTGCGGGCGACTTCTGCAACACCATCACCCCATTCATGATAAATGTACTTCCGCTGCCGGCTACAATATTATAAACAGGCTGCATACCGCCTGCCGCCTCCGTCTTATCCCATACCGTGAACGCTGCATACCGGCCAGATTTTTCATCCAGGCAAAGAACCTTGTCTCCTTCCGCCAATTCCCCCATCTTCTTGTCCCCGGTCGACGTGAGCATCGGATGATTGGGCGTGCCCTCCAGCAACTTGCACTGCAAATTCACTTCCAAACCCGACGGGCCCTCCTTCCTGGTAGCCGACAACAACATCAGCCGCGTAATCGCATAGTTCTTCACCGCATGAACCGTCAACTCCTTCACGGCCACCGCCACCGCCATATGCGTCGAAGGATCCACCGTCATTACTTCATCCCCCGCCTTCACTTCACTCAACGGCTTTCGGCCGCCGCCCGCCATACTGACCAGCATATCCCCGGGAAAACAAATATCATTGCCATAGGTTCCGGCCTCCCGGCTGACGGTCGCCCCCTGCCCGCCCGAAGCCGACCGGTATAACTGATAACCCAGTTCTTCGGACAGGACATAGGACAGCTTCATCACAAAAAAGGGCTCTTCCTTATCGATGGCATGAATATCTTCGAAATACTTTCTCCAGACCTTGGGATCGGCCTTGTAACCCGGCATAACAGCCGTATATCGCTTGCCGCTCTCCGTGGTATAATAAATGACGGTCCCCAACTCTACTCTGCCGTCTTTCAGGATCAGCTTGTACAGATCGATGCGTTTCTTTTTATTATCATCCCCCGTGATGAAATAAGGCTTTCCAAAACCGCTATGATCGAGGATATACGCGTTCTCAAATTTGACATACGTGTCCTTGTCCGGATCCCCTATGGAAAAAGTTTTGGCCTTTTCATATTCATCCATCGTAAGGGCGCGACTGCCGGCCGTATCCTGGGCCCGCACGATCACAGCACCGGCCATCAGGAGGCACAGCGACAATAAAATAGGCTTCATGTAAAACTCCGGATTATTTTTGTTGGTTATGACAATTCTTTGAAGGCGGCCGCAAAAGCTTCCATTTCGTCCATCCGGCCAATGCTGATCCGACAGAAGTCCTGGTTGTTGAATTTCCAGAACCTTACCCCCACACCCCGTTTCATCATTTCGTCGGTGAATTGCTTTCCATCCATCTTGATGGGGAACAACACAAAGTTGGCGTTGGACGGGATATACGTGTATCCTTCTTTCTTCAACACATCATACAGGAATTCTTTGGACGCGATGGTTTTCTTCAAGGCAGCGTCCATGTATTCCCTGTCCTGGTAACTTGCCAGAGCAGCCTGCAGCGTGGTGGTCGTAATAGACATCGCTGCCTCCGTATAGGCAGAAAGCTTTTTGATGGTGTCCGGCTGAGTGACCACATAGCCAAGCCGCAGTCCGGCAAAACCATAGAGTTTCGAAAAAGTCCTGGCCACAATGATATTGGCTCCCGTGTTGACCATCGGGATCAGCGTGGTACCCTGCGGATCGGGCAGATAATCGATATAGGCTTCGTCGATAAAAACCGTCACTTTCTTAGAGACCCTTTCGCAGAAAGACCTCAGCTGGGCATTATCCACCACGGTAGCCGTTGGATTGTTGGGGTTGCAGATATAGACCAGAACGGTGTTATCGTCAATGGCCTTTTCCATGGCATCCAGATCAACCTTGTACTCGGCCGTAACAGGCACCTTGACCCATTTGGCGCCCAACCGGACGGCCTTACTGGGAAGATCCGCATACCCGGGATCGGCGGTGACGACATTGCAGCCGGGTTTGAAATAGGCCAACGCTCCCGCCATCAGCAAGGGCGATGAGCCGCTGGCGAGGAAAATGTTTTCCTGCTTGACCTTTTCAAAATTCGCAATCTTCTCCGTCAGCAAAGGCATGGAACGGAATGGGTATTGATAGCTGACAGGCAACGCTTCCATTATGGCATTCTTGGCCTTTGGGGAAGGGCCGAAAGGATTTTCATTGGCGAATAACCGGGCCTTGAGCGGCTCGACGGCATTCAGGGCAATATCTCTCTCCGTCCAGCTTTCTGCAACGAATGGAGTTGCAGCATGGCCGGTGACCGATGCTGCGGATGGTGCGGCCTGCACTTTGTCCAGCAGACTGCCGGCAAAAGGAAGTGCCCCTGCTAATAAGGCGCCTCTCCTGAGTAAGTTGCGACGACTGATTGTGTTGCCCATAAGAGTGTAGTTTTTATGTGAATGATTAGAAATTTCTCATTGCCCCCGCCCGCCCCCGCCGAACCCCTCAACCCCCCGGCGCCCTTTCAACTCCCCAGCGACGGATACGAATACCGCTGACCCGTTACCCTGCTATGCAGCGCCGCTACCACACTCCGGGCCGATTCCAATGCCCCCGCCATCCAGGCGTTCAGATAGGTCATGTGCTCTCCGGCAAAATAAACTTGTCCATCGGGTACCAGCAACGGCTTATATAAGGTTCGGCGCTCTTCGGCCGAATACAACGCCCAGCCACCCAGGTTGTATTTTGTCTTGTGCCAGCTGACAGAGAAAGAAGTCTCGAATTCCTGCCTGTATTGCGGATGGATCAGGCTGCCCTTATCCAATGCAAATTGCTCCCGCTCCTGATAAGATAAATTGCCGGTTGTAACGGCCTTCTCATTAAAGTTATAATATCCTATCAATATCCCCTTACCGCTCAAATAATCATAGGAGGGATAAAAGATCTGGGTCAACTGATTATTCGTATGCGTGATCCCGCCATAGATACCTTCATCTTCCTCCCAAAACCTGCGCTTAAATTGCAGTCCAATCTTCCCGGTGGACATATACACGACCGAATCGATGGCACGGCTCGCATCGGAAGAAAAATTATGCTCGATATTGCTCAGCACCGGCAGCGGAATGGTACAAATACAAAACGGCGCTTCTATCGTCTTTTCACCCGTCGCATCCTTGTACACCACCTTCACCCCCTGCTCCAAATTCCGGATAGAACTGACTTCAGCATTGTACCGGATCTGCGAACCCACCTGCCGCTCAAAAGCCGCCGCTATCCTGTCCATCCCGCCTACCGCCTGGAACAAAGTTCCCTGCAACTCATAGGTGTATTCGGCAACATTATAAAAATCAGGATCCAGCAGCCCGGATTGCAATAGGACCAGCAACGTATTCGGATCACCCAATTTTCCCTCCCTGTCTCCCGGCCCCGGTGATTCGATATAGCCCCGCCGTGCAGAAGCCTTGTAAAATTTATCTATATCCAATCCCCCCTCCGCCTGCAAATATTCGATCACTTTCAGCGTGTCCTCCTTGCTCATGCCCGCATCGATCTTTCCCCCATCCAAACCCTTGGCCAGGAGCTCCGCCATCCAGCCCCTGATATCATTATGCACCTCCCGCACCCGGATCTTCTTATTCGATAAAGACCCCTTCCCCTCACTGAAATAGTAAGCATTTTCATTGACGTTATTATATACCTGCAGCGCCACTTTCAACTCCTTACAGTAGTGCAGGGTCAGCGCATGATGATGAGGGATACGCGAAGGTCCGGCGTTGAAATACTGACCTTCATCAAACCCGGCAACATGCCGCCCCTGCCCCGTCTCCACACTCACCGACCCCTTCCGGATACTCCAGCAGCGCCCGCCCGCTCGTTCGCGCGCTTCCAGGATCGTACAGCTATACCCCAACTTACCCAATTCATAAGCGGCTGCCATGCCCGCCAAACCTCCGCCCAATATCAAAACCTCATTTCCCTTGCCATCACCCTCCAGGCGGAAAGGATGGGCCGGCGCCGCCGGCACTATCCCCAGGGCCAACATCGCCGGATACGCACCGCCAGTATAAACTCCCGCTTTTCTTAAAAATTCCCTACGCGTTAACGAGTTCAAATATTAATAAAATAATATATTACGAATAGCTGTCTAAAGATACCGAAAATAGGACAATAAAGTATCGAAGGAATATATATTAAATATGTTAATGTGACAAAAATTAGCTTTATTTATGGGAATTGAGTAGTGTATGTATTTTGTTTTAGTAC
>Ga0302324_100008925_pt1 | contig 21085 bp, 21 predicted proteins | sample Palsa_T0_1_FD_201949 | JGI IMG/M metagenome (GOLD analysis project Ga0302324, IMG submission 201949) | Peat permafrost microbial communities from Stordalen Mire near Abisko, Sweden - Palsa_T0_1 | ecosystem: Environmental > Terrestrial > Soil > Palsa > Peat permafrost | place: Sweden: Abisko...
GCTGCTCTGAATGCCGATGGATTTGGCGCGAAGCAGTGTCTGTTTGAAGGCGTCCACAGTACCGATATTCGGGCGGGACGTTCCGGCGCGCACGCCGACACCCAACGGGACCCGGCCGAGATCGACGTCGGAACCGATGGCGATTCTGTCTTCCGCCAGCAGTTCGGCGAGCCCTTCCCTGGACATGATAACCATGTCGGCGGGCACACCTCGGCGAAGCTGCGCGCGGATCGTGTTGGGTCCGTCACCCTGCGACGCTCCCGTCGCGGTGGCGACCGTAATGCCTGTGGTGTTTTCGAACTGGGGCAGAAGTTCGTGATACGCGGCTGAGAAGCCACCGGACATCAAAACCCTGATCTGGGCAGCCGATGCGGCGGGGAAGGCAAGAACCAGCGTAATCGCAACGACGAGCTGGCGGAGAGGCCCCATCCGGGTTCCGATAGAAAAAGGCATGCAGCGATAGTAACTTGTCTGGACGCCGCACGGGAGAATGAACGCTGGATCGCGCGCCACTCGGTGCGCGGATGACATTCAGAATCTCGCGCGTGCCGGTGCGTTGCGGAGCGAGAAGGTGAACGCTGGCGCCCGCGAGCAGCAGCCCCGTCGGGCCTTTGGCGCACGAGATCTCGCGTACGGCAGACCGCGAGCAACCCAGCGAACATATTTCTTACTTGACAAGATTGCCTTTCGAATTAACATCTAACCGGGTGACCAGTAGGTCAACCCACGCTGTGAGCGTGCGTCGAGGACGCGACACAGCGGCCCCGCGACGGCGACGGACCGTTCATAATAATCGATAAGAGGAAAGGCAACGCCACGAGTAGTGAGAGGGTGGTGCGGCCCAAATGGCCCTTTCGCTCGGCGCCACCGACACGCGCGGATTTACCGCTTTTCGTCTGGGTGCTCGTGGCGCCAGTTCCAATAATTCTGCCGTTCTTTCAGTGGGGCTTTCGCAAATGTGTGGACGGTGATGTGTTTTCACCGAGGTACACAGAGTGGCTCTTCTCCTCATCTGCGTTCCACTCGTGGTAGTCCTTGTGTTGCTTGTCGTAATAGCGCTGAGGGGGCCGTCAGGCCACGCTAACTTTGCTCCTGAATGGCGCCTTCGCCTGAAGATGACCGTTGGCCAGGGACACTGACCCCGTTGAGAGCGACGATCCCTTCGTGGTTGGAATCCACCCCTCCGACGAGCCGTTCTTCTCGAGGTGGATCAACGGAGTTGTGTGGCTATGATGTCTCCGGTGGCTGGCGGCGGCGAAAGCGGGAATGGACCCTAAGACCGCGCGGGGATATCTCGGCGATCCGCGCGGTCTCACGACTTTCCGGCATGGTCGCCATATTCCCACTCGTAAGGCACGGCGGTGTCGCCGAGGATGAACTTGACCAGATCGGCGAAGCCAGCCTCCGAACGAACATCGTTCGAAAGGATGACGACGCAAGTCTGACTGGCCTCGACGCAGACCATCGCATTAGCCGTCTGGCCGTCGTGCCCGCCCTTGTAAAAGCCGTGACCCTGCGGGCCGTCGAAGACGACCACACCCAGACCCGCGTACAGATCTTTGCGCTGCTCGCTCGCGGGCAGGTCCGGCAGAAAAGGAGGGAACTGATGGGCCGTAGTGATATGGAGCAGCGGCTTCGTCATCTCGGCACGCGAAGCCGCACTCAGGCCATCGCCTCGCGCTAACGCAGCAACGAATTTCGCGAGGTCGGAGATCGTGGTGTCCATCGAGCCTGCCACGCGCACTTTGCTGCGTTGGTCGTGTTCCTGGATCTCGCCCCGATCGTTCCAGCCATCGGCAACGTTCGCCGCAAAAGCATTGCGCCACACCAGGCTTGTACGGGTCATGCCCAGCCGGTCGAAATTGGCGCTGGTCAGATCGCCCAGATCGACCCCCAGCCCCTGCGCCTTACGTCCGTGCTCGATGACGAATTGCAGCAGGATGAAACCCTCGCCCGAATAGCTGAAGCGCGCGCCCGGTTCGAAATGGATCTGCAGTTTATGGTCAGGTTCGATGAACCAGAAGTTGGCGAAGCCGGTCGAATGGGTCAGACTCATGCGCGGTGTGATCTTTTGCCAGCGCGAATCGCCGGCCAGATCCTTGTATGGCCCGTACTTGTCGGGGAAGACCGGATCGGGGCCGTAGCCTGGCAGCGGATTATCGAGATCTTCCTTCATAGGAGTATCAAGCTTAAGTTTCCCCTGATCGACCAGTTGCATTACTGTATATGCAAAGACCGTCTTGGTAAGCGACGCACCATACATCACGGTGTCGATGGTTAGCGGATCTCCCCTGGCATTACGGATGCCGTAAGCGTGGACATCGCCAACCTTACCGTGATCGATAACCGCGATCGCCATACCCCTGGCGCCGGTGCGGCTCATCAGTTTGTTCACTTCCGCGTCGATGGCGGCGCCATTTGGTACTGTTTGCGCACGGGCCTCGGTTGGAAGGAAGCAAGCAGTAACAAGCACAGCCAGCACCGGAAGCGCTTTGTTGTTCGTGGTCATGTGAGGCCTTTCAGAACGGGCCGGGACCCTGATATGATCCAGCCATGCGAGCATCTGCCGCGTAGCCTTTTGCGGTAATAAATCGCGTCCGTGCTCCGGACTAAAGCGGCTTGCAAGATTGTGGGGTCGGTTGCCACGGAGTTGATGACGATCCTTATCGATGAATTAATATCAGCACGCGGATGACCGTCCGGACTCAGGTCTGGGTCGCCGGAGACGCCGGTAGCCAAATCATCAATTCGAGTTCTGCTGAAAACCAAGTGCAGGCGCTGTCATTGATGGCCTGAGCGAAATGATTCAGGAGATCACCCTCAAGGAAGGACGCGCGACGCAGTCAAATTACCATCAGCATCCGTGGCTTAGAATGCCGCACGCACCGGCAATCGAGGTGCACTTCCTGAAGACAAACAATCCGCCGACCGGATTAGGCGAACCCGCCTTGCCGCCCATCATTCCTGCAACGGCTAATGCGATTTTCGCGGCGACTGGCGAACGGATTCGGACGATGCCGATGACGAAGCAGGGTTTCGGCTTCGAGTAGGAGGCAAGTTCAATGAGCGGGAAGTATCTGCTCCTGTCGATTTCCGCGGGTACACAAGCGCTTGCCCAGACGCCCACAACCTCTGCGCCGCAGACGCCTTCTACCGGAATTGACTGAGGACTTTGTCGAGCCGCTCGTCGCCGGTTGGAAACACGGCTGGGTCCCACGGGCTACCGGCTCTGAGAAGCGATTCAACGACCCGCGGGAAGTCGCCTTCCGGGTGACGTTTTTCGACGAGGCAATCGTGGATCGCATAGCCGAGCGGGGTCGCTTTGTAGCGCGGGTCGATGAGATCGACGGGGTGACCGCGTGAGATCAGCAGATCGACGAGTGCGGCATCAGGGGCGAGTATCCGTGGCTGGATTCTGTCTGCGCCACGGGAAACTCTTGCCTTCAATTCCTACCCACACCAGATCGCCCTTCTATCCGCAAACCCGCCTGCTCGTGTGCTGCGTCCTTGGCCATCGTCAGCAAGCCGAGGCCATTGCCCGGCAGCATCCCGGCATCGTCGAAGCCGTTGTTCCCGTTCGGCGGAAAGTCAGGCAAACGACCAATGCGGTAAGCGACGCACAGCGGGTTTTCGGAAACTAACCTGGCGGCGAGATCGAAGTCACCGAGTGCCGCGGCGAGGAAGATATCCGGTGCCGCGCCCTGCTCGAGAAGGTAACGGGAAACCTCCGGGGCTTTTCCGATGCGCCACTGAGCGGGAGTCGAATCGTGGTCCTCATCGCGGGCGTCGATGTTCGCGCCACGACTGACGAGGAATTCGGCGGTAGCGAGATCGCGGGCGAAATGAAGGGGCGTGCAGCCGTCGCCGCCCCTGGCATCGATCGGCGACGGATCGGCCTGGAGCATACTGGCCAGGCTGTCAATGAAACCAAAGGCTGCGGCTGAGTGGATCGTGAGCGGCGCGCCACGCGCGACAAGGAACCGGGCGACGTCGCTTGGAATGTGCTAGGTGGAGAAACCGTTGGCCCAAGAACTGCCCAGATCTTCAGGCAACTCCGATAGTCGCGGACCAGTGCTTCGAGCTTCGTGAGGGGAGTCTCGGAGTGGAGGCATTCGAGGAAGAGATCGCGGAGTGCGCTCGCCATGCATATGATTATGAAGTCCGAGTAACTGTGGATGGACGCGTGTGGGAGATAATGAGTTTCCGCAAATGGGAGGCTCTGCCGCCATGAAGAGCTACCCTTCGCCGTTGCTCGCGGCGATTCGGGTCACTCCGGACCGGCGAAGTGTGCAGCGTGCTCCAATTCAACCAGTCGGACGCCACGCTGTCTTATGACTAAGAAGGTTGACACAGGCCGGCTAAATCGCTGGATCGCTCCGGTTGAGAATTGATCGCTTCTCGAATATCCGTCAACGATCGGTGGCGGATTCAAGAGTTTGAATCATCAGAAATAATAGGAGGCCGCCGTTCTAACGGCAAGCAGATCGCTTCCCAGTTTCGACGTCGCAGCGACGGGAATATGAAGGGCGCCACACCTCGGTCGCGGCGCTCGATCCCCGGTGAAGGGTCCGCGATACGCGCGACGTTGCGCTTCGCGATCGCGTCCGACAGGCGAAAGCGCCTGTCCCACCTTTATCATGGCTGTTTGACATTCTACCTGAACAGGAATACGCTTCACCTGGGATGTCTACACTGGCGTTCAGATAGATGAATTAGTCTTGATCACAAGCAAGTCTTTCGGCGAGTTCTTAACGAACTCTGAAATCAGAACGGCATCTTGACGAAGACGGTCTTCGATATGTTGGACGCTGCAATTTCCCAGTTGCAGGAGGATCACCTTGGGTGGTGCGCTCCAAACCAAACTAAGATTAGTGAAATCCTTGTCTTTGGTGACGACGACGGTGAATCCAGGAGCCTTTGCTCGATGCCAAACGTCCGGGTCCGGTGTCTGCTTCATGCCAAGGGTTCGCCCATGCTCCGAGTCCTCGAACAAGTCCGCGAGACGGTTAACAAGACTCGGAGCCAACGTCTCATCGAACAATAGCTTCACAGAACCGCATACTTTTCCTGAATGTGGGCAAAGAAGTCGTAGACGGCCCTAAAATCTTCCTTTTCTAAATCGGGAAATTCCCTCAGAATTTCGTCTTCCGTCATACCAGAAGCCAAAAAAGACATCAGATCGGATACTGAGAAGCGGAGACCCCGGATGCACGGTTTTCCGCCCATCTTGCCGGGTTCGATTGTGATGCGAGGCTGCGCCACCATGGTCCGATTCTAGCAAAATGAACAGCCTGGTAACTCGCCCGCGGAGGTGGGGCCGGAGAGGGCGACGCTACTAGGCCACCTCCGAGCGCGGTCAGGGGTTGCCCTGCATTGTCCACCAGAAAGCCCTGGGCGTTGAACAAACCTGTGCTGTTCAGATTCTTGCTGGCCCACTGTCTGAGGATCGTGGGACTCTATTTCTGAGCGGGAGAGTTGTTCTGGCAGAAATTGAGGATGAGCGCCTGGCCGGGCGTCGCGGTGGCGGTGGAAATGCAATATCCGCTGGTATCGGAATCGCAAACGATCGGAATCCCAAGCCTGGACCATTGCCCGACATCCACCCTATAAAGGCCGGCGGCCGCCGTGTTGTAGGCCGTAAGGATCACGGGCGTTCCCGGGCTGAAGTTGCGGCCGCTGCGATAGCGTTGGCGCTTTCGATACAGGCGACACAAATCCTGATGGATGGTTTGGATGGGCGCATTGAGGCAGAACGGCGAAACCTGAGGGTAACCGGCACGCTGGGAATTCTTGTGGAAGCACACCGTCGGGGACTATTGGACTTCGACAGCGCCCTCGCGCGCCTTTCCGGGACGTCTTTCTACCTTTCCCCGCAGCTCGTCCATATGGTTCGGCGACTCTTATAATCGGGGGGTGGCGTTTTCGAAGGGCACTGGACTTGCCCGCGCTGTAAGTGGTTGCGTCCGGCCCGCGAAAGGCGCCAAACCCATGCGGCTGCGAAATCGTCGTGCCCATTGGCCTAAATTCCAGCTTCCCAACTACCAGATCGTCGGGCATCTGGATGTTGGGCACGCACGTGAGCCAGCGTCGATTCGTTTTGGGGGATGATGGCCGGATAAGAAGTTCGAGTCCACGCCGGGGCGCCGTCAAGTGGGGCCGATCCAGAAGAAACGTCTGAAATGCCCGAAATGGAAGCAATCAGGTAGCGTAGAATGATGTCAAGAATTTCAGAGTGGCTCCCCAGTCTGGACGCGTTTCGACGTTTGGGGGCCAACTGGCACCGATCGAACCCATGAACGCGCAGTGTCTGCGATCATAACCCAGAAACGACGGCTTCGACAAGAAACAATATAGGAGCTTATGTAGAGTCCTTACCGATCCCCGCCAATGGGCTCTCGCGAGACTAGCTCCCTGGCTCCGCCCTATCGCGCCGGAAAGGGCGCCGTTTCTCGCCGCCCCTAACATTCCGAACGAAACTACAGACCGGCGGGCGCATCGTGGCTCAGAGCAGTGGCGAGGACAAGGGCGCGCTCATTGTGCGAGATCGCATCCGCCATTTCTCCCGCACCCCGAAGAGCGAAACCCTCGAACGCGCGATGTCCGCACCCAAATAACAGATGGCACGGGCGCGAAGGCGTCAGACGGCGCCGGTTTCGGGGTCGCAGCGACGGGAATTTGTTTCGATAAGCGGTAGTGGCTGTTGCAAGCCGGAGATAAGGCGGTTCAGCGTCCGCGCGGGCGCTGAACCGCATCGAATCATTGTTTCGGCGAGGCGGGCTCGAAGTTCTCGAGCACCCAGGTGTCCAAAGGGTTGAGGGAATCGGCGATAATCTTTCGACCGTCCGGACTGACCCACATCAAGCCGACCTTCTCAGCGGTGGGAAAATCGCCCAGTCGCTCGGGCTGGCCGCCCGTTACCGGTACGCGAAGGAGGCACTGCTTCCCCGCGCTGTCGACCCCGTGATAGATCAGCCAGTTTCCATCTCTCGAGAAAGCGACCTGCGTGCCGCCGTCGGGGACAACAGGCTTCCAGTCGCCACCAGCCAACTCGCGGATTTCGATCTGGCCCTTTTCGAGCCGCGAGACCCACCGCTTATCCACGGAGGTGACCACCCATCCCACCACCCCCTGATTCGCGCGTCGTGGCCCTTGCGGGATTGGCTTCTGCGCCGCAACATCCCAACGGCTGAGTTGACCGTCCGGCGATGAGATATAGATTCCACTGTCGTCAGGCGTTACGTCCAGAAGGTGATTCTTCCCCGCAACCGAGCCGATTCTGTCGCGCACTACCCGACTCAATCGAAATGGAGAACAGGTCGGTCGTGTCGTGAGGTGTGGCTAGGCCGCAGAAAAGGTTCGGATGCTCCACTGCCCACACGCAGTTCATCTCTCCAGGGCCGCATGATACAGCTCGCGATCTTCGCCGCTGCTCAGATCGTGAATATGGGCAGTCTGCGAGTTTTGGCCGGCCGCTGCGTTCGGTGCGACATATGCGATCCGGTTTCCGTCAGGCGACCATGCCGGCGCAGTCGGATTCTTACCTCGGTTTAAGGGCAGCGCTTCCCAGCGCGTAACTCGGCCAGCGGAATCCAGCGCGCCGAGCCACGCGGTGTATTGCCCGGTTGCAGGAACTGACTCAAAGACCAGTGCCCCGTTGGCGAATACTTGTCCGATCTGAAAAGACCCATAACGGACCAGGACCGGATCAGCCGCCGCTCGGCCATCGTTCATCGGGACGAGATAGAGCCCGTCCGCGCCAAGTCGATTGATGGCGAGCACGATATAGCGCCCGTCGGGCGTCCAGCCCATCAACCTCGCGCTGCCCGAGTCGGCCCCAGGAAGTGCGAGCAATCGCTCTTCAGCGCCCGCCGGCCCAACAAAAACGCCGTTCGTTGAGTTGTTCGACTCCGCGGAGGCGATATAGCGGCCATCCGGTGAGAACATTTGCGTACACCTCGCCGGACCCGGAAGCGCCTGGATGGTAGCATCGCTGACCGAGATTCTTACCCGCCGCCGCGTTCCATCGGGCTCATTCTCGCAGACTAGAACATAGCTATTATCCCACGACCAGTCCGGCCGGCCCGAAAACGTGCCCGTGATCTCGCGGTAGCCAGTGCCATCCAATTTCACAACCGCGCTGATCTGCTTTCCACCCGCCGGCGTCCTGGTGCCAAAAAGCATCGACATGTCTTTCGACGGGAAAAGAAAACCGTGGGCGCCGGAGTCAATCCAGGGCTTGAAAACCAAACGGCTCTGGCCCGTTGCCAAGTCGCCGAGCGTGATGGCCTGAGAAGACCGGTCGCGATAAAGGAAGCTCCGGCCATCCGTACTGTTGAACGCAAAGGGATGGCCCGACAGCGAACCCACCCCTTCGATCTTGCGCTGCGTCATTGTTGCAGGCGCTGCCGCCTGATCGACTTGCCGCATGGCCGCCAGCTTCGCGCCGGCTTGTTTGGCGGCGGGCTGATCTGCATAATCCCGAACAATCTGCTGATACACACTCTGCGCCTGCTGTCCCAGCTTTTCGTAGCAACCCGCCAGATGCAGCAGCGCTTTGGCGCGCACGTCGCGCGGTGCGGAGTTGTTCGCCGCGATCTTCTGATAGGCCGCGATGGCCGTCTTCAAATCCCCATTCACCTGCTCCTTCGCGATGGCGGCTTCGAGTTCCACCGCCGGCTTGGTTTGGGTCTGGGCGAATGCCGCCTGCGCGAGAAGCTGCGAGGCCAGGCCCAGCCCAAGCCAGGCAAGACTTATCACGATACTTTCTTTTTTCTCGGATCTCATCATGCACTTCCTGAGTGCGTTACCAGAATGGCCGTGTTATGTCTGGGTGGCAGGTGGGTTGGGTCAGGGGTTTGCATGAGATTTGTCCGGATTTCCTGACCAAGGAACCACTTGCTTACGCGCGTGGCTCGGAAGCCACTCCCGATAACACCAGAAGCAATGATGAAACACCGAACGGGCAGGCGCGAGCGCCTACCCCACATTTGGACAGGCGAAAGCGCCTGTCCCACCTTTGTTTCATGGCAGTTTGCGGGCCGCAGGCGTGTACTAGCCATCGAAACGGTAGCCTACTCCCCGGATGCTGATCAGATACTTTGGCGCGGCGGGATTGTCTTCTATCTTCTTGCGCAGCGCGACAACGTGGTTGTCCACCACGCGGTCGGTGACATACACGCCGGAGCCCCAAACCTGATCGAGGAGGCTTTCGCGCGTGAGCACGCGCCCTCGGCCGCGGATGAATGCGGCCAGCAGTTTGATCTCGGTGTGCGTGGCTTCCAGCTGCCGGCCCTCGCGGCGCAGCTCGAAGCGCGCCATGTCCAGTTCGCAGCGGCCAAAGCGATGGACCTCGCCGCCCGCATCCGTCGCGCCTCGCCGAAACATGGCGCGGATGCGTGCGCGAAGTTCCCGGGGGCTGAAGGGCTTGGTCACGTAATCGTCCGCGCCCACGTCCAGGCCCAGCACCTTCTCCGCCTCCTGCGTCCTGGCGGTCAGCATGATGATGGGTGTCGTCAGCCCGCCACGCCGCAGTTCGCGACAAACCTCGAAGCCGTCTTTATGCGGCAGCATGACATCGAGAAGGATCAGATCGAAAGATTCCGAACGCGCGCGCCGCACGGCTTCCGTTCCGTCGTTCACCAGGGTGACATCGTAGCCCTCGGTTTGGAGATCGCTCTCGAGCGCGAAGGCAATGCCCGGCTCGTCTTCCACGATCAGGATTCGGCTCATGCCAGCGCCTCGCCACTCCGCGCCGGAACCGCCAGCGGGAGCAGGATGGTGAAGGTACTGCCAACACCCTCCTCGCTCTGCAGCCGGATCTCCCCTCCGCACGCCTCCACGATCTGCCGCACCATGGATAGTCCGATCCCCGTACCTTTGATGCCCGCTTTTTTCGCCGCCGCTCCGCGCACGAATTTCTGGAAGATGTCGCGCTGCTCGCGCGGCTCGATTCCCATGCCTCGGTCGCGCACTGAGATGGCCACTTCGCGGCGATTGACGCGGCCATCCACCCAGACCGTGCGGCATTCGGGCGAATATTTGACGGCATTTTCAAGCAGGTTCCGGATGGCCCGGCGGAGGGCTTCCTCGTCGGCCTCGATGGTAGCCGATTCGTCGCCAAGATTCATTTCCACCGCAAAGCCAGAGGGCAAATCCTCCTCGCGGAACTCCGCTACAGCCGCGCGCACCACGCCAAACACGTCGTGCGGCTCGATGCGGTATTGTTTCCGGCCCGATTCCATACGGCCGAAATCGAGCAGGTCCTCTACGAGGTGCTGCAGACGGCCCGTTTCGCGCTCCAGAAAAACGTAGCTCTGCCGGCGGCGCGATTCATCGGTCAGCCGGTCGTTCACCAGCAGTTCTGCAATGCCGCGCAGGGATGTGAGCGGAGAGCGGAATTCGTGCGAAACGGCGGAGACGAAATCCGATTGAAGCTGCGCGACTTGCAGCTCCCGGCTAACGCCTCGGTGCATGGCATGGGCGCCCGCCAGTACGAGGAAGAGCATCAGCGCGATGCCGGCCAGCCACAAGGCACGGTTGAGGCCTGGGTTGGCGGTGGAAGCGATGCTGTAGAACTCGATTCTGCCGGCGAGCTGCGCGTCGGCAAGTGAGCGCCGGATGAACGGTCCGGGGGCCGAGCCCAGCGCCTGCATTGGCAATAAGCGCCAGCGGATATCGCCGGCGTTGACAGGCAGATTCATTGCGGTTTCAAGCCAACCCGCAGGCACGGAGAAAGCGGTGAGGCGTGATCTCGTTGCCTGCCACATAAGGAGGGAGCCATCCGCCTCTGTAGTACGGCCGCTGAAGGCAGCGCCGGCTTGCTGCCACTGCTCCTGTAAACGCGCGACGCGCGAGGCGAATTCGAGGGAATCTTTCGGCGGATCTTCTGCGCTGTGTCTTAGGCGATTCACTTCGTTCCAGTAATACTCGAAGGTTTCGCGGCGCAAGGGCCACCGCCCGTTCAGCAAATCCGCGTGCAACTGGTTGCAGGTGTCGGCGATCATCTCGCAGCGCGCTCCCGCTGCGAGCAGCGCGTAGGGGACGCCGTCGGGACTGACGGTCGTTTCACGGGACATTCGATCATAGTCGGCGAGCGCCGCCTGAGAGCGGTCGAGTCTCCGTTCCAGGCGGGCGATGCGCAGCAAGGCTTCGGCGCGAGCAGCGGGGTTTTGAATGAGGGGCGCGAGCGCTTCGATGGCGGCCGGATAATTCTCGTCGCGGAATTCGAGTTTCCCGGCAGTTTCAAACGCAGGCCCGGAAAGCGGAGCCGATGCAGGAGGGTCCAGCACGAAGAGCACCGGTCTGGCCGGGTATGTAGCGGGTTGGGCTGGAGGCGCGAACAGGACCAGACTGCCATGGGGCGGGAGCCGCGACTGCAGCACTGCCGGGGGCGGCATGGTCTCCAGTTCGCGGAGACGGAGGTCCCACTCGCCAAGCCAGCTGGCCAGTTGTGCGAGGGCGAGGTCGGCGGTCTGTTCGAGGTGTTCGCGGGAGCGCTGCGCGGCGAGGTTACGGTCCTGTTCCATCAGCCGCCACGTGAGCCAGACCTGCCAGATCGCCAGGCAGACGACGATTGCCAGGAAGAGCGGCAGGCTCCGGCGCACCGACAGCAGCCTGGATGTGAGCGGGCGCACTGTGGATTTGAGTATACGCCGCCAATCGTCAGGTGCGGATCAGGGATTTGTCAGGGTTGTGTCAGAGACGTTGGTGTCAGAGACAGGGAACGTACCGCTGCCACCGGAGAGGCGGCAAGGTCGATACGACTGTCCGAAGAATCGGGTTCGAATGTGATCTTCAACATCCTTGGCAACCAGTTGCGCCAGATCACGGTCGCATCGTGGCGCGCGCGGCGGATTTACGTTTACGTTGTAGAGAAAAAGAATCGCGTCAGATGAAAGAATATCGGGGCGGCGAAACAGATCGAATCCAGCCGGTCCAGCATGCCGCCGTGTCCCTCAATAAGATGGCCCCAATCCTTCACGCCGCGATCCCGCTTTATGGCAGACATCACCAGCCCTCCCAGAAAGCCCGTCATGGCGATCAGGAAAGAGTACAACGCCGCCTGCCACGGATGGAAAGGGGTCATCCACCAAAGGCACGTCCCCAATGCCGTCGCCGAGAGCACCCCGCCCGCGAAACCCTCCACCGTTTTGGATGGCGATACGTGGGGCGCAATTTTATGCCTTCCCGCCAGTTTGCCCCAGACGTACTGCAGTACATCGCTCGATTCCGCCACCACGAGAAGGAACACGATCAGCATTGCCGGGTCGTGACCCGGAATCGTCAGCATGAGCAAAGCGGGGACGTGCGATATGCAATAAACGCAGATCGTCAACGCCCATTGCGTTTCGGATGTGCGTTGGAGAAAATTCTTCGTCGCATCGTCCGAGATGATGGTGAAAGCGGGCAGCAGCAGGAACACATACACCGGAACGAAGATCGTGAACACGCCGTACCACGCGGTCCACACCAGGCCGTACTGCGACGGCAGCACCACAAAGAAACTCATCAACAGCGCGAAATGATCCGCCTTCCGCGTCGGCGTCAGCGTGAGAAATTCGCGCAGCGCGACAAGGGAGATCAGGCCGAAAAGGACGATCGTGGGCTTAGGTCCCGTCATCAACGCGCCAGCCAGGACCACGACCATTACCCACCAGGCTTTGATCCGCGCGTTGAGGTTCTCGACCACCTTTCGCGAAGCGTCATCCCGCACTCGCAAGCTCATCGCATAGCCAATGAGCGACGCTATCGCGAGCACCGTGAGCACTCCGCCCAAAACCATCCAGCCCTGCCGCGTGCCAATCATAAGTTGCGCAGTTCCTCCACTGCTTTTTTCAATCGGTCTAGAAAATCCGGCCGGCGCTCCTCCCGGCCCAGTTTCGTCGGCGTTCCGAACCGCACCGTGCACAACAGCGGAACCGGCAGCAGAGAACCTTTCGGCATCACCCGATAACAGTTCTCGATCCACACCGGCACCAGTTCAACATCCGGACGATCCTTCGCCAGGTGAAAAATGCCCGACCGGAACGGCTGCACTTCCTCGCCGCTGCCGCGTGTTCCTTCGGGGAAGATGATCAGCGACGAACCCTCATCCAGGGCATCCAGCATGGGTTGCAGCGAGACGGGTTGCAATAAATGCGTGCCCGCACCGTTCCGCCCGGTATCCCTCTCCACCGGAACCGCATGGAATACCTGGCGCATCAGAAACCGCCTGATCGTCCCTTGAAACCAGTAATCCGCCGCCGCGACAGGCCGAGTCGATTTGCGCAGCGCCGGCGGCAGCGCGCTCCACAACAAAACGAAATCGAGATGGCTGGAATGATTGGCGAAATAGATTCTCTGCGCATCGCGAGGTCCGCAGCCGATCCACTGACACTGCGCTCCGGTCAATATTTTTGCCGCTCCGGTGATCGACGCCACGGCGATGCGCTCCAGCATCAGCGGTGCACCGCACGCGGGATCTCGGCCGCCGCCAGGGTCCGCCACAACCGCGGTCCGCCGAGGCTTCGATCCGCGATACTTCGAGATCCCGCAACTTTCACCAACTCCCAGTCCAGCAGCAGGGAATCCAGCCAGTCCGCGCCCTCCTCGGGATTTGCCGCCAGCGTATGAAACAAAGATCGATCGATGGCTACGCGCACCTGATCACCGCCCCATTGATCCCTGCGCTGTTCATCGCGGCAATAATCGCCGCGGCGTTCGCCACGTGCGACAGCACCCGGCCCGACGCCAGCAAACCCGCCGCCACCTCGCAATCAAACTTCGCGCGCAAGCTTCACCCCATGCAGAACCACGCGCGGCCGCTTTTCGCGAATCCTCGCGACGGCTTCTTCAAAGGATCTCGCGCGTCCCGTAGATAGCAGCCACGCCGTCACCACAGCGGCGCTTCGCGAATATCCGAGCGCGCAACAAACCAGCGTCGGACGCAGCGCTGCGAAATCTTCCACTGCTGCCACGGCTTCGTCCAACTGCGTCCGCGTCGGCGCCACCATATCGAGCATGGGCACATTTGTGCACGCCTTGCCCCTCGCATCGACTTTCAACTCCGCCGCCACATTGACAATTGACTGGCCGTCAAACCTTCCCGCCGCCCGTCCCAGCCAGACTCCGTCCGCGATCTCCTGCGCCACCGCTTCCCCGCGAGTCCACCAGCGCGAATTCACCCGCGCGGCTACGATATAGGGGCACGCGATCAGCCTCACAACCGGATGCCGGAACCCGCGGGGCGAATCCGCCGCGTAGATCGCGGCAACCACCAACGTGGCGAAAGCAGGCCACAACAGAATCCAGCCCAGCCCTCCGATCTTGCATGCAATAGCTGTCATCAGCACCGTTCCCGAGGCGTAAAAAGTGGCCAGACGGAATCGCTGGCCGCGCCGGTCCATAGGTCCGTCCGGAATCAACGCAATCGTCAGCAATCCGGCCATCGCGCCTGTCGGCAGATCGAGAAACTGATGCTGATATGTGGTCATCGTGGAGAGCGCCACCAGCGCCAGCCACGAACCCATCGCGCTCCGCCAAAATCCTTGTAAATGCCTTGAAAAACGGCTCCACAGAATCACCGCAAGGCCCACATGCAGGGACGGGGCCTGATTGAACGGCTTATCGAAGCCCAGCAAAATGTCGAACAGCCAGCCGAAAAATCCGTGCGTCTCCGGCCGCTCGAAAACGCAGCGCAGCGGAAAAGCCAGAAAGCATGCGACTGAAATCATCTGCACTGCGAGCAGACGTTTCACCTGAACGTTAAGTTCGCTTCGCGTAGTGCACACCAGTAATGACAACCCGTAAAGCAGATCGCTCGACCAGTACGGAACAATCGTCCACGGCAGGAAGGGTACCGCGCGTTCCCAGCCGAACACGATCGACGGAACATGGGCGCGCAGGCTTGTGACCCAGTTCGCGATCTGGTAAGTCAGAAAGAAAAACGGACCCAGCCCCGCCAGCCACAGCCAGGCTAAAAATCTCGCGGGACTCAGATTCTTTCCGCCAGTGAAACGGTGAAAATACCCCAGTCGTCGATCGCCTGATCGATTTTCCGGAATCCGGCCGCCTCCACCAACTGGTCCATCTCGCCCTGCGTCCGCCGCCGCATCACCCAGGGTTTAAAATCGCGATGGCTCGGCAGCACCCGCGCAATCATCTCCAGTTGCGGATGCCACGGCTGACCCGTATAGATCAGATAACCTCCCGGCCCGATCGCATCCGCCAGCCCGGCGAGCGATTCGCGGACCATCGCGTTCTCCGGAAATAATTCGTACAGCCCCGAAACCACGCCCAGCGTGGGCCGCGGCGTCACCGTTGCCAGTGAGGCCCGGTCGAAAGCATCGCCACCGATGAACTGGGCGAAGCCCTCCATTTTCTTCTCGCGGATCATCCGCTGCCCGGCTTCCACATTGATCGGACTATAGTCGCGCAGCAGCACGGAATCGGGCTGAAACTTCTTTTTCTCGATCGCCTCCAGCACATACCGCCCATGTCCCGCCGCAATGTCCAGCACTCGCACCGGACATCCCTCGCGCCGCAGCAGATCCATTGCATCGCCCAGCAGCCGCTCGATATTCAGCCTGCGCACGCGAATCCCTCGCCAGCCGATCGAATTCACATACGACCAGTCGATCGTTTTCCCGATCGGCGTAAGTCCCGCGGCCCGGTTGCGATACACGTAATCGAGCGTGCTGCCGGAGTCGAAGCCAGTCTTGAGCCCCAGCCGGATGCCTTCTGAGAGCCTCCCGCCAGTCCGTAGCCCGAAGCGCGACATCGCGAACCATGCCCCCTTCGGAGATAGCCGGGAAAGCGGTTCTCGCAGCCGGTCGAATTCGGTTCGTGTAAACCCACCCTGGTCGGCATCTAATAATCGCGGCTTTACAGGCGGCTTCGCGAACATCCGCAGCACAAACTCCCGAACCTTCGCGATCGGAAGATGGCGATCTTTCTCGCCCAGCGTGTCGTGATAAAAGCCTTCGAACACATGCCGCTCTTTTACCGGCGACCCGAGACGCTCGAAGAATCTGTGCTGCGGCGCCTGGTGCACCACCCAGTCCTTGCCCGAAATCAGTATCTGGGTCGGCGTCTGGATTGCACCGGCGTCGTCGATGATCCGGCTTGCGGTGCTGTACAGCCCGAGCAGCACTCTCACCGAGATGGGCCGCCGGATCAGAGGATCCGTCCCATACGATGCGACCCGCTCGGGATCGTGCGTCAGCGCGCTCCCTCGTACATAGGAATTCACATGCAGATTTTTCGAAAAATATCCGGCCAGCTGTAAGAAGGTGCGCGCCAGCGGAACATACAGTTTCACCTGGAACGCAGGCGTCGCCAGAATCAAACAACGAATCTTAGGCGCGTAGTCGTGTACCCACGTAGCCGCAATCACAGCGCCCACGCTCTGCGCGATCAGCGCAATGTTTTCGACCGGAATGCCATGCACCCTCGAAATGTGACGCACAAAATGGTCCAGATCGTTGACGAATGTGGCAAACGAAGGATTGCCCTCTCCAATGCCGTGCGAGAGCCCATGACCGCGCGCATCCCAGGCAAACATAGCGTATTCGGGCAGATCCAGTTCATTCACCAGGTGCATGATTCGCCCCGAGTGCTCGTGTCCCCGGTGCAGCAGGACTATTGCGCGGTGGGTCTGTGCGACCGCCGGCCAGTGGCGATAGAAAAGTTGCGCTCCATCGCCCGCCTGAAAATGAAGTTCCTGCACGCCGCGCATTGGGGATTGGCTCAAGCGTAGCAGGGACGCCTTGGTAGGACAGGCGGTTCCGCCTGTCTAAGTGTGGGGCAGGCGGTTTCGCCTGCCCGCTCGATGTCTGCTATTCATTCGGACACCAGCCCAGCCGTTTCTTTCAACCCCTGGCGGACCCGATTGACGATCGTCATCGCCAGCAGGACCGCCATCGGCCGCGAAAACCAGTTCAGCGGCACACCGGCCGCCACGGGCCAGCCCAGCCCAATCCATAATGCGAGAACTCCGAACGCGAAAGCCCGGTCGCTCTTCCCCATCGGACCGTCGTAGCGGCGGCTCGCACCGGTCATCACCCCGACAACACCGGCCATCTCCGAGACCGTCGCCAGCACGATCACGACCCCGATCCATAGCGGATCGAAGCCCGGCAAATAGGCAAACGGCAGATAAAGAAAAGCGTCCGCGACCACGTCGCCCAGCTCATTGAGATAGGCTCCCAGCCGCGATTTTTGACCGAACTCGCGAGCCAGCATGCCGTCCGCGGCATTCAATGTCATGCGGACGAATAAGAATAGTGGAAGAATCGGCAGCCAACGCTCACTCCGGTGACATAGAAAAATCCCCACGGCCACCGACGCCGCCGCTGCGAACAGCGTAACCTGATTGGCCGTAATCCCGGCGCGAGCCATAGCTGCAACAGCTGGCCGGAGCAATCCCTGAAACCTCGGTTTAAGCGAGTAGATGCTCGGCAATTAAACATCAGTGTAGCCGGGAGCAGGTAGGATAGGCGGTTTCGCCTGTCCTGAACGCGCCCGCGAAGCGAGCGCGCTGCTTACTTTGCTGTTTCCAAAACAGCCACGCCCTTCGTGCGGCCCGCCACGCCGCCGATCAGCCCGCAGATCAGGCGCGATCGTTGGCCCAAGTAGCATGTGCTGGCCCGCTCCTGCAAGGAATGAAGCTCCATATCGCTCTCGGATCACCCCAGCCGACCACCAGCCTCCCGCTCATCGCCGCCTGATCCGGAATGGCGATCTGCATCCCGCCAGAGTTCCTGCGGTAACTTCACCGCTCGTTCTCGCCGCCCGAAACCCCGCCGTACTGAACATCAGAATCAGCATCAGCGCCACGCTGACCCCGAGTGCGGGTGAACCGCGGCTAACGAAGGCGCCAAAAGCTGGGTTTCGACGGCGCCGCCTCCTGTTCGTCATGGAGGTGTCAAACCGTATGCACATGCAAGCGTACTTGATGATTAAGCGATTCACGATGAAAAAGCCGAACCTTCGAGGAACGTGGAAAGATCGATGCGGCGACAACTTCTATAACCAGAATCCAGATGGCTCCTGGCAGCAACACCGTAACCGATTTCACGTTGGACCCGCATGTCTCGCGAAGGACACACGTAAACCTTTCGTGTCTATTTCTCGGAAATTTTGGTACTTCGGTCAGAATGCCGTCCCAGTCCCGACTGAATTCGTGCCCCTGATTGGGCAGAGGGGAATCCGTGTGAACCACCCCGCAGGAATGGCGGAGAAATTTTTCGAATGGGTAGAAGCAGGGTTCGAGCCCGGCATCAGGGGACTGCCAAATGCGCTTTCGCCTGTCGATTCCTCCCCGTGCGGGGCCGACGGTTCGTTTTGTAAACCCCGACTTCGTTTTGTAGAAACGCCGAGAATGCTGTGCCCGTGGACCGTCGCGGGTGCCTGCCGCACATTGAGCAGGGTGCGCCAGGTGCTAGGGCGTTGTGGGTTCGAACGTTACGGTGGACTGAACGTCGGCTTTGCGAAAACCCGAGTTCTTCGCGCTGAAGGCGATGGTCCGGGCATACAGGAAGAGAACGCGCAATTTCAGTTCACCTCCGCAATTGACGGGGAACCAGACATCTTTATCGAAACGCTCATAGCTGATCTTGGCGCCCACGTGCTCTACATTGATCCCAAGGAAGACCTTCACAGCAACCGGAATCTTGCAGGCCCACTCCGCCGTTATCAGCACGGGCTGAAACTCATTTTTTTCGATGAGGGCTTCGCCGCGCCAGCATTCGTCCTCATCGTGTTCCACGAAGTTCACCTTATAGACATCGTAGGCGCGGTATTTCTCTTCGCCGGCGAGCGTGAACGAATACTTCGATTTTTCGCTGCCGGTGAGCGGAAACCATTCCACCATGGGGCCGAATTCGCTCTTGCTCCACATCGCATCGCGGGCGAAGGAGGCGGTGAGCGCACCATCGATATCCATGTCTTTGGTGCGATACCCTTCTTCGCTGTAAGTGGTTTCCTTTTTGCCGTCGAGGATCTTGCCTTCGACCCTGAGAAGTTTGCGCTCCGCACCCTTCTCCGTAGGCGCAACGACATAATCGCGGCTCTCCTCGCGTGCCAGTTTGCCGTTTGCGCGCTTGAGGCGCACGAATACATTCATGTCATAGACGTATCTGGCGCGGGCCGCTTTGGCGCGCTCCTGATTTTCGGCGACGCGGGTCATGATTTCGTCCGCAGTGGGAGTCGCTTGCGAGAGTATCAGGAGTGGCAGCAGGCAGATCATTTGTCAGTCTTATCGTCAGTCTTTGCGTCGGGCTTTTTGTCGTCGGGTTTCTTGTTTTCGATCTTCACGGCGAGCAGGTTCATGCGCGCGTCGCGGGTAGCGTCGGCCAGCACCTTGTCGCCATCGTGAAAGGCCGAGGGTTTGACGGTCTTACCATCCAGGAGGAATTTCGTCTTACTCGTGATATACATGCGCATGACGTCGCCGGATTCAACCTGAATCTCGACGAACTTCTTGTCCGCGGATTTGAAGACGCCATCGAAAGAAGCAACGGCATCGACGACAGCCGAGCCGAGGTTATCGCCGCGCCCATAGCGAGGCGGGCGCACCTGAGCCGAGAGTGAAAGGCCAAGGGCCAGCGGGAGAATCAGCCTGGAAAGAGAGGTCATCATACCTCAATCTTCCTTCTTCTCCTTCGCTGGCGGGGGCGCCGTCGGGGGCGCGGGCGGTTTCTTCGCGTTCTTCAGGTCGATTTCGGGCACGCCCATGTTGCCCTCAAGCTTCTCCAGATCGCCCAGATTCATGACGCCGCTGATATAGACGATGGTGAGTTCGCGGGGTTCGGCGGAGATGATCGCCACGCCGCCGAAACGGTCGCCCGGCAGAGGCTGAACATAAACTTCCGACAGCTCCTTACCTTCCTGCGACTCGACAATCTTGCTCCATTGCCCCTGTTTCAGATAAGCGCGGAAAGGTTCGATATCCGCCGCGGTGTACTGCCCGTCTTTATCGAATTCATAAGTGCGGACATACACCCCCTTCAAGTTGCCGACCATCGATTTCAAGGATGCCGCGTCTTTATCGCCATCGCCGCCGAGGAAGCGCGCGGCAAGCTGCAACATGTCGGGATCGAGAGTGATTTTCGTCTTGTGATCCGTCAGGGCGTCGAGCCGGTCGAGCGTGCGGAAATCGAAAGCCTGCTGGGCCAGCAAAGGCAGCGCGAGACCGAACAGGAGGAACTTTTTCTTCATAGCGTATGCCGTGCGGTGGCGCGGTGAACTCTTTCTCTGGTTTGGCGCAGTTTGGCGCGCGTGATGCTGAGGGCGGACAAAAGTTCGTGTTTTGCTTCGAGCGCGCGCTGTTCCTCGCGATGCCGGTATTCGAGCACAGCGGGCGGAAGGATAGCCGCGGCGGCGAACCCTGCGGCCACGGCCCAAGCCGCCGGACGCCGCCAGAAAGGGAAAGCGGCCACACTGTCCTGCCGGGCGGCGGCGGCCAGCACTTTGGCTGCAAAGCCGCCGGGCGGCTGCTCACGGCGAAGCGCGGCGCGGAGATCGTCTTCGAAGTTCACGAGCATACCTCCTGCGGCCGAAGTTTGCCGCGCAGTATGGTGAGCGACCGGTGCAGATGACTTTTCACGGTACTGATGGGCATTTCCAGAATTTCCGATATTTCCGTGGGATCGAGGTCCTCCTGATAACGCAGCACGACCACCATCCGCGCCTTTTCAGGCAGCGCTTCCACTAATTTTCTAATCCGTTCCTGCAGCATCGTGTCCGGCCGCGACTCGGGGCCGGTGGGCTCGGGGACATCTTCGAGCCCGATGCGCGGACGCAACTTCCGCTTCCTGATTTCGTCGATGCACCGGTGACAGATGGCGCGGCGCAGCCACCAGGTGGCATGGGCGGCGCTTTCAATGCGCGCGAACTGACGGTAAAGCTGCAGAAAAACGTCCTGCGCAAGCTCCTCGGCGCCTTCCCTGTCCCGCAGAAAGCGCAAAGCGACGCTGAAAACCATCGACTGGTTCTCCGCCAGAACACTGGCGAATTCAAGACCCACATCCGCTATTACGGATGAAGGCGGCGGGAGATTGCAAGCGGGTCATGAATTCTGCCGATGGAATTTTTTTAACAGTACGGC
>Ga0302324_100008926_pt1 | contig 21083 bp, 14 predicted proteins | sample Palsa_T0_1_FD_201949 | JGI IMG/M metagenome (GOLD analysis project Ga0302324, IMG submission 201949) | Peat permafrost microbial communities from Stordalen Mire near Abisko, Sweden - Palsa_T0_1 | ecosystem: Environmental > Terrestrial > Soil > Palsa > Peat permafrost | place: Sweden: Abisko...
CGGTGTCGCCCGTCATCACGCTGTCGGCGTCGAGCACCACGAAGCACTCGTAGGCTGCGCCCCAGGTCGTGATGAAATCGGCAATGTTGCCGGACTTGCGCGCCGTGTTTTGCGCGCGGCGTCGATAGAACATGCGGCCATCGGCGTGGTGCTTCGCCACGAGCGCACGCCAGGCGCGCTCCTCGTGCGCCGCGATCTCGGTAGAGCGCGTATCGGAGAGGACGAAAAAATCAAACGCGGCAGCGTCGGACTGCTCCTGCACGGACGTCCAGATGGCATCGATGCCGGCGCTCACCCGTGCGACATCCTCGTTGTAGATCGGCATCACGATCGCGATGCGCGTCGCGAGCGGCCGGCCGGCCACCTCGCTCGCATTCAGCACCGCCGGATCGTGACCTGCGATCTTGACGAGAAAGCCCGCGATCGCGGTCCAGAAGGACGCCGCGATCCAAGTAAAGAGTATCGAGAAGAGCACGAGCGCCGCCGTCTCAAGCGCATGCAGGCCGTTCGCCCCCAGAATGCTCAGCATGAGGCTGGTGGCGAAGCCGGCCGTGCACAGCGTGAGGCCGAAGAAAAGGGTTCGCCTGAGAAACGCCTCGCGCCGGTGCGCACCGCTGCGGGTAAAGCTCACGGGTTCCACAGGTACGTCCACGTCTCGGTCACCGACTCTCCGTATAGTGTTAAGTAACAATGCAGATCGGCCGGCCGAGTGCCCTCGGGCGTGTAACGAAATGCGACTCGCCAGGCCCCGGTCTCAAGGATCCTCTCCACCGTCACGTTGTCAATCTGTCCGTGGTTCGCCGACACCGCCGCGGTGATCGCCTGCGAGGGATTCAGATCCCCTAGGCTGCCACCCGCAAAATCGATCACGAACCGCCGCCGGTTGCTCGCCTTACCGCTGCTGCCCGGAATGTTGGCCGTGCCGGTGCGCGTCGCAATAACCTTGCCCGCCGGAGGCCACAGCGCCGATTCGGAATACGCCGACAGCACATAGGAATACTTGAGCGTCTGGTGCGCCTTCACCGCCGCGCTAGGCACCCAGTAGGCGACGATGTTGTCGTTCGTCTCCTCGTCGCTCGGAATCTCCACGAGCTCCACGCCGCCGTCGCCCCATTCGCCGCGCGGCTCAATCCAATAACTCGGTCGCGCCTGGAACCTCGACTCGGCATCCTGGTAGTGATCGAAATTGCGATCGCGCTGAACCAGGCCGAAGCCGCGCGGGTTGTGGTCCATCAGGCGACTGACGCGCAGTTCTTTGGGATTCGAAAGCGGCCGCCACAGCCATTCGCCCTTACCGGTCTGCTCCATCAGGCCATCGCTGTCGTGGACTTCGGGCCGAAAGTCATCGAAGTGCCGTCCCGCGTGATCCTCACCGAAGAGGAACATCGAGGTCAGCGGAGCGATGCCCACTTTCTCGATGTCTTTGCGCGGATAGATCTCCGCCGTGATCTCAACCTGCGTCATCGAATCCGGGTGGATCTCGAAGCGATAGGCGCCGGTAACGCTCTGGCTGTCGAGAAGCGCGTAAATCGTCAGCACCCGCTGCGTCTTCTCCGGGCGCACGAGCCAGAAATCCGTGAAGGCCGGAAACTCCTCACCGCCGACCGTTGCGGTATTCACCGCAAGGCCGCGCGCGGAGAGTCCGTAGCCCTGGCGCCGGCCCAGCACTTTGAAATACGAAGCACCCAGAAATACCGCGAGCTCATCCTTATAGAGCGGGGTGTGCAGCGGGTAGTGCACGCGAAACCCGGCAAAGCCAATGCGCTGCGGCAGATCCTTGACCGTAATCGCCGTCAAATGACCGAAGGTAAAAAGTGTCGGACTATAGAGAATCGGCCGACTCACGCCTGCCGCATTCACCTCATTGAGGTTGACCTGTCGCGCAAACGTGAAACCGCGATGGAAAAACTGCACTTCGAAGAGCGCCTGGTCATGCCACAGCGCCATCTGCCCCTTGTAGCGGATGTCACGGAACTGATCGTAGGTGAGCTTCGCAAGGCGCGTCGGCAGCGGCGAGGAGCGGTCGCGATAATCTTCCTGGGAGCGTTGCCGCGCCAGGCGCTCGACGCTCGCGAAGCTGAACGATTCGACGTGCTGCACCGCCGCCGGATGCGGCACTGCGGCAGGAACCGGATGTGCCGGCGTGAGGCTGGCGGCAGGCGCTGCTGCAGGGGACGGGGGCGAAGAGGGGGTCGGCGCGGAAGCCGCCGGTGCACCGGCAATGAGTAAAGTGGCAATGAACGCCACGGTCTGCGCGCCTAGGGGAAACACCGCTGACTCCTCGAGCGAAGTCGCTGATATGGCCCCACTTGCCTCCGTGCACAAGTGCGATTTATGTCGCCTGCTTGCGACCGCCGAGCCTGCTCATCGACCTTGCTAGTGTGTCAGTGCGGGCGCGCCGCTGCCACTGAAAATTTTGTTAGACGCTCGACTGTTACTTATCGCCGAGCTCATCGTTGTCATGGCGCGCGATACCGTGCCGGTACATCTTGCGGTAGATCGTGCGGCGGCTTAAGCGCAATCGCACCGCTGTTGCACTGATGTTCCAGCGGCACGCCTCCAGAGTGCGCCGTAATGCGTCGCATTCGGCGTTGCCGAGAACGTCGCCGCCTTCGGCTTCCGCGCGCGCCCTCGCGGGAAGCGGCTCGGTTGCCGGTGGCACGGTGAGCTGATTCGGGCTTGCAAGCGCAGGCGCCGTCGCCGCGACGTTCGCGTTGAGCGTGGTGCGCCGCGCAGACTCAGCCGGGGCCTGCACGGAGGCGAACCAGCGCTGCGGACCAAAACGCGATGGCAGAGCGTCGGGCCGGAAGCCATGGCGCCACGACAGATGGATCAGCGCTTCAAGCGAGGTGTCGAGCACGCTCTCGACGCGCTGGCCGCAGAGCGACTCGTGCGTGCGGTAACCCAAAAGCTTTAGCGCCGCGCGATTGGCGCCGCGGATCGTGCCGGCTTCATCAAACGCCAGCACCCCCTCGCCCGGCGTGCTGACAAATTCCGCACAGCGGTGAAAACGCAGCACCCCGAGTTTCTTGCAGGCCTCGAGCAGCGCGCGGTTCTCAATATTCTGTGCCGCGAAATCGACCAGCGCGAGCGTGTGCGTTTGCGCTCGCGAGGTGGCGCCGGAGATGTCGAGTGTCGCGAGCAACTTGCCCTGCATGTCAAATATCGGCGCGGCGGAGCAGGTGAGCTGCGTGTTCTGTACGAGAAAATGATCGCGGCGGTGAATGACGATAGGGCGCTGCGTCACGAGGCACGTGCCCATGCCGTTGGTGCCGAGCTCGCGCTCACTCCAGATCACGCCCTCGCGAAAGCCGCTGTGGCGCGCGGTCGCCGAAAACCCTGGGTCGCCCGCGTAGCTGACAATGACACCGTCCCAGTCGGTCAGCATGATGCCAAAGTGCGAGTGCTGCATGAGCCGCCCGAGATTGGCGATTTCGATGCGCGCGATGGACAGCAGCGAACCCAGGCGCTCTTTACGCATGCGCAGATCGCTCTGCTCCACGCTCCTTGGCTTCTTCGGCTGCAGTGAATCGAGCGCGTAGCTCGTGAGGCAGCGATTCCACGAGCAACGCACGGCTTCATCAATGTGATTGCCGGTCAAATGTCCGCGGACCGCGGATTGCACCAGCTCTGCGTGAGCTCGGTTCTCGAGTCCCAGTCGCATCAGCCCCCCCTCATCCGGCGCGACACTGTTGCGCGCCGCCGCACCCCGCATCGGGTGCGGCAGCGCTTGAGCAAAACAGCCACCGCCTAATCGCCTCGCCGGATCAGAGTACCGCTAATGAGACGGCGCGAAAAGCGCAAAATCCTAGACTGCGAACCCTCAAGATCCCGATGGAGGTGGTGCTTCTTCCGGACAGCCAAATTTGCACTTCGCCGCACCGTCGTAATTGGAGCGGACGAAGGTAATAACCTTCCATAAGGCATCCGCCGTGGGAACAATTGCACCCATTGGGGGCATCGGCCCGACGACGTGTTCCATTCCTGTACGCATATAGCCCTTGGCCTGCAGAGCGTCTGAGCCGAGCGTGACAAGCCTGAAGAGGGTGTCGTCATCGCCGCCGTAAACCCACACGTCATTGATCAGCGGAGGGCACATACCGCCGCCGCCGCTGCCGCCGTGGCAACCGTTGCAGCCCGAGCCAAAGTACACGGTCTTACCCGCCGCCACGATCGCAGCGTCCGTGTCTTTGTAGGGATTCTTGAGCTGCCCCTTGGGTGTTTTGTCGACCAGCGCCGGCGGTGTCAGGTTGAGGTCGCCCGCCGCTGCGCCCGACCCAGATGAGGCGGCGCCCGCTGCCGCCGCGGGGGGTTGTTTCGCCGCGGAAGGCCCGGGGGAGGAGCTCTGGCCGTGGGCCGCAACTCCGATGATTGTGGCCGCCGCAAGACAGCCGAACCAAATTCTGATCGACACTGTTTTACTCCTCGAGGCCTGCGCGATTTTTCGGTGTTAACTGCCGGTACTGCCTGAACTCGAAACGGCAGAAGCAGAGGGTTGTTCCAGAACCTTAAGCACCGCCTGCCGGTCGTGCTGCCGCGCAATGCTGAGCGCGGTTTCGCCGTTCTCATTGCGCGCTCCGACATCCGCACCCGCCTTTACCAGCATGCTAGCAAGACTCGCCTGATCCGCGAACGCGGCAATCATGAGTGCGGTAACGCCGCCCGTATTCTTGGCGTTCACGTTCGCCCCATGGGTGAGAAGCGCCTGTGTCGTCGCCGTCGACTGGTCAGCGACCGCGAGCATGAGCGGCGTGTAACCCGCGCCGATCGTCTGATTGGCATCGGCATGGCCGTTGATGAGCGCCACTGCGGCGACGTCCTTGCCGTTCTGCGAAGCCACGGCGAGCGGCGTCATGCCGTTGGCGCCCGCGGCGTCGGGACTTGCCTTGTGGTCCACGAGATATTGAATGATCTGCCCCTGATCAAGCCAGGCAGCCAGCATCAGCGGCGTCCAGCCGTCGTGATCGGCAAGATTGACGTTGGCGCCGTGATCGACGAGATATTTGACGAGCGGCAACGCCGTACGGTGCACGGCATTGCCAAGCGGCGTCTCGCCCTGCAGGTCGATCGCATTGATGTCGGCGTGCTTCTTTTCGAGCAGGTAGGAGACTCTCTTCAGGTCATCGGCGATGATGGCGTGATTGAGCTCCTCATTGACGTTCGCGCCGTGCGCGAGCCAATCGTTGAGCTCGGCAATGGTCACACTCGAGGGCGCGAGATTCGATTTGGGTTTGTTCTCCGTGTAGGGACCGTGTGAAGGCAGATCGCCGCTGACGAGGCAGTCGTCGCACTTCACCATCGGCACGCCATACTCGATGAGGATCGCGCGGATGCCGTCGCGCTCCTTGATGAGCGCCTTGTCGAGCTGTTCGCGCAGCGGCTTGTCGCTGGTGCGCACCGCGATCGCCATGTCAAATTCAAGCGGCACGCTGTTATCCATCAGGTTGGCCGGCGTGAGAGTGAGCGGCTCATGCTTCGTCACCTTGTAGTAGCCGGCGAACGGTCCCCAGACGGCAGCGATGTCGAGCTTGCCGTCGATCACTTCCTGCACCTGATAGGAAGGCTGATCCTCGGGCACGAGGTCCGAATCGTGCGTGAGGTAGTGGATCACGACGTTGTCGCTATAGACGTCGTGTGCGAAGAGTGCCTCGCGCATCGCTGAAGTTTGATAGACGCCGATCTTGAGCTTCTTCAGGCGCGGGTCATCGAGGGTCTTGATGTCAAGGTGCTTGTCCGTGCGCGATGCCAGCACAAACGTGCTGCGATACAGCGCAACGGTCGTGAGGACGCGCTCGCTGTCGAGCGGCATATCCATCATCAGGTCACACTCTTCGGCGTAGAGCGTGGAGCGAGTGAGGCCGCGTTCGATCGTCGGACGGTAGTAATACTGCACGGTCATGCCCATCGACTTCGACAGCAGCTCGGCGATCTTGTTCTCGAATCCCTCGCCGCGGTTGTTCGACAGAGGCATATTGCCGGGGTCCGCGCAGATGCGCAGGGACGCGCCCTGTGCCGCTGCGCTCAGCGCCGCGAGTGCGACCAAACAAACTCCCCCTATCAGCCACTTCTTCATACCGTGCCTCAAATACCCAAGCGCAAAAAAAAGCGTCCGGTGCCTATTAGACACCGGACGCTCCTAGCTGACTACTAAATACGACCTTCCGCTTATTCGACCCGGAAGGTGTACAAAGTACCACCCATCGGGATCTTGTCGAGGTTCGCAGCCTTGGTCATAGCCGTGGCGCCGATCGCACCAAACTTGTCGGACAGATCCAAACCTGCCGTCACCGGCAGGCCGATCCAGCCGCCAATGCCGCTCCAGATGGAAACGTACTGCTTGCCCGCCACCCGATAGGTGATCGGGTTGCCGATGATTCCCGAGCCGAGGCGACGCTGCCAGAGCACCTTGCCGGAGCTGCGGTCAACCGCAAAGAAGTCTCCATTCAAGGCACCGAAGAAGGCGAGGCCACCGTCGGTTACGAGCGCACCACCCCAAGTCGGATACGGATTCGGGATTTCCCACACCGTCTCACCCGTCAGGAAGTTGAACTTCTTGAACTTGCCGGTTGTGCCGGGCTTCTCGGGATACATGTACACGTTAGCGAACACGTACACCGTGCCCTGCTGCGTGTGTGAACGAGCCTGCGGCTCATCCTCCATGCACCAGTTGTTGGTCGGGCAATAGGCGATTCCCGGCTCACCCGGATCGATAGCGCAGGGCTGCTGATCCTTGCCACCCATCGCTGACGGACAGGCTTGGGTGTTGCCATTGACCTCGAGCGGTGAGTGCGCGGGAACCTTCACGGGCCGACCGGTCTTCATGTCGATCTTCTCGGCCCAGTTCACCGTCACATAGTTGTGAGCGCGCAGCAGCGTGCCGTCCGTGCGATCAAGCACATAGGCAAAGCCGTTACGGTCGAAGTGAATGAGGACCTTACGAGCTTTGCCGTCGACCGTGAGGTCTTCGAGCATGTTCTCGTTGATGCCGTCATAGTCCCACTGATCGAACGGAGTCATCTGGTAGGCCCAGGCGACCTCGCCCGTGTCGACGTTGCGGGCAAAAATGGTCATCGACCACTTGTTGTCCCACTTGCCGCTGTTGCACTCGGCCTGAGTCTTCTGGCCGCAACGATAGGACGGACTCCAGAGCCCCGGGTTGCCGGATGATGTGTAGACGAGCTTCAGTTCCGGATCGTAGCTGAAGAAGCCCCACTGAGCTCCACCACCACGCTTCCACTCATCTCCCGGGTAGGTATGGATGCCGAGATCCTTGCCGGCCATGCCATATTCCGGATGCTTCTTGTTGGTGGCGGCGGTCAGGCCCACATCCTTATCGGTGCCCGTCGCGTAGAACTCCCACACCTTCTTACCCGTGCCGAGGTCATAGGCGGTCAAGCGGCCGCGTGCGGCGAACTCATCGCCACCGAAGCCTTCGATGACCTTGCCTTCGGCAATGAGGGGTGCGCCGGTGATCGTCTCACCCTTGGCCGGGTAAGCATGCTTCACCACCCACACTTCCTTACCGGTCTTCGCATCCAGGGCGATGATAAAGCCGTCGAGTGTGCCAAATACCAGCTTGCCGTCCGCGAAGGACATACCGCGGTTCACCGTGTCGCAGCAGGCACGCGGCACCGCAGAGGCGTCGCGATCGGTCGTCTTGGTGTAGTTCCACAGTTCCTTCGGGTGATCAGGATCAGTCAGGTCCAGCGCCTGAATGATGTTGGGCCAGCCGCTCTCCATGTACATCATCGGCGTGCCGCCCACGTCGACCACCAAGGGCTGTCCCTCGTGGCCGCGCAACGTGCCGCTCGACTGCGACCAGACCATCTGCAGTGAGTGAACGTTCTGAGTATTAATATTTTTTAATGCGCTGTGGCGCGTAAGTGCTTGGTCACCACCCGGATCAGCCCAAAGGTCCGGGTTCTTCGCCCGATCGGTGACCTCATCGCTGCTAGCTACGCCCCAACAGCCCCCCAGTGCCAGTACGGCACAAAGCATCCGGAGCCGTCGCTGTGTTTCAGATTGCATACAGGTTTTCTCCTCAATACTCGCGTTTTATCTTCGTTTTACGCGCACCGCCGTCGCCGAACTAAGCCGGCGCGGAGGGTGCGGATATAGGCGCCGTCTAAAGGTAAGTGAGCGTGTGTCCAGTAATCGGGCAGGCACGCGCCAGGAAAACTGACCGTCAGACCATTCCCTAATAAATGTAGGACATTTTCCTATTCCGTATATAACAGTTCGGTTAACAGCGAACAACTCTGATCCACGGCTCGCGCCGCGTTCGCAGCACTTCTGTGCCGAAAATGGCACATTGCAGTGCGGCGCGTTTACGCCATCGCTTGACGCTTAAGCGCAAGCTCTCTCAGGATCAGCGCCCCCGTCGCTCGCCGCAGGAGGCTCGTCGTGCACCGATTTGCGCAAGTGTGCTCCCGGGCGCTCATGTGGCTTGCCGTCGCAGCTGCAGCACAGGCCACACAGGCCGAAAACGCCTACGTCCCGAACGAAGGCGCCGGCACGGTCACGGTCATTGATACCGCGAGTGACCAGCCAAGCGCGCTGATACCCAGACAAGGCAGCATGGGCAAGAAGCTGCGCGGCGTCGCACTTGACTCCTCAGGGCGCACGCTCTTTGTCGTCGATGCCTTGGGCAATGTCGTGCTTGTAGTCGATACGGCGAGCGGCGCCATCAAGAAGACGCTCACCAACATCAACTCCGCCGAAGGCATCCAGCTCTCGCCCGATGGCAAGTGGGTGACGGCGTGCGCCGAAACGCAGAATCAGGCGGTATTCATCGATGCTGCGACCTACGCCGAGGCCTTCCGCGTCAAGATCCAGGGCAACAACCCCGAGCACTGCGTGTGGAGTCCAGACGGCAAGTGGCTGCTCACGAGCAACGAGAACAGCCATAGCGTTGATGTGATCGATGTGGCGGCGCGCAAATCGGTGCGCGAGATCAAGACCGCGGGCGCGCCCCGCGGCATGGGCTTCTTGCCCGATGGCAGCGCCGTCTACGTAGCGGACGAGACTTCCGGCAATGTCGATGTGGTGGCGACCTCCTCCTGGAGCATCGTCAAGTCAATTCCGATCGGCGTGCGCCCAGCGGGCATCATCGTCCGCCAGGATGGCAAGCGCGTGTATGCGAGCGCCGGCGGCAGCGGCACAGTGTCCGTCATCGATCCGCATACGAACTTGATCATCGCCACGGTGAAAGTGGGCGAGCGGCCGTGGAACATGGCCCTCACGCACGATGGCGCGAAACTCTACGTCGCCAACGGGCGCACCAATACCGTGTCAGTGATTGCCACCCGCACCAATCAGGTCGCGCACACGATCGGTGTCGGCGAGCGCCCGTGGGGCGTTGCGATTCGCTAGTGTCTAGAGTGCCTCAGCGGGCGTGTGCCTGAGCCAGCGCGCAGCAAGCGGTGGCACCAGCAGCAAACTCACGAGCGTCGAGGAGACAAGACCCCCGAGGATCACCACCGCCATGGGCCCTTCAATTTCGTGGCCTGGCTGGTGCGTCTGGATCGCCACCGGCAAAAGCGCAAGTCCCGTGAGAAGCGCGGTCAGCAACACCGGCGTCAGGCGCTCTTCAGCCCCGCGCAGCGCCGCGGCAAGATTCCACGCGTTGCCTTCCGCGCTCACCAGATGATCGTAATGCGACACGAGCAGAATCGTGTTGCGCGCCGCCATTCCAAACAGCGCCACAAAACCCACCATCGCGCCGAGCGAGAGGCTGCCACCCGTGACCGCCACCGCCGCAACGCCGCCGATCAATGTCGAGGGCAGCGCCACGAGCACCAGCACGACATGGCGCGTGTAGCCAAAGCCGAGCGCCAGCAGCAGCACGATGAGTACCAGTGCCGCCGCCGAGTGCAGCAGCAGCTCGTGCGCCGCAGCGGCCTGGGCCTCAGCAGAGCCGCCGAAACGCAGATACACATCGGCGGGCAGATGCACGTGTGCAGCGATCGCGCGTTTTGCGGCCTCGGCGTAGCCGGACAGGTCGGAGGTCTTCGGATTAGTGATGACCACCTGGCGGCGCAGTCCATCTTCGTGGTCGATGAGGCTGCGCGCCGAGATCACTTCAAGACCAGCCACCGCGCTCAGCGGCACGAGCGCGCCATCGCGCGGGCGCAGCAGTAGCCTGCTCACTGCGTCCGGAGTCGCGGCACTGCCGGCGATGCGCACGGCAATCGGCACGCTACGATCCGACTGGCTCAGCTGCGCCGCTACAGTGCCGTGGTAGGCGGCGTTCACCGTGTGCAATACGTCCGCTGCCTGCAGCCCATAGAGTGCGAGCGCATCCGGACGCAGCTCCAGTTTGAGCTCCGGCTGGCGCGGCGGCACCTTCAGGCGCACCGCGCCGCTGTTGGGCAGCCTCTCGAGCGCTGCGGCGATCTCCCCGGCAACCGCATCATCGCGATCGAGATCAGGTCCAAACACACTCACAAAAAATGACGCTGATTCGCCCGCGAGCGTCTCACCGATGCGCTCGGCGAGCACGGAGTAGATTTCGACGAGCTGATTGGGAAAGTCGTCAAACACCTTGCGAATTGCCGCTTCGATCTCCTCCGCGGTTGCGCCGTGCTCGGGGTCGATCTGCACCTCAAACTCGCTCTTGTTGGGTGCATCCGGGTCCTGGCCGTTCTCCGCGCGGCCGATCTGCTCGGCGACGCTCTTCACGCCGCTGATGGCCGCGAGTTGCGAGGCAATGCGTCTGCCGACGCGCGCCGTCTCGGTGAGCGCGATGCCGGGCCGCAGCGAGGCGTGCGCGATCAAATAGTCCTCGCGAAAGTCGGGCAGCAACCGTGCGCCCAAGAGCGGCAGCAGCACGATGCCCGCCGCCCCCGTGATAAGAAGAATCGCGAGCACCCCGGAGGGATGTGGGTACAGACGCTCGATGATGCGCCGCTGGATGCGCTTCAGGCGTGTCAGCCATGCAGCTTCAGGGCGCGGTGTATGTGCACCCATAACGAGCGCGCACAGCGCAGGCGTTGCGCTCATCGCCACGAGCAGCGACAGCCCGACCGCCAACAGAAACGCAATCGACAGCGGGCGGAAGAACGCGCCCTGCAGTCCCGAGAGCATCAGGATCGGCAGGAACGCAACCGCCACGGCGGCGGTCGCATAGAAGACCGGCCGCCGCACTTCGAGCGATGCCGCCACGATCAGCGCGCGAATGTTCGCGCCAGGAAGGGCGAGGCGGCGCCGGCGCATGATGTTTTCGACATCGATCACCGCATCGTCAACCACGACACCGAGGGCTACTACGAGACCGCCGAGCGTCATCGTGTTCAAGGAAATGCCGAGCGCGGACAAAATCCACACCGTTGCGAGGAGCGCAACCGGGATGGAGCTGAACGAGACGAGCGCCGCGCGCCAGTCGCGCAGCGTCAGAATCAGCAGCAGCACCACCAGCACTGCGCCCGTTAGCAAGGAGTTGCGCAGCTTCGCGATGGCCGCTTCGATGAAGCTTGCTGGACGCAGCAACGCCGGGTGGTACTCGACGCCCCGCCGCGCGAGCGTCGGTGCGAGCGCATCGAGGCGCCGCTCGAGCGCGGTTGTGACATCGAGCGTATTGGCACCGTACTGGGTGGAGGTCTCCACAAGGATGCCCGGGCGCCCCCCAATCATGGCTTCACCGAAACTCGGCTCCGCGCCGTCGCGCACGGTCGCGACGTCGCCGATGCGCACGCCCACGCCGCCGCGATTGGCGATCACCGCCTGGGCAAGCGCCTCGGGCGTCGCACCCGCGGCCTGCGCCTGCAGCACGATGCGTTGCGTGGGGGTTTCGATATAGCCGCCGCCGATGAGCTCCGTGCCACGCCGTGCGGCCTCATCCACATCCTCGAGCGTCAAGCCCGAGGCAATCAGCTTCACCGGATCGACGAGGATCTGCCGTTCGCGCGATTCGCCGCCGAAGATCTGCGCCTGCGCCACTCCCGGCACTGCGAGGATCTGCGGCTTGATCACCCAGCGCACCAGATCACGCAACTCAATGGGCGAGAGCCGATCGCTCGTGAACCCAAAGTGCACGAGGTACTCCATCGAAGAGGACAGCGGCGAGAGCAATGGCGGGCCTGCGCCCGGCGGCAGCAGGCCCGCCGACTCGGCGAGGCGCTCGGTCACGACCTGCCGTTGTCGATAGGGATCGCCAGTGCGATCGAAGACCACCTGGATCGCAGCAAGCCCCTGGCTTGAGGTCGAGCGCACGGCTTCGACGTTTTCGGTGCCGGCGAGGAGGCCTTCGAGCGGCCGTGTCACGAGCGCCTCGACCTGCGTTGCATCGAGCCCCGGCGCTTCTGCCTGTACCAGCACGTGCGGCGGCGCGAAGTCCGGAAACACATCAAGCCTGGCGTTGAGCAGCGCGCCGACGCCGAGCGCCGCGATAAGCACGGAGAGCGCCGTAATGATGCGCGGGTGCGCGAGCGAGGCGCGGACGATGGCTCCGAGCATGGCGCTTTAGTCGTGTTCCTCTTCGGCAGCCGAGAAGCTGCCGAGGCCCTGCAGTGACCAGAGCACTCCCGCGCCGTGCACGACGATCGTATCGGCGCTGCCGAGCCCATCGACGAGCCAGCCATCACCGTCAGGCGCGAGCAGCTTCACCTTCGCGGGCGCATATTGGAATTTGCCATCGGCGCTCTTCGCGCTCGCCTGACGATAGACGTAGGCGCCCGCATCCCCGTAGATGAGCGCGGCGCTCGGCACAAGAAGTCCCGAAACCGCAGCTCCCACGAGCATGACGCGCACGCGCGCACCGGGCCCGAAGCCTGTTGGCACATGATCCACTTCCAGCAGCCAGCCGGCGCTTTGCAGATCCGCCGCGGTGCGCGGTAAGGGACCGAGCACGCGCGCCTCGACCGCGATGCCATCGACCGCCAGGAGAGCTCTCGCCGGCATGACGCCCAGCAGGTGCTGCCCCGGCACATCGGCACGTACAAGCAGGCTCTTGCCGCTGCTTAAGGATCCGATGAGCGCCGTGCGCTCACTCTCGGACAGCGTTGCCACGGGCCCCCATTGCAGAACGAACGTGGTGGCGGCAGCTTCTGCCTGCGCCTCGGCCTCCACTTGCGCAGCCTGCGCAGCCTGCACGGCCTTCAGCGAAGCGTTCGCATTGTTCTGGTAGAGCCCCGCGACGCGGCGTGCGTCAGCCAGCGCATTGCGCGCACCCGCACGACTTGCCGCCAGTCGCCCCACATCGCCGACGAGTTCCGCAGGATCTAGTACCGTGCCGAAGGCGGCGCTCTCTGTAGGTCCGGCCGCTTTGACCGGATGCGCAAGCAGGATGCCGACCGCCTGCTGCTGAGCAGGGCTTAACACGAGGGCGGATCCCGCCGCAGAAGCGCGCGGCGCCTCATCATCATCGTCGCCCGCGGCACGAATGCTGCCGGCAGCCAAGAAGAGCACGCAGGCAACTGCAGATGTCAAATAAGAACGCTTCATGAGCGTGCCACTGCCGCGTGCTCTGGCGCGCCGAGCGGCCGCCGGTAGGCGTTCTCGAGCGCGGCGAATGCCAACTGCGCGTCATAGGCGACTTCGAGACTCGAAAGCTGCGCCTCGGTCGAGGCGAGTTGCGCCGCGAGCAGGTTCGAACGGTCGGAGGAGCCGGCGGAGAAGGCGCGCTCCTCGGCAGCACGCTGACGCTCCGCAAGCGCGCGGGCGCCCGCGGCGGCTCGCCACGCCTGCTGCGCCTGCGGCCAGGCGCGCTCCGCGCGCTCGATCTCGGCGAAAATATCCGCCTGCACTACCTGCAGATGTTTGCCCGCAAGCTCGCGCCGCGCGAGGGCTTCGCCGATCGGTCCTTGATGCTGATTGAAGATCGGCAGCTCGAAGCTCACGCCAAGCTCGTTATCGTGCAGCGTGTCGTGCAACGAATCGTCGAGCTCCTGCTGATGCAATCCGCTCTTGTCCCAGGCATAGCCCGGCGTCACGTGAAACTGCGGCCAACGCCGCGCCACCTCGCTCTGCAAAGCCACGTCAGCCACATCGTATTCACGCAGCGCGCGAATGACCTTCGGCCGTCCGATGAGCGCCGCCGTGCGCCAGTCACTTGCGGGCGCAGGGTCGAGCGCGCCGATGTCGGCCCAGTTTTGCCAGCGCAGAGCTATGCCATCGAGCGCCGCAACCGATACCCCGACCGCGCCGGCGAGACGCACCTCGGCATCGATCGCCAGAGCCTGCGAGCGCACCAGGCGCTCGCGGGCGCGCGCGAGCTCAACATCCTGTATCAGCGTCTCGGCGCTTGCGATCTCACCCGCCTGCGCGAGCGCGCGGTTCGCGCCGAGAAGCGCCTCGCGATCCGCCACCAGCGTCTTGAGCAGCGCCGTCGTGTCATTCGCGTACGCCGCATCGAGAAGTGCCTGCTGCACCTGCGCGCGCACATGCCAGAGCGTCTCCGCGATGTCGGACTCGGCGGCCTGGGTCTGCAGTGCTGCGCTCTCGCGGGCTCGTGCGCGCACGCCCGGTTGCGGCAGCAGAAACTCCATCGATAGTCCGTAGAGCCACGCCGCGCTTTGCGCCGCGGCGGTGACATATTCCGCGAAGAGGTTCAGCGTCGGGTTCGGCCGTTCGGCGGCGGTGACCTCGCTCGCTGCGGCAGAGCGCGCCGCGGCGCGTGCTTCGGCAAGCTCGGGATTAAGCTCAAGCGCCGCGCGGAACCACTCTTCGGCGTTCCAGCCGCTTTGCGGTGGCGGCAGGCCGGGCAGCGCGTCGAGCCGCCGCGCAGCAAAATCCTGCGTGAGATGGGCGGCATCCAAGGGCGCGCGCGGCGGCAGCGAAGTGCAGCCGCTCGCAAGTGCCGTCATAAGCACCGCAGCGATGCCGGAGCAGCGCATTCCCCTCACGGGCGCTGTATGGGAAGACTTCCCTGCATCGCCGGGAGTATACGGATGAACGTGCATCGCTTCTGGTACGCCGGGTGTGTCAGAAGTGACACACCGTATCGCCCGCGACCGGCCCTCGGGCCGGATTGCCAAAGGTAGCCGCGCGCTAGGGGACGACGTCGAATTTCAAGTCATCGAAGCTGTAGCGCGGTACCTGAATATAGCTGCCGTCAGCCTGCTTCTCGGGCACTTTGTGGAGGCGCACCTCGTTGACCTTCATCTTGCCGTCCTTCTCGTTCACCCAGAAATCGACGTCGTAGAACTGATCCTTCGTGCCCTCTTTCCTAAAATCGGTGCAGGCGAAAAAACGTCCGTCCTGTTGCAGGCGTCGAACTGGCTGATGCGTGCCGACGAATTCGAGCTTCAGCTCCTCACCGGTCTTCGGATCCTTTAGTTTGAAGATACCGTTGTCCTTGGCGCGCTCCGAGACGATGTCATCCTCGACCGCCGACATCACTTCCCAACCGCGCGCCTGCTCGGTTGCGCCCGGATGCTCGGAGGCGGGAATCCACCACCACGGCTGCGGCTGCCGTGCACGCAACGTCCAGCTCGTGCCCTCCTGGCGCGGCGATTTATAGATGCGCTCGTCAAAAACGACGAGCTGCTTGTCGCCTTCGGGCTTCACCCAGAAATCGATGAGGTAGGTCTTTGCCGGCGTGTCCTGCGCATGAAAAATGACATCGGGAAAGTAGCCGTAGCCGTGCAGCGTGCGCACGAAGTCAATCTTGTCAAATACGAGCTTGAGCTGCGTGCCATCCATGGGATCGGTGAACGCGAATACGCCGTTGTTCGCGGCGGCTTTCTCGGCGATGAACTTGCTCACGTAGTCCTGCACATCCTCGCTCTTGAAGTGATCCATGCTCTTGCCGGTGGCCTCGACATCGTTCACCGCCACGTATTCACGCGCGCGCTCGAGATTGCCTTGCGGATCCTTCAGAAATTTCTTCTTCGCCTCCTCGTCGCCGAAGCAGTACGTCTTGCCATCCGGGCCGGTCCATTTGACGGCGCAGTCGGTCGGAACCGAATGACCTTCCGCAAGACTCAGCGCGCATTGCCCACCAAATTCGGGTTCGGATTGAGCGGCAGCAGGCGCAGCCGCCGCTGCGCTCGCGGGAGGAGCGGCCACGCCAACGGCGATCAGCATTACGAGGATGCGCAGGGTGGTCGATAAAGCGTTCGAAAACATGGCGTGACCTTCTCGCGGCGCGTTCGCGCGCGGCGCTGCAAAACAGTGCAATTTGACGTGGGACGCACGATTTATACGCCGTGGCCTCTAGGGCCACAAGCAAGGTATCTCGGCGTCAGCTCTCGATGATCCAGCCGCGCTCGCGCGCGACGTCGAGAAACGCGCGCACGTCCACCGCAAGATCCGCCTCGCGTGTGCGCGGCGCGATGTGTTCAATGATCTCCTCGCGCGTGCGCGTGCCATCGCAGAGAGCGAGGATCGCCGCGGCACATTCGTTGAGCTGCACCATGCCCGTGGGATACAGAAGCACATGGCAGTCGCGCAGTTTCTCGGCGTGCACATGGCGCCCCGGCGCGAGTCGAATTCGACATTGTTGACTGGTTGCCCGGGCGCTCATGCCCGAAGCTTTTGCAAGCTCCGGGCCAAGCCTAGCCGTGCGGGGGGACGATCTCGTGGCGCTTGAGCTTTCTGTACAAGGTCGTGCGGCTCATGCCCAGTAGCTCCGCGGTACGCGTCATATTGCCGCGGCAGTTCTCGATCATGGACAGGAGCGCGGCGCGCTCGGCGGCCTGCAGCGGGTTCGCGCACGCCGCGCTGGCGGCGGCCGGGGCCATCACGGGCGCGGCGGCGGCAGAGGGCACCGCCGGGCTTGCCACGGCGTGTTCGCGGATCTCGCGCGGCAGATCGAGCTGGCGCACCACCCCGCCCTCGCAGATGGCGAGGGCCGTGCGGATGACGTTACGCAGCTCGCGGATGTTGCCCGGCCAGGGATAGGCGACTAGGCGTTCGAGCGCGTCCATCTCGATGGCCGCGGGCCGGCCGTCGGTGGTCTCGGCGCCCAGTACCCGATGGATCACGCGTTCACGGTCCACGCGCTGCGCCAGTGACGGCAGTTCGAGCGTGATGCCATTCAGGCGGTAGTAGAGATCCTCGCGGAAGGCGCCGCGCGCGATCATCTCGCGCAGATTGTGGTGCGATGCCGCAATGACGTGCAGCTGCATCGCAAGTCCCGTTTCACTTCCCAGGGGCACGATCTGCTGCTCCTCGAGCACCCGCAAGAGGCGCGTCTGCAATGCCAGCGGCATATCGCCGATCTCATCGAGAAACAGCGTGCCGCCCGAGGATTGCAGGATCTTGCCCTTCATGCCCTCCTTGCGCGCACCCGTGAAGGCGCCGGCCTTGTAGCCGAAGAGCTCGCTCTCGATCAGATTCTCCGGAATCGCGCCGCAGTTGACGGCGACGAAGGGGCGCTCGGCGCGGCGGCTGAGGAGGTGCATCGCATGGGCGAACGCCTCCTTGCCCGAGCCGGTCGGCCCCTGAATCAGCACGGATACGCCCGAGTCGGCGATGCGGTGGGCGCTGCGCACATTGCGCAGCATCTGCGGGTCTTCGCCCGCAAGCTCCTCAAGCGTGAGCGCATGGGTGCGCGGGCTGGAGGCTACCTGCACGACCGTCGGCCGCACGGAGGAGTCAGCCGCCCCCGGATGCGCGTGCGATCCGCCGTGCACGCTGGCAAATAATCGCTGCCCGCGCCGCAGGTCGCGTACCGGCCAAAGCGTGGGTGCGCGCACGAGCGCAAGCGCCACGAAGTCCTCGGCTCCGGCGTCGAAGAGGTCGCGCACGGAGCGTCCGATGAGCTGATAGCGATCATCTGCGCCTAAGAGCTCCTCGGCCGCGCGGTCCGCGCCGATCACGGTCCCATCCGCTGCGAGGGCAAGCGCGCCATCGTGCAAGACATCAACCAGTTCGGCGCGCGGATGAAAGCGCACGACCACGTGCTGCTGGTGGTGGCGCAGGAATAAGCATTTTTCGATGAGGTGCGCTGCATGAGTGATGAGCGCCATCATGTGCAGGTGGCTCGCGCGCGTGGCCGCCGCCGGCGCGCACGCGGCATCGAGCCGTGCGATGACTTCCTGCTCGGCACTGCGGATTGCAACGCCCGGCCCCATGCGCTCGCGTGGCACGCCGGGTGTGTTGCTGTCGACCTTTTCATAGAGCACAGCACCGAGTGAGTCGGTGAGCAGCACCGCGTAGCCCGAACCGCGGATCTGTTCGCCGAGACGATCGATCTCGGCCTGCGCAATCGAGACGAGCTGCGCAAAGCGCGCGCGCCGATTCTCCTGCGCCTCGCCCTCTTGGGCGCCGAGCGTCTTAAAACCGATCCGACGAGTCATCTCGGCCGGATGGCCTGCCCCAACTGCCTGCGTCATCGTCAACTCCCGGCGACGAACTTAAGAGGGTGCTCGCATCCTTGCTGTTGTGTGCAAGCATCGAATGCGCCGATGCCCTGCCCCTTATTGTAACTGCACCGTCCCATTTCCGGCGCGACAATGTGGCAATAGAGAAACATGTCCCGGGGCGCATCGCAAGTTGGCCGCTGCACGGACAGCATGTGCGGAACCGCCTTGGAATCCCGTTTCAGCGAGGTGGATCGTGACACGGATGTAACGCTTCGTTGCATCAATGTAACAGTTCTGTGCCGATCCCACGCGCGCCTGAGGCTCCGAAGCCGCCCCAAGACACCCAAAATGAGTGCGAATGATGCGCCCAAGCAACACATGCACATTGGCATGGCGGTTGCACCTACGTGCCCGCCCGAGCCGCGAAAACTGACTCTGGGGCAGCACGTATAGCGGCACGGACTATGACGAGCGCGGCCCCGCAAACGAACCTTTGGAGAACGCTCTCATGAGATATCAACGACTAGGCTTGGCTCTGGCAGTGGCGACTGCCGCGGCGCTCGCGCCGACGGCACCGCAAGCTGTCGAAGTTCAGGCAGGCGCGTGGAAATTCACGCTCGATGGCAACGTAAACGCCGACTACATTCACTCCAGCTGCGAATCCACCCCCGCGACGATCAACGGCGGCCTCGCCTGCGTCGCGACGGACGGCAATTCGACCGCATCGTCGGTCAGCAACGGCCTTCTGCCCGCGGCGTTCGTCTTCGGTGTATCGACGACTCAGAACGGGTTAGACATTGCAGCAAACCTCGGTCTGTATCCCGGCACGAGCACCAATGATGGCGGCAGCCCGAACCTGCAGGATGCAGGCGGCGCCGGCTCCCACAACACCGCTCTTGGCAGCGCCAGCCTCGACGTTCGCCAGGTCTACATGACCTTCGGCAATGCCAGCATGGGTACCTTCACGGTGGGCCGCAACATCGGCCTTTTCCAGCAGGATGCGATTCTAAATGACATGACGCTGCCTGGCGTGGGTGGACCCGGTGGCGCCGCCTCCGGCTCGCCCGCCAACACGACCCTGGGTGGCATCGGCTTGGGCTACATCTACACGGACTGGCTCTCGCAGATCGACTACACGACCCCGGACCTTGGCGGCACCAAGGTTACGTTCGGTATCTTCGACCCGCTGAATCCGGTGGGTGAGCCTACTGAGCCGAAGAGCGCGCCGGGCTTCCACGCCAAGATCGCGTACACGATGGGTGGGCTCTACCTGTCCGCTTCCGGCCTGTACCAGAAGCAGACCGCCGTACCCCCCATCATCACCGCCCTTGGCACAACGCCCGCCGTTGCCGAATATGACAGCCACGGGTTCGATGTCGGTGGCAAGTACAAGATCGGCGGCCTTGAGGTCATGGGCTGGTATTACAACGCCTCGGGCATTGGCACCACTGCGCTCTTCCTGAATGGCGCGGATTCGTTAGGCAATTCGCGTGACTCCAACGGCTTCATCGCGCAGGTCACCTACACGGTCGGTCCGACGAAGTTCGGTATCAACTATGGCCAGAGCCGCCTGCAGGCGACGGGCCAGGAAATGGCTGCCGACCCGGCCCTCGCCGGTGAACTGGTGCAGAACAACAAGAAGTGGACCGGTGGCATCTACCACAAGCTCACGGACAATCTGACGATCCTCGGCGAGTACTCGCGCGTGGAATCGCTTGCCCAAAACGGCAACGAAAACTCCGCCAATACCTTTAACATTGGCGCGTTCATGTCCTTCTAAGACTGCAAGCCTTAGGGAGCGCGGCGTCGATGAAAGTCGGCGCCGCGCTTTTTTTTGTCCGCCATAAAAAGCCCCCCCCCCCCCCGCCCTTGCAGGGCGGCGTTTCGTCCCCAGCCAAGGGGATAGCGCGACCCTGCGGGTACGTACAGTCCCCAAGCGCGATCCAGGTCACCCAGCCCCAGGGCTAAACGTGGTAATTTACGCACTTCACAAAAGGTGACTGAAAACAACGCCATGCCTCAGCCGGATGCTCCTCAAGCGCAGCCGCCGATCAACTGGGTGACCACTTTCATGTTCGCCCTCACGACGCTTGGCGCGCTCGTGCTCGTGCCCTGGTATGGCCTTACGCACGGCTTCAAGCTGGCCTCGTTTGGCGTAGGTTTCTTCTTCCTGATCGCCTGCGGCATGTCCATCACCGCGGGCTATCATCGCCTGTGGGCGCACCGCGCGTACGAGGCGCACCCGCTCGTTAAGATCCTCTATCTCATTTTCGGCTCGATGGCGTTGCAGAACAGCGCGCTGGTGTGGTGCAGCGGGCACCGCGTCCACCACCTGCATGTGGATGACAACGAGCGCGATCCGTACTCGGCGGGCCGCGGCTTCTGGTTTTCCCACATCGGCTGGATGCTGCGCTACTACCCGAGCGGCAACCCGGATTTCTCCAACGTGCGCGATCTTGAGCGCGATCCGCTGCTCGCCTTCCAGCACCGCTACTACATCGCGATCACGCTCGCCGTGAATTTCGGACTTACCTTCGCTGCCGGCATCCTCATCGGGGATGTTTGGGGCACGTTCATCGTCGCAGGCCTGCTGCGCGTCGTGCTCTCGCATCACTTCACTTTCTTCATCAACTCTCTGGCGCACATGTGGGGCAGCCGTCCGTACTCGGATGGCAGCAGCGCGCGCGACAATCCCGTGCTGGCGTTCCTCACCTATGGCGAGGGCTATCACAACTTCCATCACAGCTTCGCGCACGACTACAGAAACGGCGTGCGCTGGTGGCAATGGGATCCGACCAAGTGGATGGTGGTGGCCCTGCAGTATGCGGGCCTGGCGCG
>Ga0302324_100008927_pt1 | contig 21082 bp, 31 predicted proteins | sample Palsa_T0_1_FD_201949 | JGI IMG/M metagenome (GOLD analysis project Ga0302324, IMG submission 201949) | Peat permafrost microbial communities from Stordalen Mire near Abisko, Sweden - Palsa_T0_1 | ecosystem: Environmental > Terrestrial > Soil > Palsa > Peat permafrost | place: Sweden: Abisko...
AAGTTCATCGTCTGCTCCCCGGTAGCTCAGTTGGTAGAGCGTCGGACTGTTAATCCGTTGGTCGTTGGTTCGAGTCCAACCCGGGGAGCCAATTACCCATCCGATAGCCTCCGATCCCGTGCAGGGATTCGATCTAACTTGCCATAATTACAAGGCTTTCCGTCTGAAGAAGTGTGACGACGTCCGTTGACAGCGGCGCCCTCTTGGGGGTATTTGGCGGGGGTAGTTTGAGAACCGGCATATGCGTACCCCTGGGGTACCAGCAAAACGCGGTACCTAAATGCCGGACGGTAAGAGATACCGGGTGTAAACACGAATGCTTACAGAGATCAGGCTGAGGGCCCTTAAACCGCAGGCGAAGCCCTACAAGGCCTACGACGAGCGCGGGCTCTATCTGCAGGTCTCTCCGACCGGAGGTCGGCTGTGGCGGCTCAAGTACCGCGTGGCAGGACGAGAGAAGCTTTTGTCGCTCGGGAGCTACCCAGATGTTGGCCTTAAGCGCGCTCGCGAAAAGCGCGATGACGCCCGCAGACTTTTAGCGGATGGCGTCGATCCATCTGCCAAGCGCCGCGCAGAGAAGGCCGCGAGTGCCGACACCTTCGAGGCCATTGGCCGCGAGTGGGTCGAGCTGCAGCGCAAACGGCTCGACGAAAAGACATTCGCTCGGAATCTCCGGTTTCTCGAAAAGCTACTCTTTCCGACGCTGGGCCGCCTGCCCATCGCGGCGGTAACGGCGCAAGAGCTCCTGGCAGCACTCAAGCGCATCGAAGAACTTGGGTTCCATGAGACGGCGCACCGTGTGCGCTCAATTGCTAGCAACGTGCTGCGATATGCTGTCGCCACAGGCAGAGCCGAGCGCGACATATCGGTCGACCTTCGAGGAGCGCTCGCGCCCGTAGTCACGAGAAACCGGGCCGCGATCACCGATCCGGCGCGGATCGGCGATTTGCTCCGGGCAATCAATAATTATCGCGGTCAGCCAGTGACGCAAGCTGCTCTCAAACTCGCTCCGCTAACCTTTGTTCGCCCGGGTGAGCTGCGCGGCGCCGAGTGGGCCGAAATCAACCTCGACGGCCAGCATCCGGAATGGCGCATACCCGCGACCCGCATGAAGATGGACGAAGAACATGTCGTACCACTGTCGCGTCAGGCGGTCTCGATTCTGAGAGAGATTCAGCCCCTCACTGGTAGCGGCCGGTTAGTGTTTCCCTCGCTGCGTGGCGCTCACCGACCGCTGAGCGAGAACACGATCAACCTTGCACTCAGGACTCTCGGCTACTCTGGCAGCGAAATGACAGGCCATGGATTTCGAGCAATGGCCTCGACGTGCCTCAATGAGCAAGGCTTCCCGCCGGATGTGATTGAATTGCAACTTGCGCATGCGGAACGCAACGAAGTCAGAGCCGCCTACAACCGCGCCTCACGCATGGCCGACCGGCGGAACATGATTCAGGCGTGGGCGGACTATCTCGACGGTTTGCGGCTCGGGGCGCAGGTGACCCCGATTCGGCACGGAGACAACGCGGCGTGAAGTTCCAGACGCTGAAAGCCCCATGGCGCGTCGATTTTACCAGTGGGACGCGAAGGCCGGCGCCGGGGATCAGGCGCACAGCAGTTAGGGCACGGTACGCGCTCACAGCGTTCGTGCCGCTAGCCACAACTCTGCTCGCTCACTACAAATTAAGCGTTCCACCCCAGACTGTGGAGATGCTAGCCAAGACAATTCAGAATTGCAGACTAATCGAGCGGCCATCAAACAAAAAGAGCGACCAAGAGCTTTCTACACGTCGACGGCTCACGAAAGTGTTAAGGCACGCACGAATGTTGCTCGGCTATATCAAGCGGTCACCATCTCATGCCAACAGCATTTCAAAGAGATCGGCGGCACTACGCGCAGCATTGGATAGTTGGGATGTGGTGATCTGGGTAGCGGCTGCGAATCCTCTGATCGACGTCCCAAAACTTATGATTCGTCTCGATACCGACAGACTGAACGCTGTCGAGCTGCTTAAACTCGTTCGTGCCCTTGAGTCCCCTCCTTCCGCTCCTACGCGTACGGGTCGGCCACTGGAACAACGCGCAAAGGTGATCCGAGCCGGCTGCATCGCGTGGCTTCGGGCAGAGAAAAAATTGTCATACTCGTGGAACCCTCTCAAAGATCGGACAGGGGGACGGCTAGCGATCTTTCTGCGCGATCTCTTGAGGACCTGCAAAATAGCGATGAGCGAAGCCGCCCTCTATTCGGCTCTTCGAACCGCAGCCCACAATAGTGAGCAGAGCCTAACCTGAGGCCCTCGCGGCCGGCTGCCGAACCTGCAAAAACGACCGACTTTCCCCCTTATTGGCTGAACCCGACGCTCAGTACAATCGCAATCATTGGAAAGCCACTGCCCAACTCGTTCGCAGCGGCTACCGGAGATTGCGATCATGACTGCACCACTGCAATTACTAAGGCTGCCAGAAGTCGCTCGACTTACTGGATTAGGCCGAGACACCATTTACCGCTATGTTCGCGAAGGACGCTTTCCGTTACAGCGCCGCATAGGTGATCGCGCATCTGCCTGGCGCGCTGACGAGATCGCCGCGTGGATCGAGTCCCGGCCGGCTGTCGAACGACGGGGGGCACGATGAGTCCCGCGCTCCCAATACCTTCAGCTCGCTCCGTTCAAGACAATCGCAACGCTATTCGCGCGCTCGTTGTCGACCTTCGAAAGCATGCAGAAGAACTGCGTAGCGCGAAGCTCTCGTCGCGATCTGAAACGCTGGCGGAGTTTCGCAGCTTTAGCTTTGGCGAAGATGACGCTTTCTATCCAATAGCAAAACCAGATCGCCTGTGGCTGAAACATCGAGTACCTGTCTCGCACATAGACCTCGAAGCGGCTGGGTATGAGGATTACTGGCGGAGCTGGAAATGCTCCCTCGACACTGACCCTTGGCGACACGTCTATTGGGGCGGTGAAGTACCGCTTTGGAGCTGGAGTTGCCCGAAGCAGTCAGAAATTACTACGCGTCTTCCTCGTGCAGACTTCCTGGAACGCGTTGCCGCTCGACTCGAGTCGCGCCTGTTACGCGTCTATAAGGCGCATTCATGAATATCGAGGTGGCCGAGCGCCTGTCAGCGACGGCCGCCGACTACGTCCAATGCGGCTGGCGGCTCGTACCAATCCCTAGGGGGTCAAAGGGCCCGCGGCAGAAGGGGTGGAACAAGCGCGAGAATTGCATTTCCAGCCCGCCCCAGGCAGCGGCGCATCAAGGCAATATCGGTCTCGCGCATGCATACTCCGGCACGTGTTGCATAGACGTCGACGCCCTAGATCGGGCACGACCCTGGCTTGCGGAGCACGGTGTGGATCTAAATTGCTTACTCAGCGCGCCGGATGCTGTCCGCATCAGCTCCGGTCAGCCAAATCGGACAAAGCTTCTATATCGGCTTGACACACCATTGCCCACGCTGCAGCTTGCTGACGGCGCGATAGAGTTTCGATGCGCTACCCGGAATGGTGCGACCACGCAGGACGTGATTCCTCCGTCGCTACATCCGTCCGGCAAAAATTACCAGTGGGATTACCACGAGCCGTTAGTTGGCCACTGGAGTATGTTGCCTCCAGTCCCGGCCGAGCTATTGAGTCTTTGGAAATCTTTGATCAACTGGCCGTCGTCCTCAGCGAATCCTACACGTGCGGCGACGCCTGACAACTTGCGGCGGTTGGAACAGGCGCTTGCCAAACGCGATCCTGATTGCATATACAACGAGTGGATACGAGCAGGGATGGCGCTGCACTACGAAAGCGGAGGCTCCGAGGAAGGCTTCCGCATCTGGCACGAGTGGAGCGCGAAGGGCACTAAAGAGTACAAGAGCGAGGACGATCTGCGCTCTCACTGGAAATCGTTCTCGTCGGAACCAGGTAAGACGGTCGTCACTGGTGGCAGCATTTTGCGCGACTGCGCCGCAATGGCCGACGAGTTCATCAACGAAGAATCGGGTTCAAACAAACCACGCTTTGTCCCCGTCCCGGATCATCAATTCGTCGAGCGTCAGCCTCTTACCTGGCATATCAAGGGAGTTGTTCCCAAAGCCGAGTTGGTCGTCATCTACGGACAATCCGGCTCCGGAAAAAGCTTTCTCGTTTTCGACATGATTGCCGCCATCGCAATCGGCGTGCCATGGCAAGGCCGAAATACTACGAAAGGCCGAACCGTTGTTGTGTTAGCCGAAGGCGCGTCAGGATTTAGGAACCGACTACTAGCCTACGCGAAGCAACACGCCGGCTGCTTTCCGGGAATACGCATTATCGCGGACGCTCCCAATCTTCTTCACGAACAGGACCATGCACTGCTAGCCCAGCAGATCCAATTAAGCGGCGGTGCCGACGTAATTGTCATCGATACACTTGCGGCGGTGTCCCCGGGCGCTGATGAGAATACTGCCAAGGATATGGGGAGGGTCATTGAGCACTGCAAACAGCTCCAAAGAGCAACAGGAGCCACTGTGGTCTTGATTCACCATTCTGGCAAAGATGAGTCGAAGGGCGCCCGAGGTTGGTCCGGATTGCGCGCTGCCACGGACGCTGAGATCGAAGTCAACAGAAAAGGCGATCATCGAATGGCCACTGTCACGAAACTGAAGGACGGTGAGGACGGGGCTAAATTCTTCTTCAAGCTCGTGCCCGTCGACATTGGTATCGATCCCGACGGCGAACCCGTCACGAGTTGCGTCGTCGAACCGTTGCCCGTCACACCGACTAGCCATAGAAAGGAGCCGCGCCCCGGAACAGACGAGCGTGCGATGCTCGACGCAATACGGGACTCGCCCTTGAAAGACGGATGGGCGTCCATTTCTTCCGTCATAGAAACGATTGTGCCCCAATTCCCAAAGCCAGAAGGCCGAGATACGCGAAGACAGCACCTCCTGCGAGCGCTCCGGGCGTTGGCTGCCAAAGCTCTCATCTCCGTCGAGGGGGAACTATGCCGGGCTCTGTAGCTGCACCACGCACCAAAACCGAACCATGGTGCACCTATGGTGCCGGTGCAAACTGCACCCACCGCACCACTCTCTCTAGGAGAGTGGTGCGCGGTGCACGCGGATTTGGAGACTGCCATGTCTGAAATAGCCACTAAGAAGAGACTAAAAACCGGTGGGCGGCAGCTAGGTACGCCCAATCGCGTAACCAAGGAAATTCGGGAAGCGCTGCGGGACCTGGCGGAGGGAAATTCCGACCGTGTTCAAGGTTGGCTCGACCGAGTGGCAGAAGGCGATCCCGCCGAGGCCTTGCGCCTCTGGCTCGCACTTTGCCGTTACGTAACTCCGACCCTGCAAGCAGCCGCCATCGAGGAGATTTCGAGGCCGAGGACCAAACAACAGATCTTGTCGTCAATGACCAATGATGAGTTGAATGCCCGCATTGTTGGTGACCCAGAAGTGCTGGCGCTTATTGAGCGCAATTCGCGGCGTGAACTTTCTTACACGTTGGAATCGTCTCCAGTGCGAGCACTGATAGGCGTCGACGACCCCTTACTTCGTTAAGGAACCGTGCGAGATGGGCCGAACGCCTTCTGTAATCTGAGCTTCACTAGGGACTCCCGTGTATCGCTAAGGATGCGATACCGGCCAAACAGAACCGCGGGGATTTCGTCTCTAGGAGGGCCACAGTCACTCTGAGGCGCCACCGTCAAGATGACACGGACGAGACCAGGAAGGCCGCGAATCGGTCGCGGTAGAGTATTGAACCAACATTAGTCAAATTGGGCCGACCGCCGACCTTGCTGTCGGGCTGAAGATGCTCGACGGTCGGGTCCTGGGCGTGTGACGATTGACGTGAGCAGTCACAGGGCTCACGATCTACAAACTTTCGTGGCTTGTTCGCGGGTGATCGAGCCAGGCGTTGTTTTGTTCGCGTGACACAATTCTAATTGACCTTCGCCAAATACTAAGTCGCCATGCAGGCCGTTCCCGAGAAATCCACGCTTGTTCTTGCCGGCGCCTTCAATCCGGCAATTCTGACGCCTCCGTGGATAGCACGAAATATCCTGGATCGACCAGAAGGCGAGCAATTTCCCGTGCAAATGCTTGCACAGATTGCCGGGTTCACTCAACTGCCGAGATTTTCATTTGATGGGCTATCGTTCTCGCCTAGCTTCCAGAATGTGACCTTCTTCCTACAGGGACTCGATGACTCGGCCTGCGAGCGAGTCTGTGACGTCGCTTCACGGATATTGCGGTTGCTCCCGCATACTCCGGTCATCGGTGTAGGCTTTAATTTTGGATTTACGACGCAACAGCCAGGCGTTGGCCTACTTCGATTATTGGCGGTTAGCACCGCTGGCGCGGACGCTCTCGCAGAAGGATCTGAGATATTGAGCCGCTCTTGGGTAAATTTAGTTAGATGGCAGGGAGCGCTGGTTACCGTGCAAGCGCAAATAAGCGGGGCGGACACTGCAGTTAATCTTAACTTCCATTATGAGGTTCAAACTGCCGCTGCTGCGGATCAGATATTGCAACGACAAAATGTCTACGCCGCTCACAAGGTGGCCGCCGAAAAAGTAGTGGCGGCGCTTAATCACGAGGGATGAGTATGAAGGATACTCGATATGTTAGCGAAATGCCGTCTTCTCGGCAGGAGGCCGAGGAGCATGCTGCAGGTGCCACAGAGATCCAAGCTGGATCACCGAATGTAGTCACTGGATTCAGTAACTCACTCGTCGCTTACGCCCCTTCGCAGCCCGAGACATACGTTGGTGTTTATACCGCGGTGGCGTCGACAGAGCTCGTAGCCTGCCACACTATATCCCTAAATGTTGTCACTGCATTCGGTAACTCTTTCGCGGCTTCCGCACCGTCGGAGGCCGAAGGACACGCCGGCGCCTTTACCATTGAACCGTCGACAGGGGTATTAGGCTTCCAGACTACATCCCCGAATGTTGTTACTGGATTCGGTAACTCACTCGTCACCCTCGCGACGGCGCAAGGAGAGGGATACGTCGGCGCTTTTACCCCGGTGGCGGCGACAGGGGTATTAGGCTTCCAGACTACATCCCCGAATGTTGTTACTGGATTCGGTAACTCGGTAGCCGTCTCGGTATCTTCGGCCGCCGATAGCGTCGAGCTAGTCTACGATCCATTCTTGTCCGAAAGAGACCGGGAGACATCGTCCTTAAATAAAACCGTGAAGCTCGGATACGTGCCCCCCGTTTCTTCTACTCGGTAGCTATCTCGCTCCGAAAGAGATGGGTGATGTCGAGCGACTGGTTTTATAAGTCGGAACTGGTCGAAGACGAGTTGGAGCAAGGGGACTTGCTGCGCGTAACCGAGGAATTACGCGATCTTCTTGTTACGTATCATCCCCACTATGCTGGAAAAAACGAGAATGAGTATTACGCAATTCTAACGCAGTCCTGCGACCTCGCTTTGCGAGCGGGCGAATGCGGTGCACGCTACATTTCAATGGCACCTGTTCGAAGTCTTCGGAGGATAGTGCATCGTGAGTTTGGCGCAAAACTTATTCCACCCGACGTCGGTGCGCCCTATGGGACAGAATCGGTAAGGGCTGAAGTCGAGCGTTTCCTGGAGCGACTCCTTAATAACAACGAATCCTCTTATTTCCACTATCTGGCTGAAGCTCAGGTTGGGTTAGTTGAGCCTATGTGCGCGGTCTTGGCGTTGGCGATTCCGCTAAAAGCGGAGCATTACGACTTGTTCTTGCGGGCAAAAATTATTGGGATCGCAGACGTATTTCAGGCAAAGCTCGGTTGGCTCTTGGGTCAACTTTATTCCCGTGTTGGAACGCCAGACATGGACGCCCTCGAATTGCGATCCAGAGTTCAAGCGATTACTGACACGCTTGCCGTATGGTTTTCGAATAATGATTTTAAGCATCTGCAACGATTATTATCGGAGCACCGCGCGACGCGTCCAGAAGTGCCTGTGGATGCCGCAGTTTCAGAAATTCTGATCCAGAATATTCCAAGAAAAAAAGCGCAAGCTGTAAACCGCATTCTAGATATCGCGACGGAGGTTGCTCTGTGTGGCAATCCAAGCAAGGGGCGGCACAAGTTTCGGAATGCGTTGGAGCAAGACCCAGAATTTGCTCAATTCTTCTAACCCGCCGAGAACTGCCCTCGGCATACATACAAATTCCCGAGGGGGGCCGAACGCGCACGCCGCTACTCGCGTTATGCGTATTAGGCGCGGAGGGGCTAGAGACAAGCAGGGATTAGAGACAAGCTTGGCACGAGCCGTGAGCTGTCGCTCGCTGCGACCAAGGTCGAAGAGGCGGTGATGTGGGCGGTCAAGCATCTGACGCCCTAACATACGAACTGCATCCCATAAAAAATTGAGGACGTTTTCTATGCCGCGATTCGCTATAGCGTACCGAGTGAGAGGGTCACTCGAACCAGCGACCTATTACCGTGTAGGCGGTTACGGTCCCAAATTACGAGTCGGAAACTCAACCGAGGCAACGACGTGGAACACTGAAAAAGAGGCACGCCAAGCAGTGCAGGAGTTCGGCTTATCCGGAGATCCCGAAGTCTTCGTAGTAGATATTTCAGATGAAGGGCATTGACGCAACGTGCTGAAAGACCCCGGAGATCGGCTGGGCTTGGTTGGGCAACCACCCCATGCTGCATAAAATATTGAAATTCTTCTGGCGCGGCGTGGCTGCCACATGCTTTGTGTTGGGCGCGGTCGTTCTGTGTGTGCCGACGCTGATGACGCTCATTGTTGCACTTTCGCCCCACGCAGCGCCCGGAGCTGCCCGCGCCGATGCTGTAGTTGCTTTACGGAATGCCTTACCCGCACTGATCTTCATGTTCCTTGGCTGGAAGCTTTGGCTTGGCGTGGGCCGATGGGGCACACATTCGAGGCATGACAAGGCACGGGATCCAAACGGATCGGGAAAAGGCCGGGCGTAAAACCCCGGCCTTTTTTTGCCGCTAGCCCCTACTACAGGGCGCCCTATAGCGGCGCGCCGGCCATTCCACTGGCCACTACGGCCTGTTGTGCGGCGCACAAAAGTGCCGCCCAAGGCCGCCCCTAGCTGGCAACTACCCACTGCGCGCTGTAGTGCCCCTACGCGAGTAGGCTATTCCGCAGAAAGTTGTTTGCGAACGCGGGAGCGGCTGTTCGATGAATCGAACAATACTGTTGGCCGGCCTTATCGGACTAATGTCTCTGCGCGCAGCAGTTGCGGAATCTATCGCGCTTAACCCAGAGGGCGGCGTTTGGACCGTGCCAGTGCGCGTGAACGACATCATCACATTACCCTTCGTGGTAGACAGCGGCGCAGCGGTCGTTTTGATTACCCGTGATGTCTATTTGGTACTTCAACGCGCAGGCTCAGTGTCCTCTGCGGATATCAGCGGCTATACGAACTATACCCTCGCGGACGGGTCAAGGCAGCTAGAGCCGAACCTTCGTATTCGATCTTTGCGAATTGGTGGCATAGAACTGCGGGATGTTGCCTGCGCTGTCGCTCCTGAGCGTGGAGATCTTCTGCTTGGACAGAGCTTCCTTTCTCGATTTCAAACAGTGTCAATAGATTATCAACGGCACGTGCTTCTCATTAACGAGAGCCCCGTTGTGCCGACTTCGCCCGCCATCCGCGAGACTTCTGTATCTCCAGCCCGTTCAGCACCTGCGCCTCCGCCCACAACGGACAGCGATGACGCCGATTATGCGTGTCGAGCCGCGCAAGGCTTCTGCCGCGATGGAACGCATTTGTGCGATGTCTATCGACAGGATTTCGTCCGCGTTGGTCGCGTTTGTGCGGGCGTGACCGATGCGGCATACCCGGCTTATGCACAACCAGATAACGCAAACGATCCAGATTACTCATGTAGGGCAGCGCAAAGTTTCTGCCGCGATGGCGCATCTCTGTGCGAACAGTACCGAAGCGATTTCCGCCGCGCCGCTCGAATCTGTCCTGGAGTCACCAACCTCCCGGGGCACTAAACAATAGGAATTTTAAGGCCCCGGCGGCCTGCCAGCTGGCGGCATAGTGGCATTGCGGATCGAGTGAATTACTTTGCCTGTTGATAGGCGAACACATGCAGCGTTGTGAAGATGCACCGTTGAAATCTGCCTAACGGCATTAAACGGAATCCATGTCTCCCACGACTCGTCTGGTTTTAGCCGTTTAGGTAGCGGCCGGCTTGGCACTTCTACAGGTATTCGGTGTTTTCCCTCAAACCATACGGCCCCGATTTCGACTTCGCGGCTGAGCGATCTGTTCACGACAGTAACGAACACAAACAATTCAGGGTTCGGTGGCCAGTAGCCGGTATGCACCGTGACGCGGACACGACGAATCCTTGCAATGATTGCCTTGACGGGCTGAACCAACCTAGATAGCAGACTAGATACCAGACTAAGCGCGGCGCCGGTGGTAATCATGACGGCACCTATTCATCATAATCATCATTGCCGACAGGGCACGCGCTGAAACTCCACTCCGTAATATCTCGACCTCCGCTGGCAGGATTCAGAAATACACAGAAAGTACTGTGCCTAGTGCGATTCATCGTCTCGTAGGAAAAGCAGCCTGTCACGAGAAGCATTGTCTGTTGCGCTTTTACTTCAGTGAAAAGCACGGGAATAAGCGAATCAGGATAGTTTGCATCTTTGCCTTTATTTGCATCGACCGTAAAGGCGAACGTCGGGGTTGGATATGCGACACCAGTGTTGTTAACTCCCGCAATACCCTTACAGATTTCGGCTCGCTGAAATTCCTTTTGGGTTTTCCAAATCGGCAGATCCAACCACTGAGCTGGTGGCAAAGATGTCGCGCGAACGTATCCGAACTGCAGCCATTGCTTAAGGGACTTTGCCGGTTCGCGCCCAATATTTTGAAAGGACACGCGAACCTTTAGAGGCTCGGTTGCATCGTTCAAATTGGCGAATTTGAACCCAACTGGCGCTATCCAGGCGCGCTGAGTGTGTTCTAACGCTTCTCTGCTATCACGAAGAGCTAACAGAGCTGCAACTGCCAAGACCCAAGTTCCTAGAACCATCCACGTATTGCCATTCGGAAAGTGATCGCGAAGCCACCACCATGCGCGCTTGGCTTTATGGAAATGGTGCATGCTCTTCAAGGTCTCGGCGAGATTGCTCGGTTCTCGATTGCCCTTAAGCTAGTCTGCAAGAACGGCCTTAAGGTTAGCGTGCGTCGATGATGGCTAGGTGGCGTTATTATGCCGGCGATAATAGTAACCACCGACCTTTATCTGCCCGTCAGTGCCCGTGAAGAACGTGTAATTCGTGCAAAAATTGGTCTCCCACGACCCGCCGTACACGTCATCGTATTTTACCTTTCCCCACGCGAAAAGCCTTCTAGTGCTGCCCTGCATAATTGCCGGCACGTCTGCATCTGGGACTCTGTGATCCACGACAGCGGCCATTGTAAAAGACTGCCTGGGTGCGATTCCCGCGTCACTGTTGGGCACATCGCCGATGTCTGGAAACACGTATTCGGCCGGCCCGCTGGCATCAATGATATCCGCGCGAATTTTAAAGCTTACATTTCTTGCAGGTGTCAGGCCATTGTTCGTCAAAGTCGGGCGCGCCTCAAAGCGCACATTGGCGCTTTGAATGCCTGCGATTCCTATATCGACGGACAGGTACGCGCGCATCTGTTTGCTCAAGAGGGACTGCATTAGGACGGCATTGTTGGTTGTAGCTAAGGCTACGGATTCCATAGCAGTTGCTGCCCTGCTCGCCTCAACGACGGAGCGTTCCATCCTAACCGTCTGCTCCATGGCGGTTTGCTTTGCGTCACGTCCGAGCCCAACCGTGGCCCGATACAGTCTGAATGTGTTTAGAGCCAACGCAGCAGTGATACTTGCTAAGGCAGCCGTGAAATACGCCAATAGCCATTCCGGAGAAAAGTGATCAACCGGCCGCGACGTCTTGTCGACAGCCTCGACTTTCAGCACGGATGACGGTGACAAATCCACCATCGCCGGCAGGTCCTTCGTTCCTAATTTGTCGGGTGCGGTTTTTACTTCGTTAACCGCTGCTGCTTGACTGGGCGCAGCCTGCGGCGGTTTGCTTGTATCCGCGAGTGTGGACCCAACGGACAGTACAAGTAGAACCAGCGGGTAGTAACGTGGTCCGATCCCCATTTATGCCAGCTCCCTTGCCGCGCTTTACCATGCTCGAAATGTCCACACTGTCAGCGGGTGGACAGTTACGAACGTCAGTTCACGAGCCAGCCGGCACTAGGGTCATGCGGATTGTTATAGGCTCTGCATCACGCAGAATGCTGAGCTCAACTTGCTGCCCGCTAAGCTGTGTCAACTGCTGATTGAAGCTCTTCGCATCGATAACATCGGCATCATTAATCTTTAAAATGACGTCGCCTTCTAGAATGTCGGCGCGAAATGCTGGCGTTCCGCGAATCACAATTGTTATGTAGGCGCCAGTATTGCGCTTTAGCCGAGCGCGAACATCATCTGGCAGGTTCGAAACGTTGCCACCAAAATGAATCTTAGTGACGTCACGAGCCACCCAATAACTCGCCAAGAAATCACTTCTCGTTACTGCAAAAGGAATGTCGTAAGTGGTAGAGCCTCCCGGCATGGTCACGGTACTAGTCGAACTGTAAGTGCCGTTTGCGTACCCGCTAGATCCAAATGAGTTAACATTTCCGTTCGTGTTTACCGTAGCAACCTGGGGAGCGTTTGGGACCGTATACGGTAGCGTCCCAGTCAAAGTGTCTTTATACGTACTTTTGATCAGCACTACCGCAGCGCCAACCTTTTTGCCTTGCTGAATCGCCTGCGCCTGCGTTCCAATTTTCGCCGGTCCGAAAAATGACGAAGTGCCAATCAGCACATAGCCGTTCTCTGCCATGTGCCTGACGTCAGCCTTAACATCTTCGCCGTGAGCATAGATGTTCGGTACAGAAGGCGGCTTTTCCACGTAAGCGTTAGGGTTGGTGGATAGGTTTTCGATGCCAGGCTGCCGTACGTAATATCTCTCATACCCGTTGACCGCGCATCCCGTGCACATGAGAGTCAAGGAAGCAAATATAAATAGGCGCATATCTCGACCATCAGCTCGGAGACCACTGCACGGTGCTCACTATAATATAGCCCTTGCTCGTACATTCATTGGTGCCGAGTCCAAGCGGGATTGCTAAGAAGGACTATTCGTGCGACCTCCTATAGTCAGCCACCATCTGATCGGTCACGTCGGTCTTGTAGCAAATCGGTGTGTATCCGCCAGGTCGACTGTAGGCGCTGCGGCCGCCGCACCGCGAGCCATTGATCGCCAAGTTGTATGGGCATGGGCAACGTCCTGGATAGGACGCGATAGATTCGGCAATGATTCGCGACCGAACCTCGTCATCCGTCGGCTGCGCTGAGCGCGCACCGCTGGCTGCGATCAGCGTAATCGCCAGAAAAGCTGAAATTATTTCGGCAAACCGTCGCATGGGCCGCCCAAGCACTGAATCACAGGTGGGGTACCTTTGGGGGTATCAGCAAATCAGTAAAGCGTTAGTCTCTAGAAATAAAGGCCTTTTCTAGATGACTGTGGCTCCAACCCGGGAGCCAATAATACCCTTAAAAACAAGCAATTAAGCTCGTTACTCCAGACGCGCCGCGCCTGCTGGCACATAATTGGCACACTGTGGCACAGTGGCGTAGAGTTGCGTCAACGTGCGGCAGGGAGAGTGCCGATGCCAACAATCCGTAAGCGCGGTAAGCGATTCCAGGCGCAGGTCCGGATGAGTGGTTTCCCAACGCGGACCGCGAGCTTTCCGACGCTGCGCCTGGCCGAACGCTGGGGTACGAAAATCGAAGCCGACATGATCGAAGGCCGGCATTTTCGTGGCGTGGAGGCGCGCAGACGGACGCTAGGCGAGGCGATCGAACGGTACCTCGCAGAGCAGCTGCCGAAGAAGCGCAACGGCAGTACACACCGTTCGAATCTTCCCTGGTGGAGGGAGCACCTTGGACATCTGAAACTCGCGGATATCACGCCGGCCACTTTGGTCGAATACCGCGGGAAGCTCGCGCAGGGAACGTTCATTCGAGCCAACCCCAAATCAGCGCGAACAACCTTAAAGAAAGGCGAGGAGCCCCGCCGTTTCAAACGCAGCCCCGGAACGGTCAATCGCTATCTGTCAGTGCTCAGCCATGTCTTCACGGTCGCGCGGAAAGAGTGGCTCTGGGTCTCGCACAATCCGTTCGATGGCGTCGGGAAACTGCGCGAGGGCCGCGGTCGAGTACGCTTTCTGTCAGAAGACGAGCGCACTGCCCTGCTCCAAGGGACCAGCAAGGATCGCCTGCTGCATACATTTGTGGTGCTCGCACTTTCCACAGCCGCGCGAGCTGGCGAATTGTTGAATCTCAAATGGCAAGACATCGATCTAAACGATGGCCGCATACTTCTACGGGTAACAAAAAACGCGCAGCCTCGGACCGCCTGGCTGCATGGTGAAGCCAAGCGTCTATTGACCGAGCATGCCGAGCGCCGGCGCCCTGGCGACGTATTCGTATTCGCGAGCCCGACGGGTCGGCGCTACGAGTATCACAAGGATTTTCGAATCTCTTGTGGGGCTGCGGGCGTTCAAAACTTCCGTTTTCACGACCTGCGCCACTCAGCTGCAACCTACCTCGCGCGCGAGGGAGCCAGCGAGCAGCAACTGAAGGCCATTGGCGGCTGGAAGTCTGGCGTTGTGAGCCGCTACGTACACCTTGCCGCCACGGAAACCCGCGACATCGTGCAGAAGATGAACGAGAGGATTCTGCGGAAATAGCGCGCAGATTACGAAGCCGGGCTGGCGCGGACGAGCTCACGGTACCGCTCAGGGTCCACTACGATACGCCGTCCGACGCGACGGAAAGCATCGTCCAGGCCGCGCTCGTGTCGATGTCGATAGAGCCAGCGCCAGCCATGGATCGTGCTCGGATATGCGATTCCGGCCGAGCGCAGATTGGCCAGGTCGGTGAGTGCAACGAACGTGGGTGTCGTCAGAGGCATCTGTCCAGACTCCGGACCCGGTGCGTGCATCTCCCGCAAGGCCACAGACTTGCCGTACTTCAAGGCGTCGGCAGAGGTTACGGGAGCCTCGTTACATTCTCCCTGCAGCATCGGTTGCCGTCGCAGCGAACATTTCGTATGACTGAACGGCAGTTGGAACTGTTGCTTGTTGGCGGGCATGCATCGATCTCCAAATCCATTTCAATGCGTCACCGTGATCTCTCCAGCTCGCGGTTGCGGGTCAGGTCTTCCCGGCGCCGTGGCGTGGATGTTGTTCTTAAATGTCGGATGAACTCCTGCGCGAGCCGTTCCCGGTCCGTGAGCACCGGTGCCAGGTGTTTGGCGAAGTATCGGACATCGCCGGCGAGGACGATCTCGCCTTGACTCTCCAGAGTTTCGGCGATTCCCATCCAACCAGCCATCACCGCGCTTCGAGTCTCTTGTAGCTTGGCATGCGCCGGATCGCGCACCGTGCCGGTCGTTGAAAGCTCTCTGACAACACTCTCGATCCGTTTACGCAGTGATTGCGAATCCGCGCGCCGCTGAGCCCGAAATATGGCGTCCGTGGCGGAGCGTTTGCCTTGTCCGCGGACAGCCCGGGGTGTGGCGTTGGCGGCGATGCCCTGGTCTCGCATCATCTGGGCAAAATCCTGCCGCCACTCACGCAGCAAGGCCTTGTCGATGTGCAACCGCCTGCCGTGCTCGTTCTCAGCTTTGACTACCAGATGCACGTGCGGGTGCTGCTGATGGGTATGCAGCGCCATTGCGTAGCGATGCTTGAGCGCAAACTTTTCACGTGCGAAGGTCTTGGCAGCTGCCAGCACCTTGTCCGGCGGCGTCGGCACCGGCATCGACAGCACGATGTTGTGAACGAGTTTTACGGGCGGTGCCATCACGACCGGGCGACTTGCGGTACTGGCCAGCCGAGAGCTCCAAATGCCAATCCTTGAGCAGCATCGCCTGCCCTTCCTTCGAGACCCGCTGTCCTTCGTCGGTCTCCAGCTCGAGCTCACCCTGCTGGCTGATGTATGACAGATGCGCCGCCACGGCGGCGACCTTCTTGCCGCCGCCCGTGACCTTGACCATCACCTCCGGCGCACCGCGGACGGTGCGACGGATCTGTTCTATTTGGTGCCTACTGAAGGACGCCAGTCGGCGCGGGCCAGCAAGGCCGCTGCTGAAAATGTCTAGAAAAGGTCTCTCGCCATCGGACCTGAGGCGCATTACGTGCCTAGTCACTGCGGCTCTCCCAGCTGATGAGTGCGGCCTTGGCGAAATCATGGGTGCACTGCTCGAGCGCAGCGACGGCGGCTTGGGTCCGCTGAAGGGCGTCGCGTATGTCGCCAGGAGACAAATTTCGGAGCGCCCGCACCAAGTGGCCGCTGACGCCGGCCAGCACTACGACGCTGTACTTGAGCGCCGACAGCTCCTGTGCGGCGAGCGGTGGGTTGGCGACGACGTGCGCTCGGACCAATGCCGCAAGATAGGCGGACGCCTTCATGCCGCGCCGCGATGCGCGGGAGGCGATCGCGCTCCTATCACCAGGACGCAGCCGAATGGTGAGTCGATCGGTCGCCGCCTCCCGAGCCGCCGTCGCCGCTGATGTGCGCGCGGGGCCATAGTTTCCGTTGAGAACGGTGCGGATGGCCTTGAGAGCGAGCGCGGATTCCGACAGCCCGGAGAGCGCGGCGAGTGCAGCAAAGCGCGTCTTCTCATCCGGTGACGGACGAGCAGTGATCGACGGCGGCATCGGCTTTTCCGAATGATTCATCAAAGTGAAAGTGGCTGGACGGTCCCACTACTGACCGTTAAGCGCGCTTATAGAAATAGATTTCGATAAGCAAATGATCCATCGACGGGACCGAAAGCGAAACCCCGGGTTTCGGGCTTTTTTCCGCGAAACTCCCGCTGGTCATCCTGAATAAACGCATATACAATAATTGACGTGAAGGCCGTCTGGAGCGAACCCAAGCGGATCTCGAATCTGGCCAAGCATGGCCTAGATTTCCGGGATGCCGACGAAGTGTTGCAATCGAGGTTCCGTCTGGACGTGCCTGTTGTCCGCGACGGAGAGCAGCGGATCTTGGCGATTTCCTACTCGGCCAAGTTTTTGGCCGTGCTGGTTGTTGTCGCAAAAGATGGTGATGAGATCCGGATCATTAGCTTCCGCCACGCCAGCGAGCAGGAACGAGAGGTTTACTATGACTGGCTCGAAAACGACTACGAGGATGAGTAAGGCCGAGGTGCTGAAGGCCGTGAAGCGGGTCGATCGCAAGTTCGACTACGTGTGGGACGGTAAGTCGGAGGAGGATCGGCCGGCGGACGCTGAGGAACTGGTCGCAGCGGTGAGCGCGTACCGGCGCAAGCGTGGCCGACCGGCCGGCTCAGGGGCGAAAGAGCAGATTGCACTGCGCGTGGATAGGAACGTGCTCGCACGATTCCGGGCAGAGGGACCAGGTTGGCAAACGCGTATGAACGAGGCGCTGAAAGACTGGCTGCGCGCGCACCGGAGGCGTCCGGGGGCGTGAAACACTCGGTATGCTAGCGCTGGCCCGAAGCCGCCGGCTCCGGTTCCACAACGCCGCGAAGAAACCCTCGTCGGTCTTCTTCAAATGAAGCAGCTCGTCGTCGCGGCAGCCCACGTTGTATCGAATCAAGAGCCGTGCGAGTTGCTCCCCGTCGATCAAGACGCTTACGCAACCGAGTCCCCACGCGGCCGAAGCGCGCAGAAGATCATCGCTGCTGCTGCAAAACGCGGACATTCCGCTATCCTGCCCTCTACCCCTCTACGTCCCTTGGGGCTTTGAACGGACTTATTGTGTCCGATAACAGACCCTTCTCGGACACTATATGGACGCAGCTCCCGTACCCTCCCCTTCGGTCGCCCGTCACCTCCTCGAATGGGCCAAAGCCGCTCAAGGAGCGTATGCCGCTGCCACCGAGAGGGCGTACCAAACCGACTTCAACGCTTTCCGACAATGGTGTGCGCTGGCTCAGCAATCGCCCTTACCGGCCGAACCAGAAGCCGTTGCCGCGTATCTCCGCGCTGAATCTGGCGCCGGCAAGGCTGTGGCGACCATTCGGCGAAGAGCCGCCACCATCGCTCGGCTGCATACCGCGGCGGCCTTGCCGAGCCCATGCGGGTCGGAGGTGGTGCGCCTGGCGCTACGTGCCATCGCCCGCGAGCGCGGCACCCAGCAACGGCAAGCCTCACCCCTGACGCTCAAAGATGCGCACCGGATTGAAGCCAAGCTTCTGACTGATGACTCCCGGCTAAAGGATCTTCGCGATTTGGCGTTGTTGCTCGTGGGCAAGGACTTACTTGCACGGGCTTCTGAACTCGTCGCGCTCACGGTTGACGTGGTCGCCTTCGATCCCGATGACGGCACGGCGCACGTCGCGCTCCGGCGTCGCAAGACGAGCACGGAGACTCAGGAGTGCCTCGTCGGACCGGAGGCTACCGCTGCCCTGCAACGATGGCTTAGGATCGCCGGTATTGCATCGGGACCCCTCTTTCGGTCCGTCACGAAGGGTGGGAAGGCAACGGGTATTCCTCTTTCAACCCGCGATGTTGGACGAATCCTGAAGTCACTTGCAACGCGCGCACGCCTGGATGCTTCGCGTGTCAGTTCGCATAGCATGCGAGTCGGTACGGCGGTCGATTGCGTTGCTGCCAACATCGATTCTGCCTCAATCATGCAAGCTGGCGGTTGGACTTCGGTGCGGATGGTGGCCCGGTATACGGCGAGACTCGCGGCAAAGCGCGGAGCGATCGCTCGGCTTCACAAACTCGCCGGTTGAGGCAATAACGGGGGCGGGGTTTCGAGCGTTACCTGGGACCCGACCTCTTGGCCACAGATCCAAAAACCCCCAGCGGTTTGCCGGAACTGTGACAGGGCTGGCTTCGACCCCCGGGGCAAAAACTACGTGAGACACTTTGGAGTTGATGTTAGCCGTTTGGACACCAGGCGGTCGGCGCTTGGATCCAAAACCCCACACCGTCAGGGGCTGTCACTGGACTCGAAAACACGTGACACCGCCACTAGGCGGGGACGCGTGGCCCTGACGCTGTCCAGGCTACTTATAAACCATCTCGCTTAACTATCTCAGCGCGTCAATCGTTGGTGACTATGACTTTACCTTTCACCTCACTTGCACGCAGATTGCCTCAGCGTCCATGCGCCCGAAAGGAGGCCCAAGGAGCTGCATAACTGTGAACTTCGCTTGGTCGCACAGATCCCGACTAGCAAATTCTTGTGGAACTGTTGTTATCGTGACGACTGAAGGTGGCGCACTTACGTTTTGGCTTGAGGAGACCACAATGACCAATGCCCACGCATGCCACAACCACCACATATGCCCTCCTAAGGCCCGCTCGAATGCTCAGCTTCACATTGCTCGGCACTTCATCCGTCTCAATTTTGAAGCTGTAACAGGTTCGAAGAACCCCATCTCGTCTCTTTCCCTGTTGTAATTATCATTAGGTACGGGGATGCCTCCCCCGTTCGCCTTCTGTATCGCGTCCCATAGCCCCTGATCGTCGGCCTTCATTCGCTTGAAAGACTCTGCAAAGGGATCGGGCATCGCCCTAACCGTAGTGAGCCTGGCCACAAAATTTGCAAGTCTCTAATCCTGTGTGTTCCTTCATGACGCGGACTCGTTTGTCCACATCTAAGATGTTAGCCACCATTCTGCTGCGCAGTACGCATTGGCAAAAGCTTCCATTGATGAACGTGCCCCCCATCCGTAGCCTCTTAGCTCGAACGGTCGCCGAAATATTGTGAGGCGCGGAATCGACACAGGCGATCAAATTCCGAATAGAAATCGGATTCAGCCAAGAAGAAATCAAGACTCACTTTTGGGGCTCTTCGGAAGTTCATCTCCAGGACCTCCATTAATGGCCACGCGGTGAGGAAAAAGTCCGCGAGTTCGCCTAGCGTGAGTGGTTTTTGGGATCTTGTTTTGGCTTTACCCACCAAGGTGGCGCCGTCGTATTCGTCAACAACCCGATAACGTGTTACGCCCTTGTCGAACTTAGCAAAGACGCTAGCGACGTCGTACGTGGTCGATTTAATTTGAATCCGAGCGACCTCCACCTCGCGATTCCCGGTGTCTGGAAGATAGTTTCCACCCATAAACATCGGGTGCAACGCCTCAAACGCCTTCCGGTCGTTCTCGGAGATGCCCCCGCTGTCCACAAGCGCTTTTGCTTCAGAGTGCCGACCCTCCTTGAAGAGCGTTTGCAGCTTTCGCTTAAGAACCCCGCCTTTGACCTGCGAAAGTAGATATTCCTCCAATCTCTGTGGCCCAAAGTATGAGCTAGGCCGGAAGTTGAGATCGATTTCGTCGTTCATAGCAGCACGAACAGAAGTTACTATTGTGTGGCGCTTCCGCGTAGCAGACCACGCGGCCGACGTCTTACGCTGTGGTGTCAACAATATCCCAAAATGGGTTAATCCTGTAGCGGGAATAATAAGTAAAGCAGTAAAGCTCTCAACAGCAGGAGAGCTTTCCTTGAAATCCCTCCGGTCCCGCGAGCATCGGGCCGTGATTGCAGTGCTCGTTGCCGCCAGGAAGGTCGCGGGCCTTACACAACAGCAAGTAGCTGTTAGGCTCAGGAAGCCACAGTCGTTCGTATCAAAGTATGAAACGGGCGAACGTCGACTCGATGTGCCAGAGTTTATTCGAGTGTCGCGCAGATTGGGTGCGGACCCCGCCGATCTGCTCCGGCAGGTCGAGCGACGCAGCGAAAGCTAAGACGGCGCCATGGTAGCGCGCCGGCATGACGAGCTGGACCGGCATAGGAATTGGGCGGATCTTGAGCAAACTGTCCGATTTTCGGTGGTTGCCGCCCAAAGGACGACTGTAAGTCCCGCGCTGCTTGCTGGCTAATGTCCGTAAAATAGTCCAAGTGACGACAGTACTGGTGCTAAGCCCCATGATCGCGGCGAACACCGCGCTCCGTCACATCGTGCAGGATTTCGTCTGATTGGACCCACCCAATTTCGTCAGTTGGGTACCACCCGATTTCGCGAATTGGGTACCACCTGATTTCGTGACTTGGGGACCACCTGCGGCGCCTTTCTGGGCGCCGAGCCC
>Ga0302324_100008928_pt1 | contig 21082 bp, 16 predicted proteins | sample Palsa_T0_1_FD_201949 | JGI IMG/M metagenome (GOLD analysis project Ga0302324, IMG submission 201949) | Peat permafrost microbial communities from Stordalen Mire near Abisko, Sweden - Palsa_T0_1 | ecosystem: Environmental > Terrestrial > Soil > Palsa > Peat permafrost | place: Sweden: Abisko...
CGCTGTTGCGCAACGATGTGAGTGGAGGCGGGCACTGGCTGAAAGTCAAGCTGGAGGGAGTGAAGTCGAACCGAAGCGCCATCGGCGCGCGAGTGACTGCGCATTATGGCGGGAAGGTTCAGGCGCAGGAGGTGCTGAGTCAGTCGAGTTTCTACTCGGCCAGCGATCGGCGGCTGCATTTCGGATTGGGCGCGGCGACTAAGGCGGATTTGGAGATACGCTGGCCGAATGGCGGGCGGGAACGGGTGGATCGGGTGGCGGCGGATCGGCTGGTGGTAATTCGGGAGGGCGCGGGTGTGGTGAAGGAAGAGCCTTGGTCCGCCGGGGGAACGCCTCAGGGGCAATCCGGGCGGGCTATAATATGAGCGTGGAGAGAGCAGTTCGCCATGCGCATTAGTCGACTGCGCATCGAAAACTTCCGCTCGATAAAGAACCTCGATATTGAGCTGGGTGATACGACTGTCTTCATTGGTCCGAACAATGCTGGAAAGACCGCAATACTAGACGCCATACGCATCGTGCTTACGCGCCGATGGGGACAAAGGGGAACGGGCTTTACTGAGCATGATGTTCATCGACCCGATCAAGCTGGTGATCCCCGTACGTTGCCGCCAGTGAAGATTACGCTCGTTCTTGAGGAGCCCCAAGCAGCGGCCTGGGACGTGGACTTGGTTGCTGCGCTTGAAGATATCCTGGCGGTTACGCCGGACGGGCGCAATCTTCTCACTTTAAGCGTTACGTGCGCGTGGAGTGAGGAGAAGGAGGCCTTTGATCCTGCTTGGCAGTTCCTCGATTCCGTTGGGCAGCCGTTGCCCGAACGGCGGCGAGCGACGAATCTGACGGGGTTCTTCGGCTATCTGCCCCTGTTTTGGCTTGGAGCGTTGCGCGACGCCACTGACGAATTCACGCCGCGGTCTGGATACTATTGGGGGCGCTTGCTCAAAAGCGTGCGCATTCCTGACGAACTGGAGGCCGAGGCGCTAGGTATTCTGGCTGGACTTGACGCTCGAATTGTGGCTGCAGACCCACGTCTAAGCAACATTGCGGACCAGATCGGACAGGCAACCCAGGTCGCTGTCGGAGAGGGGCCAGGGGCGGCGCGGGTTAATACACTGCCGTTGGCGATCGAAGACATGTTGCAACGTACGGGAATCGTCATCCGCAACGAGGAACTGCGGCCGTGGCTTCCGCTGAGCCACCACGGCCAAGGCCTTCAGAGCCTCGCCGTGATTTTCCTGTTTCAGGCAGCGGTGCTCCAGCAACTCGCGGAGTCTGACCGGCCAGGAGTGGAGGCGATCTTTGCGATCGAGGAGCCCGAGGCGCATCTGCATCCCCAGGCGGCCCGGACATTGTGGGATAGGGTGCAAGCTCTTTCCGGTCAAAAGCTGATGACGACGCACTCGCCGTATTTCGTGCAGCACGTTCCTCTGCGGGAACTGCGGATCGTTCGTTTGCGCGGCGGACGCACTGGCGTGGCCGCGCTGCCTCGCGATATCGTCTCGGACCTTCCGTGGAATGCGTCCTTAGACGGACTCGTTCTTGGCGCTGCGGGGCGGACTTTCTCGAAGGACTCTGCAACTGGCCAGGTTGCCGCGCGAACCTGGTTCACCGAGGATATGGCGGAAAGCCTTATGCGGTGCTATCGCCGCGATGCGGATTTTGCGGCGAAGAGGGAGGCGGTTCGTCGCCTGCGTCATAGCTGTCGCACCCTACCCACCCCGGATGATGAAGGGGAGCTTGGTTTCCACGGGCGCAGAGTACGAGGAGAGATTTTCTTTGCCCGACGCTGGATACTCGTCGAGGGCGTGACGGAATATTTGCTTGTCCACGCACTGGGCAAGGCCTTGGGATGGCCGCTCGACATGCACGGGGTAACTGTTATCGATTTCCAGCAAAGCGGGAGTGCGGGTATCTATCCAGCGCTCGCCGAGGCCTTCGGAATCCCTTGGCATATGATCGTGGACGGCGATCCCGAGAGCGCCAAATTCAAACAACAGATCCTGGATCGTGGCTTTCGAGAGAACGAACTGGTCGATCTTTTCGTGACGCTCCCGCCGCCAAATGACCTGGAAGACCAACTCGTCGCGGATGGGCACCTCCTGCTGCTTCGGCAAATTCTTGCTGAAATTAGCACCAAATCGGCTCTAACCTGTTCCGAGTCCGAACTTCTTTCGCGACTGAAAAAGAAAAAGACTGGCTACATGGGGGCATTGTCGTTACGCATCGCGAACCACCCCGCCCTTGCAGCGCGAATGCCCACAGCATTCGTAGATTTGATAAAGAACCTGCGGGACGGCGCCGGATGACGCCAGACCTCATAGCCGCAATTGAGCGCCTCAGTCCAACCCAGCGGCAGGCGACCGGCTGGGGCGAAGGAGCTTGTCTTGTGCTCGCTGGCCCCGGCGTGGGGAAAACAACCGTCCTAACGACGAGGATCGCACGCATTCTGGACGCCTCGCGGAACCGGAACTTTCGGATTCTCGCCCTGACCTTCACGACCAAGGCCGGAGACGAAATGCGCAACCGCGTGGAGGCGCTTGTCCCTGGCCTGACAGATCGCGCTCTCATTGGAACGTTCCACTCGTTCTGTTGCCAGACGTTACGCCAGCACGGTTCACATCTGGGAATCAAGCCGGATTTCGGAGTGTACGATCAGGATAGCGACCGCGAGGAACTGCTGAAGGGCGCGCTCCGGGACGCGGCGAACAAGGGTGAGCCTGTATCAGCCGCCGATGTTCGTTGGCTAAAAACAATCGACCAGCTTCGCAGCAACCTTGTGGGGCCAGAGAAGGCGGCCGCTCGCTTCCCGAATCCCCAGGCCGGGGAGCAAGCAGCTCGTGTTTATTCTATCTATGAGGCGGCACTGCGGCGTCTCAATATTATGGATTTCAACGGCATGATTCTTGACACCTGCCGGCTCGCTCACCAGGTTCCCGCCGTCGCGGCGCGCATTCGACAATCGTACCCATACTGGCTTATCGACGAATTTCAGGACACTTCACCGGCACAATATCGGCTCGTGCGCTTTCTGGCGGGAGAAAGCTTTCGAAATGTCTTCGCCGTCGCCGACGATGATCAGATCATTTATCAATGGGCAGGAGCCAGCTACCGCCAAATCGCGGCTTTTCGGGAACGCTTCGGCCCAGAGGTGTTCCAGCTTGTAGAAAATCGCCGTTGCCCTCCGGACGTCGTGCGGATTGCGAATAATCTCGTCACTCACAATGCCGAACGGACGCCAGGAAAAGCTGCCTTAATTGCGACGCGGTCCGATCTGGGCCCGGCGATCAGTCAGCGCGCATTTGCGACGGACGCTGGAGAAGCCTACGGCATTGCTGAGGAAATCGCCAAGACGGACCCAGCGCATTGGGGTGAGACCGCTGTCCTCGGTCGCACCAGAGCGACTTTGCAACCCGTCCTGAACGCTCTCGTAGCTAAATCCGTTAAGGCGTTCATCGTCACCCGTCGCGATCGTTTCATCTCTCCGCAGTTCGTTTGGTTGCAATCCTGTCTTGATCAGTCGCTGCGTCCAGCGGATAGACAGGTCTTTACCGCCATGGCCGACGCTGCGAACCGGATTGCCGGCACCGAGTTCGTCGTTCCGCTGCTTGCGGTCGAGGCGGAAGCTTCCGGAAACAGTTTCCTGGAGTACTGGGCGCTTGCGGCTAGCGAGTCTGGAAACCCGACCGCGTCGCGGCTCGCGGGTTTCGCGCTCCGCATCGTGCAGTCAAGGGCGGCGTGGCGCGCCGTTACGGCCGAGGCCCTCGCATGGCTGCCGGATACCGCGGGAGGAGGGGAAGGCGTCGTAACCGACGCAGCGGACGATAAGGCGGCGTGGGAGACAGCCGCCCGAGCTATAAGAGCTGAGAAGGGCGGCGAGATCGATCTGGCGGAGTTGTTGCAGGGTTTGGCGCTTCGCCCAAAAGAACCTCCGCCCGACCCCGATGCGGTGAGCCTTTATACGATCCATGCCGCCAAAGGGCTCGAATTCGACCATGTATGGCTAGTGGGTATGGCCGAAACTGTGCTGCCTTCCTGGCAAAGTTTACAGCCGAAAGCACGTCCGCAGGAACTCGAAGAGGAACGTCGGAATTGTTTCGTTGCCATAACTCGGACTCGGCAGACGCTCGTCCTTTCGCGGGCCAGTCAGTACCGAGGCTGGCGGAAGGAACCCTCCCGTTTTCTGGCAGAGATGGGGCTGACTGTATCATCTGACCCAGCGAAAGCACTTGCCGATGCAGTCGTGCGATAGATCCGAAAGGCCGAGACAAGTGGCTCCCCGCCGCGGCGAGTTGCCGAGCCGCCAGGATGGCCCGCCCAGCCTACCTAGACTTCGTGGACTTCGTATTGGGGACTCCGTAAACCCACAGATCGAACAGGTTGTCCAAAGGGTTCGAAGTATCTTTCCGATTTTTCTTGCTTCTTGCCGCGCCGGCTTTTTTGCCTGCGCTTGCGTTGCTCGGGCTTACGGCGTCGAACGCCTTCTGAAGATCTTCGCTGGCCGCCGCGCGGCCCCACTGCTCGCTGGTGTACAAGCGCAACCCGTTCCAAAAAGCGCTGTCTCCCACCAGCACGCTCACCAGGTAGAGAAAGCTTGCTCCCTTGTACTCGGGAATTTCGCCATCGGCTTCCTGCCGCGTGGTCCACCCGGTGTCCGAAAGCGACCGATCCTTGCCCTCGGCGCGGAGTTGATTGTAGATCAGCCGGGAGCGCTGGACCTCCCGTTCATACGTTTCCCTGCCCAAGCGCTGCCCCAGAAACGCGTTCGCCAGAAACGCGGAGACGCCTTCGCTCAGCCAAAGATCCGACCAGTCCTTCGTCGCGATCCCAACTCCATACCACTGATGCGCCAGCTCGCTGGTCAGAACCCAGAGATTGTCCGGCTGCTTCGCCAAACCTTGCGCATACGATTCCGGCAGCAGCGTCAGGCCTGCCGCCATCGGACGGCTCACGTCGCCGTGGGTGAAGACTTGCGTATAGGTTTGGCCCGGATAGTGCTTGCCAGTGCGTTCGGCCAGGTAATGCATGGCGGCGGCGGTAGGCTCGAAGATTTGGTCGCCCGCACCCAAGACCCGCAGCTTCACGCCTTCGGCGTCGGATGTATTCTCGGCAAAGCCGCCAACCGCGAATCCAAACCAGGAGGGTCCGGTGGGCGTATCGAGCCGCCATTCCGTGATGCTGCGTCCCTCGCTGGCGCGCGTGGCGGTCAATTGGCCGCTGCCGGCCGCCTTCGTATCCGGCGGAGCGACAATGGTCAGATGCAGCGTGGCCCGCTCGCCAGGGCCATCGTTGCACGGCATCCAATCGCTCGGGATGGATGTGTAGACTTGATCGGGGAAGAATTTAAGCCCCGCCGCCGGCCCGGCCTGATAACGCACGGTGATGGTACGCGGCTCATCCAGGCGGAGGGGTCTCGTCAGCACCACAAACAGCAAGCCGTGATTTCGCTCAAACGACTGGGGAGTTTGCCCTTCCAGCACGCTAGTGATTACCAGTTCACCCGCATCCAGCTCCAAGGCGGAAATGTCGGTGTCCGCCCGGCTGTGAAACCGGATAGAGACTTCTCCGTACAAACGCTGCTTCGCCAAATCCGGCTGGATACTTACATCGTAATTCTCCACCGTGTACATGCGCGTAAGGGGTGCTGCCCTTAGGGGAACGATCGCGCTCAAGACCAGACAACTCGCGATCCGCGCCATCCAGCGCCGTCCCCGAATCTGCGCGCGCATCACTCTTCATACCTCTATCTTAATTGTACGCGCCGCCGGCTTCGGTGGTTCCGGGGAGCTGAACCGAGAGAAGCTACAATCGAGGCGGTTGGATGTATAATCGCTCGTGGGCTGGATAAAACGAAAACCCGACGCAACGACGGGAGTGCACTCCCATGACCACGCGATCATTCACTCTTGCTTGTCTCCGACGGCGTCGGGAAGCGTTCTTGAATCCACGCTTGCCAGAGCGGTGTCTCGCGGGCGACGGTCCCGGCCGCCCGATCGCCGTAAAGGTAGAAGCTCAGCGTGACCATGCTCTGGCCGCCGAAGTTGACGGCGCCAAGGGTGGCGGCGCCCGGCCCCGGCTTGTCGAGCCGCAGCAGGGCGTTGCACGGACTCTGGCTGACGTGCTCCACCACGCCACTGAGCGCCGGGACGCCCTCCGGGGCGGACCAACGCTGCCCAGCGCTCACGCCTTTCAGCCTCAATGCCGCGGTCAGCGTTTCCCATGCCTCCGCTTCGGTACCCGCGGCGGGGGCAATCCACTGCATCATCGCGGAGCCTTGGCCGCGGAAGTGCGTGAGATAGATCCGCAGGATGCGGAAGTAGCCTGGCCAGCCGGATTCGGTGCCTTCCAACTGGTTGTCCCAGTCGTCCGTGCTGGCGAAGAGGCTATGCACCACGCGGACCACGCAGATGCCTCCCCCGCGCGCTTCTACGCTCCACTGGTCCGCGATGGGCGGCGAGCCAGGGGCCCAGCCGGGGGACTCGGCGGCAAACATCCGCGGCGGATCCCAGGCCGTCACGGCGGAACTGGACTCCATGCCCGGGCCGAAGTTCAACTTCACCGCAACGGGCTTCCCGTCGCGCTCCTCGAACTCAGCCGGCACGAACCAGGAGGAAATACCCGGCCCGGTGGCGATGGCCTGCCAGACTTCCTCCGGCGTGCCGGGGACCTCGACTTCGACCTGGACTGAACGGCGTCCAGAGGCTTCTTTCTTCACGCTCATAATGGCTCCTTGGGATCGGATTTCTGCGGCAGAGGGTGCGCTACGACTACCAGGCGATGCGCGCGGCCGCCGGGGGCGGATTCATCGTGGTACTTCGAAACCAGTTTCGCGATGGCCGCGGTGAGTTCGTTGCTGAAAGCCGCCCGGTCCGCCGCCGACCGGAAGCGAATCTCGGTATCCACCGCCAGGGTCGCCAGGCGTTTGCCCGCCTCTTTCGCACGACGAACAAGATCGCCCACCTCGCGGACGATCCGTGCGCCCAGGGCGATGAGATAGCTCGCGGACAGCCTATCGATTTCCCGATTCGGATCCGCGGCGACCGGACCCAGGGCGCTCGGCGAAACGACGTAGGAAGCGGCCGTCGCCACGAGCAGCCGTTCCGTGAGCCCGCCCCACTTGCGTTCCTGGGCCAGCCGCACCAGCCCGTGCGCCTCCAGCCCGTGCAGATGGTAGTTGACTTTCTGCCGAGCCAGGCCAACCCGCGTGGCCAACGTCGCCGCCGAGGCGGGCACGGCCAGCTCGGAGAGGAGTCGACTCCGCATGGGATCCAAAGCCATCGCCGCCGCTGCAGGATCGTCGATGACTTGGATGTCGAGCACGAGAAGATGGTAGCATTGACAACTTTTATTGTCAATGATTTTTTTCCGAATTTGCAGAGTCGATGTCGTGCCGCAGAATTGTGGTGTTGCGGCGAGGTCTCCTCTTCTGCCCGAGGCGGCGACGACGATCGACACGCCCGCCGCGCGAGGAGCAACGACGATGCGGTCCTTAACGGAGCAAAGTGGCAAGTCCGCGGTGCGGTAGCGGGATACGGGATATAATTCGTCTTCGATCCAGGCTACGATCCGGAGAACATACGATGATGAAAGTGAAGGCATTTGGAATCGGTGCGGCGTTAGCCGCCCTGATATTGACCGGCGCCGTTGGTTTCGCGCAGCAGGCGGCGGCTCCCGCGAAGCCCGCGGCCTGCCCGGCGGACGGATTTAGCGGGGGCTTCAGCAAGGGGTGTCCGCAAAAGCAATTTGCGAATCCGGCAGACATCTCGTCCATGATGGCCGCGCTGCCGGACAAGCCCTACGCAACGCCCCAGAGCCTGCGCAGCGTGCTGGTCCTCGGTCGGGCCGTGGGCTGGGTGCACACTTCCATCCCGCTGGCGGCGAAAATGGTTGAATATCTGGGAGACAAGACCGGCGCCTGGATGACCACCATCACCTACGACGCGGGCGCGATCACGCCTGAAAACCTGAAGCAATACGACGCCATCTTCCTGGCCAGCACCACCGGCGAATTCCTGGACGACCCGAACGACAAGGGCGCCACCGACCTTCGCAGGCAGGCGCTCCTTGACTTTGTGAAAGGCGGCAAGGGCTTGGCCGGTATCCACGCCGCCACCGATAGCTACCATACCAATGCTCCTACGCTGACCGGCACTTGGCCCGAGTTCAACGAAACGATCGGCGGGTTCTTCAAGTTCCACTGGATCTACCCGACCCTGATCCCGGTCAAGGTGGACGATCCAAACAGTCCCCTGACTGCCATGTTCCCGGCCCGCGGGTTCGAGATCGTCGACGAGACCTATACGTTTGCGCAGGACTCATTCAGCCGCAAGCGGGTGCATGTTCTCACCAGCATCAACTACGCCAGGATGAGCGCGGAAGACAAGGCCAAAGAGCCGGCAGCCACCAAGCGCATCGACGGCGACTACGCGTTGAGCTACATTCAGCGCGTGGGCAATGGCCGCGTGTTCTACGAGGCGCACGGCCACGACGAGAAGGTGTATTACTCGCGGCCCTTTGTGGCGCACATGCTGGCGGGAATCCAATACGCTATCGGGGACTTGAAAGCCGACGACAGCCCGAGCGTAAGGTAGAGCGGCCGCCTTAAAGGCGGCCTGCGGCCAAGATTGGCCGCCCCAACAAGCGAGCCGAACCTCATTGCACAAGCGCCTGCTTCTCCGCCGGTAATTCGTCCAACAGCCGCGTATACACCGCATTGGTCCACCCAAACCCCGCCTGGTTCGATTGGTAGCCGAAGCGGATGCTGCTGCTGTCGGTGCCGCGGCGCACCACATCGTACTTCTCCACGATGAAGCCGACCTTCAGATACTCGTTGCGCACCAGCGACAGGAACTTTTCCGAAATCCGATCCGCATCGGCGTTGAATCCGTAACGCCGCAGTCCTTCCACAGCGATCATCTCCAATGGCGCCCATCCGAATGGCAGATCCCATTGATTGCCGCTTTCGAAGGTGCTGTCGGCGAGGCCGCCCGGCTTCTCGAACCGCGCTAAGTTCTTCTCCACGGCGGCCGCCTGCTCATTGGACGCTATGCCCGCCCACAGCGGATAAAACGTGGTCAGGAACGGGTAATGCCGCACGGTCTTATGCGCGAAGTTGTAGTCGTAGTAGAGACCATCCTGCGCGTCCCACATCAGCCGATTGATGGCTGCCGCGCGATCCGCCGCGCGTTTGCGCCAGGCGCCGGCTTCCGCATCTCTTCCTAAGATCGCCAGGATCTCAGCCGTCTGTTGCTCCATCAGGTACAGCAGCGAGTTCAGGCATACGGCATCATAATGAATGACGTCCACGCTGAAGGGGCCGAAGCGGTTGGAAGGGTCGAAGCCGGACTCGCGCATGGAGCGGTCTCCCTTATAGAAGAGATCGGTAAGTATGTTTCTCTTCGAGTCGAAGAATTCGCCTACTTCGTAGTCGGCGACCTTATTCGCGCGATAATATTCCGCCACACGGTCGTAGTGAGTCAGTCCCTGGGCGTCGCGCTCGGCGGAAACCGACTCGGGCGCCGGCCCGTCGCCTAAGTCATAATATCGGGACAATCCGGTACTCGGCGTAAGATGCGGCTCAGTGGTCCAGAAGCGGTAATAAGATTCGACGGCTGGCATGGCGTCCACCAGCCACTTACGATCCTTAGTCCGCTGGTAGACACCCAGCAACATCTGAGTCAGAAAGGGCGGCTGCGAGCGCGTCAGGTAATACGTGCGATTGGCGTTCAGGACCTTGCCATAGTTGCGAATCTCGTACAGGAAATTATCGGCCATGTCTTTGGCCAGCGCCACGTCGCTATCGCGCAGCAAGCCAAGCTGGATGAAATAGCTGTCCCAGCCGTACATTTCATTGAAGCGGCCGCCGGGCACCACGTAGGGCCGCGGCAGATATAGCAGGCCCTGATCCTTGATTTGCGCAAGATCGGGCGGCAGCTTGCGGAGTTCGATCTTTTCGAAATCGCCCGGCGCCATATCGCGCCGCAACTCGCCTTCGACCTGCCGGGTATCTCCGTTGGCGGGGACGTAAACAGGCCAGCGGCCATTGGGCAACGGTTTGAACTTGGGATCGACGGCGGCTATCGCCAGGTTTCGGTTCGACCGGGTCAACACGCCCCACATCTTGCGGATGTAATCCTGAATTGGCTCGGGCGGCTTCTTGGGCGCGGTTTGCCCGGCGAGAGCCGCCACGAGCAGGGCGGCGACGAAGCCCGAGAAAAAAATCCGCGTGCGATGGCGCAAGAAACAGTATATTACTTTAAGCCATGTATATCGCAGCGATTTTTGGACTTTTTGGCGCGCTGGCGGTGCAACCGTCCGTCGGCGTCCAAGCCGAGCGCCTGAGCGATCAGCCGGTGCTCAGACCCGCCGCGCCGCCTTGGATGGAAGCCGGCGCGTTCAACCCGGCGGCGATACTGGTAGACGGTAAGACCGTCCTATTGTTCCGCGCACGCGATGCGCACGGCATGTCGCGCATCGGCTACGCGGAATCCGGGGATGGCCTGCACTTCAAGATCGATTCCCGGCCTGTGCTCGAACCCTCCCCGCCATACGAACGCGGTGGCGGCGTGGAAGATCCGCGCGTACTCCGCATCGGTGCGGTTTATTACATGACCTACACCGGCTACAACCTGCACGACGCGCAATTGTGCCTGGCGACGTCGCCGGACCTGCGGCACTGGCGCCGCCGCGGGGTGATTCTGCCGGCGTATAAGGGCGCGTGGACCACGGGATGGACGAAGTCGGGCGCCATCGTGCCGGAGCGTATCAACGGAAAATGGTGGATGTACTACTTGGGCACGCGCAAAGATCCCGATGGCAAGGATCGCGACTATATGGGGCTGGCCAGTTCGGACGATTTGCTGCATTGGATCGATGCGACCAAGCAGCCGGTACTCGACCGTCGGCCCGGCGGATTCGATTCGCGCGTCATGGAGCCGGGGCCGCCGCCCGTGGTCACCAGCGCGGGCATTCTGCTGCTTTACAACGGCGCAGACGACAACCTGGTGTACGGCCCTGGCTGGATACTGTTCGACAAGGCCGATCCGCGGCGCGTGCTGGCGCGTTGCGAAAAGGCGTTCATGCTGCCCAGCCTGCCATGGGAACGAGTGGGCACGGTGCCGAACGTAATCTTCCTTGAAGGCGCGACGGCGCGGACAGGCGACCCGCTGGATTTGACGGGATACTACGGCGGCGCGGATCGATATACCGGAGCGATGCGCATCCGGATCGGCGTGCGGTAGGCGCCTGCGCAGGCTAATTAATTAGGGCAAATAACTTACTTGCCTAACCAGACGGAAAGACTATGCTGGTATCGGCGTGACGGGCCGGGCCGCACGCCTTCAGTCCGGCTGTTTTGCGGCCCACTTCTCTTCGCGCCGCTTCCTCATCTTTTTCTCTTGCTTGACAAAGGCAACCTTCGGCGCATTCAGGAGCATCCCGACAGCGTTGTCGAAACGTTCCCATTCGGTATTGCCTGGAGCCGTTGGGGGCGGAGGTTTCATTATTCCGTGCTTTCCGGTGGATTTATTGACACGATCTTAACCGCCGTCGTTCTGTATATTGGTTTGGTACGACGCTCAGCGGTAATCAATTCTTCAGCTCCGGCGAATATAGCACATGCGACGTGTATCGCGTCTATGCCGGTTACGCCAGTCTTGCAGCCGAGCTCCATCGCCAGGCTAAGAAGGCTTGGGCTGGTAGGAATGTGCCTGATGGCAGTACTGAAGAATGTTTCGTAAAAGGCAACTTCGTCCAACCGCTTGTTAAAGGTTGCATGCGGAATCAAGTCCAATCGCACATAGTCGCTTGTCACGTATTCGCGCTCCGGGTCGAACAAAAACGGCAAAGCACGCTCGGCTGGGCCGCTCGTTCCCTGAGCGGCATACAGCAAGACGCAGGAGTCTATGTACGTTCGGACGGACAAAGCATTAAACCCGGCCCTTGATTTGGTCGATTTGACGCTGAAGCGCCGCTTCGTCCATTAGGCCGCCGGACTGCACAATCCTATTTCTAAGAAACAATAACCGCCTCCGCGATTCTTCCGCGGAGATGATTGTGGCCACTTGCGGAATCGTCGTGCCGACGTTCGAGGACAAGACGGGGCTTTCGGAAGATTCTCCGATTTCCGAAGTCGGAAGATCGCAGATATTGATACTGCACGACTGCGGCGGGCAATCGTCCAGTAGGCTCTGTATCCTGGTTTCGTCAATTACGAACGGCATAGGTTACTCCTCTATGTTTAGGTCTCGGCTATAGTAATGTTTACGAGAGATCCATTTGAATCCCTCGTGCTTGGTTATTGCGGCAATCTCGATTGGTCCCCCAATGACTTGCGGTCCAGGCAAGAATCGACTGAACATTATCGTTGAATGTACTAGAAACCGAGCGAGATCTATTGCGTCTTGAATGGGCATGGGAGCAAAAGCCATTGACGCCTGCAGCCTCGCGGTAAGCAGAGGCCCGAGAGTGTTTTGAAGGTATTGGGCCGTGTCAGGGCCTTGCGGATTTCCGGTAGCATCGGCCAGGACATTAAAGATCGACGGACTATACCCTAACGCCATTCGCTGGAGCAGTTCGCTCTGCCCTCCCCAACTGATAGCCGCATCTTCCTTTTTTCGCAGCTCAACAGGAGTCTTGGACTTACCCTTAGCTATCTCTATGGACCACGTTTCCCCCTAAGTCTCCCGGTCTAGAGTACCCGCCTAGCAGAAAGCCGATGTTAGTGTTGTTCATGAGTATCGGGTCTTTGATCTTCGAACACTCTCCATCAAGGAATCGAGCGAGCGTTTCGGCCACGCCCTGGATGGTATAGCTGTTTGGATTAAACGGCCATTCCGAACTGCCGACTTGCTTGCGCAGATCCTTCAAAAGCGTGGCAATCGAAGCGTTCCCGATGCTGCCAGATCCGAATGTGATGCAACCGAGTGGGCACCTCTTCTGCAAGTTGACGATTTTATTCGCATTGTCATAGACATTTACGACGCCACCGGGGATGGCGCCCGGCGCCACGGCGCTAGGAATTGCTATCGTAAGCGTAGAGGCGCTATCGGCGGCTAGCACAACTCCATCGTGGACGCCCACCACAACCGCGATGCTCATGGTCTTTTGCCTCTTCGCCTACGCCTCAGATTGACCCTAATTTCCGCTCCGGCTGGTCCTTGCCAGTGCCGGTCCCACGTCAAACGTTTCCCGACAATCCCCGAGCCACGATATTGAAGCGGTCACCGTCGTTCATCTCCAGGTATTGTAGCGGAAAACCTGTTCGTCAAGGCACCGGAACGGGTGGAACGGCTCGACGCTAATGTGGGTGCCCTTACCGCCCCCGGCTCCACCAAACTCCAGGAAATTTCTCCAAGCCATTGGTGTGGACTTCGCCACGAACATATTCGACGGCATGATCGATGGCCTCATGCTGGAAATAGTCCAAACCTTTCGTAGGACTTTGAGGCATCGGTAAAATCGCGGACCCGGCCAGCACGTGCGCCCGGATCTCAGCATGTAGAGTTTTCTTTTTGGTATCCCCAATAGCTTTGGTACGGACCTTTTCGCCGCGCTCAGGGATCCCATGACCGCGGCCTTGTTCTTGCCGCCGGCCCTCGGTGACGCCTCGTGCCCGCCTGTCCTTGTGCATGTTCCGGGCCTTGCCGTCGATGAAGGTTTCGTCTGCCTCAATCTGCCCAGAGAATTTGTTGCCCGGTCCCAGGCCCAACGCAAAACGAATCCGACGATCCAAAAACCACGCGGTCTTTTGGGTGACGCCGATGGCTCGGTGGATCTCGTAAGAGCTAGCCCCGTTCTTGCAATTCACGATCTGCCACATGGCCACTAACCACTTGCCCAAGCCGATGGGGGAGTCTTCCATCACGGTCCCACGTTAATAGAGAACTGATTTCGCTCGTGTTTCCCTTTACATTTCCACCGTCGCTGATTGGCGAGAAGGATCACATCTGACGATCCACACGTTGGGCATGTGACGCCGCCGTTAGGCCAACGCTTTCGCGCGAGGTAATTTAAGCAGTTGACGGGGTTCGAGAAGTACTCGATTGCATCCTGAAGGCTGATCGGCTCTGGGGCGCGCTCCATAATTTAATAGTACCCCCATACGGCCCGCTTAATCACGTGAATATTCCGCCCTAATTAGCGCCCGCGGCGCCCCAGGTATGAACGTGCCAGCTCAGCAGATCCGATTGCACGGGCACGCCACCGCTGACCTTCACCCGGAGCAGAGCTTCAAAGGGCGCGGGGCCGGTTTTCGAGATCAATTCGTCCAAGCGTTGCGCCCGGCACACGAACTCGACGGCTGCCTGTGTGCCGAAGGTGGTGATCCCAGCCAGGATCAGTACGCGGCGGCTGGGGTTCGGGCCGGAGGCGAGGGCCACCAGCGCATAATCCTCGGTGATGAGGCCGTCGGATGCGAGATAAGCGGCCTGCTCCGAAGCCGCGGGATGCAAGTTGGAAATCATCAGGTCGCCCTTGCGGGGGGCGGAGGGCTTGCGGCTGAACACGAAATCCTGCGTCCCGCGAAGGTCTCGCAGAGAGAGATTCTCGGATGGCGAGCCGATGAAAATCAGATCGCTGTTCTTGGCGTCGTCCCAAGTCAGCAACCTTCCGCGCTTGATATGAATTTCATGCTTCAGGCTGGCAAAGATCTGGTCGAGCTCGTGCACGGCCATCACTTCACCCACGCCCGTATAGTGATCGCGGATGGCCTTGCCGGAGTCCAATGCCGGATTGAAGTAGCGAAGACCCGTCTCCGGCCGGCCGACGAACTCGGCGTTGCTGTAAACCACCAAAGGCGCCTCCGGACCGCTGGCAAAAGGGCCCCAGAAGGCCCTGAGCGCGGGCGCTACCTGCTCGTTCTTGACGACCGGCCGCGGCGCCATGAAGCGCATCGCCACGATCGCGCCCACTACTACCACGAACACCCCGATGGCGACGGACAGAAAGAACCACGATAGCGGATAAGACCGCTGCGTGGACACCTTGGGAGCTTCGTGTGCGGCAGGCGGCGCCGGCGTATCGACCGGCGGCCGGATGTGATAGGTAAGCGAATATGCGCCTTTGGTGATCTCGATCACCAAGCGGTCCGGCGCACCCTCGCCGGCATAGTATTCGGCCAGTTTAGACCGCAGCCTTCCGGTCTGTACGCGTACCGTGGAATCCACTCGCGAATCGAAGTCGGGGGGGCGGCCGAACACTTCGGTGGCGATCTGGTACTCCTTCAAGGAGGTTCCCGGCGCGTCGAGCGAGTGCTCCCCCAAATACTTGAGAAGTTTGCAGAGCGATTCCGAGCCATGCAGGACGCTGCTGCGGTTCAACTTCTCGATTTGAGAGTGCAAAGCCTCCCGTTCAACGCTAGTGGCGCCGTTATCCTTCATTTAACGCAAGATTAACAATACCGCTAAGTCTATGCAAACCGGGACGCGGAGTCAAGTAACAAGTTGCGCGGTCCGGCGCGAAAGATCCCGCAGCGGATCGGCACTGCTTTCCCGAACCAGTTCCCCACCGTTCAGTATAATAGAGCCAAGTGCGATTTCTCGCGGTACTCCTGGCGCTGTGCATATTGTCGCACGCCGCCGATCCGGTGCAGGATCTGGAGGATCGCGGCGCGGCGCTGAAGGCGAAAGGGGATGCCGCCGGCGCACTGGCGGTCTATCGGCAGGCGGCCGACCTGGAACCTAAGTCGGCGCACCTGCAAGACGAGGTGGGTTTTCTGCTGGCGGTTCTGGGCCGGCGCGAAGAAGCCATCCAAAGCTTCCAGCGAGCGCTCGATCTGGACCCGAAGTTCGCGACGGCACAGTATCATCTGGGCGTGGCGTATTGGCTGGAGAAAAATCCCGCCCTCGGCATTCCTCACCTGCAGAGCGCCGCGGCGCTCGATCCCGGCAACTTCGAATACCAATACAAGTTGGGAGAAGCGTTGAAATCGCAGGGCGAAGACGCGGATGCGCTGCCTCATCTGAGGGCCGCCGTAGCCGCCGATGGCAAGCGCTGGGAGGTGTGGAACGCGCTGGGGATGGTCCTTCAGAACACGGGTGACCTAAGCGCCGCCGTGGACGCATACCAGCACGCCGTGGATCTTAATCCCGCCGATCCGGACGCACGCAACAACCTGGGCACCATGCTGGTGAAGACGCGCCGCGCGGACGAAGGCATTGCGCAGTTCAAAAAAATCCTGGATGCGGACCCATCCTACAACATGGCGCGCGTCAACCTCGGGTATGCCTGCATCCAGAAGGGCGATTTAGACCAGGCGGTGGAACAGTTGCGGGAGGCCATCCGCCGGGAACCGGATCTGGCCGGCGCGCATTACGATTTGGGCGTCGCGCTGAAAAACAAGGACGATATCGAGCCCGCTAAGGCCGAATTGCAGCGGGCCTTGGATCTGGACCCCAGCATGGCCGAAGCGCACTATACGCTGGGCATCGCGCATTGGCAGACGGGCGCCTTCGACGAAGCCGCCAAGGAGATGCAAGCGGCCATTGCGCTGCGGCCCGATTACGGCCAGGCTTATTTCATGCTGGGAACGGCGCTGAAGCAAAAGGGAGATCGGGAAGGCGCCGAGGCGGCATTGCGGACGGCGATCCGGTTGGATCCGGGCGATCCCGGACCCTACAACACGCTGGGCCAGTTGTTGCGGCAAAAAGGCGATCTGGAGGGCAGCAAGGAGGCTTTCGCCAAAGGCGCGAAGGTGAGAGAGGCGAAAGAGACCGAACTCGGCAACATGCTGCAGCGGAAGGACACGGTAAAATAGGGCCGGGACTTGCGGATGCGATGCCTTTTGTCGGTTACCTCTTTAAGCCTGCTGCTGGCGGCCGTGCTGCCTGCCCAGAACCGCGGGATGACGACCGAACAAACGCGCGCGATGATTGCAGTCACCGAGATGGGCCATTCAAGCATTGGGCCCGACAGCCAGTCGTTGAAGTTTGAACAAGCCGACGATCCGACGATTGCCGCGCATGCGGTTGCCCGGCACGAGCCGTTGCGCGCGGCGCGTAAGGCCGCTGAGAAGGCCGACCGCGTGGCCCAGAAGAAACAACACGACGAGGCCATAGCGGAATACCGGGAGGCGGTGGCCGTCGATCCTTTGTACTTTGAGGCGTGGAACAATCTCGCGCTGGAGTTGGAGGCCGCGGGCAAAACGGATGAGGCGGAGCAAATGTTCCGGCGGCTGACGCAATCGAACCCGGAGCATGTGCTGGCGTTTACGAACCTGGCTGCATTGCTGAGCGGCCAGAAGAGGTACGCCGATGCCGAAGCTGTCGCGCGCCAGGCGATGAAACTGCATAGCTACTCGTTCAAAGCCAACCTGGTCTTGGGGGGCGTGCTGATTAGCGAGGGCAAGTGGAGCGACGAGGCCAAGACCAAATTGGAATACGCTCTGGTGAGATATCCGGCGGCAAAGGCGCTGTTGGAGAAGTGGCCGGAGAAGCGCGATTAGGTGTGCGCCATGCCCTGCAGGGGCGGCGCATGGCGCCGCCCTACCAGAGATCATTCATACCGTAGGGCAGTTAGGGGGTCGATCGAAGAGGCCCGGTACGCGGGAAGCATACAGGCGGCCGTGGCGGCCGCTATCAACAGGGCTACCACCGCCAGCACGATCCCCGCATCCATGGAACTGCCTTCCGACCAGCGGGCCAGCACGCCTTTGAGCGCCAGGCTCAGGACAACCCCGGAGACCATGCCGCCTCCCACGCTGAGCGCGGTGGAAGCAAACACCAGCCGGAGGACGTGCGTCCGGCTGGCCCCGAGCGCCATCCGGATACCGAATTCGCCGGTGCGCTGCGCCACGATGTAGGACACCACGCTATACAGCCCGAGGATCGACAGCAACAGGGCCAGGACGGCGAAGGCGCTGAACAACGTGGCGACCAGGCGCTCCTGCGCCACCTCCTGTTGACCGGCGATCCATTGCTCCAGATTGCGCACCTGTCCCATCACCTGTTGGTCCGGGTTGACGGCGCGCACCTGCGCGCGTACGGCCCGCAGCACGGTCAGTGGCTCGACGCGTGCGCGCACCAGGATCTGCGTGAACATCGGCATCCGCATGGTATACGGCACATAAATGGCCGGCTTCACCGGTTTGCGCAAGCCGTCGTCAAGCGCGTCCGCCACGATGCCCACGATCTGCAGCCAGCCGTCGCTCTCGGGGGCGGCCGGAGAAAACGGCGGTTCGCCCTTGAGCTGCGGTACGCGCACTTGCTGTCCAATGGCGCCGCCTTGGGGCCAATACTGTTTGGCCATGGTCTGATTGACCAGCGCCAAGCGCGCGCCGCGCATGGTCTCCGCGTGGTCGAACAAACGGCCTTGCAGCAGAGGAATGCGCAGCACCGTGAAATACTCGGGGCTGACGAAGTTGGTGCGCAGTTCCCGCTCTTCGGGCACCGGCTTTCCCAGAATTTCGAAGTGCGTGTTCCAGCCGTTGTCGGGGGGCGTCGCGTTGGTGGAGATACCGGCGGAGATCACCTCCGGCATGGCGGCTATCCTTTCGCGGATTTGTTCGAAGAACTGGGATCGCGCTTCCCAGCCCGGGTAAGTATTGTCGTGTACGGGGATGCCCACGGACATGGCGTTGTGCGGATCGTAGCCCAGATTCGCGTGCATAAGGCGGGCGAATCCGCCAATGGCCGCGCCCGCGCCGGAGAGCAGCAGCAGCGTGAGGGCCACCTGGGCCGCCACCAGCACCCCATGCAGGCGCTTGCCGCGCACGCCCGCCGTCATTCTGCGCGTGCTGGCCTGCATGACGGCGGCCAGGTCGGGACGCGAGAGGTGCAACGCCGGCGAGAGACCGAAGAGCACACCGGTCCCCAGCGCTAGCGCGACGCTGAAGATCAGCACGGGCAGGTTGATGCCGATGGCCGCTTCGTGGGGAAAGGAATACTCCGGCAACCATTTCACGATGAGCGCTACGCCTTCATAAGCCAGCAGAACGCCGAGCAATGCGCCGGCGACGGACAATTCCAGAGACTCGGTCAGCAATTGGCGCAGAATGCGGCCGCGGCCGGCGCCCATGGCGGCGCGCACGGCCAATTCGTGACGGCGCGCGGAGCCGCGGGCCAGCAGCAAAATGGAGACATTCGCGCAGCCGATGACCAGCAGCAACCCGACGGCTCCGAAAAGCAGGAACAGCGTCGGGCCGAGCCGTTCCACGAATTGATCGTTCAACCCCTGCAACGCTACATGAAAGCTGGGTGGAAATTGCGACGGCGCATCCTTGGCGAACTGTTGGAGCAACGCCTGCAGCTCGGAATTCGCCGCGGCGCGGCTGGCGCCAGGCTTGAGCCGCAACGGCGCGGCATACTCCCTCTTGGGATCTTCGGTCAGCTTGAGCGGAAGATAGACGTCCGCATCGCCCCACGTAAAGCGCGGCGGCATGACCCCCACGATGGTATAGCTCTTGTGCACCAGCCGCAGCGTGCGCCCTAGCACATCGGGGCGCGCGGCATAATGCCGCAGCCAGAATTTATGGCTGAGTACGGCCACTGGTTGCGGATCCTGGCCGTCCGGCGCATCGGAGGGAATGAGGCCGCGGCCGAACAGCGCCGGCACGCCGAAGTGCGTCGTCGCATTGGGCGTCATATAGACCGCGGCGGCGTCCTCGGGAAGATCCTCATCCGTGGTGGTGAGGTTCCAGTCGTCCTCGCCCACCACGCTTTCGATGCTGCGCGCCTGGCGGACCAGGCGAATCTGGGGACCGGTCAATCCCGGCCAGCGCTTGTTGCCGGCTTTGTCCCGGAGCACCAAGTGCACCATGCGGTCGGTATCCTTGTACGGATAAGGATTCATCAGGACGCCGTGCACCACGCTGAATACCGCGGTGGTTGCGCCGATGCCCAGCGCCAGCGAGAGAATGGCGGTGAGGGCGAAGCCGGGGCTTTTGCGCAGTTGCCGGAAAGAGAAAATGGAGTCCTGGAGCAAGGCGCGCATGGTTAAGTCCCTCAGGTGTGAGACGGCGGGGGGCGGAGGAGGTTAGCCGCTGCGCTAAGCCGACACGAGATAGAATTGTGGGCGTGAACGCAAATAGAGCCGCGAGCCCGGTCTGCCTGCTGATGGCCGCCGCACTCGCGAGCGCCGCTGGAAACGGCTATCTGGGACGTGACGCATGCGCGGGCTGCCATAAGAGCATCGCTCTAACACATGTGCGCACGAACATGGCGCGGACCTGGCGGAGCTTGGCTGCCAGCCGGCAGCTCCCGGCGAATTATTCCCAGACGAATGCGGAGGGACCGGCGCCCGAAATCGCCTACGCGCTCAAAAGAACCGGCCCGAACCTGCAATACCGGGTGCAAATGCCAGGGCAGCCGGCGGTCGATTATCCGGTGGAAGCCATGGTCGGCGGGGACCGCCATGGAATTAGTTTTCTGTTCCGCATTCCGGAGTTGGAGGGCTTGCCGCTTGCGCCGGTGCGCCTAGTCGAAGCCCGGTACTTCCACTATGCGGAGCAGGACCGGCTGGCGCTCTCGCTCGGTTTTCCCGAGGAAAAGCCCTCGAATTATGAAACGGCCTTGGGCCGGGTGCTGACTCCGTATTTGGAAAAGAGGTGCCTGGGCTGCCACGGCGCGCCGCGAACTTACGGAACACGCGTGGAGACCGGCGTGTCTTGCGAGAACTGTCACGGCCCGGGTCAAGCCCATGTGACCGCGGTCAACGGCCACGCGCGAGACCTGCGCATATTGAACCCGGGCAAGCTGCCCGTGGCCGAGCGGATGCGGCCCTGCACGCAATGCCATGCGGGCTCCAGCGTAGTCGAAGACCCCCTTCCGGACGACGTGCTGATTTCCGACCAGGTCACCGCATTGAAAAACAGCGAGTGCTGGCGGCAGAGCGCGGGCGAGATCACCTGCACAAACTGTCACAACCCGCACCAGGATGCGCCGCGCGCCGTGCTGGAGGCCAGGTCGGAAAGAACGTGTTTGCGGTGCCATGGCGCGACCGTTACGAAGCATGCGGCTTTGTGCCCGGTGAATCGCGCCACAGGCTGCGTGGGGTGTCATATGGCGAACGAGATACGCGGCGCCTTTACGATAGCGGAGCATTGGATTTGCGTGCATCCCGAGCAGAAAGTAGAAGTGCCGGCGCCTAATCC
>Ga0302324_100008929_pt1 | contig 21082 bp, 20 predicted proteins | sample Palsa_T0_1_FD_201949 | JGI IMG/M metagenome (GOLD analysis project Ga0302324, IMG submission 201949) | Peat permafrost microbial communities from Stordalen Mire near Abisko, Sweden - Palsa_T0_1 | ecosystem: Environmental > Terrestrial > Soil > Palsa > Peat permafrost | place: Sweden: Abisko...
AAAAATCCTCTTTGGATATTTTACCGACAATAAATAAAGCCCTTCCGGGGGTACATTGGCTCCTGCCATTTTACGGTCTTTACGATGAATAATTTCCTGGAATTCCAGAATTGAAATTTTTCCGCGGCCAACATCCAACTGCGTTCCAACGATCGCTCTCACCATTCCTCGCAGGAACCGATTGGCAGTGATGGAAAAAACCAGCAAGTCGTTTTGTTGCTTCCAGTGTGCACGGGTAATGTCGCAGAGGAAATGATTTACATCGGTTTTGACCTTGCTGAAGCATTGAAAGTCATGGACCCCCAGTAACAACGACGAGGCTCTGTTCATTGCCTGTACGTCCAACGAATGAAAAAAATAGTAAGAATAGCCTGTACTGAAAGGGTTTTTCTTTTGATTGATTCTGTATTCATAAACTCGTCCGCGCGCATCATAGCGGGCGTGCGCATCAGGTTTGACGTTCAAAATGTTTTGGATGGCAATGTCTTTCGGTAAAAAAGCGTTCAGCCGAATCAGAAGTTCCGTCTTCTCAAATTCTTTTTGAATGTCAACGTGAAAGAATTGTTGAACGCAATGAACGCCCGTATCTGTGCGGCCACTTCCCACGATACTTATTTTTTCCCTCAACAATTTGCTTAACGCATCTTCGACCACCTGCTGTACGCCGATAGCATTGGCTTGATTCTGCCAGCCATGATAAGAAGTTCCGGAATAACCTATTTCAAAAAAGTATCGCAAGTTTAGTTGGTCGTTGTTCGTTGATTGTTTTTCGTTTTTGCTCGTTTAATATGCATAAAGTTTAATGCAAATAAGGAAAGCTGCTAACGGCCAAAAGCTAACGGCCATAGTTATTTCAGGCGTTGCAATTCTCGTATATCACAGCTGCTCCTTGTCCCACCCCGATGCACATAGTAGCCAATCCGTATTTTACCTTTCGTTTTTGCATTTCGTGAATTAATGTTGCGCTGATTCGTACACCACTGCACCCTAGTGGATGCCCAATTGAAATGGCTCCTCCATTTACATTGACGACTTCGGGATTTATGTCAAGATCGCGAGTGCAGGCAATGGATTGAGAAGCAAATGCTTCATTTAGTTCGATGAGTCCGAGGTCATGTACTTTTAGTCCGGCTCTCTTCAACGCTTTTTGAGTGGCTGGCACAGGACCAATTCCCATGTAGGCAGGATCAACTCCGGCAACACCCATGGAGACAATTCGCACCAGCGGTTTATGTTTTAGGCGTTTGACGATATCCTCGCTGGCAATAATACATGCTGCCGCACCGTCATTAATCCCGGATGAATTTCCAGCTGTCACGGTTCCGTTTTCTTTGAATGCTGGTTTAAGAGTAGACAGTTTTTCCAGTGATGTTTCGCGGGGATATTCATCGGCATCAAAAGAAATTAAATCTTTTCCTTTTATGACGGAGATCGGAACAATTTCCCGGGTAAATTTTTCCGCTTTCAGGGCGCTAAAATATTTTTGTTGAGAAGAAAGAGCAAATTCATCCTGTTCCTGTCTATTAATCTTCCATTTTTCGGCCACATTTTCTGCGGTTTCGCCCATGTTAAATGGGTAAAACATTTTAGCCAGCTTCGCGTTGGTAAACCTCCAGCCAAGGGTAGTATCGAAAATTTCGGGTTTTCGCGAAAATGGTTCTTCACTTTTGCTCATCACAAAGGGAGCGCGGCTCATACTTTCGACACCTCCGGCCAGGTAGGCCCCACCTTCACCCAGCATCGTTGCGCGGGAGGCATCCATAATCGCCTGCAACCCTGACGCACAAAGACGATTGACGGTCACACCGCCAATGCTGACAGGCAACCCGGCAAGAAGAAGTGCCATGCGAGCCACGTTGCGGTTGTCTTCGCCAGCCTGGTTGGCCGCGCCGAAAATAACGTCTTCCAACCATGCTTGATCAATTTCCGGATTGCGTTCAAAAAGTTTTTTGATCACATGGGCGGCCAGATCATCAGGACGAACGGAGGCCAAAGTTCCTCCATATTTGCCAATCGGCGTGCGAAGAATATCGATTACATAGGCCGTTTTCATACACCGTTTTTTTATTCTCCGGTTCGCTGATTTGCTCGCCTTTAATGTTGCACAGGGAGCAGTGTTGAACCTATTAAAATTCTTACTTTTGCTGCAAGTTAAATCAACCCTTCTATGTGGCAAAGGATTCAATCCGTGTTTCTTGGAGTAACCATTTTAAGTCTTTTGGCAGGTCTTTTCTTTCCGGTTATGGGCGTAGAGGATGGGACAGTTTATCGGCTTTACCCGATTTATTTCATGGTTAAAACAAAGGGTCAGATTACAACAAGTCAATATTTTCCTTTTAGCCTGACGGCCATTTTGATGACAGCGGCCCTGATGATTGCTCTTCAGGAGATCAGAAGGTTTGACAATCGCCTGCTCCAGATAAAACTTGGAACCTTAAACTCGTTGCTCCTCGCAGCGGTCATGGTCTGCGATGTTATTTTCTCCAATCAAATGATGAAAAATTATCCACTGGCCTGGAAATATGATTTCAGTCTTTATCTGTCATTTGCGGCCGTGGTTTGCAATTGGATCGCCATACGGTTTATTCGAAGAGACGAAAAATTAGTGAGAGATTCCAACCGCCTCCGTTGAGACTTTCTTCAAACTCTAAGATTAAATAGATTTACAAATTCATAACTCTGAAGTCAATGGATAAAGTAATGATTGTTCTTTCCATTATTTTATGGCCTCTGTGCGGATGTCTGTACGCTCAGCAAAAATATTATATCACGGCAGATCGCGTCTTTGATGGTGAAACAATTCACCAGGGTTGGGCCGTTGTGGTGGAGAATGACAAAATCACTGCTGTGGGCCCCAAGGATAAAATCAAGAATCCACCGGGTGCTATAAAAATAAACAAGCCTAATTCCACATTGATTCCGGGGCTGATCGAAGGGCATTCCCATTTGTTTCTTTGTCCTTATAACATTACAGATTGGGATACACAGGTTTTAAAGGAATCGGATGCTTACCGTACAGCTCGGGCAACCGTTCACGCAAAAAATACATTGCTGGCCGGCTTTACTACGGCAAGAGATTTGGGAACGGAAGGTGCGGGGTATTCTGACGTGGGGTTAAAGCGCGCCATCTCAGAAGGGATTATTCCCGGGCCGCGATTGCTGGTCGCCGGCCGGGCCATTGTTGCCACAGGGTCGTATGGACCAAAAGGCTACGACAATGACATGAACATTATGCTGGGCGCTGAACCAGCCGATGGACCCGATTTGATCCGAGTCGTGCGTGACCAGATTGGAAAAGGCGCCGATGTTGTCAAGGTGTATGCGGATTACCGGTGGGGTTTGCAAAATGAATCCCGGCCCACATTTTCGTTAGAAGAATTGACCACAGTCGTTGAAACAGCTAAAAGCAGCGGCCGGCCGACTGTAGCGCATGCCGGGACAAAAGAAGGAATGCGGCGCGCGATCTTAGCAGGGGTAGAAACGATCGAACATGGCGATGACTTGGATTTGGAAATCGGGAAGCTAATGAAAGATCATAATGTAGTTTATATCCCCACCCTTGCAGCCGTCGAAAAAATAGCGGAATATCGGGGATGGGTAAAAGGGAAAACCCCGGACCCGGAACGGGTAACACTCAAGAAAAAAAGTTTTCAGGCGGCATTGCAGTCGGGCGTTATCCTGGGCATGGGCGGGGACGTCGGCGTATTTGCCCATGGTGAAAATGTACTCGAAATGGAACTGATGGTAGAGTATGGAATGAATCCTCTGGACGTCCTTAAAGCTGCCACCAGCGTGAATTCCAAAGCTTTTCACATAGATAAGTTGGTGGGATTTATCAGGGGGGGATTGAAAGCGGATTTGGTCATTGTAACGGGAGATCCGTCTGTTACTATTTCAGATCTGCGGAAAGTACAATGGGTAATGAAAGACGGTATTGTATATCGAAATGAAATGTGAAGGATCGGATTCGAAGAAATCGAAATCAAATTTGCAAATCGGACTTAATTGAAATATTGAAATAACTAGCGCCATTTGAATGAATCGCCAACAAGCTCTCAAAACCATAGCAGCCGGGGCAGTAAGCGCCGTAACAATGCCGCAACTTGCTAAAGGAATGAATGCATCATCCCCCGCGTTAAAAGGAAACATCAATCATTCCGTCAGCTATTGGTGCTATAATTCAATTCCGCTCGACGAACTGGCCCGCATAGCAAAAGAAATGGGATTGATGTCGGTGGATTTGTTAAAATCCGATGAATGGGGAGTAGTGCAAAAGCATGGGCTAACCTGCGCCATGGCGTATGCCGGTGATCTGGGGCTGACCCGGGGATTTAATGATTCATCTCTTCATGCGCAGCTTTTGGAAAACTATTCCGATAATATCCCTAAAGCGGCTGAGGCCGGATTAAAAAATGTGATCTGTTTTAGTGGAAATGCCAGGGGATTGAGTTCGGAACGAGGACTCGAAAATTGTGCGATCGGTTTGGAACCGGTGTTAAAGGTGGCAGCGAAATATAATATCATGCTTTGCATGGAGTTGCTCAATAGCAAACTGAATCATTTGGATTACCAGTGCGATCATACGGAATGGGGCGTGAAATTGTGCGAGAAGGTGGGCTCAGCGAATCTCAAATTACTGTACGACATTTATCACATGCAGATCATGGAGGGTGATGTTATCACGACGATCACAAAAAACATCAACTATATCGCTCACTTTCACACCGGTGGGGTGCCCGGAAGAAATGAAATCGATGAAACCCAGGAATTGAATTATTCGGCCATCATGAGGGCCATCGTAAAGGCCGGATTCAAGGGATTCGTAGCCCAGGAATTTGTACCCAGCAGGCCTGATAAACTGGCCTCATTAAAGCAAGCGGTAATGATTTGCGATGTGTGATTGCTTTTCTTACACGCCCTGTCAGGTGCATTCCGAAATTAAGGAAAAGGGGTCGCAATCAATCGTACACGCGCATCGTCTGACCGGATATTGACATTGGCTTTACCGTGCGCAAGGGTGAGACGCATTTCTTGGTCTGTTTTTTCAACCACATTGAAACTGCCTTCCGTTGTTACGTGCCCATCCTCATGATGAATATCAAAGGTGCCACCTCCGTTGAGAACTGTGAATGAAACCAGTCCATCATTCGCTCGGATCGAATAATTTCCCTGGTCGTCGATCGACGTTTCAATAGTCATGTCTCCGTCATTGATGTCTGCGCGCAATCCGGTAAACGCGGCATTGCGGATATGGACGTCAGTGTCATCTCCAGTGATTTCAAGTTTACCTTTTCCCTGATCCATTTTTATATCTCCATCATTCATATAAAATTCAAATTTTTCCCCCTGGCAGCCGGTTAATTCCACATGGGCATCGTCCAATCGCATCAAAATCGACCCCGCAATATTTTGAATCAGATAATCTCCATCGTCGCCCTTTACGATCAGACTTGCGTCTTCGGGGAGCTCCAGATTTACGGTGTATTTTTCGGATGAAAATCCGATTACTCCGGAAACGGAATTGGAATGTTCCGAAAGGTCAAGATTGCCATTTTCCTGCTTCACGTCGATCGAGAATTCATGGTGACCGAAAACAATTCCCTTCGTGGTTACTATTCTATCTATTTTCACATGAGCGGTAGTCCGTTTGGAACCCAAAATGGAAACTTTAGCATCCGAGATTTTAAGTTTGATGATTGCTTTGGGAGCAATCTCGTATTCTTTATTAAGGTGATATTCATCATCTTTTTGAGAAAATGAATGGATGGAGAGCAATGATAACAGGGCGAATAAAGTCAATTTCATGGCGTTTGCATTTAGCCGTTAGACGTATCCCTGCCTTCGCAGGTTGCTTGGTTTTGTTTTTATTTTACTATAACCGCTGGATAAGCTCCAGGTATAGGTCCGTCAGCTTTGACTCTGCTTTCCCGGCGACCTTAACAATGTCTTCAATGTTGGCGGGCTGCAGATGATCCGGATCGCAGTCGTCTGTAAGGACGCTGATCGCGCAGCAAGGTAAACTCATGTGGTTGGCAACGATCACCTCCGGTACAGTGCTCATTCCTACGGCATCGGCTCCGATGTTACGCAGGAATCGGTACTCCGCACGTGTTTCCAGATTGGGTCCCATCACACCGACATACACTCCGGTATTCAGTTTGATCTTTTTCGTTTTGGCGATGGCCACCAGTTTTTTATTGAGTTCCCTTGAATACGGCTGGCTCATGTCGGGAAATCGCGGTCCGAACATTTCAAAATTTTGTCCTCGTAACGGATTGTCCGGAAGTAGATTGATATGATCATCGATCAGCATGAGCTGACCCTTTTTCCAGTTCAAATTCATATTTCCGGCCGCATTGGATATCAGCAAATACCGAATTCCGAGCATTTTCATAACACGCACGGGTAAGGTGATCTGTTCCATGGTATATCCTTCGTAGTAATGGAAACGACCTTGCATGGCGAGGACTTTCTTTCCTTTCAGTTCACCATAAATCAATTTTCCTTTATGGTACTCTACCGTGGAAATAGGAAAGTGAGGGATCGAATTGTAATTAATGGTAATCTTGTTTCGGATCTCCTTGACAAAAAGATGGCCCAACCCCGTGCCCAGAATAACGCCAATTTCTGGCTGAAAAATCTTTTTGCCCCGAAGGTAGTCAACGACTTCCTGGATTTGATCATTCATTGTGTTATCGCGATATTGGCGAGGAAGTTGTTTAAGGTCTAAGGATTAAAAGTCGGCAATAGAAAACGAAAATCAAACCCTTATTACGGGCTATGCTTACCTTTCTCCTCCTCCCTTTATATATTTGAGATCAGTCAATCACGATGATTACGAACAAAACAATTATTAATGCGATTGCCCTGCGATGTTTAGAGGCCCATCATTATGAAGCCGTAAAAAAAATCTATAATCTTGGCATCGTCACGGGACATGCGACATTTCAAACCGAAGCGCCAACCTGGGAACAGTGGGATGAAAGCCATCTGAAAACCTGCAGGCTGGCAGCGGTAGATCAACACGAAATTATTGTCGGGTGGGCTGCTCTTACTCCGGTTTCGGGCCGTTGCGTGTATTCGGGAGTCGCCGAAGTCAGTGTCTATGTCCACCCGGATCACCAGGGAAAGGGCGTAGGAAAAAAGATTCTTCAGGAATTGATTCACGAAAGCGAAAAACACAATCTCTGGACATTGCAAGCCGGTATTTTTCCGGAGAACATAGCGAGCTTGAAAATCCATAAGGCCCTGGGGTTCCGGAAAGTCGGCTACCGTGAAAAAATTGGAAAAATGAAAGGAATCTGGCGTGATACGATCTTGCTCGAGCGGAGAAGCGAACTTGTGGGTGTTTAAAATTCGGTACCTGCTTTTTTGTGCAGAGCAAGTTGACATCCGTCGGGTTACTCATAGAGATCATTCCGATTGGTTTTCGCTACCTCCCAAAAAAAGCGACCCACTTTTTGAGTGACAGCAGTGAAGTACTTTTCGCCCTTTTCGGCCGACGCTTTTCGCGGGTCGCCGACACCCGTGTCATTTGTTACGCGCGACCATTGACGCTCGGCCCAGGCCCAACCTTCGCGAATAGCCGCTAATCTGAATTTTTTTGCCGCCCCCGTTCCGGCCTCGTCAAGGGGCAGAACCCAATCGGGTTTTAAATACAGCATCAGGCTGGTCTCCATCTCACCGGCATGGTCGTCCTTATTTTCAAAGAACTCTCCTTGATCGAGTGCCTGAAACCAATTGCAGGAACTCAAGAACATGTCCTGAAACTTCAACCCAAGTTCCCGGATCATGAACTTAAAATCGTTGCCGCCATGGCTGTTTAAAATGATGAGCTTGTATATACCTTGTCGGTGAAGGACCTCAACCACATCCTTCAGCACGGTCAATTGTGTGGTGGGGTTCATATTCATATCCAATTTAATATCGGCTTGACCGGTATTAACCCCAAATGGAATGACCGGTAATACGATCACTTTCGCTCCTTGTTCCCAGGCGAGGCGAGCGGCTTCGGCGGCAATACGTTCGGCTTCGATAATGTCTGTCCCGTAGGGAAGTTGATAATTGTGGGCCTCTGTAGCACCCCACGGTAGTATGGCAACCTCATAGGTCGTATTTTTAACGATCTTCCAGTTGGTTTCAGCTAAAATGTAAGGTCGCATGACGCAGGGCTTTAGAAATTGGGCGACAACAGATACTTTGCATAGAATTCCTCAATTACCCTGACGGCGTCTTCCGGGGTATCCACCAGATTGAAAAGTTCCAGGTCTTCTTCGTGAATCATTTGTTCCACGACTAAGACTTTTTTAATCCATTCGATCAGGTTGCTCCAGAATTTTTTTCCGACGAGCACAATCGGAAACCGACCGATCTTTTTAGTTTGTATCAAGGTCAGTGCTTCCGTCAATTCATCCATTGTTCCAAAGCCACCCGGCATGACAATGAAACCCTGGGAATACTTTGTGAACATTACCTTCCGGACAAAGAAATAATCAAACGTGATAAGTTTATCGGGGTCAATGTAGGGATTGCCCTTTTGTTCGTGGGGCAGGTAAATATTTAATCCTACCGATTTGCCTCCGGCGCGATAGGCTCCCTTATTTCCGGCTTCCATGATGCCGGGACCTCCGCCCGTGATCACGCCATATCCTTGTTGTACCAGGCGGTAGGCAATTTCTTCGGCCATTTTATAGTAGGGATGCGTCGACTTGATACGGGCTGAACCAAAGATAGTGACACACGGGCCAATCTTCGACAACTTTTCAAAGCCGCCCACGAATTCACTCATGACTTTAAAAATTACCCACGAATCACTGCTCTTGATTTCCGCCCAGTCTTTGTCTTTAAAGGCTTTCCGGATGCGGTGCTCCTCTTCCAACGCCTTCCCGGATAGACTGACTTGCTTACGCTTCTTTGGCGTCTTCATATTTCCGTTGTTTTTCAATTCGAAGATATATCATGATGTCAGACTTTATACAAGTTCCGCAAAGCCCCTTCCAACGTTGGAAATTGAAATTGGAAACCGGTGTTCATTATCCGTACGGCGGAAACCTTGCTTCCCTCAAGGACCATACTTGCCATTTCGCCGATCAGGATTTTTAAAACAAAACCTGGAATGGAGGGAAGCCACAACGGCCTTCGGAGTACTTTTGCGATGGTTTGTGTCATTTCAAGATTGGTGGCGGGCGCATTACTTACTGCATTGTATACGCCAATCAGGGTTTCATCCTCTACGGCTTTACTAAAAATCGCACAAAGATCTTCAATATGGATCCAGCTCACGTACTGTTGGCCGGTCCCCAGCGCAGCGCCAACGCCCAGCTTTACCGGTCGTGTTATCGACTTTAAAGCACCTCCCTTTTCGCTCAACACCACTCCGGTCCTCAATTTTACGATACGCAGGCCCGGCCGGGATATCTTATCAACCTCGGCTTCCCACTCCTGTACAACCTGGGCCAAAAAATCCGTTCCTGGTGCACTCTCTTCGGTAAACACGGTTGAGTCATTTCCAAATCCGTAGTATCCAATGGCGGAGGCTGAAACGAATGTTTTCAACGGATAATTTTCCCTATTTGTCAACGCCTTGATGAGCAAGTCGGTCGTCTTGATCCGGCTTTGTAAAACTTCATTTTTTATTTTTTTTGTCCACCGTTTATCGGCAACGTTTGCCCCGGCCAGATGAATGATTACATCGGCCGAAGCCAGAGCCTTTGGGTCGATGATGCCCAACTCAATATCCCATGTAAAAAAAGGGATTCCGTAATTGCTTATTCTACTGCGGCCGACATGGGAAACCTGATGCCCTCTTTGCAGAAGTACCTCCGTCAATCGGGTGCCGATTAATCCCGATGCTCCCGTAATCAAAATATTTTTAGCCATGTCTATAATATAGTAGCTTTGACGATCAAAGGTAAACGATGCACATGAATAAGTTCAGCTTCTTTTGGGCAGGTATGCTTCTCTGTACGGGAACCCTGGCACAGACCGTCACCGTTAAAAGTCAGTCGGAGACGGTGAAGAGTGAAAAGGTCGAAGGGTATGGCACTGAACTCGCGGGTAAAAAAGAGGAAGTTCAATCGGCATGGCAGAAATATTTGAAAGATATCGGCAAAGTAAAGCAAGGTAGTGGCCAGGTAACTATAACGGAACCGGTGTTTAACGGATTGGTTTTCTCCAAAGGACTGATTTATGGCTTGATACAAAACGACGGAGATAAAACTTCCGTCTGGCTGGGTGTCAAACCGGATGAATGGGACTCCAAGGATGTTGACCGCGTCAACAATGAGTTGGAGAAAGCGGTTCATCAGTTTGGTATAAAATATTATCGCGATAAAATCCAGGCGCAAATTGATGATGCGCAGGAAGCTTTTGATGCCGTTGAGAAGCAAAAACAAAGGCTCGTCAATCAAAGCAAAGACCTTGCCGTTAACTTACTCAATAATGAGCAGCAAAAAATTCAGCTCGAGAAATCAATAGAAACCAATAAGTTCGAAAACGCCGTGCTCCATGTAAAGATTGAGAAGAATAAAAAGGCCCAGGATTCGCTGGCCCAGGCGGGAGCGCAAATTCAAAAAATTAAACTGATGCACCAGGATCGGCAACGGAAAGTGAACTAACAGGCTGGCTTCGACACCCTGTTTCATGGAATGGCTGAAACGTGAAATACATCGCCCACCCGCTATGCGGTTCCCCCAAATGCGACCTTGACACAAGTCTTATTAACTTAACAGTAAAATAATACGGAAGCTGAATCAGGGCAAAGTTCATAGGGTATCTTTACAAAAATCCTTAACCCTAAAACTCATATGAATACTTTGACAATCAGGACTTTAGCCATCGTTTCGATCTTTTTTTTGGTGTCGTGCGAAGGTAAAAAAAGTTCCGAAAACAATGCCGCGGAAATTGGTGGAGAAGTAAAAATTGATGGCTCCAGCACAGTGTATCCGATTACTGAGGCTGTTGCAGAGGAATTCAGAGTTGACCATTCCAAGACTAAAGTGACAGCTGGTATTTCCGGTACAGGCGGCGGGTTTAAAAAATTCGGACGGGGAGAAATTGACATTAATGATGCTTCCCGACCGATTAAAGATATTGAAGCAAAAGCGTGCGAGGAAAACAAGATCAAGTACGTAGCATTGAAGATAGCTTTTGATGGGTTGGCTGTTGTGGTAAACAAGGAAAACACCTGGCTTACCAACATTACCGTTGAAGAACTGAAAAAGATGTGGGAGCCTGCGGCCCAGGGAAAAGTTAAAAAATGGAGTCAGATCAAGTCGACCTGGCCGGATGTTGAATTCCATTTGTATGGAGCCGGCGTGGCTTCCGGTACCTACGATTATTTCACCGAAGTGATTGTTGGTAAAACCAGTTCCAGTCGGGGTGATTACACGGCCAGCGAAGATGATAACGTTTTGGTTCAAGGAATAGCCGGAGATAAAAATGCTCTCGGATTCTTCGGACTTGCTTATTTTGCCGAGAATAAAGACAAACTAAAACTAGTGGGAGTTGATAATGGCAAAGGTCCGGTTATTCCGACGAAAGAGACGGTTATGTCAAATGAATATGCGCCTTTATCCAGGCCGCTCTTTATTTATGTCAGTGAGACGGCCACCAAGAGAAGTGAAGTAGTCACCTTTGTTAATTTTTACCTGGACAAAGCCCCCGCATTGGTGAAAGATGTTGGCTATATTCCACTCCCTGAAAATGAATACAAGGAATCCATTCAAAAGTTTAAGGATTTTTTAGCGGGCAAATAATTCAGCTTTTTCAAGCAGTCATTTATTTTTTCCGATGGTAAAGAAGAAAATAACGGAAAGAGTTATTGAGGTTTTGCTTGCCCTGAGCGGGCTCATTACCATTCTCATTACAATAGCCATTATTTGGTCGTTGATCACGGAATCGTTTGGTTTCTTTAAGGTGGTCTCCATTTGGTCGTTTCTCACCGACACCGAATGGACACCTTTATTCAGCCAGAAACATTATGGTATTCTCCCTTTGCTATCAGGAACGTTCCTCACAACGGCGATTGCCATTATTATTGCCGGGCCTCTCGGATTGGTGATTGCCGTGTACCTCAGTGAATATGCTCCCAGGTCGTTCAGGGCGTCCATTAAACCAGCCCTGGAATTGTTGGCCGCCGTGCCGACTGTAGTTTACGGCTTTTTTGCCCTCACTGTCGTCACACCATTTTTGAAGTCGTTCATTCCTGGAATGGAAAGTTTTAATGCCCTTTCAGCAGGCCTTGTGATGGGGATCATGATCATACCTTTTATATCCTCTCTTAGTGAGGATGCTTTATATGCTGTTCCGAAATCGTTAAGAGAGGCTTCTTACGGAATGGGAGCCACGAGGTTTCAAACGGCTTTTCGAGTCATTGTTCCGGCGGCATCATCGGGGATCATTGTGTCCGTTATTTTAGGCATTGCCAGGGCGATCGGTGAAACCATGATTGTGGCCATTGCGGCGGGGCAACAACCTATCCTTACCCTTGATCCGAGAAAAGGTGTGGAAACCGTAACGGCGTACATTGTTCAGGTCAGCCTGGGGGACGTTCCTCATGGATCCCTGGAGTACAAGACCATATTTGCGGCTGGCATCACGCTGTTTGTGTTGACCTTTATTCTGAACAATATCGGGCATCGGGTTAAGAAAAAATACGAGGAGAAGTATGCGTAAGTTTCGATTAAAAAAGATCTCCCAATTTCAACGCAACCGACTTGTTGATTCCTCCTTCCTGTATCTTGGAATTTTTTGCACGTTCTTCGGCCTGATCATATTGGCTATATTCATCGGCAATATTCTTAAGGACGGTCTCAGCAGAATCGATTGGGGTTTTATGACCCATTTGCCCTCGCGAAATGCGGCAAAAGCGGGCATCCTGACGGCCTGGGTCGGCTCAGTTTGGATTTTGGTACTCACGGCAATTATTGCCATACCTCTGGGTGTTTCGGCAGGAATTTATCTGGAAGAATACGGTAAGAAAAATAGGTTTGCTTCGGTCATCGAGACCAATATTTCCAACCTAGCCGGCGTTCCATCCATCATCTATGGTCTTTTAGGACTGGAAATTTTTGTCAGGGTTCTGCATTTCGGCGGAAGTTTACTTTCCGGCGCCTTTACGCTGGCGCTATTGATTTTGCCGATCCTCATTGTTGCCACCCGGGAAGCATTGAAGGCAGTTCCCAATACCCTTCGCGAGGCCTCCTATGGGCTTGGGGCCACAAAATGGCAAACCATTAGGTACCAAATACTACCGGCGGCTTCCGGTGGAATAATGACTGGAATAATTCTGGCTCTTTCGAGGGCTGTGGGTGAAACGGCGCCACTGATCGTCATCGGCGCCCTTGCCTATGTCCCTTTTGTACCCCACAGTCCATTGGACGAATTTACGGTCTTACCGATGATCATCTTTAATTGGGTATCCCGTCCGCAGGAAGAATTCCTGGTTAATGCCGCTGCAGGAATAATTATTTTATTGTTAATTACCTTTTTGATGAATGGGGTGGCTGTCTTCCTGAGAAACAAATGGCAGAAGAAAATCAACTGGTAATTTTTAATTCCGTATCATGACATTTATTGAAGCAAAAAAGGTGAATGCATATTATGGCACCCATCACGTGTTGAAAAACATCACGTTGGATGTAAAACAGCATAGCGTTACCGCCTTCATTGGACCTTCGGGTTGTGGAAAATCAACCTTTCTGAGAACGCTCAACCGCATGAATGACTACATTGATGGGTTTAACTGCCAGGGTGAGATATTAATTGACGGTCAGGACATTTATAAGAAAGATGTTCACGTAGAAGAACTCAGGCAGAAAGTGGGAATGGTTTTTCAAAAGCCCAATCCTTTTCCTAAAACAATTTATGAAAATGTGGCTTATGGATTGATTCTGCGGGGCGTAAAGGATAGAAAAACATTAAATGAACGAGTTGAAAAATCCTTAAAGCAGGCCGCATTATGGCCGGAGGTAAAGGATAAATTAAACAAATCCGCATTTTCACTCTCCGGCGGCCAACAGCAAAGGCTTTGCATTGCCAGAACCCTGGCGGTGAAGCCCGCGATTATTTTAATGGATGAGCCGGCGGCTTCGCTGGATCCTATCTCGACATCAAAAATTGAAGAACTTATTGCCGAATTGAAAGAAGATTTTACGATTGTCATCGTTACACACAATATGCAGCAAGCGGCGCGGGTCAGCGATAAAACCGGATTTTTTTATTTGGGTGAACTTATCGAATACGATAAGACGAAGGACCTGTTTACCAGTCCGAAGGAAAAAAAGACGGAGAACTACATCACGGGAAGATTTGGATAATTTGTGTACCTTCAAAAATAAACATTTCATTTATGTCGATTATAGAGCCTGAGTTAACAGCCCTGAAAGATAACCTGTTGGACATGCTTAATTTGGTGATCAACCAGATCAGTACATGCAAGGAAGCGATTCATAAAATCGATGTAAAACTGGCCGAAGAAGTAATTGAAAATGAGAAAAAGGTAAATTCTCAGGAACTCGCCATTGACCGGGACTGTGAAAATGTTCTGGCATTGCATACTCCCGTTGCCGTGGATTTACGATTTGTTTTATCGGCGTTGAGAATCAGCAATGATCTTGAACGAATTGGTGACAATACGAATAGCCTGGCCCGATTCATAAAACACAATAGCAAAGAGATCAACAAGAAATTACTGGAAGAATTCAGGTTGGAAAAAATGCTTGAAATACTATCCTCCATGCTCCAGGACATGCGACATGCCCTCAAGAGTGATGACACCAACCTGGCAAAAGAAACTCTGAAGAAAGATTTGCTGCTCAATGAAATTAATAAAAAGGCGTTAAAAACCGCGGAAGCCATCCTTAAGGACCAATCCACCAACGCCAAAGTTGTTTTGCGATTGTTTTCAATTGTAAGAAACCTGGAACGCTCCGGAGACTTGACAAAAAATATTGGAGAAGAAATTGTTTTCCATGTCGAAGCGGAAGTGCTGAAGCATAGGAAGGATAAATAAACTCTCTCCGGGTATAATTTTTACCCTTTGGAATTCTTATTTTTTTGTTTCGTTGGAACAATGAAAAGAGGTACTGTACTGTGTCGTAAGACCTTTTCTGTGATGCTTCCCATGAGTATTTCATCCAGCCATCTCCTGCTGTGAGAGCCCATCACAATAACATCGGCGCGTAGATCTTTTGCGGCTTGCATAATTGATTCGGCAAAATCGCCCTCTTTGATGAGTGTTTTAATTTTTTTGTCGCCCAGGTGTTGTTTTGATTGATCAAGAAAATGCTGTGATGCTTTTTTCAATCCCTCAATACTGTCTGCAGAAAGCGAGCCCATGTCTATTGGGCCTAAGAATCCGACAATGGGAGAATATTCGGCTGAAGAGTAGTACCTGGCGTCGGCGAGTACGTGCAGCAATGTGACTTCGGCACTCATAGCTTGTGCCATGGAAAAACCCACTTCCGCAACGTGTTGTGCGGTTGGATTGTAATCCAGGGCAATCAATACTTTTTTCATATTTCTTGTTTTGTTAATAAGTCCTTTTGTTTGAGGCCTTGTCAGGTCAGTTTGTTTTTTTTAGTTTTAGAAACGCAGAGCCGCATTGACAATGGTCTGAGCTTCTTCACTGATCCGTTTTAAGTGATCATTACCCAAAAAACTTTCCGCATAGATTTTATATATGTTTTCGGTCCCTGAAGGACGCGCGGCAAACCATCCGTTTTCGGTTATTACTTTGATACCGTCGATCGGAGCATTGTTGGCTGGCGCTTTAGTAAGTATGTTTATAATTTTTTCTCCGGCCAGATCTTTGCTTTTTATTTGGGCAGTAGAAAGATTCTTTAGCTTTTCCTTTTGTTCAGGAGTTGCCGGTGCTTCAATCCGGGTATAGACCGGTTCGCCAAATTTCTGTGTGAGTTCATGATAAAGTACGCCCGGATCGCGGCCGAGTTTTGCGGTAATCTCGGCGGAGAGTAACGCCGGTACAAATCCATCTTTATCGGTTGTCCAAACGCTTGCGTCAGATCTGGCAAAAGATGCACCTGCACTTTCCTCGCCGGCGAAGCAAAGTGATGCATCAAACAAACCATCGACAAACCACTTAAACCCAACGGGTACCTCGTAAAGCGGTCGTCCGAGTTTTGCCGTGATCCGGTCAATGAGTTGGCTGCTCACAACCGTTTTGCCCACGGCTGCCGTGGAGAGCCAGGCGGAGCGATGCTGCAGGAGATAGAAAATTGCAACCGATAAATAATGATTGGGATTTAATAATCCTGAGCTTTTTGTAACGATTCCATGCCGGTCATGATCTGTATCACAGGCAAAGGAAATATCAAAACGATCTTTCCCATCAATCAATGGCTGCATGGCGTAGGAGGAAGAAGGATCCATGCGAATCTGCCCATCCCAATCCAAAGTCATGAATCCGAACGCCGGGTCAATTATTTTATTGACAACGGTTAAGTCCAAACGATAACGCTCGGCTATGGGCTCCCAATAATGAACTCCCGCGCCCCCGAGCGGATCTACACCCATCCTGATCTTTGAATCCCTAAGAATATCCATATCCAGTATATTTCCAAGATCACTGACGTAAGCATTCAGATAATCGTGGCGATGTGTTGTTGGAGCACGAAGAGCTTTGTCAAAGGAAATTCTTTTCACGTGTTGAAGATTGTTCTTCAACAGATCGTTTGCTTTAGACTCTATCCAGGTAGTGACATCCGTGTCGGCGGGCCCGCCGTTGGGCGTGTTATACTTAAAACCACCGTCCGCCGGTGGATTGTGGGAGGGTGTAATTACGATACCATCGGCCAAACCTGTTTTGCGATCAGCGTTGTATTTTAGAATGGAATGAGAAATAACCGGAGTTGGCGTGTATTCATCGCCTTCTGCAATCATGACGATTACCACATTGGCTGCCAGAACTTCCAGAGCGGTAGCAAATGCCGGTGCCGAAAGGGCGTGAGTATCAAAGCCAAGATATAATGGGCCGTCTATTTTTTGTTCTTTGCGGTATACGCAAATAGCTTGAGTGATGGCCAGAATATGTCTTTCGTTAAAAGCGTTTTTGAATGCAGATCCCCGGTGACCGGAAGTGCCAAACGCAACGCGTTGTTCGGGTACAGAGGGGTCGGGTATTCCGGTATAATAGGCGGTGACCAGTCGGGGAACATTTACCAGCATGGCCGGTTCGGCTGGTTTTCCGGCAAGAGGAAACACGTTCATCGCGGAATCCGTTGTATTACTGCTTTGTTCACGAGCTCTGTCATAACTAAACGTAAAGACGAAGGAAATTATAAATCCCTTCTTTGATTTTTCAGCAACCGTTTAGCATTACATCTTTTCGCATTTGCTTTGACAGGCAAGAGCATGCTCAAGATGGATATGCAGGTGGGGAAGCGTTTCCGTTGCCCATTTTCGGATATCGGCATCGTTAGATTCTTTGGATTCTTTTTCAAATAGGGCGATGGCCTCTTTGTGACCGTTCACCATCCTGTCGCAATACGACCTGTCAAAGGTGGCTTCCGATTTATGAGCTAACTTTGTGTACGCTTCTTGTGCTTCGCGTGTCGGTGATGTGGGCAGAATAATAGTTTTTTTATCGGCCAGTGCAATCAGTTCATTCATGGATTGATGATGATCCGTTTCCATCATTTTTCCTAATTCTTTTACGTCGGTCATCGTGCTTTTTTGTTGAGCGAGTTTGCCTAAGTCGATTTCCTCCAAATTAATTTCAGCTGCTTTGATGAGAAATTGTGTGTTTTTTTCTTTGTTGGAAGTATAGGTGCTGAAGGACGAGGCGCCTAGAAAAATAGCTGAGATTAAACCTGCCTGAAGAATCATTGTTTTAAACCGGTTACTGTTTCCCATGTGTTTTATTTTTTTTGAAATACTATGCGATCCTGATTTCATCGCAATTTTTGTTTCCACCCGAGGTAAAAAATGCATGCCCGCCCTATTTCTTTTTATGGCCATATGAAAATAGAAATTTGTAGAGAAAATTCCCCGGTTAACATAGTCCGTACCCACGAAATAATGTTTTGTTTAACTGCCCAATACGTTTGTTGGCCCGGAATTTTAAGGCCTCAATTGCCTCCCGATTCCTCTAATTGAAGAAAATGATTCCGAAGAAAAATACAGAAGAGTTCCACACGGACCCGGCGAAAGGATTAAATCAAAATCAAGTAGAAACCCACCGTAAAGAGTATGGATACAATGAAGTCCTGTCAAAGACTGCCAACCCGATATTTTTATTCCTCAGGAAATTTTGGGGACTTACGGCATGGATGCTCGAATTGATAATCCTTCTCTCATGGTTTTTACACAAACACTCAGACGCTTATATCGTATTAGGGTTACTGTTATTCAACACGATAATTGGGTTTATTCAGGAACACAATGCGGCCAACGCCGTGGAGGCATTAAAGAAAAAATTACAGATAAATGTAAAACTACTGCGCGACGGGGTATGGAAGACATTGGCTGCGCGGGAATTGGTACCCGGTGATATCGTCAGGATCCGGATTGGCGATTTTGTGCCTGCCGATGTGAAAATTATTGAGGGGGAAATAAAAATAGACCAATCGGCGCTGACCGGTGAATCACTCGAAGTCGGAAAAAAACCCGAAGATATTACGTATTCCGGTTCAATAGTCACTAAAGGTGAAGCGACCGCCCTGGTGACTTTAACGGGGACCCATACCAACTACGGCAAAACAATTGAACTGGTCAAAACAGCAAAGCCAAAATCTCATATTCAGAAGATCATCTCCAAGGTTGTAAAATGGCTCCTATTGATAATTGGCGTCTTATTATCCATTGCACTCATCGTTTCTTTTTTGCGCGGGATTAATCTGTTGGAAATTCTGCCCCTGATGCTGGTCCTGCTACTGGGGGCCATTCCGGTAGCCCTTACCGCTATGTTTACGGTTTGCATGGCCCTGGGATCAAAGGCTTTGGTTAAAGAAGGGGTTTTAATTACCCGGTTAAATGCTCCGGATGACGCGGCGAGTATGGATATTCTGTGTGTTGATAAGACGGGTACACTAACGCTGAACAAATTATCGGTTGCGAGGGTACAGGCTGCCAAGGATCATACCGAAGATGAGGTGTTGCTCTACGGTGCTTTGGCGTCCGAGGAAGCAAACCATGACTCGATCGATTTGGCGTTTATCAATTCTGCAAAACAGAAAAATATCCTGAACGATACTTATGTCCGGAAAGCATTTATTCCGTTTGATCCACAAAACCGAAAAACAGAAGCCACGATTAAAAAAGAGAACGATGAATTTAAAGTGATGAAAGGTTCGTTCAAAGTTATCGCACAGGTCTGCAGTTTGGATGCGAAATCGACTGCCGATTGGGACGAAAAGGTGAACGGATTTGGGAAAGAAGGATACAGGACGTTGGCGGTTGCAAAAGCCGATATGAGCGACAAGGCTTTTTTCATCGGAATCGTCGCACTCCATGATCCTCCAAGACCCGACTCGAAAAACCTAATCAACGAACTTAAAACTTTAGGGGTGTCGGTGAAGATGCTTACCGGTGATGCGATTCCCATTGCTATTGAAATTGCAAAGGCTGTGGATATCGGGGAGGCGATAATAAAGGCTGCGGAATTAAAAACTACAGATAAAGGAAATGTCGTTGAACTATTGGAAAAAAACAATGGAGTCGCGGAAGTTTACCCGAAGGACAAATATGATATCGTAAAAGCGTTTCAGGTAAAAGGCCATATCGTGGGCATGACCGGCGACGGTGTAAATGACGCCCCCGCCTTAAAGCAGGCCGAAGTAGGAATTGCCGTCAGCAATGCAACGGATGTGGCGAAGGGGGCAGCGAGCGTTGTATTAACTCAGGAAGGGCTGTCAAACATCCTTAGCCCGATCAAGGTTGGTAGAATGATGTTTGAACGGATCAATACCTGGATACTTAATAAGATCGCCAGGACCATTTTGAAAACCTGCTTTGTTGTAATTGCCTTCCTGATCCTCGGGAAATATGTCATTTCAGCCTCCGCTATGCTGATCATGATTTTCATGACGGATTTCGTGAAAATCTCGTTGTCCACGGACAATGTAAAATGGTCGGAAAAACCGGCAAAATGGAACATCAATGGGGTAGCAAAAATGGGGGTCGTGATCGGGTTGATCATGACGATAGAGGCATTTGGACTTCTTTACATTGGTTTGGACTATTTCAATTTAAATGCAGACAATAAAGCGTTAAGTACGTTCTGCTTTGAAGTATTACTATTCTTTGCGCTGTTCTCCATTTTTGTGGTCAGGGAGAAAAAACATTTTTGGAGTTCGGCACCAAGCAAGACACTTCTATTCCTTTTAATTGCCGATATGATTTTAGGCGTACTTTTTTCAACATTCGGGTTGCTGGGTTTCAAAGCAATTCCTCTGATCCAAACACTTGTTGCATTTATCTATGCTGCGGTATCCTCATTTATAATCAATGACCTGATCAAGTTTATGCTCTTTAAAAAATGGCCTCTGGAAACTGCTGAAAAAAAATAATCGTATTGAGAAAAAAATAGAAAGTCGGAGCTCGAAAAACATTTACCAATAGATAAAATTAGCCATGATCAAACTGAAAAATTTCTCTACATCACCTGGTAATAGGTTCTCAAAAAAAGAATGTAACAAGGAAATGAAGGCATTCCATAAGAAGCTTTTTGAATTGCAAAACATTTTTTATGCGGATGGTCGTTTTGCATTGCTCGTCGTTTTTCAAGCCCTTGATACCGCTGGCAAAGACGGATCCATTCGTCATGTAATGTCGTGCATGAATCCCATGGGTGTACAGGTAAACTCTTTCAAGCAGCCGACTCCGGAAGAGCTGAAGCATGATTTTCTCTGGCGAATATATCCTCACTTCCCGGCCAAAGGAATGATTGAGGTTTTCAACCGGTCTCACTATGAAGATATTCTTGTTCCATCCATCACAAAGAAACTTTCAAAGGAAGAGATTCATCACCGGTGCGAGTTAATTAACCGTTTGGAGCAGCACCTCGAATCGGACGGAACTCATGTGCTGAAATTCTTTCTGCACGTTTCAAATAAAGAACAAG
>Ga0302324_100008931_pt1 | contig 21078 bp, 18 predicted proteins | sample Palsa_T0_1_FD_201949 | JGI IMG/M metagenome (GOLD analysis project Ga0302324, IMG submission 201949) | Peat permafrost microbial communities from Stordalen Mire near Abisko, Sweden - Palsa_T0_1 | ecosystem: Environmental > Terrestrial > Soil > Palsa > Peat permafrost | place: Sweden: Abisko...
CGGGGGAGAATGGCATCTCGAGTCGCTTGCCGACCGAATCGTGCAGCGGGTGATCGGGCTCGAGGATATCCCCCAGGCTTGCGAGGAGCTCGTCGCGGGCCGGGCGCTCGGCCGCTACGTCGTGCGCATCGGCGGCGATCTTTAAGGATCCTTACGGCCTGAGCTTCAGTCCTGCGGCCGGGCAATCACGAGATGCGTGGTCTTGACCTCGCCGATGCTCCAGCGACGCACTGCCTCTTCCGATTTGCGATCGGTGATGGTCACGCGCCGATGCAGCCGCAAGTGCTCCGACCACGAGTCCGTCATGAAAGTCTCCACGAAACGTCCTTCCTCGGCCGGATCCTCGAATACGTTGAAGTCGTAGGCGCCATTGCGCCGGAAGACGCGAGCATAAGGTCCCATGGCCTCGAGAAACGGTTCGCGATGCTCCGGATCGATCCGATATTCGACCAGCGTGAGGACCGGACCGCGGTCGGGCTCGACGTCTGCGATCGTGATGGGCTCGGGCCAGTGCATGGAGGGCGTGAAGTCGATCGCCGCGCCGGTCTGCAGCTTCCAGCGCCAGGTGAGGAAGATGGCAAGGACCGCCCCGCCGGCAGCGGCATACAGCGCGAGCGGCAGACCCACGAGGCTAGCCACCTCGCCCCAAATCGCGCTTCCGAGAGTCAAGGATCCGAACATGATTGTGACGTACATGGCGAGCCCGCGGCCGCGCACCCATTCGGGTAGGGCGACTTGCGCCGAGACATTGAGACTCGAGACGCCGGCGATCCATGAGGCGCCCGCGAGCACGCTCGCGGCGAGTGCAACGCTTACGTTGTGCGCGGCGCCGAACAGCGCGGTGGCGATAGCCGTCGCGATGGTCGCTCCCGCGAGCAGAGCGTCCGGTCCCAATCGCGACCGAAGCGTTCGCAGCAGGAACGCGCCTGCGACGGCCGATGCGCCGATCACGCCAAGCAGCACGCCGTAAATCGCAGAGCTTCCGCCGATGGGGTCGCGGGCGACGAGCGGCAAGAGCGCCCAATACGCGCTCGCGAACAAGAAGAACGCGACCGTGCGCGCCAGCGTCGAGCGCAGAGACGCGTTGTAGCGCGCGTGCCGCAGGCCCGAGCGCATCGCCTGACCAAAGCTCTCCGGCGGAAGGCGCGGGCCGGTCTTCTTCGGCGGGTGCCAGCGAATCAGCGCCGCGATGACACCCACGTTGCTGAAACCGTTGACCCAGAAAGGCGCCGCAATGCCGAACGCCACGACCATCAGTCCGCCGAGCGCCGGTCCCACGGCACGGCTTACGTTGATTCCGACGCTGTTTGCTGCGATGGCGCTGGGAAGATCCTCTCTCGGGACGAGCTGCGGAACGACGGCTTGCCACGCCGGGGCCGTGGCGGCGCTCGCTACGGTCACGATGAAGCTGAACACGAGCAGGCTCCACGGGGTGATGAGATGAAGCCATACGAGGGCGGCGAACGCGATCGACGTGATGGTCACCGCCGTCTCCCCGATGATCAGGAACAGGCGCCGGTCGACGATGTCCACGAGCGCGCCGGCCGGGATGGCGAACAGGAACATCGGCAGATTATTGGCCACCTGCACCAGCGACACCATGAGCGGGTCGGCATCGAGACTCGTCATCAGCCACCCGGAGGCGACGTTGTACATCCAGCCGCCGATGTTGGAGGCGACCGTCGCGACCCAGATGACGGCGAACGTGCGATGGCGGAACGGTGCCCACGCGGACAGGGATGCGTGCACCGGCGCGGTGGGCGGCTGGGCGGCGGCGGCGTCGGCGTCGCTCACGATGCGCTCATCAATCGAAGTCGGTGGGCAGTCCCGGCTCCTCGGCATGCGAGAACATGCGCTCGATCTGAGCGGCGGTGGTGCGTCCGACGGACAGGTTCGGCAGCTCATGACGCGCGAAGAAGGCGACCTCGCTGGTCTCGAGGCTCGGGCGGGCGCTGCCGCCGGTGAGCTCGCAGATGAAAAACAGCTTATAAATCGAGTCGAGGTGTTGCGGACGATTGCGCTTGCGATAGTCGTATACGGCGGCGAGCTTGACGGCACGTGCCTCGAAACCCGATTCCTCGGCCACTTCGCGCACCGCGCTCACTGACGGCGATTCGTTCACATCGGCCCAGCCCCCGGGCAGTGTCCAGGCACCGTCGCTCACCTCACGAACCAGCAGTATGCGGCCGGCATCGAAGGCTGCGGCGCGAACGTCCACCTTGGGCGTCGCATAACCCGCCTCGACCCGGAATGCTTCGAGCAAATCACCCGCATCGTGCCCGGATCCTGCAGCGATCACCGCCGCCGCCAGCTCCCGAATGCGCTCATAGCGCTCGCGGTCGTACGGATCGCGATTGAACGTGAGGCCGATCTGAGCAATCGCCTTCAGTTCCCGGCCGATCGCGAGCCAAGCAGGCTCAGCTGCCGCGCCGCCGTCCGTCACGACCTCACCGCGGCGCAGGTCGAATCGAGAAGCAATTCCCCCGCCGCGCTCGAGCTCGCGAGCATCACGAAGCCGAGATTCTCGGCCGGCGCGCCGGTAAGCACCAGCGTGTAGTCGTTCATACCGCGATCGGCTTCCGGCGGGCGCGAGGCGAGCAGCTTGAAAGGGTTGTCCACATCGAGACTGTCGGAAATGCTTCGGACCCAATAACTCGCGCCGCCCAGCGTGACGGGCGACCACGAAGCAGACAGATGCCCGGCTTGCCGGGCGAGGGTCTTGTACACATCGGGCCGCAAACACTCGATGTGGATGTGCAGCTGATCCTGACCGCGCGCGTGCAGCGGATTGACCGCAAGGCCGACGAGCCGAGCCGGCACTTTTCGGCCGATGACGCCGTCCAGCCGCTTGTGCGCCTGCCAGGCCGCCTGAAAATAGCTCGGCGCACCCGGCGACTCGAGCGCGGGATCTTCGATCCCGCTGATCGTCTTGGTCGGTATCAGTAGGAAGTGCGCTCCGCCCTTGATGTCCGCGAGCACGGCGTAGCCGGATTGCTCACCCTCGTCCACATGCAGTTCCAGGCAGGGGTCGGTGCTGTGCAGGTCGTGCCAGTGCACGAGACACTGATCCTGGACGATCTCACGCAGCGCGTCGCGGTTCGCGCAGGATGCGGCCGCGGCGAACAGCACGCCTACGCATGCGATCGACCAGGCGGCCCAGCAGCGCTTCAGCAACGCGCCGCCCGCCGGGAGTCGCTAAGTCGGCTCCCCCTCGGGAAGCGTCCGCAACGCCCGGGACACGGGGATGCGCACATTGAGGAGGCCGCCATTAGGCGAGCCTGAAAGCTCGAAGGTGCCGCCGAGCGCGCGAACGCGGTGGCGCATGGAGGCGAGCACATGGGCGCCGCCGGGCGAGTTTGCACTGGTGACTCCCTTACCGTCGTCCGCGATGCGAAACACCAGCATATCGTCATCGATGTCCAGGGTCACGTCCATTTTCTTCGCCCCCGAATGTTTGATGAGATTGGTGAAAGCTTCTTGCGCGATGCGGAACAGTGAGATGGCGGCGTCCGAATTGAGTTTCGGTTCCTCGTCCGGAAAATATTCGTTGCAGGTGATCCCCTCGCGCGAGCAGGTCTCTTTCATTTGCCAGCGCAGGGCTGCGAGAAACCCCACGTTGTCAAGCAGCGTCGGGCGCAACTCCTCGATGATGCGGCGCTTGAGGTCGATTCCGGCAGCCAGGTTTTGCTGCACTCGATTGAGCCGCTGGCGAATGTCGGTCTCCGGCGAGTTCAAGTGCTGCTCCGTCCAAGAGATATCCATGCGGGCGCCCACCAGCAGGCCGCCGAGCTCATCGTGCAGCTCGCGTGCGAGACTCGCTTTCTCACGCTCGGCCAGGCTCTGCAGATGCGTGGAGAGCTCGACGAGCTCGCGCGTGCGGTCCTCCACCTCGTGCTCGAGCTTCAGTTTCTGCAGCCGCAGCTCCTCCGTCTGCGCGGCGCGGCGGTGCAGATACTGATAGATGAGACATGCCGCGAGCACGAGCAGTACGACATTGATGATCACTGCGACGGTGGCGAGCGAAAGACTCATGCGCCTTGCCGGCTCGTGGTGAAATCTCGCATTGGCATTGGAAATTCGATGTAGTGATCGGAATGGATTCAATCTCGACGCAAATGGCGGAAAAAAGCAAGTCAGTATAATCCTACGACCACACCGGCCCCGCGGCCGGCTGACGCTCCGGAATCGACCCTATGCTGATTGCCCGTCTCGACAAAGTCTCGCTGCGCTACGGCTTGAGTCCGCTTCTCGAAGAGGCTGATCTGCAAGTCTCGAAGGGCGAGCGCGTGTGCCTCTTGGGCCGAAACGGCGCGGGCAAGTCATCGCTGTTGAAGCTCTTGAGCCGCGAGATTGCGCCGGACTCGGGCGAGGTGTGGATCAGGCCCGGCGCGAACACGGCGAGCCTCGCCCAAGAGGTATCTCCCTCGAGCGATGTGCGCGTGCGGGAGGTGCTGCTCACGGGCGTGTCGGCGCAGGACGAGGAATGGCGCGCGCAGCTCGAGGTCGATCAGATCATCGCGCGCCTCGAGCTTGCGGGCGATGCGCGCATGTCCGATTTGTCCGGCGGCTGGCGGCGGCGCGTGATGCTCGGTCGGGCACTCGTCGCGCAACCGGACCTGTTGCTGCTGGATGAGCCCACGAACCACCTCGATATCGAGACCATCGGCTGGCTCGAGGAGATGATGCTGGAGTTTGCGGGCGCTTTGCTCTTCGTAAGCCACGACCGCGCGTTTATTCGGCGTCTCGCACCGCGCATCGTGGAGCTCGATCGCGGTCACCTCGTCGGCTGGTCCGGCAGCTATGACGACTACGTGATCGAGAAGCGCGCAGCGCTCGATGTCGAAGCGAAGCATGCGGCGTTGTTCGACAAGAAGCTCGCTCAGGAAGAGGCGTGGATCCGGCAGGGCGTGGAGGCGCGCCGCACCCGCAACGAAGGCCGAGTTCGCGCCCTGAAGCAACTGCGCGTCGAGCGCCGGGAGCGGCGCGAACGTCTGGGGCAGGTCGATCTCAAGGCGCAGGACGCGGCACCGTCGGGGAAGCTCGTGTTCGAGGCGAGCGAGGTGTGGTTCGACTTCGGCAAGGACCCCGTGATCGCCGACTTCTCGACCCGCATCATGCGCGGCGACCGCATCGGCATCGTGGGTCCCAACGGTTGCGGAAAGACCACGCTGATCAAGCTCTTGATGGGGGAACTCGAGCCGACGCGCGGCTCGCTTCGCCGCGGCACCTCGCTCATGCCGGCCTATTTCGATCAGCAGCGCGCAACGCTCGACCCGGCGGCCTCGCTCATGGACAACGTCACGGGCGGCAGCGGCGATACCGTGACCGTCAATGGCCGCGCGCGCCACGTGTCGGGGTATCTGCGCGATTTTCTGTTTCCGCCCGAGCGATTGCGTGCGCCGGTGAGCATGCTCTCGGGCGGCGAGCGCAATCGGCTGCTGCTCGCAAAGCTGTTTGCCAAGCCAAGCAATCTGTTGATCATGGACGAGCCCACCAACGATCTCGACGCGCAGACCCTCGATCTCGTCGAGGAGATGGTGGCGGACTATGCGGGCACGCTGTTGCTGGTGAGCCACGACCGTGCATTCCTCGACAATGTCGTGACCAGTACGCTGGTCTTCGACGGGGGCGGCCGCATCGACGAGTACGTGGGCGGTTACAGCGATTCCATGCGCCAGCGTGGTGAGCGCAATGTGCCCGCTACGCGGAAAATAGATGAGCGGCGCGGAGCGGACGATGCGGCCGTAGAAACGCGAACTCTCGTGGCGGCGAAGCCTCGCAAGCTATCCTTCAACGAGCAGCGCGAGCTCAATTCGCTGCCGGCAGTCATCGAGCGGCTCGAGGCCGAACAGGCGGCGCTGCAATCCTCTTTGAACGATCCGGCAATGTTCCGGGACCGGCCCGCGCAAGCGCGCGCGGCCGCTGCGCGATTGCAGGAGCTTATCCCTGAACTCGAGGCAGCATACCGGCGCTGGGCCGCCCTGGAATCCTAGCGGCGCGGCCGTCCGCGCCCGAGCAGATCGCTTGGACTCGGTATCGAGCCGCCCGCCGCGTCGGGAATCACCAGCGAGGAGGCCTGTTCGCGCCGCAAGTCCTGCAGCTCGCGCATGGTCTGTTGCACGGCCAGCTCGGCGGCTTCGCCGAATTTGGCAATGGCGGCGCCCAGCGTGGACGCCTCGAGGTCGAAGCTGATCGGCAGCGCGCCCATCGGTGTCATGACCTGTGCCTGTCCGACATACAGGATCGCGCGCGTCGTATCGACCGTCCCCTCTGCGGTCACCGGCGTCAGGCAGCGAATAGTACCCACCCGGCGATCGGTGTACGTCTCCTCGCGATAGATCTGAGAGGAATCCATGATTGCCTGGCGGCCGTCAGTGGCGGAACTCATGTGCGATCACCTTTTATCTGGAGCGTCGTGCATAACCCTAGCAGTTTCTATACCGAGCTGGCGAGACCGCGGCACGTGACGCCCTCCCTGCACGGTACCGCGGCGCCCCTGCTACGATACGCGGCTTGGCACTCCCGCACACAATTCGAAAGGTCCCGGCGTGGACGACGCTGTTCGGGATCGCCCTGTTCGTGATCGCGTTGTTCTGGCTGCATCACTTGCTCGGCCAATACCGCTGGCAGGACATCCTCCAGCACATGCGAGCGATCCAGACCTCCCAGCTCATGGGAGCCGTGGTCCTCACGGCTGCGGGGTATGGCTGTCTGACGTTGTACGATGCCCTGGGGCTCAAGTTCGCCGGTGCCCGTGTTCCCTACCCGCGGCTCGCACTGATCTCCTTCATGGGGTATGCGATCGGCCACAACATCGGGCTGAATACGCTGAGCGGCGGCGCGATCCGACTGCGCGCGTATTCCGTTCTGGGGCTTCCGACCAAACAGATCGCGACCGTGGTCGCGTTCGGCACGCTGACCTTCTGTCTGGGCGCCGCGGCGCTCCTCGGGCTGTCGCTCCTGGCCGAGGCCCAGCTATCGGCCTCGGTGCTGCACTTGCATGCTTATATCATCATCGCCGTCGCATGCATGCTGCTCGCAGGTGTACTCGCTTACCTCGTGCTCGCATGCAGCCGGCACGAGCCGATTCGCTGGCGCAAGTTCTGGGTGCCGGTTCCGAGCCCGAGCATCGCCTTCGGCCAAGTCGCGGTGGCGTCCGGGGATCTGCTGTGCGCCGCCGGGGTGTTGTACTCGCTTCTCCCATCCCAATCGCACGTCGGATTCGCAGCCTTCGCCGCGATGTTCATCATCGCCATCGCCGCCGGCATCATCAGCAACGTGCCGGGCGGCATCGGTGTGTTCGAAGGCGTGCTGGTACTGCTGTTCCGCACGGTACCGGCCGATCAATTGCTCGGCTCGCTCCTCGCCTATCGCATCATCTATTACTTCGTGCCGTTCGGCGTGGCGCTGTGCCTGCTGGGTGCGCACGAGCTCTGGATTCATCGGGGACCGATGGTGCGCATCGGCAAGATCGCCCGCACCTGGCTCGGCGCCATGACGCCGCAGGCGAGCGCGATCGCGGTGTTCGGTGCGGGCGCCGTGCTGCTCTTGTCGGGATCGACGCCTGGCATTGGCGATCGTCTGGACCTGCTGCGCCGATTCGTGCCCTTGTCGATCCTCGAGTTGTCGCATTTGCTCGGCAGCGCGGTCGGCGTCGGATTGCTCGTGCTCGCGCATGGCCTCTACCGTCGGCTCGACGCCGCCTGGTACCTGACCATGTGGCTCTTGTGCGCCGGTGTGATCCTATCGCTCTTGAAAGGATTCGACTACGAGGAGGCCATCGTGCTGGGCGCCGTCGCGTTGCTGCTCGTCTCCGCGCGCGGGCGTTTTCGCCGGCGCGCATCCATCATCGAGCAGCGCTTCTCGCTCTCGTGGGTGGCTGCGATGGTGCTGGTGCTCGGCGCGGCCGTGTGGCTGGTGCTGTTTGCCTACCGGCACGTGCCCTACAGCAAAGATCTGTGGTGGGAGTTCGCCTTTGCATCGCCCGCGCCGCGAAGCTTGCGGGCGTTGCTCATGGCGGCGATGACGGCTGCGGCCTATGCGTTGTACCGTCTGCTGCGTCCATCCAAGCCCTCGATCTTGCCGCCGAGCGCCACAGACATCGAGCGCGCAAGCGTGCTCATAGAGAACGCGCACGACGCCACGGCGAATCTTGCGCTCCTCGGTGACAAGAATTTGCTGTTCAACGAGGATCGCACGGCCTTCATCATGTATCAGGCTTCAGGGAGCAGTTGGGTGTCCATGGGCGATCCCGTAGGACCTTCTGCGCTCTTCGAGTCGCTGGTATGGACCTTCGTCGAACGCTGCGACGACATGGCGGTCGAGCCGGTGTTCTACCAGATCACCCCGGACAATTTGCCGCTGTACATCGATCTGGGGCTCACGCTCAGCAAGCTCGGCGAGGAAGCCCGGGTGCCGCTCGACACGTTCTCGCTGGAGGGCGCCGCGCGCGCGGATCTGCGCCATCCCCATCGTCGCGCGAAAAAGGACGGCGCCGAGTTCGAGATCGTGCCGTGCGGGCAGACGGGCCCGATCATGCCCGAGCTGCGCGCGGTGTCCGAGGCGTGGCTCGCCGAGAAGCAGAGCGCGGAGAAGCGCTTTTCGCTCGGGTACTTCGACGAGCGCTACTTATCGCATTTCGACATCGCGGTGGTGCGCCGGGCCGGCGCAATCGTTGCCTTTGCCAACATATGGCGCGCAGGCGCCGACACCGTGCTCTCCGCGGACCTGATGCGCTACAGCGATGCCGCGCCGAAAAGCGTCATCGACTTCTTGCTGGTCGAGTGCATGCTGTGGGGCAAGTCGCAGCACTACCAGTGGTTCAGCCTCGGGATGGCACCGCTCTCGGGCCTCGAGGAACACGCTCTAGCCCCGGCCTGGCACAAGCTCGGTCGCATGGTGCAACGCTACGGCGAGACGTTCTATCCGTTCGAGGGTCTGCGCAAGTACAAGGAGAAGTTCTTGCCCGTATGGCGGCCGCGCTATCTCGCCGCGCCTGGGGGGCTCGGGCTCGCGGGCGCGTTGCTCGATGTGACCTCGCTCATATCTGGGGGTGTGAGCAAGGTGCTGACAAAGTAGTCTGGACAAACTCTGTCTCGATCTTGCTGACTACCTCCCGCATCTTCGGCAAAAATTGCTCGATCGCGGTACGTAGCGGCACGGCGGTGGCCGCGAAACGGACGGCGAGGGTACCGAGCACCCGCTCGGCGGAGCGCAGCGGCAGCGCGAGGGTGATTTCTTGCGAGACGCGCCGGGCGCGCTGCGACACGCCGAAGCCCTGCGTGCGGCTTTCCTGCAAGATCCGCTCGATTTCCGGCCGGTCTCGTGCGAGACGCTCGTCCGGCGAGGCCGCTAGGGAGTCGAGCACCACCTCGCGCACGGGAGCTTTCGAGAAGGCCAGATAGGCCCGCCCTGCGGCCGAGGTGAGCATCGGCAGCAAATCACCCACGCCGTAAGACTCCAAAGCGAGCGGACTACGGCTGGTCTCGCGCACCAGCATCGCGGTTCCCGCGGGGGTCGCAATGTCCATGGGCCAGACAATCTCCATGGCCAGCGCCGACAGGTACGGCTTGCCGATGTGGGCGATCATGGCCTCGTCGTCGAAACCATCCGCGAGCGAGCGCACGTGCACGGTCGGGCGATAGCAATCGTCGTGGGGATCTCGCTCGACGAACCCGGCCAAGCGCAACGTCTCGAGAATCCGAAAGGTCGTGGTGCGCGGCAGGCGCACGGCGCTCGACAGAGTGTGAATGGGGGCGCGTTCGCGACGATTGAGCTCCGCCAGCACCTCGAGGCCGCGGCTGAGTGCGCGGATAGGTCGGGTCGGCTGACGGGCAGAGGGCGAAGGGCTGGGGGTGACCTGGGCATGCATGGGTAATCCTCAAACTAGATTTGTATAGATTAATACTGGATATATATTATACAAACCATATACGGGCGGCAGCGCTGTTACAAGTGGGCGTGCGCCGACGCTTTCTGAAGCCGTCAGCCGCGAATGCTTGCGAACGCCTTCAAGGCAGCGTGACGCGCCGCATCGTGATCGACCAGGGGCTTGGGGTAGCTCACCCCCAGCGTGATGCCTGCGCCGCGGAGCACCGATTCTGGGGCCGCCCAGGGCTCCTGAATCCAGTGATCGGGTAAGGCGGCAAGCTCGGGCACCCAATGGCGCACGTAACTCGCCGTGCCATCGAACCGGGTTCCCTGGGCGACCGGATTGAATATCCGAAAATAAGGCGCAGCGTCGGCGCCGCAGCCGGCGACCCACTGCCACCCGAGCGTGTTGGAGGCGAGATCCGCATCGACCAGGGTGTCCCAGAACCAGCGCGCACCCCAGGTCCATGGCAACAGCAGATCTTTGACCAGGAACGAGCCGGCAATCATGCGCACGCGGTTGTGCATCCAACCGGTGCGCCACAGTTCGCGCATGCCGGCATCGACGATGGGGTACCCGGTGGCGCCGCGCTGCCAGGCTCGCAGGAATTCACGGCTCGATTGCCATGGAAAGCGGGCGAAATTCGCCCGGAGCGGGTGTTCGGGTGTGTGCGGAAAATGATAGAGCAGGTGATAACCAAACTCGCGCCACCCGACTTCGGTCAGGAACTGTGAGTCGCGCCAGGAGAAGCTCCGGCCTCTGTTGAGCGCCGCACGGCGCACCGCGTGCCAGATCTGCCGCGGACCGATCTCGCCGAAGTGCAGGTGCGGGGAGAGGCGCGAGGTGCCCGACGCGCCGGGCTCGTCCCGCCGGCTCGAATAATCCTCGAGCGCATCGCTCGTGAAGCGCTCGAGTCGGCGCAAGGCCTCGTCCTCACCCGGCGTCCAGGCTGTTGCGAGCCCCGTGGGCCAATCGAGCGCCGGCAAGAGCGCAAGACTTTCGATGGTCTGTGACTCGGGCTGGTTCGCGGCCGAGCGCAATGATCGCGGTGCAGGCAGCGGCTCGGCTGGATCCTGGAGCGATTTGCAGTGGCGCCAGAAGGGCGTGAACACTTGATAGGGTCCACCGTTGCGGGTGCGAATCGACCAGGGCTCGTGCAGCAGCGCGCTCCCGTAGCTCTCGGTTTCGACGCCTTGCTCGCGCAGAGTCCGCTTGATGATTTCATCGCGCGCCCGGATCGAGGGCTCGTAGCGGCGATTCCAAACGACGCGCGTCGCCGCACATTCGCGCACGAGCTTTTGCAGGCTGGCCAGCGAGTCATCGCTAGCGCGGATGCAAAGCCCGACGTCCAGAGCCGCCAGGCTCCGCTGCAGCTCGATCAAGCTATGATGGAGCCACCACCGCGAGGCGCCGCCGGGCCGCCAAGGGCCTTCCTCGCCGGGCGCGTAGATATACACGGGAACGACCGACGCTCCTGCAGCAACGGCCGCACACAGCGCGGGATTGTCGGCGAGGCGCAGATCCGAGCGAAACCAGACGAGCGTAGTCATCGCGCGGCAGGGTGTCGCAGGCGGACTCATCCGCGCAACCGGACTCGCACGCGGCGTCCATCCCGCAGACGCCGGGCCATTCGGCTACAATTCGCGGAATTTTTCGTTCGAGGTCAATGCATCCATCATGTCGGATACTATCGAGGCGCCTGTCGCCAGCGGGGAGGCAACCGCCTCCAACTACGTGGAAACGGCCATTATCGGCGCAGGGCCCGTGGGCATCTTCCAGATTTTCGAGCTCGGGCTGTTGGGCATCGGTTCGGTGATCATCGATTCGCTGGCGCAGGTCGGCGGCCAATGCACCGAGCTTTATCCGGATAAGCCGATCTACGATATCCCGGCGCTGCCCGTGTGCGGGGCGCAGGAGCTGATCGACCGGCTGCTCGAGCAGGTGAAGCCGTTCAACGCCAAGTTCCATCTCGGTCAGGAAGTGACCGAGCTTACGAGTCTTCCCGACGGCAAGTTTCACGTGGCGACCAGCACCGGCACGCGGTTGACCGCGGGCGCGGTCGTGATTGCGGCCGGCGTGGGCTCCTTTCAGCCGCGGCGCCTCGCGCTTGAGGGCGTTGAGCACTTCGAAGGCAAGAGCGTGCACTACCGGGTGAAATCGGCGTCCGACTATCACGGCCGCGATCTCGTCATCTGCGGGGGTGGGGATTCCGCTCTCGACTGGACGGTGGCGCTCTGCGAGAAGGCGCGCTCGCTCACGCTGGTGCACCGGCGCGCGGAATTTCGCGCAGCGCCCGCGACGGTCGGCCGCATGCGCGAGCTCGTGGCCGCAGGCAAGATGCAGTTCGTCGAGGGCCAGGTGATGGCCCTGCACAGCGACAATCAGAAGCTCACCGGCGTCGTGCTGAAGAGCAACGACGGCCACACGACTCTGCAGGTGCCCGCCGATCACGTGCTGGCGTTCTATGGTCTGCATCCTAAGCTGGGGCCCGTGGCCGAGTGGGGCCTCGAGATGGAGAAGAAGGCGCTCAAGGTCAGCACCGAGAGCTTCCAGACCAGCGTGCCCGGCATTTTCGCAATCGGCGATATCAACACCTACCCGGGCAAGAAGAAGCTCATCTTGAGCGGCTTTCACGAGGCGGCGCTCGCTGCGTTCGGTATTCAGCACCACCTTTACCCGCAGAAGCGTCAGTTTCTGCAGTACACCACCACGAGCCCGATCATGCAGAAGCGGCTCGGCGTCGCCGATTCGGCCGATTCGCATTGAAGCCGACATGAACCGGCTGCTCGAGGATCTGCTCAAGGTCATGACGCTCGAGCGGCTCGAGCTCGACTTGTTTCGCGGCGAGAGCCGCGACATCGGCAGCCCGCAGGTCTTCGGCGGCCAGGTGCTCGGCCAGGCGCTCATGGCGGCCACCGCCACGGTGGAGAGCCGCGCCGCGCACTCGTTGCACGCTTATTTCTTGCGTCGCGGCGACTTCAATTCGCCCATTGTCTACGAGGTCGATCGGGCGCGCGACGGCAATCACTTCTCCACGCGCCGCGTGGTCGCCATTCAGCACGGCGCGCAGATCTTCAATATGTCCGCCTCGTTCCAAGCCGTCGAGCAGGGCCTCGATCACCAGTTGCCGATGCCGCAAGTCCCGCCGCCCGAGACGCTGGACACGCTCGAGACACACTTGAAGGACGTCCTCGCCACGTTGCCGCCGGTCATGCGCCGCGGGCTCGAGCAAAAACGTCCGTTCGAGTTTCGCCTGGTCGAGCCGCCCTTCTTCCTCAGGCAGGGACCGGTGGCACCGGTTCGTCACGTCTGGTTCCGCGCCGTCGATCGGCTCCCCGACGACGACAGCCTGCATCGCTGCTTGCTAGCCTACGTGTCGGACTTCTATCTGCTCGACACGGCGCTGATGCCCCACGCCGTGTCGCTGACCCGCAAGCTCACCATCGCGAGCATCGACCATGCCATGTGGTTTCACCGCCCTGCGCGCGTTGACGAATGGCTCCTGTATGCTACCGACAGCCCAAGCGCCTCCGGCGCCCGCGGACTGGCCCGCGGGAGCGTCTTCTCGCGCGATGGGCGGCTGGTCGCGAGCACCTCGCAAGAAGGCCTGTTGCGAGTCGGCGAATAGAGAGGCGGCCGGCGAGGCGCGCGAGCCGCAGGCGTCGAAACGGGAGTTCGCATGAAAGGTTTCATCATCATTGCAGTCGTGGTCGCCGGCATAGTCGGGCTCTTGCTCACGCTGCGCAGCAGCCGTAATGCCGGTACGCCGAGCCGCGATGTATTGGAGCGTGCGCAGGAGCGGGCGCGGTCGCAGGCTGCCGAAGAGAAAGACGACTAGCTGCGAGCGCTAACCCGGGCTCGCGCGCGAGGCTTCCCATACGGTTCGCGGCAGCACGTAGAGATGACAATCCCACCAGCGATTCTTGGCGCGCCGATGCTTGCGAAACACCGCTTCCCAGCGCATACCGATCTTTTCGAGCACCCGGATCGAGGCCTGGTTGTTGACGTCGACGGTGGAGATGACGCGCTCCGCGCGCAGATCCAGGAATGCGGCGTCGATGAGCGCGAGCGAGATCTCGGTGGCGAAGCCCTTACCCCAGTCGGGTGTTCCGAGCATGTAGCCGAGATCGGCCACGTCGCGCTCGATCAGCGACAGATCGCAGGCGCCGATCACTCGGCTGGACTCGATCTCCTCCACCGCGAGCTCGAATCGTGTGCGCGGCACCTCGCGCTGCGAGGCGAGCAGCCCGTCGAGATATTCCGCCGTGTTCTCCTCGTCGCGCGGGCCGAAGAACAGGTAGCGGGTCACGCGCGGATCCGCAGAGTAGCTGTGGATCGCCGCGAAGTCCGTCGCAACGAACTCGCGCAACTTGAGGCGGGGGGTGCGAACCGGAAGATTGAGAGTGCGCATGCGGATCGGGCGGGCGCGGACTACGCCAGCAACACCTTGCCCGGGTTCATGATTCCGTTGGGGTCGAGCGCCGCCTTGAGCGCACGCATGACGGTGAGCTCGACCGGATCCGCGCGCCTCGCGAGCTCGACCGCCTTCAATCGGCCGATGCCGTGCTCGGCGCTGATGCTGCCGCCGAGGCTCTCCACCAGATCGAACATGGCCGACTCGAGCGGTACGGCACGCGCCATGAATGCCGCCACTGGGCTGTCTGGCCGTAGACTCACGTTGAAGTGCAAATTGCCATCGCCCACGTGACCATAGCTCACCACCTCGCCCTCGGGGGCGAGCCGGCGAACGATCTCGGTGCCGCGCTCGATGAGCGTCGGTATGCTGGAGACGGGAACCGACACGTCGTGCTTGAGACTCGCGCCGTGATGACGCTGTGCCTCCGGAACGGATTCTCGCAGCTTCCACATCGCTTGAGATTGTGCGAGCGACGCGGCGAGCGCGGCATCGCGCACCAGGCCGCGATCGGCGGCCTCCTGGAGCGCCGTGCTGAGCGTTTCGGCGAGCCCTGCTCGCGCGTTGGACGAGGTCAGCTCGACCAGTACGTACCAGGCGGCGTCCTGGTCCAGCGGATTGGCGACCCGAGGAATATGCTTGACCGTGAGCGCGACTGCGATGCGCGGCATGAGCTCGAAGGTGGTGAGCGCTTCGCCGGCCGCGCCGCGCAGACGCTCGAGCAGCTCGACCCCCTGCGCCGGCGAGTCGATTCCGACGAGCGCTGTCGCGCTGTCGCGGGGCTCCGGGAACAGCTTCAGACAAGCCGCCGTGATCACACCGAGCGTACCTTCGGCGCCGACGAAGAGAGATTTGACGTCGTAGCCCGTGTTGTCTTTCCGCAGGCTCTTGAGTCCCGCCAGCACGCGCCCGTCGGCGAGCACGACCTCGAGACCGAGCACCAAGTCGCGCATCATGCCGTAACGTAAGACCGCGGTTCCGCCCGCGTTGGTCGACAGGTTTCCGCCGATCTGCGCCGTCCCTTCCGAGCCCAGGCTCAAGGGGAACAGCCGATGTTCGGACCGAGCCGCCGCGTGCGTCTCGGCGAGCGTGCAACCGGCCTCCACGATGAGTGAAAGGTTGGCGGCATCGATCTGGCGCACCTGGTTGAGCCTCTTCATCGAAAGCACGATTTGCGACCCCGACTCATCCGGGGTGGCACCGCCGCAATAACCGGTGTTGCCGCCCTGCGGTACGACCCCCACGCGCTCACGGTTACAAATGGCGAGCACGCGCGACACTTGAGCGACGCTTGCCGGAAGGAGCACGAGCGGGGTGGCGCCTCGATACAGCCGCCGGAAGTCGACGGTGTAGGCGGAGAGGTCCTCGTGGGCGTCGAGCCAGGAGCCGCCGTCACTGACGGCGGCTTTGAGATCCGCGAGAATGTCCGCCGTCAGCACCGAGCCCCCGTCAGAGGCGCTTGCCCCCACCCTCGCGAATCGCCGCCGGGACGGGCTTCAAGTCCCAGATCAGGCCGAGGTAGGAGAGCAGCTTCAGCACGTAGAATGTCACATCGAATTCCCACCAATAGAACCCTTGGCGCGTCGAGGCCGGATAGTGATGGTGGTTGTTATGCCAACCCTCGCCGAGGGTGATGATCGCGAGCCACACATTGTTGCGACTGCTGTCGCCGGTCTTGTAGCGTTGACGCCCGAAGACGTGAGAGAGCGAGTTGATGGTGTAGGTGCCGTGGTACACGGCGACCGTGGAAATGAAGAAGCCCCACACGAGCATCTGCCAGCCGGAGGTGTGCAAGCCGGGCGCTGCATGCTTGAGCAGCAAACCGAGCAAAAACACGCCGACGCCGAGCAGCGTCGGAACGGCAATGTCGAAGCGGTCCAAAAATCGCAGCTCCGGATACTTGAGCAAGTCCTTCACCCGGGAGAGATCGGCCGCGAAGTGCTTGTGCGACATGAACCAACCCATATGGCTCCAGAGGAACCCATGCTGCACCGGCGAATGCAGGTCCTCGGACTTGTCGGAATGCACATGGTGGTGGCGGTGATGAGCGGCCCACCAGATCGGTCCGCGCTGCACCGCCGAGGCGCCCAGCAAGCCGAAGATGAACTGTCCGACGCGCGAGGTCTTGAATGTGCGATGGGAAAAATAGCGATGATAGAAGCCCGTAATGGCGAACATGCGCACGCCGTACATTGCGAGCGTCACGGCCAGCGCGACCCAGCTGAAGCCGACCCAGATCACGGCGAGACAGGCGGCGTGCATGCCGAGAAACGGCGCGACGCGAACCCAATCCACACGCCGGGAAGCAACTCGTGCGACCGGAGCTTCCTTGGGCCGGGTGGAAAGCTCGCTGTGATCGAACCAGCGCGACAGCTCACGGCCCACGCGCTCGGCCGTCAGCGGCAAGTCATTCTCTGGGGTCATTTGGTCTTCCTGCATGAGAGTCGCCGACGGGCGCGAGCGTGGAGATGAGCGAGTCCTGCCAGGTTCGTCGCGGTAAAGAGCAAAATGCGCTTCATGGGCCCTTTAGTTTGGAGAAAGCAACCGCAATATGGAACGTCGCGGGATCAATGGTCGGGACGTAGTCGGCTATTTCAAGCAATTCGCCTCACGGCGCGTACTGGATGCCGTCGGCAAGCGACCGCTGAGCGGACGAATCCACGCGGGCGCGGCACGCGCGGACATGATGCAGGGTTTTAAATGCAATTCAAGGACTATTACGACACTTTGGGAGTGAAGCGCGGGGCGAGTGCCGAGGAGGTCAAGCGGGCCTATCGTAAGCTCGCCCGCAAGTACCACCCGGACGTCAGCAAGGAGCGCAACGCGGAAGCCAAATTCAAGGACGTGCAAGAGGCGTACGAGGTGCTCAAGGATCCGGAAAAGCGCGGGACGTATGACCGCCTGGGCCGCGATTATCGACCCGGTCAGCAGTTTCGGCCGCCGCCCGATTGGGAGCAGCATTTCGGTCAATCGGGCAGCCAGCGGTTCTCGGACCTCAATGGATTCAGCGACTTCTTCTCGAGCCTGTTCGGCGGCGCGGCCGGCGCCGGTGCGGGCAGCTCGAGCGGATTTGCCCCACGCGGACCGGCCTCGGGCGGCTTCGCCCCCAGCGGGTTCGCGCCAGGTGGGCAAGGCTCGAGTGGTGCAGGTTTCGGACGCCGCCAGGCCGAGGCTGATGCGGGTGTGGTCGAGGTCACGCTCGAGGAAGCTTTCTCCGGCACGAAACGGCGCGTCGCCATCAATGAGGGCGGCCGATCGCGCCAGGTAGATGTGCAGATCCCGCCCGGGATCGCCGACGGTCAGGCGCTGCGGATCGGCGGAGGCCCGGGTCACCCGGCGCTGATCTTTCGCGTCAAAGTGCTGGGGCACGCCCTCTACCAGCTGAGCGGCAAGGATGTGCAGATCGAGCTGCCTCTCGCGCCTTGGGAGGCGGCGCTCGGCGCCAAGGTCGCGGTGCCGACGCTCGGCGGGACCGTGGAGCTCACCATTCCGCCGGGTGCGCAAAGCGGCCAGAAACTGCGGCTGCGCGGCCGCGGTATGCCCGCGAGTCCAAACGGCGACCAGATCGTGATCGTCAAGCTGGTGACACCGGCCGCGGACACCGCGGCGTCCCGCGAGGCGTACGAGCGCATGAAGCGCGACCTGCCGTTCGATCCCCGCGCCGGCTGGCCCGGGGCATGAGGGGCCCGGGCTGGAGGAGCTGATCGGGCTTGAAGTCTGCGGCGGCGGCCCCATGCAGTTGGCCTGTTGCCCGTCGGGCCAAAACGCACAAAATTGAAACTCATGACCACCGAAACGCAACCGCAAATCAAAGAGTTCCAGTCCGAGACCAAGCAGATCCTGCGGCTCGTCATTCACTCGCTCTACTCGCACAAGGAAATTTTTCTGCGCGAGCTGATCTCCAATGCATCGGATGCGTGCGAGAAGCTGCGCTTCGAGGCGCTCGCCAATCCCACGCTCTTGGGCGCCGATACGCTCTCGGTGACGTTGATACCGGACAAGGACGCGGGCACGTTGACCGTCAAGGACAACGGCATCGGCATGACTCTCGAGGAGGCGATCGACAATCTCGGTACCATCGCGCGCTCCGGCACCAAGAGATTCCTCGAGACCTTGAGCGGGGATTCGGCGAAGGACGCACAGCTCATCGGCCAGTTCGGGGTCGGCTTCTATTCCGCTTTCATCGTGGCCGACCGGGTCACCCTGCTGTCGAAGCGTACGGGTGCCGACGCGGTGCGCTGGGACTCCTCGGGGGAGGGCACCTACGAGATCCAGTCTTCCGACAAGGAGGACCGCGGAACGGAGGTCATTCTGCACTTGCGCGACGAAGACAAAGAGTTCCTCGAGCCGTCGCGCCTCAAGCAGCTGGTGCGCAAGTATTCCGATCATTTGAGCGTGCCCGTGATGCTCAAGACCGGCGACACGGTGGAGACGCTCAACCAGGCGAAGGCATTCTGGACGCGTCCGAAGTCCGAGCTCAAAGACGAGGATTATCAGGCATTCTACAAACACTTGACCCATGACTCGGAGAAGGCGCGCGCCTGGGCGCACAACAAGGTCGAGGGCAATCTCGAGTACACCTCGCTCCTGTATTTGCCCGAGCGCGCGCCGTTCGATCTCCTCGACCGCGAGCGCGAGCGCAGCGGCGGCGTACAGCTCTACGTGAAGCGCGTGTTCATCATGGACAAGGCGGCGGAGCTCCTGCCGCCCTGGCTGCGCTTCATGCGCGGCCTGGTCGACACCGACGATCTGCCGCTCAACGTGTCGCGCGAGCTGCTGCAGAACAATCGCACGGTGGAGAAGATCAAGTCCGCCCTCGTGCGCAGGAGTCTGGACCTGCTCGAGGAGCTCGCCCGCGATAAACCGGCGGAGTACGCCGAGTTCTGGAAGAGCTTCGGCGCGGTGCTGAAGGAAGGGGTCATCGAGGATCCCACGCAGAAGGAGCGCATCGCAAAGCTCCTGCGCTTTCATTCGACCACGTTGTCCGGCGATGCGGCCGAGGTTACGCTTACCGATTACGTGTCGCGCATGAAGCCGGATCAGAAGGGCATTTACTACCTGACCGCCGATACCCTGACGGCGGCGCGAAATAGCCCGCACCTCGAAGGCTTCCGAGCGAGCGGTCTGGAGGTTCTGCTGTTGACCGACCGCATCGATGAGTGGGTGGCGGGCCATCTGCACGAGTTCGAGGGTAAACCGCTCACGAATGTGGCCAGTGCGGCGGCCGACATCGCCTCGGCGATCGAGACGCCGGAGAAGGCTGCCGTCGAATCCGCCTATAAGGACACGCTCGAGCGTCTCGGCAAGACGCTGCTCGGTAAGATCGCGAGTGCACAGTTAAGCGCGCGTCTCACCGAATCGCCCGCCGTTCTGGTTGCCGGCGAGTTCGGGATCAGCCTGCGCATGAACCGCATCCTCAAGCAGGCAGGACAGAACAATCCGTTCGCAACATTGCCGATATTCGAGTTGAATCCGAAGCATCCTCTGATCGAGCGGCTGAAGAACACCGCGGACGAGGCGGCCTTTGCGGACCTCGCCCACGTGCTCTATGACCAGGCAATGCTGGCCGAGGGCGGAGAGCTGGAGGATCCCGCGCGATTCGTTCAGCGCGTCAACAGGCTCATCGTCGAGGGGCTCTCGACCGAGCCCAAGATCATCCTGAGCTGACGGTGCTGACGCCGCGTTGCGCAGCGAACGATGATGCCACGCCGAGTGTCGACACCTCCGGCGTCGCCGCGCCGGGCGATGACTCGGCGATCCTCGACGCCTACTCCGGCGCCGTGATCGGCGCCCTGGAGCGCGTCGCGCCGGCCGTCACATTCATCGAAGTCGCGCACAGCGGATCCGGCGAACGGTCGCGCGGCGCCCGACATGCCACCGGTTCCGGATTCCTGTTCACGCCCGATGGCTATCTGCTCACCAACAGTCATGTCGTGCACGGCGCCGCGGGGCTGCTCGTGCGACTCAACGAGGAACCCGCTGTCGAAGCCGATCTCGTCGGCAACGATCCCGACTCGGATCTTGCGGTGCTGCGTATCGGCTCGGCGTCGGCGTTGCCCTTCGTGGAATTCGGCGATTCGGCGGCGCTGCGCGTCGGCCAAGTGGCGATCGCCATCGGCAATCCACTCGGGTACTCGAAGAGCGTGACGACCGGAGTGATCTCGGCTCTCGGCCGTACCTTGCGCGCGGGCTCTGGCCGACTGATGCACGACGTGATCCAGACCGATGCCGCGCTCAATCCGGGAAACTCCGGGGGCCCCCTGGTCGATTCCAAGGGCCGGGTGATCGGCGTCAACACCGCGATGATTCGCGAGGCCCAGGCAATCTGCTTCGCGACCGGAATCAACACGGCGAAATGGGTCATCGGGCAACTCTTTGCGCATGGGCGCGTGCGCCGCGCTTATATTGGTGTATCCGGCGCGAACGTGCGTATCGCGACCCGCATCGTGCGTCACTTCGATCTGCCGAGCGCCGGCGCGGTTCACGTGGTCGAGGTCGCCGCGGGAAGTCCCGCGGCCAATGCGGGCGTCGCCGTCGGCGATCGGATGGTGGCGCTCGACGGCGAGCGTGTGGACGGAATCGACGGGCTGCAACGGCTTCTCGACGCGAGCCGCATCGGGCGCAGATGCGAGCTCAAGCTATTGCGCCGCGCCGCCGTGTTCTCGCTGTCGGTAGAGCCGATTGAATTGCCGGCACGAGACGGGTAAACAGTCTACACATGACGCCCACACCTCAGCATCCGATCACTCTGGCAACCCTCCCGGAGCCCACCGATCATTCTTTGGGCTCCGAG
>Ga0302324_100008932_pt1 | contig 21077 bp, 18 predicted proteins | sample Palsa_T0_1_FD_201949 | JGI IMG/M metagenome (GOLD analysis project Ga0302324, IMG submission 201949) | Peat permafrost microbial communities from Stordalen Mire near Abisko, Sweden - Palsa_T0_1 | ecosystem: Environmental > Terrestrial > Soil > Palsa > Peat permafrost | place: Sweden: Abisko...
CCCACAAATTACCGCTGGGAATGACGCCGGCATTGTTGACGAGGATATCGATATCGCCGACGGCCTCGACCAAAGGATCGATCACGCCGGGCGCCGTCAGGTCGATGGCATGGACCGTGACCTTGACCTTGACGCCGTGCGACGCCTCGATCTCGGACTTGATGGCTTTGAGCCGATCGCCCGACCGCGCGACCAGATGAAGATCGCAGCCTTCCTCGGCGAACGCGCGTGCCACGCCTTCGCCGATCCCCTGCGAGGCGCCGGTCACCAGCACCGACTTGCCCTTGAGCCTCAGATCCATGTCGGTCGCCCTTCTTGCATGCAGATTTTACAAATTTCGCGTTATTATCCGTAACAAGCACGATTTTAGCATGCCGAATAGCTCAAAACTTCGTCTTTCGTCGCTCATCCGCGAGGCCGTTGGCCGATATTACATGCAGGATGGCATTCTTGGCATAATGGCGCTTGCGCCGGGATACGATCAATATGATGCTGCCGGCATGCGACACGGTCCGCCCAAGATCCGCTCTTGTCGCCGATCAGAGAGGGAGAAGATCGATGCTGGTGTCACGTCGCAGCGTGTTGAAGGGCATGAGTGCCACCGGCCTCGGCGCCGCCGGCCTGCCGCTGGCCACCCCCGCCATTTCGCAAGGCGCGACCAAAGTCAGCTTCACCACATCCTGGATTCCGGAAGGCCCCAATCTGTTCGCCTATGTCGCGCGCGACAAGGGTTTCTGGAAGAAGGCCGGTCTCGACGTCAGCGTTGCGCGTGGCTCCGGATCGGGAGCGGCGGCGCAAGCGGTCAGCGCCGGCACCTTCGATTTCGGCATGGCCGCGACGCCGACGGTGATCGTCCAGGCCGCCAAGAAGCTGCCGATCACCTGCATCGGCCAGATCAACTACGACGCGCTGATGGGCATCGGTTTGCTGGCCACGTCGCCGATCAAGACCCCGAAGGATCTGGAAGGCAAGAAGCTCGGCGCCAGCGTCAGTTCGGGCGAATATCCGTTCCTGCCGCTCTATGCGCAGAAGGCGGGCTTCGATCTCGGCAAAGTGCAGATCGTGCAGATCGACGGCAAGGTTCGGGAGCGCTCGCTGATGGAGCAGCAGGTCGATGCCGTCTCGGCCTTCGCCACCAGCACGATCCCTTCGCTGTCTCCGCTCGGCACCGAGGTGCGCTTCATGCTGTTCCGGGATGCCGGCATCGAATTCTACGGCCAGTCGCTCACCACCCAGCCGCAGCGGCTGGAAAAGGATCCCGGATTATGCGCCGCTTTCGTCGAGGGAGCGATGGAGGCGATCCGCTTCACCATGACGAATTTCGACGAAGCGATCGATATTTTCCTCAAAGCCAACAGCGAAGTCGCGATCTCCTCGACCGGCAAGGAGTATGCCCGCATCGGTCTCGGATTGACCAACCTCACCAATCTCGTGCCTGAAGTGAAGCAACACGGTTTCGGCTTTGCCGACCCGAAGAAAGTCGCGACCATGGCCGATCTGGTGGTGAAATATGCCGCGGGTGACGGCGCGACGCGCCCGGATGTCGAGGCGCTGTTCACCAACAGATTCGTCGGCAAGGTGATGCTGAGCGCCGATGAACTGGCTGCAGCCGAAAAGAGCACCGCGGCTTTCCGCAAATACATCAGTTGATTTACCCCGCGCCGATGCCATCGGTAACTTCGATGCTGGCCATCAACAGCGACGCTGAGGCTACCGCGGTTCCCGCGCCGCTGGTATCCGTCCGCAACGTCCAGAAGACCTATTTCACGCGGCAGGCGCCGGTGCAGGCGGTGGCATCGGCCTCGCTCGACGTGGCGCGTGGTGAATTCGTCTCGCTGCTCGGCCCCAGCGGTTGCGGCAAGAGCACGCTGCTGATGATGATCGCCGGGCTCGAACAGCCGACCGGCGGATCGATCCTGCTCGGCGGAACTGAAATCAGCAAACCGCGGCGTGATATCGGCGTCATTTTCCAGGACGCGACATTGCTGCCCTGGAAGAGCGCGCTCGACAACGTGCTGTTTCCGGTCCGCATTCTCAAATTGCCGATCGAGGCGTATCGCCGGCGCGCCCTGGAGCTGCTGAACATGGTGGGATTGTCCGGCTTCGAGCACAAGAAGCCGTCGCAGCTCTCGGGCGGAATGCGCCAACGCGTATCGATCTGCCGGGCGCTGATCCATGATCCGGATATCCTGTTGATGGACGAACCGTTCAGCGCGCTCGATGCCATCACGCGCGACCAGATGAACGTCGCGCTGTCGGAGATTCTGGAGACCTACAAGAAGACCGTGGTGTTCGTCACCCACTCGATCCGCGAAGCCGCGTTCCTGTCCGACCGGGTCGTGGTGATGGGCGGCCGCCCCTCGACGGTCGCGCTCGACATGAAGATGCCGTTTCAACGCCCGCGTCTTTTCGACATCGAGGAGACGAGCGAATTCGCCATGGTCTGCCGAAAACTCCGCCTGACGATCGAGGAAGCCCATCAAGGCCCGCTGTCGGGGCAAACTTCTGCCAACGAAACCCGCGCAGGTGAGACCCGCGCTGGAACCATCGAGTGAGGCCCGACATGACGTCAACAGGATTGGCATCGACCGGCATCGGCACCGAAACCGGCGCGATCATCGCCACTGCGGCACCTCAAAACGATGACGGCCTGACCAATTTACGCGGCATCGCCCTGCCGCTGGGACTGGCCGCGATCGTGCTCCTGGGCTGGCAGCTCGCGGTCACGCTCGGCCACATTTCCCCGGTCATCCTGCCCTCGCCGATCTCGATCACACGCTACATCATCGCACACTATGATATCCTGTTGATGCATGCGGTGCCGACCACGCTGGAATCCGCCGCGGCCTTTGTGCTGGCGACCCTGCTCGGAATAGCGCTGGCCATCCTCATCACCTATTCCCGGCTCGCGCGGGAAGCGCTGTATCCCAATCTGGTGTTCTTCCAGCTGATCCCGAAAATCGCATTGGCTCCGCTGTTCATCATCTGGCTCGGGATCGGTTCGCAATCGCGTATAACGTTTGCGGTCTTCATCGCGTTTTTTCCGGTCGTGATCGCGACCACCGCGGGCTTTGCCAATGTCGACAAGGGCATGCTGCGACTGTGCCGGGCCCTGACCGCCAGCGAGTGGCAGATCTTCACCAGCGTTCGCTTTCCGGCGGCGCTGCCGCATATTTTCAGCGGCATGAAGATCGCCGTAACGCTGGCCATCATCGGGGTCATCATCGGCGAATTCATCACCGCGCAGGCCGGCCTCGGTTATCTCATCATTTTTGCGACCGCACGCGCCGACACCGAGATCTCGATGGCGGCCATCGTGGTGCTGTGCGTGTGCGGCCTGTTGCTCTATGGACTGGTGGCGCTCGGCGAATCGATCGCGAACAGATTCTACTCGGCGGATAATTCATGAAGATCATCCCAGGCGCACTACCCGTCGCGCGGGCGACGGCTTCGACCGAAGAGCCGGAATCGCTCTCGGCCGGCGTCGTGCATCGGCTGGAGGTTGAAATCCTCAAAGGCCATCGCAAGCCCGGCGACCGTCTCGACGAGCGCCAATTGGCCGAGCAGTTCGGGGTGTCGCGCACGCCGGTGCGCGAGGCGCTGCAACGGCTGGCGGCCAGCGGGCTCGTGATCTCGCGGGGACGCCAGGGACTGCAAGTGGCGCAGCTGTCGATCGCCGACCTGCTCGATGCCTTCAGCGTCGCGGCCGAGATGGAGGCACTGGCCTCCGCGCAGGCCGCCCGCCGGATCCGGCCCGATCAGCGGCTCCGCCTCGAGGCCGCACACCAGGCGTGCGCGGTCGCGGCCAAGGCCAGCGATGTCGACGGCTTCTATGAAGCCAACCTCGAATTTCACGAAACCATATCGGCGGCGAGTCACAACCGCATTTTGCAGGATGAATTGCGGCGGCTGACCGTGAAGATCTCGCCCTATCGCCGCACCATCACCTACCAGCCGGGGCGGATGGAGTCCTCGATCCCCGAACACGAGCAGGTGATGATCGCGATCTGCCGCGGCGAAGCGGCGCAGGCGGGCCTCGTGATGCGCGCGCATGTCACGTTGCTCGGAGAAGGCCTTTCGGACCTTCTCCAATTCCTGCGGGTGTCCGGCGATCAGAACCTGCTGGCCGAACTGGCCTGACGCGGCCCGCTGATATCGCGGTTCGCGTGAGGTCTCGCCAAAACAATCGAAACGAGCCAAATTACCGCCAAAGCCGTTATCATTGCGGCAGAACAGCGGGATCGAGGGTTCCGACCGCTGACCGCGCCTTCAGTTCGCCCAATATTCGAAATATCTCTGCCTCGAACTGGCAAAAGCCACCGGGCGAATTACATCAACGGTATCGACAATGCCGACCCAGCCGATCCCTGCCACTTGCCCTGCCTCTTGAAAAAATACGTGCTCATTTTTCTGGTCCTGATCATCGCGCCGCTATTGGTCTCGACCGCGAACTACCTTCGCGGAGACCGGCGCGGAAACTGGCAGACCGCGGATCGCTCCAGCGCCGGACTGCTGCCGGCGGCTGCCGACCATCCGGAGGCGCTGATCCGGATCTACGCCGCGCGGACCGTGCGCTGGCGCGGGATCTTCGCCGTCCACAGCTGGATCGTGATCAAGGAGCGCGGCGCTTCCCGATATAACCGCTATGACTATACGGCGTGGGGAGAACCCATTCGCATCGATGGATTTGCGGCGGATGGAAAATGGTTCGGCGCACTTCCCCAGGCTGTCGCCAGCGTTGACGGCGCGGAGGCTGAAAAGCTGATCCCGGAAATTCGCTCGGTGATCGAGAACTACAGATTCCGGGCCTATGGCGACTACAGCGCCTGGCCCGGTCCGAATTCAAACACCTTCGTGCAGGCGGTGCTCGATGCCGTCCCGGAACTGAACGCGGTGCTGCCGCCGACCGCGATCGGCAAGGACTATCCCTATCGCGGCCAGTGGTTTGGTCTCACATCGTCGCGTACCGGCGTGTTCGTTTCGCTGGGTGGCTATCTCGGCCTGACGATCGGCTGGATGGAGGGCCTCGAGTTGAACTTTTTCGGCGGCGTGCTTGGCCTCGACATCCGCCGCCCCGCGCTGAAGTTTCCAGGCCTCGGACGGCTCGGCCTGCCGTTGAGCCAGTGAAAGTCGCGCGACTCCAGCGTCAATGGCCCCTGCCGGCGTAGATCTGATAGAAGGTGACGACAATCTCAAACGCGATCAGCACCACGACAATGAGTTCGAGGCGCAGCGACCGGCGGGTGTCGATCAGATCGGCGAGCGTATTGGCGGTTTCCGCCACCACGGCGAGTTTCCGGTTGAGGGTATCGACACGCTCCCTGAGTTCGTATTCGTCTTCCAGGCGGCCATAAAGCCGCTCCAGGTCGGGACGTTCCCATAGCGCGTCCGGCTTTTCTCCGATCGCGACCCGGCCGGATACCCTTTGCTGCACCAGCAGGGCATTTCCGATCAGCTGCAAGACGCCCTTGCGATCCCTTCGGGTTCGCCCGTGATCGGCCAGTTCCCTGGCAAAGGGTTCGATGACCTCGAACACTCTTGCAACTTCGCGCTCGTCATTGGCCAGCACGACGCTCTTGGCCAGCACATCGGCAATGACAAGAAGTCTTTCGGGCTGCATGTCGCGCAGCTGAATCGGTCCCCCCGCCTGAACCTGATCCTCGGCCTCGTTGGCGAGCTCGACGACCGCGGTTTCCTCCTCAAACCGCGCGAGCTTGCCGCCGATCCGGGGCGTCAGCTTCGCCAGAAAGCCGGTTTCGTCTTCGGATGAAAGCCCGATCAACACGGCGACGCCGTAGCGAAAAAGAACGGCGATGCCGGTCTTGCTGACCCTGATGGCGAGCGGAACCGCCGAAAGAGCCTCGCCTTCGAAGCCCATGGTATTGATCCGGTCGCCAACATGCAGCGCGTGCGCCGTTACCCGTGTCCCCATTTCCGCCGAAATGAATTGGGTTTTGGTCATCACGCCGTCTCCTTGAGACACGTTCTGGTGCGGTGGCATCCTGGTCCGGTGCCATCGCGGCGGCGTGGCGTCAGGCGTTCCTGCCGCGACGCCGGTCCACCGGTCGGCCTGTCGAGCCCGCGACGATACTACGCGACAATCGAGGAGAGTGGAGATGGCGGCGCAACAATGTGCCGATATTTGCGTTCCGGAGACAACACCAGTCGATAGGCTCGAAGCCTGGGGGCCTGCCAGGAGTCCAGAAGCGCGCCGCAGACGCTGCACTCGACCCGGCCCGGGCTTCCTTCGGCTGATATTGATTCGGCCATTTCATAGGCCGAGGCGCAAGACGGGCAGGTAAGGTCTGATATTCTCATGGAATTACTTTTCGCACGTTTGGCGATGGCGCATTGTTCCAAATCAAATGTGGCTTTGGCAAGGAGGCGAGCCTGGCCGGCGCTCCCGCTTCGTGCTTTATCGCAAGCAAATCGCGGATATCGCGGACACATCATTTTGAACGCGATTGCCCCTCAGGAATATTCGCCTGTGGGCAGCAGAAAATCCTGATTGGACACTGACAGGAAGTTGAGTCAGTTTTGAGCGCTAAACCATGAATATCGCATGACATGGGAACCGGTTGCGCTCGGCCGTTGAACAAATCGTCATCGCCGCGGGTAATGTCAGACCACGGCTGCAGCCGCCTCCCCGCCGATATGGGGCACGGCGTCGACCAGTTCGCGGGTGTAGGCGGTCTGCGGATTGTCGAACAGCGCCCGGCTCTCGCCCTGCTCGACAATGCGGCCGTCGCGCAGAACGATGGTGTGGTCGCACATCATGCGGACCACGTTGAGGTCGTGACTGACGAACAGCAGAGAGAGGTTATCCTCGCGCCGCAGCCGATCCAGCAATTGCAGCACCACGGCCTGCACTGAAACGTCGAGCGCCGCCGTCGGCTCGTCCAGCACCAATAGACGCGGCCGGCAGGCGATGGCGCGGGCGATGCCGATGCGGGCCTTCTGGCCGCCGGAGAGTTGATGCGGGAAGCGCGGCAACAGCTCCAGTGGCAATCCCACGCGCTGCGCGCATTCCTCGACGCGCTGGCGCAACGCATCGCCCCGGCGCATGCCCGAAAGCCGCAGCAGCGGATGGGCGATGCAATCAAACGCGGTGAAGCGCGGGTTCAGGCTGTCATTGGGATCCTGAAACACGATCTGGATGTCTTTTCGGACCGGCGAGCGGTGAAAATCCCGCGCGGCGAGATGGCCGATCGATTGACCGTCGAACAGGATATCGCCTTCGCTGGGATCGATCAGCCGGCAGATCATGCGCGACGTTGTCGTTTTGCCGGAACCGGATTCGCCGACCAGCCCGACGCTTTGTCCGGCGGCCATGGTCATGGAAAAATCGGCCACCGCCGGCGCGCCCTGGTCGTAGCGCTTGGCGAGATTTTTCACGTCCAGCAGCAGCGGCGTGCCCGGCGGCAGCGCGGGCCGGGGCTTTTGCGCGGCAAGTACCGCCAGATATTGGTCTCTCTCCTCGTCCGTCACCAGATCCGCGATCCCTGAAGTCGCCGTCGGCGACGCCGCGACCAGGCGTTTGGTGTAAGGATGCTGCGGATGATGAAAGAGCGTTTGCGGTGTCGCTTCCTCGACCAGGCGGCCCTGCTCCATGACAACGACCCGGCGGCAATAGCGCGCCGCCAGACCAAGATCATGCGTGATCAGGATCGTCGCCATGCCGCGTTCGGCCGCAATCGCGGCCAGCAGGTCCATCACCACCTTCTGCGTGGTAACGTCGAGGCCGGTGGTCGGCTCGTCCGCGATCAACAATTTTGGATTACAGGAAATCGCGATCGCGATCATCACCCGCTGGCACATGCCGCCGGAGAGTTCGTGCGGATAGGCCGCCATTCGCTTTTCGGGATCGCGGATTTGCACAGACTTCAACAGCTTCAGCGCTTCGCTGGCGGCTTCTTCCTTCGAGAGGCGCTTGTGGCTCAGAATCGCGTCCGCAATCTGCAGGCCCACCGCGCGGATCGGATTGAGCGCGGCGCGCGGGTTCTGGAAGATCATCGACATCGCCGCGCCATGCAGCACGCGAAAATCACTATCCGGTATTTTCGTAATGTCCTGCCCGCGAAACAAGATCCTGCCCGCGGTCACCCGCCCGGCCGTGTCCAGCAGCCGCGTGGTCGCAAACCCGGTGACGGATTTGCCGGAACCGCTCTCGCCGACCAGCCCCAGCATTTCGCCCTCGTCGATCGAGAGCGTCACGCCGCGTACCGCTTCGACCAGGCCGCGACGGGTCGAAAACGTCACGTGCAGATCTTCGATGCGAAGTAAACTCGCGGTCATGTCCGCATTCGCGGATCGAGAATGTCCCGCATCCCGTCGCCAAGCAGGTTGAAGCACAGCACCGCCAGCATCAACGCCAGACCCGGAAACGCCACCAGCCACCATCGGCCGGTCGAGATGAAGCGCGCACCCTCCGCGACCATGATGCCCCATTCCGGCGTCGGCGGCTTGACGCCAAGGCCGATGAACGAAAGCCCGGCGGCGTTGAGAATGGCCCAGCCCAGATTGAGCGACATCTGCACCGCCATCGCCGGCAGCACATTGGGCAACAGGAAACGCAGCACCACCGAGACATGGCTTTCGCCGGAGGCCCGTGCGGCCTCGACCCAGCCGACATTGCGGCGGACATTGACCTCGGCGCGCGCAAAGCGAATGTAGAACGGCAGATTGATGATCGCGGTTGCGATCACGATATTCTCGACGCGGTTGCCGAGTGCGGCCACCATCGCCATCGCCAGCACGAACAGCGGAAACGCCATCATCACATCGACGAAGCGGCCGACGGAACGATCGAGCCGGCCGCCGGCATAGCCGCAAAAAGCACCGATCACTGCCCCCAGCACAAAGGAGATGCCAACCGCCGAAACCGCGATCACGAGATCCAGCCGTGTGGCGACGATGAGCCGGCTGAACGTATCGCGGCCGAGCTGGTCGGTGCCGGCCCAGTGCGCCGCGCTTGGGGCCATCAGCGCCTGCGACACGTTCGAGGCGATGGGATCGTAGGGCACGATCGACGGCCCGAAGATCGCGACGAGCACCAGCAGCACCACGCCGGCCGCGGCGATCGCGGTCAGCGGATTGCCGCGCAGGATCCAGGCGGTATGACGCAGCGTCGCGCCGGCCATCAGATCGACACCCTGGGGTCGGCGATCCCATAGAGAACGTCGACCAGCAGATTGACCACGACAAACACGCTGGCCATCAGCAGCACGAAGCCCTGGACCGGCGCATAGTCGGACGACAGCAGCGCATCCAGCGCATAGGAAGCGACACCCGGCCAGGAATAGACCTTCTCCACCAGCACATTGGCCCCGAGCATGGTCGAGAACACGATGCCGGCGATGGTGATCACCGGCAGGATCGCGTTACGCAACGCGTAAGTCACGACGATGTGCCAGCCGGAAAGCCCGACCGAGCGCGCGGTACGCACGAAATCGCTGCCGAGCGACACCAGCATCGACGCGCGCGTGATCCGCGCCAAAGGCGCGATCACGAACAAGGCCATGGTCGCGGCCGGCAGGATCAACTGCCGGAACGCGGCCCACCAGCCGTCGAGGTCGCCGGCCAGGAGGAAGTCGATCATCAGGAAACCGGTGCGCGAAGGCGGCAACGAGGTGAAAACGTCGATGCGCCCGGTCGGATCTGGCGCGAGGCCGAGCAGATAATAGAAGACATAGATCAGCAGCAGTCCCGAGACAAAGGTCGGCACGCACACGCCCAGCGCGCAGAACAGCCGCACCCCGTGGTCGACGAAGGAGCCGGGCTTCAACGCCGCCAGCACGCCGAGCGGAACCGCCGAGACGAGTGCGATCAATAGCGCGGTCAGCGTCAGTTCGAGCGAGGCCGGCAGCCGTTCGCGAAGGTCCTTCGTGACCGCCTGCCCGGTCATCAGGGAGCGGCCGAGATTGCCGCGGCCGACATCATAGAGATACAGCAGCAATTGCTCCGGCACTGGTTTATCCAGTCCCATCTGCTTGCGGATGACCTCGATTTCCTCCTTGCCGGCATTGGGTCCGGAAGCAAAAAACACCGCGGGATCGCCGGGCAGCACCCGCATCAGCAGGAACGTGAAGACCAGCACACCGAACAGTGCGGGCAGCGAGGACATGAAGCGCCTCGCTGCCCGCAGCACCGTTACGCCGAAGCCTTTCATGACGGTTGACCGCTCACTTGCCGCTCACACTTGCCGGTCACTCGCCGCTCACTTGCGACTGAGGTCGCGATAATCGACCTGGCGATGGAACTGGTAGGTATAGCCTTCGATCGAGGGCGCCATCACCGCGTCCTGGTTCGGCTGCCAGAGCGGAATCTGCGGCATGATCGCGAAATGGATCGCGTTGAGCTTCAGGGCGTCTTCTTCGTACTTGGCCTTGTCAGGCTCGAAACGGGCTGCCTGGGCGATCGCGATCAACTCCGGATCCTTGATCCCGCTATAGTTCCAGCGCTGGTCGCCGGTATAGAAGTTACGATAGAAATAGTCGTTCGACGGCAGCCAGGCGACAATGCCTTCGGTGAAGAAGGGCAGCTTCTTCTCGTTGATCTGCGTCGACATCTGCGCATCCGGCAATTTCTGGATATCGACCTTGATACCGATCCTGGCGAGCGATTCCTTGACCAGCGCCGCCATCGGCTCAGCCGTCGAGGCCTGGCCGACGTTGAAGCTGAATGTGGTCGAGAAACCGTCGGGCATGCCGGCCGCCTTCAGAAACGCCCTCGCTTTGTCGAGATCGAGCGTCACCGGCTGCGGGAACGGATACGCGCTGGTGGTCGGCTTGCCATCCGCCCAAGTGGCCCCGAACAGCGGCGTGCCGCGGCCGAACAGCGCCGCCTTGAACATGTCGTCGTAAGGCAGCGCATAGGCGATGGCGCGGCGCACGTTGATATTGTCGAACGGCGGGATCGCGTTGTTCATCGAAATGAAAGTGACCGCATTGTACTGCGGCGTCGAGATCACCTTGAGCGTGCCTTTGCTTTCCAGCGACTGCACGTCGCTGGCCTGCAGATCAACCGTGATGTCGGCATCGCCGCGCTCGACAAGGTTGGCGCGCGTCGCCGGCTCCGGCACCGACTGCACGATCACCCGCTTGAAGAAGGCTGATTTCTCGGGCGTGCCACGATTCCAGGCCTCGTTGCGCTTCATGATCACTTGTTCGCCGGGCTTGAAGCTCTCGATCACATAGGCGCCACTGCCGGCAGTATGTTCCTTGAGCCAGGCGATCGCCCAGGGATCCTCGGCCGTCGCATTCGCCTTTGCGACCTTGGAATTGATAATGATCGGATAGACGGTGGCGAGATTGGGCAGCGCGAGCTTGTCGGGTTTCGGCAACGTCACTTCGAACGTCAGAGGGTCGATCACCCTAAACTGATCGGCGCTGGTCATCGAACCCGTCAGAAGCTGAGCCTTGCCGAGTATCGGTGCCGTCACGGCACGGTCGAGCGACCATTTGACGTCTTCAGCGGTGACCGGGGTGCCGTCCTGAAATTTGGCGTCCTTGCGCAGATGAAATGTGATTTTCAGTTTATCGGGGCTGACGTCATAGGATTCTGCCAATTCGCCGTTGATCTTGTCGAGGTCGAACACCCACTTGCCGTTGAGTTGCTTGCGACCGAACGAGACCAGCCGGTCGTAGGTGCTCAGACTAACCGCAAAGGACTCGCGGGTCGATCCCGGAACATTCGGATCCAGGGTGTTGACGGACGCGCCGGTGACATAGCGCAAGGTCTCCGCACGAGACTGCGCCCGGACCGGCTGTGCGGCGAGCACAAGCGCCAGCACGGCGACCACGCCCGATAAAGCCCTGCAATATCCTGATCGCATTCTTCAATCCCCTGAATTCAACACGGAAGCCTGCCTGAGAAAGGGCTCAGGATCATGAGAAACCTTGCGCGCAAATACTTTAAGCAAATAATGCGCCAAGCGATATGCCAAAGACCGGTCATCCCTGCTCTTCAGGCGCTTGCGTTGGCCGTGCAATGACCGCCTGCGGCACGTTATACGCGTTGAAAGAAGCCCAGTGCCGCGCCAGGTCGGCGCGGAACAAGGCGCGGGTCAGGCCATGCACCAGTTTGGGTATCGCCGTCGTCATCGCATTGATCGACGAGCCGGACGGACCAAAGCTCATGGTGGACGCAAAGGCAAACAGGTGAATGTCGGAAATCCAGGGCGTCTGCCCCCGGATGCGCTCCGTGAGCGCGTAATCGTCGGCGAGATAGGGATAATGACCCAGACGCGGGCTACGCTCAGCTTCAGGCGGCTGATAACGGTCGGCCCAGCTCGCGATGTTACCGGCACAATTCTTCAATTCTTGGCGCTCGGCGAAATCGATCTGGGTACCGGTGCCGCAGATGACGAAATTCGCGCAGACTTTTCCATGTGGCGTCTGCAACTCGATCGCATCGCCGATCTCTTTGGCGGTCTCGACCGGCGAGCCCTCGTGCAGATGAAAATTAGCGAACCGCGCGCAGCGGTCATACGTCGCCTGCGGAAAACCCTCCCGCAGATCCAGAATGGCGCGCATGAAACGCCAGCGCCAGGCGTCATCGAGATCGCTGAAATGACGCAGGAAGCCGCAAAAGGTCAGCCATCTGTACGGCTGGATCAACTGGATCTCCGCCCGCCGGCACAGCAGGTGCACCTCCGCCGCGCCAGCCTCAAGCGCGGTCGCCGCATTGTCGAACGCAGTTGCGCCGGCGCCGATCACGGCGACCTTCCGGCCAGCCAGCGCCTTGAAATCGATGGCATCAGATGTACCCGCCACTAACCTGGCCGGCAGATGGCGCAACGGCTCGGGGATCGTCCAGCCACCCATCGCCTCCTGCCCGGTCGCCAGCACGATCTTTCGCGCGTACAGCGTTTCAACGACACCGGCGCTCTCCACGGTGGCGGCGAGCAATCCACCTGCGGCGGGCGCGATCTCCAGCAGTTCGCAGCCGTTGCGCACGCTCACGCCAACGACGTGCCTGAACCAGAGCAAATATTCTGCCCACAGATGGCGCGGGATCAACTCCAGATTCTGCCAATGCTCTTTCCCGAAGCGGGCTTCATGCCACGACTGATAGGTGAGACTGGGGATATTGAGATCCGGCCCGGTATAATGTTTCGGGCTGCGCAGCGTGTGCATGCGGGCGTAGGTCAACCATGGACCCTCCTGCCCTTCCTCGGCCTTGTCCAGGGTCAGAATATTGGTGACCTGTGACCGCATCAGGCCGAACGCGGTCGCTATGCCGGATTGACCGGCGCCAACGATCAGCACATCCAGCGCTGGCCTGGCATCCGGTCCCGGCACAGGTTCGAGCCAGGGCGCCTCCGGATGCATCGTCTTGGCCAAATCATCCCGGACCTGAGCCTCAAGACCAATCAATGCACTGCTCATGCCGCGAGCCATCCGCCATCGACCGCCATCACGGTCCCGGTCGTGAACGACGACGCATCGCTGGCCAGATGCAGCGCGGTCTCGGCGATCTCCTCGGCGCGGCCAAACCTTTTCATGGCATGGCGCTGGCGCGAGGCTTCGCGCACCGGCTCCGGATCGGCATGGCGGGCGAAACTCCGCCGCAGCATCGGCGTGTCGATCGCCCCTGGCGCGATCGCATTGACGCGAATGCCGTCGGTCGCAAAATCCACCGCCATCGTCCGCGTCAGGCTGACGATCGCGCCCTTGGCGGCGATATAGGCGCTGTTGCTTCGGCCGCCGGCGATCGCGAGTTGCGATGCCAATGTGATGATCGAGCCCTTGCCCTGCCGCTGCATGGGCGGGATAGCGGCACGCGACCACAGCCAGGTGCCGCCGACATTGGTGCGAAACACCGCCTCCCAATCGGCGGGATCGGTCGTCAGCACCGTGCCGCCGCAGGACCAGCCCGCGGCCGTCATCAGCACGTCGAGCCGGCCGTGTTGTGATACGATCTCGCCGACCGTGGCTGTCGCAAAACCGATATCGCCGACATCGCCGAGATGCTCCGATCCGTCGCCTCCGGCATCGCGCATGGCGGCCAGCGTTTGCTGTATCCCGGCAGAATCGCGATCGACCAGCGCGACGAACGCGCCTTCGCCGGCAAACAATACCGCGCTGGCGCGGCCGATGCCGGAGCCGGCTCCGGTGATGATGGCGATCCGTCCCTTCAGGCGCATGTCAGATTCCTTCCCCATGACGCATCCACCAATTGTTCAGATCAACCGCGGAATCGGCACAGCCGAAACGGGCGCGCCAGCCGAACTCCTGCGCCAGCCGCAGCACCGACAAGGGCGCACGATCAGTGTCGCTATGCAGATCGACCGTCGATGCTTCGCCCGGTTCGGCCAGCCGACAGACAAAACCCGGATGCAGGGCGGCGAGATCCTGTCCCCATTGCAGCGCCGACCATTCGCGCCCGGTCGAGATATTGTAGAGACGATGCTGGGGCTTTGTTGCCTCGATCAGCACCGTCACGGCATCGGCGACATCAGGCGCGTAGATCCAGTCCCTGATGCCCGGACGGGACAGAATGGCCTGACGTTGCTGCCGCAGAGCCGCAACGATCTGCGCCTGCGCGCTTAGCGTATCGCGGACCCCTGTGGCGCGCTCCCACGGCCCAAACACGCCGCTCAGCCGCACGCTGACGATCTCGAGCGGCCACAATGCAGCCAGGCGCGCGGCGATTTTCTCGGAGGCGTATTTGGTGATGGCGTAGAGCGAGACGGGATCGCAGGGCATCTCTTCCTCGAGCACAGCGTGCCGGGAGGCGGCCGTGCCGTAGGCCGCGGCAGAAGACAGATTGATGATCCGCGTAACCCTGGTGCGATGCGCGGCCTCCAGAATTGGTACCTGAGCCAGCAGATTGACGCGCAGGATCGATTCGGGGTCGGCCGCTTCGCGCGCGGGACCGGCGGTGATCGCAGCTCCGAGCACGATCGCGTCATAACCGCTGGCGATCACGCGCTCGACCGCTGGTTGGTCGGTGACATCCCCCTGAACCAGCGTCAGCGCATCGCGATGGCCAGCGAAAACCTGCTGCGCGGCGCGCGGCAGACTGGTGCGATCGAACAGCGTCACGCCGTGCCCGCGCGCCAGCAGGTGGGCGGCGATATTCAGCCCGACAAAACCAGCGCCGCCAAAGACCAGAATTTTCAACAGCTCAGCCCCCGCGCTGCTGTCACAACAGGGTCGCCCCGAAATTGCGTGCCGGATCCATATCCGCCACCAGCCGGCCGGTCGGCTTCGCCGCGTCGCCGCCGGAGCGCGCAAGGAAACGGCCGGAGCCCGGTTCGGCCGATCGCTTGCCATCGGAAACGATCACGCGGCCGCGCGACAGCACCGTTACCGGCCAGCCGCGCAGCTTGCGGCCGACATAGGGCGTATAGCCGGCGCGGTCGTGCATCATTTCGTCCGACAGCGTGACGTCGCGTGCGGGGTCCCAGATCGCGATGTCGGCGTCGGCGCCAACAGCAATCGAACCCTTGCGCGGATGCAGATTGTAGATTTTGGCGGGCGCGGTCGCGGTCAACTCGACAAACTTTTCCAGACCCAGACGCCCCTTCGACACCATTGCATCGAACAGCAGCGGCAGGCGCACCTCCAGTCCCGGCATGCCATTGGCGATCTGCTTGAAGTTGGGATTGGCGCCCGCGCGCAATTTTCCGCTCTCGTCGAAACGATACGGCGCGTGATCGGACGAGACGGTCTGCAGATCGCCGAGCGCCAGCGCCTGCCACAGCGCTTCCTGATCGGCCGTGGTCCGCGGCGGCGGGCTGCACATCCATTTGGCGCCGTCCACGCCCGGTTTATCGAGATCGGCGGCGGTGAGAAACAGATATTGCGGGCAGGTCTCGGCGAAGACTTTCAAGCCCTCGCCCCGCGCGTTGCGGATCACCTTGGCGCCTTCGGCCGTGGAGACGTGAAAGATCATGATGGGTTGATCGACCAGCGCCGCCATGCCGATCAGGCGGCTGATGGCGTCGGCTTCGGAAAACCTGGCATGGCTGATGGCGTGATATTTCGGGTGGGTATAGCCGCGCGCGAGCAACCGCTTCACCATCCAGGCGATGATGCCGTGGTTCTCGGCATGGGCGCACAGCATGGCGCCGGATTCACGCGCCGCAACGAGAATATCGAGCAAGGGCTCGTCGTCGATCTTCAGCAGGTCGTAGGTCATGAAGATCTTGATCGAGCCGTGGCCCTGCCTGATCAGCGCCGGGATGTCGTGCGCCAGCGTCTCCTTGGTCGGATCGGCGATGATCATGTGGAAGGCGTAGTCGATCACGGCGCCCTTCTTGGCCAGCGCATGATAATCCGCCACCACCTCCGGCAACGCCATGCCGACATGCTGTGCAGCAAACGGGATCACCGTGGTGGTACCGCCGAAAGCCGCCGCGGTGGTGGCGCTTTCGAACGTATCGGCATTGACGACGCCCGCGGCCGAGAGCTGCTCGATATGGGCGTGGCTGTCGACGCCGCCGGGCAGTACCAGTTTGCCGCGCGCGTCGATCTCGCGTCGGCCGGGCGGCAGGCTGCGGCCGATGGCAGCGACGGTCTCGCCGGTAATGGCGACATCGGCGTCGAACACGTCGCTGGCAGTCGCTACGCGTCCGCCGCGAATCACGATGTCGTAGGCGGGTTCGGTCATGACGTACTCCGGAGCGTTAGGCCGCCGTCGGCCAAAGGAAAATTAGCGAAAACCCGGCGGCGGGACAGGAAGGCTTGCGAGAAATCGCTGGACGGCGCGGAGCTCGCATTCGACACTATGAAAACCATGATAGTTGCAAGGAAGAGACCAAGGAAGTGACCATGTCCCGCCCGCGCATCCTCGTCATCAATCCCAATTCCAACACCGCCGTGACCAGGGGATTGGAAGAGGCCCTGAAGCCGCTGGATTTCACCGGCGGGCCCGAAATCGTCTGCGCGACGCTGGCCGAGGGACCCTACGGAATCGAGAGCCAGGCCGATGCCGACAGCGTCGCGATGCCGCTGCGCCGGCTGATCGAGAGCGATAACAGCGCGGCCGCCTTTGTGATCGCCTGCTACAGCGATCCGGGTCTGCATGTTTGCCGCGAAGGTACCGACCGGCCGGTGTTCGGCATCGCCGAATGCGGCGTGATGGCCGCGATGACCCGCGCCGAGACCTTCGGCGTCATCGCCATCGCCCAACGCTCGATCCGCCGGCATATCCGCTATCTGCGCCAGATGGGGCTGATGGACCGGCTGGCCGGCGAGCGCCCGCTCAATATGAGCGTGGCGGAAACCGCGTCGGGCTCGGGAACGCTGGCGAAGATGATCGAGGTTGGACGCGCGCTGAAGGACGAGGATGGCGCCGGCGTCATTGTCATGGGCTGTGCCGGCATGGCGCGCCTGCGCGCACCGCTCGAAGATGCACTCGGCATTCCCGTGATCGATCCGACCCAGGCCGCCGCGACCATGGCTTTGGGCGCGGTGCAGTTTTCGCGTCACTAGCTATCCCCGGACGGTTTACCGTTCCCGGACGGTTTACCGTTCCCGGACGGTTTGCCCGTTCCGTCGCCGGCACGCAGGCGCGCGCTCCATTGCGAATAGCTTTCGCGGTCCATCGCGAATGGCTCGCGCTGATAGGAGTAGAGATTGCCGAACAGGCGGCCGATCGGCCGGTATGCGGCGAAATCGACATACATGTTATTCGTATCGACCAGGCCCGGGCGCGCATGGATGCGCAGGACTTCACCGACCAGGAGTTCGCGCCCGGGCGCAAAGGACAGCGCGACACTGCGCCGGCATTCCAGAGCGAAGGGCGCCGCGGTCAGGCGCGGCACCCTGACATCCACCGACGGCACGGTCGCGAGGCCGGTGGCAACCACTTCGCTTTCACCGGAGGGGAAATCGACCGCGCAATCATTCATCGCCGACGCCAGCGCCTCGTCCACCATATGCACCACGAACTCGCCGTCGCGGTGGATGTTGCGCGTGGTGTCCTTGGGGGTGCGGTCGGGTTTGTGCTGCAGCCCGAGCACGATCAGCGGCGGGTCTTCGGAAAACACATTGAAGAAGCTGAACGGCGCTGCGTTGACCGCGCCATTGGCGTCGAGCGTCGTCACCAGCGCGATCGGGCGTGGCACCACCACCCCGCACAGCAGTTTATAGCGCTCGTGCGGACTGAGATCACGAAGCGGGATTCCGGACATCGCTTCTCACTTTTCCGGCGGCGGGATCGCACCGACACGGCTGGTAATCAGGCCATAATGCTCGATGCGGCGGTGACGGGCAAAGTCGAAGATGGTCTCCTTGCCGAACACGGTGGCATCGAGATCGCAGGCATGGAACAACAATTCGTCGTCCTCGGTTGTGGCCTCCGCAACGATCTCGCCGTTGGGATCGACGATCAGGCTGCCGCCGATCAGCGGAAACCCGTCCTCGACGCCGGCCTTGGCGACCGCCACGACCCAGGTCGCGTTCTGATAGGCCCCCGACTGCACCGACAGGCGGTTATGAAACAGCCGTTTCTCCGGACCTTCCTCGCTTTTCTGGGAATTGACCGAGGGCGTATTGTAGCCGAGCAAAACCATCTCCACGCCTTGCAGGCCCATGACGCGGTAGGTCTCGGGCCAGCGCCGGTCGTTGCAGATCGCCATGCCGAAGATGCCGCCCATCGTGCGCCACACCTCAAAGCCGGTATCGCCCGGCTCGAAATAGCGCTTCTCCAGATGCTGGAACGCCCGCTTGGTGTCGAATTCCGAATGGCCCGGCAGGTGGGTCTTGCGATACTTGCCGACGATTTTCGATGATTTGTCGGTGAGGATGCAGGTGTTGAAATGATGCCCGTCCGGCGTGCGCTCGGCATAGCCGAAACTCATCGCCATCTGATACTCCGCCGCGCGCGCGAACAGCGGCATCGTCGCGTCATTCGGCATATCATGCTCGAACCAGGTATCGACCTCGGTCTGATCTTCCATATACCAGCGCGGAAAAAACGTGGTCAGCGCCAGTTCCGGATAGACGATCAGATCGGCTCCCTTTGCCTTGGCCTCGTCCATCAAGGCCAGCATCCGCGGGATCACGGTTTGCCGGCTATCCGAGCGCTGGATCGGACCCATTTGAGCGGCGGCGACATTAATGACACGCATGGATGAGCTTTCTGATTGCTTTCATTTCGTGCTGCACTGACCAAAAATGGAGCAATTCCAAAACACCCGCGCCGTCCATTCCGGTATCGATCCGACTATTAGAATTCCGGTTGATCCGAAGTCAATTCAGTTCGGCAGGCGAATGACGGCGCATGGCAGGTCTACCCTTGCGAGATGTCGCCGGGCGACGGGCTTCCCTGAAACGGCGGGCCTTCGCCGGCAGGGACCGGGCCGGGAACTTAAAAAAAAGCCGTTTGGATTCTCGCACACAGAGGTGTGAAAAAAGCCAATTGCGGAGACCGCGAACAAATGGTCGCTTGATGCAGATTTGCGTTCAGCTAAGCTGCCTGGGCTTCAGCTAAGCTGCTGGCTTCATGCTGATATCACGAAGAGGGGCTCTTGGTGGATTATCGTTGCCGCGCTTCCAGCCGGAGTCTTCACCGGCTGCGGGCGCTTATTGTTTTTTTCGCCCCGTCCGGCGCAGCGCCATGATCGACACGCTGCTGCTGCTGTCGCTCAACGGCCTGATCTGGGGCCTGATCATCGCCCTGATCGCTCTTGGTCTCTCGGTCATTTTCGGGCTGCTGGATATCATCAATATCGCGCATGGCGACTTCTTCATGGTCGGAACCGTTCTCGCCTGGTTCTCGCTTCAACTGACCGGCAATTACTGGCTCGGCTTCCTGCTGGTGCCGCTGATCTGCTTCCTGCTGGGCGCGGTGATACAGCGGCTGGTGATCCAGCCGATCCGCGGCAACCCGGCATTGTCGATCGTGGCGACGTTCGGGCTCTCGTTGATCCTTCAGGAGATCGTGCGCATGACCTTCGGCGCCACGCCGCGCCGTATCCTGCCGCCGATCCAGGGCACGATGTCGCTGTTCGGAGTTCAGTATGATGTCTACCGGATCTATGCCGCCGGATTTTCAATCGCCGCACTGGCGGCCTTTTTCCTGTTCCTGAACTACACCAAATTGGGAACCTGGATGCGCGCCGTGCGGCATGACCGTGAGACCGCAACCGCGATGGGCGTGCCGGCCCGGCTGGTCTATGTCCTGACCTTTGCCGTCGGTTTCGCGCTCGCGGGATTTGGCGGCGTGGTCGCCGCGCCGATCACGACGGTCGATTTCAGGGGCGGCGTCGATCTGCTGCCGGTCTGTTTCATCGCGGTCATTGTCGGAGGTCTCGGCAACCTTCCGGGGACAGCCGCGGCGGCCATATTGCTGTCGCTGCTGGAAGGCATCGTCCAGAGTTTCGCCAATCCAACCCTGGCCCGCATCACGTCGCTGCTGCTGATGAGCGCGGTCTTGTTGTTGCGACCGCAAGGCCTGTTCAAGGGATTTGCGAAATGAACCGCCGCTCCCTCCTCGAGCGCGGCCTGATCGCGGCCTTCGCCGTGTTCCTGCTGACCGTCCCCTGGACCATACCCCTCATTCTCAACGCGTTCTGGGTCAGCGTGATCGCCGAAATCCTGATCTGGTCGCTGTTTGCGGCCAGCGCCAACCTGTTGTTCGGCTATGTCGGCCTGCTGTCGTTCGGACAGGCGCTGTTTTTCGGCTTCGGGATGTACGGCGTCGGCATCGGGATCGATCATTTCGGCCTGTCGTTCTGGCCGGCGTTCGGGCTCGGGATCGTAGCCGCGATGGCAATGGCCTTGCTCTCGGGCATCCTCGCGGTGCGACTGACCTGGCACTATTTCGCGATCATCACCGTGGTGTTTTCGCTGATCTTCTATTTTATCGCGGTCAGCGCCAAATCGGTCACCGGCGGCGATGACGGAATAAACTTTGCGCTGCCGCCGACTTTTTCATTCGGAACGGTGCAACTCAGCTTTGCCGATGCCAACTTCCAGTACTTCTTCATTCTGGCCGCGGTCTCGCTCTGCTTTTTCCTGATGCATCTGGTGGTCGGCAGTCCGCTTGGAAAGGCATTTCTGGCGGTCCGGGAAAACGACGTGCGGGCCTCGCTGATCGGATTGAACGTCTATGTGGTGCGCCTC
>Ga0302324_100008934_pt1 | contig 21073 bp, 16 predicted proteins | sample Palsa_T0_1_FD_201949 | JGI IMG/M metagenome (GOLD analysis project Ga0302324, IMG submission 201949) | Peat permafrost microbial communities from Stordalen Mire near Abisko, Sweden - Palsa_T0_1 | ecosystem: Environmental > Terrestrial > Soil > Palsa > Peat permafrost | place: Sweden: Abisko...
CCAGTGGCCGGTGGCCCTCGGTAGAGTCCTAGGCAGGGCCGTGAGGCCACCATTCCGTTGGCCGCCCCAGCGTCCAGGCGAGTCTGCCGGACCGGCGGCGTCATGAGGAGAGCGTGCAGTGCCGAAGCTCGTCTACGACTTCACCGAGGGCAACAAAGACCTGAAGGATCTGCTCGGCGGCAAGGGCGCCAACCTGGCCGAGATGACCAACCTGGGCCTGCCCGTCCCCCCCGGCTTCATCATCACCACCGACGCGTGCCGTTATTACTTGCAGAACGGGGCCGTCCCCGCCAGTCTCGCCGCAGAGGTGACCGAGCACCTGGGCGAGCTGGAAACCAAGATGGGCCGGCGCCTCGGCGACCACGCCGACCCGCTCCTGGTCAGCGTCAGGTCCGGGGCCAAGTTCTCCATGCCGGGAATGATGGAGACCGTGCTCAACATCGGCCTGTCCGACGAGTCCGTGCATGGCCTGGCGAAGCAGGCCGGCAGCGAGCGCTTCGCCTGGGACTCCTACCGGCGGCTGATCCAGATGTTCGGCAAGACCGTGCTCGGCATCGAGGGCGGCGACTTCGAGCACGCGATCGAGTCGGCCAAGAAGGCCAAGGGCACGAAGAACGACCTCGACCTGGACGCCGCCGACCTGCGCGGCATCGTCGAGGTCTTCAAGGAGATCGTCCGCGAGCACACCGGGCGTGACTTCCCGCAGGACCCGCGCGAGCAGATGGATCTGGCGGTAAACGCCGTCTTCAACTCCTGGAATGCCGACCGCGCCATCTTGTACCGGCGTCAGGAGCGCATCCCGGCCGACCTGGGCACCGCGGTCAACATCGTGGCGATGGTGTTCGGCAACCTGGGCATGGACTCGGGGACCGGCGTCGCGTTCACCCGCGACCCCGGCACCGGCCAGCAGGGCGTCTACGGCGACTACCTGCAGAACGCTCAGGGCGAGGACGTCGTCGCCGGGATCCGCAACACGGTCCCGCTGCAGGATCTCGAGCAGATCAACGCCGCCTGCTACGCCGAGCTGATGCAGATCATGTCGACCCTGGAGAACCACTACAAGGATCTCTGCGACATCGAGTTCACCATCGAGCGCGGCAAGCTCTGGATGCTGCAGACCCGGGTGGGCAAGCGCACCGCGGCCGCCGCGTTCCGCATCGCCACCCAGCTCGTCGACCAGGGCCTGATCGACATGGACGAGGCGCTGATCCGGGTCACCGGCAGCCAGCTCGCGCACCTGATGTTCCCCCGGTTCGACACCAGCGGGAACCCCCGGCGGATCGCCCGGGGCATCAGCGCGTCGCCCGGCGCCGCGGTCGGCAGCGCCGTGTTCGATTCCGTCCGGGCCGTCGAGCAGGCGGCCGCTGGCCAGCACGTCATCCTGGTACGGCGCGAGACCAACCCGGACGACCTGCACGGGATGATCGCCGCGCGCGGCATCCTGACCAGCCGGGGCGGCAAGACCAGCCATGCGGCCGTAGTCGCCCGCGGGATGGGCAAGACCTGCGTCTGCGGCGCGGACGAGCTGGAAGTGGACCTGGCCGGGAACGCGTTCACCGCGCCCGGCGGGGTGACGGTCCGCGAGGGCGACGTGATCTCCATCGACGGCACGTCCGGCGACGTCTATCTCGGCGAGGTGCCGGTGATGGACTCTCCCGTGGTCGAGTACTTCGAGGGCGGCCTTGACCCGCAGTCCGACGAGCTGGTCGCGGCCGTGCACCGGATCATGACGCACGCGGACCAGCGCCGCCGCCTCGGTGTCCGCGCCAACTCCGACAACGGCGAGGACTCGGCGCGTGCCGTCCGGTTCGGCGCCCAGGGCATCGGCCTGACCAGGACCGAGCACATGTTCCTCGGCGAGCGGCGGCAGCTCGTCGAGCGGCTGATCCTGGCCGACGACGACGCTGCGCGGCGCGCCGCCCTGGACGCGCTGGAGCCGCTGCAGCGGGGCGACTTCGTGGAGATCCTGGCGGCGATGGACGGGCTGCCGGTCACCATCCGGCTGCTGGACCCGCCGCTGCACGAGTTCCTGCCCGATCTCACCGAGCTGACGGTCAAGGTCGCGCTGGCCGGCGACGACGCTACCGCGCAGGACAAGAAGCTGCTGGACGCGGTGCGGCGGCTGCACGAGCAGAACCCCATGCTCGGCCTGCGCGGCGTCCGGCTCGGCCTGGTCATCCCCGGGCTTTACGCCATGCAGGTCCGGGCGATCGCGCATGCCGCCGCGGACCGGGTGCGGGCCGGCGGCGATCCGCGGCCGGAGATCATGATCCCGCTGGTCGGCGCGGTGCAGGAACTCGAGCTCGCGCGCGAGGAGACCGAGCGGGTACTCGCCGAGGTGGCGGCGGAGACCGGCGCGGCGGCGCACACCCTGATCGGCACGATGATCGAGGTGCCGCGCGCCGCGCTGACCGCCGGGCAGATCGCCCAGGCGGCTGAGTTCTTCTCCTTCGGGACCAACGACCTCACCCAGATGGGCTGGGGCTTCTCCCGCGACGACGTGGAGGGCTCGTTCTTCAGCCGCTACATCGACCTCGGCATCTTCGGCGTCTCGCCGTTCGAGACGCTGGACGCCGAGGGCATCGGCCGCCTGGTCCGGATCGCCGTCGCCGAGGGCAGGGCCACCCGCCCCGACCTGAAGATCGGCGTCTGCGGCGAGCACGGCGGCGACCCCGAGTCCGTGCACTTCTTCCACGACGCCGGCCTGGACTACGTGTCCTGCTCCCCGTTCCGGGTGCCGGTCGCCCGGCTGGAGGCCGGCCGCGCGGCCGTGGCGGAGGCCACCGGAGCCAGCGACAGCAGGTGATGGGCGGCTACGACAGCCACGCCACGCAGCGTTGGGCGGCCGAGCCGCCCAAGGGCGCCCGCGCCGCCGGGCGCGGCCCGTTCGAACGGGACCGCGCCCGCGTGCTGCACAGTGCCGCGCTGCGCCGGCTGGCGGCCAAGACACAGGTCGTCGAGGTCGGCTCGGGCGACTTCCCCCGGACCAGGCTCACCCACTCGCTGGAGTGCGCGCAGGTAGGGCGCGAGCTCGGGGCGGCGATCGGATGTGACCCGGATCTGGTCGATGCGGCCTGTTTGGCACATGATCTGGGGCACCCTCCGTTCGGCCATAATGGCGAGTCAGCGCTCGCTGAGCTCGCCGCGGGCTGCGGCGGGTTCGAGGGCAACGCGCAGAGCCTGCGGCTGCTCACCCGGCTGGAGGCCAAGGTGATCGGCGCCGGGCTGAACCTGACCAGGGCGACCCTGGACGCGACGCTGAAGTACCCCTGGCTGCCGCGCCCCGGCGAGGTCAAGTACGGTGCCTACGCTGACGACGCCGAGGCGTTCGGATGGATCAGGGACGGGGCGCCGGAGGGGCGGCCGTGCCTGGAGGCCCAGGTCATGGACTGGGCCGATGATGTCGCGTACTCGGTGCACGACCTGGAGGACGGGCTGCAGGCCGGCATGATCAGCCTCGGCCAGCTCCGCGACGGCGCCGCGCGCCGCCTGGTCGCCGAGCTCACCGCGGTCGCCTACTGCGAACCGGGCTCGGTCAGCGCCGATGAGCTGGCCGAGGTGTTCGCCGCGCTGCTGAAGCTGCCGTGCTGGCCGGACGCGTTCGACGGCGGCCTGGCCGCGCTCGCCGGGCTGAAGAACCTGACCAGCGAGCTGATCGGCCGGTTCTGCGAGGCGGCGCAGGACGCCACGCTCACCTGCCGCGAGCCGCCCGCCGGCCAGTCCGCGCCCGCCGGCCGGACGGGAGAGCCGGGCGGGGCGGCCGGCGGAGCGACCAGGTACGCGCTGGATCTTGTCGTGCCCCGTCAGCAGCGGCTGGAATGCGCGCTGCTCAAGGGGGTGACCGCGCACTACGTGATGAGCCGCCCCGGGGTCGCCGCCGCGCAGGCCCGGCAGCGTGAGCTGATCGCCGAGCTGGCCGCCGCGGTGCTGGCCGGGGCGCCAGGGACGCTCGAGCCCGCCTTCCGCCCGGCGTATCGCGCGGCTGAGTCCGACCCGGCCAGGCTGCGCGCCGTGGTCGACCAGCTTGCCTCGCTCACGGATACGTCGGCTATCGCCTGGCACCAGCGGCTGTGCCGGTGAGCGGCGGACATAGTGTCGCGAGCCGGACCCCGGCATGGCCCAGGTGGGACGGATCGTAGCTGTGCCGGTGAGCAAGCCAGTGCCAGTGAGCACGAGAACCACGGCGAGCGGTAGAAACGTATGGTCGCGAGATCGTCAACGAGAAGGAGCATCCGATGCCCGCCGAACCCGCCTTCGTGATCGTCGGCGCGAGCCTGGCCGGCGCCAAGGCCGCCGAGACCTTGCGCGAGGAGGGCTTCTCCGGTTCCGTCGTGCTGATCGGCGACGAGCGGCAGCTGCCTTACGAGCGTCCGCCGCTGTCCAAGGGGTTCCTGCTCGGCAAGGACGACAAATCCTCGGTCTACGTGCACGAGGAGGGCTGGTACGCCGAGCACGACGTCGACCTGCGGCTCGGCGTCGCCGCCCGGTCGATCGACCGGGCCGCCCGGCGGGTGGCGCTGGCAGACGGCGGCTCCGTGCGCTACGACAAGCTGCTGATCACCACCGGTGCCGCGCCGCGCCGGATCAGGCTGCCGGGAGCTGACCTGGAGGGCGTGGCGTACCTGCGCACGGTCGAGGACTCCGAGCACCTCAGGACCGTGCTGCAGGGCGGCGGCCGGGTGGTGATCGCCGGTTCTGGCTGGATCGGGCTGGAGACGGCCGCCGCGGCCCGCCAGTACGGCTGCGACGTGACGGTGGTGGAGCACGGGCCAGGCGCGCTGCACCGCTCGATCGGCCCCGAGCTTGGCGAGGTCTTCGCCGGCCTGCACCGCAGCCACGGCGTGACGTTCAGGTTCGGCGAGTCAGTCAGCGAGCTGCGCGGCTCCGGCGGCCGGGTCACCGCTGTGGTGACCTCCTCCGGCACGGAGCTGCCAGCGGACGCCGTGATCATCGGGATCGGCGCGGTACCCAATGCCTGGCTCGCGGCCGATGCCGGGCTGGACGTCGACAACGGGATACTTGCCGACGACGCGCTGCGCAGCTCGGACCCGGACATCTACGCGGCAGGCGACGTGGCGAACGCGTTCAACGCGCTGCTCGGCCGCCGCATCCGGGTCGAGCACTGGGGCAACGCCCTGACCGGCGGCCCGCTGGCCGCCAAGTCGATGCTCGGCCAGCAGGTCTCCTACGACCTGGTGCCCTACTTCTACAGCGACCAGTACGACCTGGGCATGGAGACCGCCGGGCTGCCCGAGCCCGGCCGTTATGACCAGGTCGTCTACCGCGGGGACAAGGACGCGCTGGAGTTCATCGCGTTCTGGCTGTCCGACGGTGCGGTGATAGCCGGGATGAACGTCAACGTCTGGGACGTCAACGACGACATCCAGGCGCTGATCCGAGCCGGCCTCCCGGTCGACCCCGGCCGCCTCGCCGACCCCGACGTCCCCCTCGCCGAGATCTAGCGCCCGGCTCCGCAGGCGGCGGGGATGGCCTCGTCCCGCACGTACTGGCTTGCCTGAGGGCCGGGTGCGGCGTAGAAGATCCGGTGCGCCGAGATCGCGAGAACCTCGTCCTGGTTTGGCTGGGGCAGCCTGACGGGCGCGAGCTCCTGGCCGCTGGCAGGGTCAGCGCAGTAGTTGCGGGAGTTCCCGCCCACCGGCTGGCTGATCCACAGCAGCCCGTCGGCGAGGCGGGCCGTGATGGCGTTGGTTCCTTCCACGCACGTCGCCGTGGTTCTTCCCTCCTCGCAGTCGCTCGCGTGAGCCGTCATCGAGGTCGCGTCGAGCCGCTGCACGTAGCCCATCATCCCGGTGGCCTCTGACACCCACACGCTGGAGCCGGCCGGCCCGGCCACGACAGGAGCCGCCACGCCGAGAATCGGATGGGAGGCGAGCAGTGCGCCTGTCACAGGGTCACGTCGCTGGACGGCGCCGCGCCCGCCGCTGTCAGCCTCTCCGACGACCAGGGTGCTGCCCGCGGCGTTCGACGACAGGTCCGAGCTGGCCGCCCCGGCGAGGGCGACCGACGCCATCACCCGGCCTCCCGGGAGCGAGAGGCGCAGGAGCCGGTTCCCGCCAGCGACCCAGAGCCCGCCACCGGCGACTGCGAGCACCTGCGCATCCCAACCGGCGCCGCCCGCCGTGCCCACCCGCCACCGGCCGGTCACCGTGAGAGTGTCCGGGTTCAGTCTCAGCAGCGTCTCGCCGGTCGTGGACCAAGTGGTCACCCACAGCTCGCCCGCTGCGGCCATCGCATCGTCGAAGAAGACGGTGCCGAGCCGTCGCACCGCCTCGATCCGGCCGGTCGCCATATCCACCCGGGCGAGTTCTGAGCGGACGACGCTGCCGTGTGCTGGCACCTGCCACGCCACGTAGACACCGGCCGCGGTGACGGCCACTTGCGGCGAGCGCAGCGGACGGCGAAGCGCGACGTCGTGCGGCGGTGTCGAGCGAGCAGTGGGCTGACGGGCGGTCGCGGGCGTGGTCGCTGATCCCTGCGGTGAGATCGCCGGGCCGCCGATGGAACTGCCGCAGCCCGTGAGCAGCGGCCCGCAAGCCGTGAGCAGGCCGCAGACCGTGAGCAGCAGCCCGCGGCTCTTCCGGCGATGTCGTCTCACGCCCATGATGACGACGGAGCGGCGCTATCGGTTGCCGATCACCGGCGCGGGCGTATTCGGTCACGGATGCGCGGCCGCGCCAGGCCCGTCCATGATCGCGCCGGACCCGTCCATGATCGCGCTCAGCACGTGCCCGGTGTCGGTGAGGTCGGGCAGCACGGCGTGCGCGCCGGCTGAAACCAGGTCCGCCACGGAGAAGCCGCCTGTTGCGACGCCGACCGCGCGGGCGCCGGTGAGGAGCGCGGCCTCGATGTCGAGCGGGGTGTCCCCGACGAGGACCGTCGCCTCGCGGCTGAAATCCCGCCCGTAGGCCAGCGTCGCCCTGCGGCGGGCCGGCCCGACCAGCTCGGAACGCACCTCGTGCGCGTCACCGTAGGCACCGATGGCGAAGTCAAGGTGATCGGTCAGGCCGAGTGCGCCGAGCTTGACCTCCGCCAAGGCGCGGATGTTGCCCGTCAGCAGCGACTGGACCACGAGCCGGGACCGGCCCCCGTCACCCGCGGCAACACCGCCAGCCGAGCCCGCGCCACCAGGCCCGCCAGTTCCGCCAGTTCCGCCAGGCCCGCCAGTCCCGGGAGTCGCGCCAGTTCCGCCAGGGCCGCCAGTCCCGCCCGCGCCGCCAGTCCCGCCCGGGCTGCCAGCCGAGCCCGCTTCGGTCATTCCGGCCAGCGCCAGGGCGGCGATCGCCTCGGCGGCGCCGGGCAGGATGGTGCCGCGGTCCCGCACGAGATCGGCAACCTCGGGCGCGCGAGCCGCCAGCACGGCCTCGAACGCAGCGACCTGGCGGCGGGGCTCAGGGATCCCGGCCCGGGTCAGCACCTCCAGGGCGATGGCCCGGTCGGTGCGCCCGGCCATCCGGCCCAGCGCCGGCAGTTCCCCGCCGAACATCTCGGCGAACGCGATCCGGTACAGCTGCCCGCCAACCCCCGGGGTGCTGATGAGGGTGAAGTCGACGTCCCAGAGCACCAGCAGGTCAGGCACGCCGTGACGGTATCAGCCTGGTCGCCGGCCCGATCTGCCCGCCCGCCGCCCGCACCCCGGCTGGCGCGGCACGCCGCGGGACGACGGTGCCGGGGGCTAGACTCGCCGCGACGGTGGCGGGCAATCTGCGGAGGGCGGACGTGGCAGGCCGGATCCGCGACGAGGACATCCAGCTAGTCCGCGAGCGCTCAGCCGTCGACGAGGTCGTGGGGGAGTACCTGCAGCTCCGCAACGCCGGCGGAGGCTCGCTCAAGGGACTGTGCCCATTCCACGAGGAGAAGACCCCGTCGCTCAACGTGACCCCGGCACGCGGCCTGTGGTACTGCTTCTCGTGCACCGAGGGCGGCGACGTCATCAAGTTCGTGCAGCGGATCGACAAACTTAATTTCGCCGAGGCTATCGAGCGGCTGGCGGCCAGGGCCGGCATCGAGCTGCGGTACGAGCAGGGCGGGCATGTGCCCGGCCAGGAGCAGACGCAGCGCCGCAGGCTCCTGCAGGCGCATAGCGCGGCGGCTGAGTTCTATGCCGAACGGATTGCCGGTGCCGGTGCCGCCGCCGCCCGCGCTTTCCTTTCCGGGCGTGGATTCGAGCTGACGGACGCGGCGCGATTCGGCGTCGGCTACGCGCCAGCCGAATGGGACGCGCTCACCCGCCACCTGCGCGGTCGCGGTTTCACCGAGACGGAGCTGTTGCTGGGTGGGCTGGCCAAGGAAGGCAGGCACGGGCCCGTCGACCGGTTCCACGACCGCCTCGTCTGGCCGATCAGGGACCTCGGCGGTGACGTCATCGCGTTCGGCGCCCGCAAGCTCGCCGAGTCCGACCAGGGCCCCAAGTACCTGAACACGCCCGAGACGATCCTGTTCAAGAAAAGCTCGGTGCTGTACGGGGCTGACCTGGCGAAGCGGGAGATCGCCAAGCGCCGTCAGGCCGTCATCGTGGAGGGCTATACCGATGTGATGGCCTGCCATCTGGCCGGCGTCACGACGGCGGTCGCCACCTCCGGGACGTCGTTCGGCGATGGTCACATCGGCGTCCTGCGGCGGCTTCTGATGGACGAGAGCCAGTTCCGCGGTGAGGTCATTTTCACCTTCGATGGCGATGCCGCCGGGCAGCGCGCCGCCCTGCGCGCGTTCGGGATGGAGGAGAAGTTCGTCACCCAGACGTTCGTCGCCGTGCAGCCCGACGGCCTTGATCCCTGCGACTTGCGGCTCAAGCAGGGCGATGCGGCCGTCAGGGAACTGGTCGCCCAGCGGGTGCCGCTGTTCGAGTTCGCCGTCCGCAGCGTGCTCGGCGAGCACGACCTGGAAACAGCCGAGGGCAGGCTCGCCGCGCTGGACGCGGCCGCGCCGATCGTGGGCAAGATCAAGGATCGCGGGCTGCGCCAGCTCTATGCGGTCAGCCTGGACCGGTGGCTCGGCATGATGGACGAGGCCTTCGTGCTCGCCAGGATCGGCGCGCATGCCCGGCCGGCCGCCGGGTCCAGGACAGCGCGGTCCGCGGCGCCGCGGCCGCGCGCCGGCGAGTCGGGCAGTGCCGGAGCGGGCAGTGCCGGAGCGGGCAGTGCCGGCGCGGGCAGTGCCGGAGGGAATGGCGCGGCGGCAAACGGCGCAGCAGCAGACGGCTCGTCAGCCTGGGCGCACGATCAGGCGGCGCGCTACGATCCCGGCGACCCGATCGTCAACGTGGAGCGCCAGGCGCTGAAGCTCGCCGTGCAGCGCCCCGCGCTCTGCGGGCCGGTCTTCGACGCGCTCGGAGCTGATTCCTTCACTACGCCCGTGCACGCCGCCGTGTTCGAGCTGATCGCCGGCTGCGGCGGTACCGCCACGGCCAAGGACGGCCGGAAGTGGGCGGAGCAGCTCCGTGCCGCCGCGCCCGATGACCGGGCTCGCGGCTTCGTCACCGGGCTCGCGGTGGAGCCAGTCGAGGCGCCGGGTTCGGTCGGCGAGCCCGATGACCGGTACGCCGGCGCAGTGCTGGCCCGGGTTGAGGAACTGGCCCTGAGCAGGCAGATCGCCGCGATCAAGTCCCGGCTGCAGCGGATGAGCCCGGTCGACGACCAGCCCAGGTACGACCGGTTGTTCGGCGACCTGGTGGCCCTCGAGGCACGCCACAGGGCGCTCTGGGATCAGGTGCCCGGCTCACTGTGACCGCGCTGTTACCCGCTCGCCGCCGCGACGTTACTAACCATATGGTGACAATATTAGCCCCCCATGACCCAGGATTCCTGGCGCAGACTGGTCTGCATGAGCCTCACGGTCCTGCCGCCAGTGGACCAGATAACGGATCTGCCAGCAGACCAGGTAACGGATCTCCTGGCGACGGCCAGGGACCGCGGCGCCGTCGCCATGACGGACATCACGGCCGCGTTCGAGGGCAGCGACCTGCCCGCCGATGCCGTGGACACCTTCGTCCGGCTGCTGTCGGACGAAGGCGTGGAGGTCATCGACGTGCCGCCGCGGGACGCCGACGAACGGCGTGGCGGCCGGGCCGAGAGCGCCCGGCGGGCGGTTACCGGGGACCTTGTCCGGATTTATCTTCGCGAGATAGGCCGGGTGCCCTTGCTCACCGCGCAGGACGAGGTCGAGCTGGCCAAGGCGATAGAGGCGGGCCTGTTCGCCGACGAGACGCTGCGGGGCCGCGCGGAGGGAGCGCCGCTGGGCGCCGAGATGTCGGAGCTTGCCATGCTCTGCGCGGACGGCATCCGGGCAAAGCAGCGGCTCATTGAGGCGAACCTGCGGCTTGTCGTCTCGATCGCCAAACGGTACATCGGGCGCGGGCTGGTCTTCCTTGACGTGATCCAGGAGGGGAATCTCGGCCTGATCCGCGCGGTGGAGAAGTTCGACTACACCAAGGGATACAAGTTCTCGACCTATGCCACCTGGTGGATCCGGCAGGCGATCACCCGGGCCATCGCCGACCAGGCGCGGACCATCCGGATCCCCGTGCACATGGTGGAAACCATCAACAAGATGGCCCGCATCCAGCGGCAGCTGCACCAGGATCTCGGCCGGGAGGCGATGCCCGAGGAGATCGCCAGGGAGATGGGCTTGTCGGTGGAGCGCGTCGCCGAGATCCAGCGGATCGCCCAGGAGCCCGTCTCCCTGCAATCCCCGATCGGCGAGGAAGACTCCAATCTCGGTGATTTCATCGAGGATGCGGACGCCGTCGTGCCGATGGAGGCAGCGGCGTTCATCATGCTGCAGGAGCAGCTCGAGCAGGTGCTGGACAGCCTCTCGCTACGCGAGCAGCGCATCATCCAGCTGCGGTTCGGCCTGACTGACGGCCATCCGCGCACCCTGGAGGAGGTGGGCAGGGAGTTCGGCGTGACCCGCGAGCGTATCCGCCAGATCGAATCCAAGACGCTAGCCAAGCTCCGGCACCCCAGCCGGTCCCAGATGCTCATGGAGTACCTGGGCTAGCCGGATCTGGTCGAAAGGGCTGTCCTGCCGCGCCACCGTCATCGGCGGGCCGCGTGCTTGCCAGGCCAGCACGGTAGCCTCGCCCGATGTCGCGCAGCTGCTGCCGGTCCGGGCCAGCCAGCGGGATTAGCTGCCCGAGCCTGGCACCGGGGCGAAGCGATGGTCTGCGTCGGAGCTGCCGTTGGACTCCCGGTTGCGCATGCCGGGCACCTTGCCTCGCGCGCTCGCCACCCCGTCGTGCAGCTGGCTGGTGACCTTGAGCGCGGCCGCGCCGGCGAAGCCGGCCGCCTTGGCCTGCAACGCGGCAGCCGTCTGCTGCACCGCCGGGTTGTCCGCCGTGGCGCGCGCCATCTTCTTGAGCTGCTCGTAGCGTTCCCGGCCGGCCCGGGCGCCGATCACGAAGCCCGTCGCGAGGCCAGCCAGGAAAGTAACCCTATACCGCATATATACCTCTTTCGACTAATTCAGTCTGCGATCCCTGCTCGGTCCCGGTTCATGATCACGGAAACAAGTGGGGGCTGGAGCACCCACTTATTTCCGCGATCCGGGGACTGTCCCGGGCTGACCTTCCCGGGTAAATGCCCGGCGACCATCAGGTTATGCGCGGCCGGGCAGCGAGTGTCACGGGCCGACAGGACGGGCCGAGAGCACGGCAGCCAGTCCCACGGGCCGAGAGCACGGGCAGCCGGCGCGGGCGCCGGAGCGCGTCGGCTATGCCCGCGAGTGCGCTACCCTTGTGCCGGCGGCGCGGACGCGGCGGGATCACCAGGTCTCGCGGCGCGCGCACCGGCCGATCCCGCGTAGCTCAATCGGCAGAGCGTCCGGCTGTTAACCGGCAGGTTATAGGTTCGAGTCCTATCGCGGGAGCCCAGCCAACTGGCTTCTGAGCAGCGGAAATGCGTAGCAGGACGGTGCTCGCGCGGGGCTGGCGGAGGTCTGTGCTGCGAGAATCGTGCGCCGAAACGGCTGGATGCCGCTGCCAGCTAGACCTACGCTTACCGGGTGAAATCCGCATCACAGCCGGCCGCCTCCGTCTCCGATCCGGCGGTAACCGCCGCCGTGCGATTGCTGCACCGTCGCCAAGCCTGGGTCAGGGCAGCTATTACCAGTTTCATAGCGTTCGTCCTGGCTGTCGGCGCCTCCTCCAGCGCGGAGTCGCAGGGGACGCCTCCTCCGTCCTGGTTCCGGGTCATGGTCCTTGTGCTGGGCGCCCTGACCATGGTCGGCATCGTCGCTGCGGTAGCGGACACCGCGCTCCTGCGACGCAGGCCACCCGCGGTCCGGGCACAGGCCGCCCCGATCGCCGCACACCACCCGAGCCGCCCGCATGCCCACCACTACCCGCCCCGGCACCGGGTCGCTTGGGCGTTCGGCTGGGTCGGGATGCTGCTGATACTGGTGGTGGCGGTGGTCAGCGTTCCCGGTGTGGTCGACGGGGTCGCGTACCTGACCGACGCCGGGACCACGGTCACATTCGACCCGGTCTCGCACCAGACAAACTGCGATCAGTATGACTGCCAGACGAGCACCGACGGCATCCTGGAGACCGGTGGCGCTGGCGTCAACGCGTCCTGGCCGGACGTGGTCCCGCTCGGCAGGCCATTCCAGGTTCGCGAGCCGGTGTGGAGGTGGGGCCTTGGCGAAGCCCTGATCGACAGCGACGGGATCGCCGTCGGCGCTGTCCTGATCAGCTTGCTGATAGAAGGCGCCGCCGTCTTGGTGGTGGTCCGCCTCGTCAAGCTGGCGCGCAACTGGCAACGGCACCGGCACCAGCGGATGGCACCGGCGTCCGTTTCGGTGCCCTGACCTACGCTGCCGTCGCGCAGGCCGGCCGTCATGACGGCCTGGACCGAGCCGCGGGCGACGACCTTCCAATAAGCTGATCACCGATACCGGCCGGCGGAAGGACGAAGGCGTGGCGCACAGCCCCGTGCGGTGGGGAATCCTCGGAACGGGCGGGATCGCGAGCAGCTTCGCGACCGATCTCCGGCTAACCGATTCCGGCGCTGCCGTCGCGGTCGGGTCGCGCAGCCAGGGATCGGCGGACCGTTTCGGGGACGAGTTCGGCATCGCGAACCGGCATGCCAGCTACGAGTCGCTCGTTGCCGATCCGGACATTGACGTGATCTACGTCGCAACGCCGCATCCGATGCACCACGACAACGCGATCCTCGCGCTGCGGGCCGGCAAGCACGTACTGGTCGAGAAGCCGTTCACGATGAACGCCGCCGAGGCCCGCGAGATCGTCCGGGTGGCGAGGGAGCACGGTCTGTTTGCCATGGAGGCGATGTGGACCCGGTTCCTGCCGCACATGGCCATAGTCCGGGACTGGCTGGCCCGGGGAGTGCTCGGCGACATCGTCACCGTGACCGCGGACCACGGCCAGTGGTTCGCCGAGGATGCCGGGTTCCGCCTGTTCGCACCGGAACTGGGCGGCGGTGCGCTGCTGGACCTCGGAGTGTACCCGGTGTCGTTCGCGTCGATGGTCCTCGGCACGCCAAGCCGGATCGTGTGCATGAGCGACCCGGCATTCACCGGGGTGGACGCGCAGACGTCGATGGTGTTCGGCTATGACAGCGGCGCCCAGGCCGTGCTGACGTGCACCCTGCGGGCGAAGAGCCCGACGAGGGCTGCGATCGTCGGCAGCGACGCGAGGATCGAGATCGACGGCGACTTCTACGCACCCGCGGCCGTGAAGCTCCTGCCGAGGAGTGGCGACCCAGTCCGCGTCGCGTCGGTGCACGACGGCCGGGGCCTGCGCCACCAGGCCGACGAGGTCGCGACCCGGCTGGCCAGCGGTGAGGTGGAGAGCCCGTTGATGCCGCTGGACGAGACCATCTCGATCATGGAGACGATGGACACAGTGCTGGCGCGGGCCCGGCCGGATCACCGGCACGACGGTACCTGAGCGCCGGGGGCTGGCGCGGCGATGGCCTGGCGGGGACTCGCCCGGCCAGGCCATCTGCCTCTCGCTGCGGGGCTGGCCCCGCACTATCCGTTCTGCGTTGTGGTGTTAAACGGGCATCGGCTGGACTCCGGCCAGGTCCTCGCGCGTCACCCGGATCATGGCGATCGTCACGATCAGGGCGATCAGCATGATCCCGGCCGACACCTCGAACCCGCGGGAGAAACCGACCGCGAGCGCGTGATCGTAGATCGCCTTCTGCGCCGCCGCCGCGTTCACGTGCAGCGGGTGACCCGCCTTCGCGGCCGCGGCCTTCGCGGCGGCCGTCGAGGAGCGGATCGTGTTGGAGACGACCGTCCAGGCGATGGTGCCGAGTACGGCGAGGCCGATCGAGCCGCCCACCTGCTGGCCGGTGTTGACCAGGCTGGAGGCCAGGCCCGCGTCGCGGTCCTCGACCTTCGACAGGGCGACCAGGGTGGCGGGCATGAACAGCAGGCCCATGCCGGCCGCGGTGACCATCATCGGGCCGAGCAGGCCGCCGGCGTAGGTGCTGTGCTCGTTGATCCGCGACAGCCAGAACATGCCGCCGCTGGCGATCGCCGACGCGGCCAGCAGCAGCGGCCGGGCCCCGATCCGCGGGACCAGCTGGGTGCTGACCCCGGCCATGACCATGATCATGGTCACCATCGGCAGGTAGGCGATGCCGGTCTTCAGCGGGCTGTAGCCCCAGACGGTCTGCACGAAGATGGTCAGGAAGAAGAACATCCCGAACAACGCCGTGCCGACGCAGAGCATGATCAGGTAGGCGCCTGACCGGCTCCGGTTGCTGAAGATCCGCAGCGGCATCAGCGCATGCGGGCTGCGCGCCTCGATAATGATGAACGAGGTCAGCAGGACGACTGCCGCCGCCAGAGACACGAGCACCTTGGTGTCGCCCCAGTGCGATACGCCGTTGGCCGTCGTGGCCGCGCTGGACAGTCCGTACACGAGTGCGGCCAGGCCGAAGGTCGCGGTGATCGCTCCCGGCAGGTCGAACTTGCCGCGCAGCCGCTCGGAGTAACCGAGCGCATACGGCGCGATCAGCGCGACGGCGATCCCGATCGGGACGTTGACGAACAGCACCCAGCGCCAGGAGAAGTACGTGGTCAGCAGGCCGCCGGCCAGCAGGCCGACCGCGGCGCCGCCGATGCTCATGGCGGCGTAGACGCCCATCGCCCGGTTGCGCGCCGGGCCTTCCGGGAACGTGGTGGTGACCAGTGACAGCGCGGTTGGGGCGACGATCGCGCCGCCGACGCCCTGCAGCGCGCGAGCGGCCAGCAGCCACTCCTGCGACGTGGCGAACCCGCCAAGCAGCGACGCCGCCGAGAACAGGATGATGCCGGCGATGAAGACCCGCCGGCGGCCGAGGATGTCCCCGGCCCGGCCGCCGAGCAGCAGCAGCCCGCCGAAGGTCAGCGCGTAGGCGTTGACGACCCACTCCAGGCCGGAGCCGGAGAAGCCGAGCGCGCGCTGGATGTGCGGCAGGGCGACGTTCACGATGGTCGCGTCGAGCACCACCATCAGCTGCGCGGTGGCGATGACGACAAGGGCCAGGCCGAGGTGGCGGTGGGCCGGGCCGGCGGCCTCGGCTGGCAGGCCGTCGATGACGACCGTGCCGCCCGGCGGCGTGGCCTGCCCGGCTTCTGGCGTTCTGGCGGACATCTAATCTCCTTCGTAGCGTGCGCCGGTTTCGTGCGTCTGCCGGTCACCCCGTGCGGGGGCTGCGTTCATCCGGCAGAGGCAGCGCGAATCCGGCGCGGGGGCCATGTGCGGCCCCGCGTTTCTGTACAGCTGGGAAGCAGTTGGTGGCAGGCGATGCGTGCCGGTTCGGGTCAGCCGCGGCCAGCGGAAGCAGCGCTCATTGCGTCATCCACCTCCCCAGCGCTCGCCGGGCGATTGGCTGGGGGGGCCGGCGGACTGGCCGCCGGGGGATCGGGGGGAGCCGGGGGACTGGCCAGCTCGCTGTCCGGCGCGACGGCATTCCCGGCGCTGACCATCTTGCGGAACAGGCCGAGCAGCTGCTCGCGCTCCTGCTGGCTGAGGAACGTGGTCCATGGCATCAGGGCGGCCATCTCGCGTTGCACGCGCTGCCGCAGCTCGGTGCCCTCCGCGGTGAGGACGAGGTTCTTGCTCCGCCGGTCGCCCGGGTGGGCCTCACGGCGCGCGAGACCGCGCTTCTCCAGGCCGTCAGCGATCACGGTCACGAAGGACGGGTCGCAGTGCATGCACCGGCCGAGTTCCTTCATCGGCATCGCGCGATCGAGGGTATGCAGGGCCTTGAGGTAAAAGGAGGGGATCGACAGGCGCTGCGCGATCAGCTCGCCGTGCGCGACGATCCGCCCGATCAGCTCGCTGGCCGCGTCGATGATCTGCGCGTCAAGCTGCTCGGAACCCGGATCGCTGTCCATGCCGCCTCCCCTCTCGCTGCGGTGGCACCGGCCCCGGCCGGATGGCGCCTGACTTCCTCAAAGGTTTAGTAGCTCAACGGTATGAGAAGAACTGGAGTTAGTCAACCGTTGACGTCATGAAGTTTCGGCCAACCCCGGCTGTCATCCCAACCACGGGCCGCTGAGCGGCGTCTAACGTGCATGAACTCCGATCCCGCCGGGCCGGGCGCCGCGGCGAACGGCGGCGGCGCGGGGGACCGGCAGAACCGGGGCGGCCAGCCGGGTCACGGTGACCAGCAGGGCCGTGGTGCCCGGCGGGGCAGCGGCCAGCGGGGCAGCGGTCACCGGCCGTCGCGCCGGGCCGTGCTGGCCGCGGCCGTCCTGGCTGGCGCTGCCGGGACGGCCGCCGCCGTCATCGACGCGACCAGGTCGGCGGCGCCTGGCGGCAGGAGCGGGTCCGGGTCCGGGCATGGGCCTGGCGGCCACCGGGCGCACGCGGCGGGCCCGTCTGCCGCGGACTGGACGGCGCTGGGCGGCGAGCTGGCGCCCGCCGCCCTGATCCGCCCGGGCGAGCAGGGGTACAGCCGCGCGCGGCAGCTGTTCGACCCGCGGTTCGACCGGCTGCGGCCCGCGGGCGTCGCCTACTGCCGCACCGCGGCCGACGTCACGGCCTGCCTGGCCTTCGCGCGGCGATTCGCCGTGCCTGTCGCCGCGCGGTCCGGCGGCCACAGTTACGGTGGCTGGTCCTCCACCACGGGCCTGATCGTGGACGTGACCCCGATGGCCTCGTTCCGCGCCGATGGCGGCACCGTCCAGGTCGGCTCCGGCATCCGGCTGATCGACTTCTACAGCCAGCTCGCCGCGCGCGGCCTCGCCGTTCCCGGCGGCTCCTGCCCCACGGTCGGCATCGCCGGCCTCACCCTGGGCGGCGGGGTCGGCGTCCTTGGCCGGGCGCTGGGCCTGACCGCTGACAACCTGCAGGCGCTGCGGGTCGTCACCGCGGATGGCCGGGTGCTTGACTGCGACAGCCAGCAGCACGCCGACCTGTTCTGGGCTTCCCGGGGCGGCGGCGGCGGAAATTTCGGCGTCACCACCGCGCTGACCTTCGGCGCGCACCGGCTCTCGTCGCTGACCCTGTTCTTCCTCAGCTGGCCATGGTCGCGCGCGGCGAGCGTGCTGTCAGGGTGGCAGTCATGGGCGCCGTATCAGGGCGACGAGATCTGGTCGAACCTGCATCTGACCGCCATGCCGGGGACGCCTGATCCGCTGTCGGTCCAGGTCGGCGGCACGTTCCTCGGCAGCCCGGCCGATGCTGCCGCGGCGCTGGAGAAGCTCTCCGCGGCGGTCGGGTCAGCGCCGTCCGGCGAGCCTTTCGCGGCGTCCTACCTGGACGCGATGCTCTCGGAGGCCGGCTGCGCCGACCTGAGCCTGCCGGAATGCCATCTGCCCTCGCAGGTACCGGGGGGCCGGCTTGCGCGCCAGCCCGAGTTCGCCAAGTCCGATTTCTTCACCAGGCCGCTGCCCCCGGCGGCCATCGACCGGCTGGTAGCGGGAACCGAGCAGTTCCTCGGGGCCGGCTCGGCGGCCGGGGCGGTCGGCGCCGTCGCACTCGATGCCTGCGGCGGGGCGATCAACCGGGTCCGTCCGGCCGATACCGCATTCGTGCACAGGGACGCGCTGTTCCTGGCCCAGTACACGACCACGTGGCAGCCGGGCGAGCAGCGCGGGGACGTGGTGAATGGCGGCGCCAGGCGGCAGCGGGAATGGCAGCGCGGGCTGTATGCGGCACTGCGGCCTTATGCGAGCGGGCAGGCGTACCAGAATTACATCGACCCGGAGCTGGCGGACTGGCGGCAGGCCTACTACGGCGCCAACTACCCGCGACTGACGCGGGTCAAGGCCGCCTATGACCCTGATTGGCTCTTCCGGTTCCCGCAGGGAATCAGCCCGGCCAGCTAATCAGTCTGGCTGAACGGCGTGGCCGGGCTGAACGGCGTGGCCGGGCTGAACGGCGCCGTCGGCTGAACAGTGCCGTCGGCTGACGGCGAGGACGGGCCGGCCGGGTGGCCGTGCTAATGCCCGACGAGATCTCTAATGACAAAAACGGCGATGGCGAACAGGGCGAGCGAGAACACGCCGCTGCGAAACCTGGTACGCCGGAATCCGGGCAGCCGGCCGCGGGTGGTCCGCAAGTCACCGTGCGCAGAATGGGCACGGTTGGCATGCCATCCCATCAGCGCGCCCACGACCAGCACGACGATCGCTAGCAGGGTAACGGTTTCTCGCACGACGCCGGCCCTTCCCTGGCCATTCACACTTGCCCAATGCTTCCGGCTCCCAATTCTCTCGCAGGCACCGGCGCGGTGCCAGCAGAAGTGGCGCTCGATTGAATGTCCGCCGTTCAGAGCGCCGGGGCCGGCGCGGCGGCCGGGCCGTGGCTGGCAGGATTGGATGCCGGGGCCGCCAGGGCGGCACGAGCAGAGAGGCAGCGGGCATGACGGACGCGTTGACGGCAGGGACGATCAGCATCACCGGGCACGGTGGGGACGAGATCGAGGCGTATCTCGCCCGCCCGCTGGACGCGGTCCCCTTCGGCAGTGTGGTGGTGATCCACCACATGCCCGGCTATGACGCCGGGACGAAAGAGATAGCGCTCAAGTTCGCCGCGAACGGCTACGCGGCGCTGGTGCCCAACCTGTACTACCGGGAGGCGCCAGGGGCGAGCCCCGACGACGCGGCGGCCACGGCGCGGGCCCAGGGCGGGGTACCGGACGAACGCCTCGTCGGCGACGTCGGCGGCGCCGCTGCCCACCTCCGGGCGCTGGAGGGCGCCAATGGCAAGGTCGGCGTGATCGGCTACTGCTCCGGCGGGCGCCAGTCTTTCCTCGCCGCGTGCAGCCTGCCCCTGCAGGCCGCGGTCGACTGCTACGGGGCGTTCATCGTCAATCCGCCGCCCCCGGACAGGCCGCTCAAGATGGAGCCAATCCTGGGACTGGCCAAGGACCTGTCCTGCCCGCTGCTCGGGCTGTTCGGCGCCGAGGACAAGTATCCCGCGCCCGACGAGACGGCCGAGCTGGCCAAGGAGCTTTCCGCGCTCGGGAAGGAGCACGAGTTCCACACCTACGAGGGCGCCGGGCACGCGTTCTTCGCCGCGGACAGGCCGTCCTACCGGGTCGAGGCCGCGAACGAAGGCTGGCAGCGGATCTGGGATTTCTACGGCCGCTACCTGGCCAGCTGAGGGAGCTCGCATGTGCACTTATCTCACCGAGAAAATCGAGGTCACCGGCAGCGGTAAAGGATCCGCAGGCTGGTTCGCGCTGAGCGACGCCACGGTGTACTTCGACCATCCGCAGCACGCCCTGGCCGAGCACACGCTCAACATCGACTTCCTGAACCCGGGCAAGGGGCCCTCCGCGCGGGTCGCGGTTGAGCTGACCGCCGAGTCGGCTCGTGCCCTGGTCCGGGCCATCGAGGCGACGCTGGCGGCCGCGCCGCCCGGCCTGATCTGACCCGGGCGGTGCGATTACTTAGTGTGACTGCTGTCTTTACGGTCCTTGCCTCAAGAGGCGGGCAGTCAGCTGAGGGGCGCCGCCTGCCCGGCGCCTCTTGTCCAGGACCACGGTGCCGCACAGGATACGCGTGTAGAAATCCCGGGACCGCGCGACCTTGCGGACGGTGTCAGGCGCCGGCGTTCGGCGGCCTGGCCCGGTAAGCGCCTGGCCGGCCCGTTATCACAGGTCGAGCGCGACGTCGCCGCGCGGCTGCGAGCAGCAGATCAGCACGTCACCGTCGGCCGGATCGTCGACCGGGTCAGGCGCGTAGCCGACCTCCCCTGATACCAGGCCGGACTCGCAGGTATGGCACACGCCGGTACGGCAGGACCAGCGCACCGGCACGTCGCAGGCTTCGGCAAGCTCCAGCAGGCTCGCGTAGCGCTGGTCCCAGCGGGCGGTCAGGCCGCTGCGCGCGAACGCGACCTCCGGGCCGGTCCCCGGCGACCCGGCCGGCTGGTGCGGCGGCGCCGCGGCCGCTGCCGCGATGCCGGGCGTCAGCGCCGGCCGCGCGCCGAAGATCTCGGTCATGATCTGGCCGCCGGCGAGACCGAGCTTGGCCAGCGCGGCCGCCACGTCGGTCATGAATCCGGCCGGCCCGCAGATATAGGCCTGCGCCTCGCGCGGCAGGTCCAGCTCTGCCAGCACTGCCGCCGATAGCCGACCTGCCGACTGGTAGTCGCGGCCGAGCACGTCGTCAGCTCCCGGCCGGCTGTAGCAGACGTGCAGGTGCGACCGCGGCAGCTTGGCCAGCAGTGACCTCGCCTCGGCCGCGAACGGTTCCTCGGCCCGGCTGCGCGCGCCGTGCAGCCACCACACCTCGCGGCCGGACCCGGCGTCGGCCAGCGCGTGCAGCATCGCCAGCACCGGCGTGGCGCCGACGCCCGCGCTGATCAGCAGTACCGGTGCCGCGCCCGGCTGCAGGATGAAGGTGCCGCGCGGCGCGGCGACCGCGAGCTGGTCACCGGGCCGCACGTGGTCGTGCACGAACTGGCTGGCAGCGCCGTGCTGCTCGCGCTTCACGCTGATCCGGTAGGACCCGGCATCCGGCGGTCCGGACAGCGAGTAGCTGCGCAGCAGCGGCGGCTGGTCTCGCTGCGGCTGCAGCCGGATGGTCAGGAACTGACCGGGACTCGCGGGCGGCAGCGCCGCCCCGGCCGGGGCGGCCAGCCGCA
>Ga0302324_100008937_pt1 | contig 21067 bp, 14 predicted proteins | sample Palsa_T0_1_FD_201949 | JGI IMG/M metagenome (GOLD analysis project Ga0302324, IMG submission 201949) | Peat permafrost microbial communities from Stordalen Mire near Abisko, Sweden - Palsa_T0_1 | ecosystem: Environmental > Terrestrial > Soil > Palsa > Peat permafrost | place: Sweden: Abisko...
CTTGCCGCGAAGGACCCGCACGCGGTCGTTGTGGTGGGCAAGCTTCACGATGAGGGCGCGGATCCCTTCGACCCGCGACTTCATGTCGAGCAGCATGCGGCGCACGTCCGCGTGCTCGATGATGGGGACGCGCGGCGCCGTCGGGTCCTTCCAGTGCATCATGTTGGAGCCCTGCTTGCGCTCCTTCGCGTACTCCACCGCGTTGAGGAACGCGGTCGACGCGACGCCGAGGCCCTGCAGACCCACGCCGATGCGGGCGCCGTTCATCATCCTGAACATCTGCGGCATGCCCTGGTTGAGCTTCGTGTCGCCGCCGACCGGCCAGCCGCGGCACGTGCCGGCGTCGCCGAAGTTGAGCACGCACGTCGCCGAGCCGTTGATGCCCATCTTGTGCTCGATGTTGGCGACGGCGACGTCGTTTCTCTCGCCGAGGGTGCCGTCGGCGTTGGGGCGGATCTTCGGCACGATGAACAGCGTCAGGCCCTTGGTGCCCGCAGGCGCGCCGTCGACGCGCGCGAGCACGAGGTGCACGATGTTCTCGGCGAGGTCGTGGTCGCCCGACGAGATGAAGATCTTGGTGCCGCGGATGATGTAGCTGCCGTCGCCGTTGCTCGACGCCGTGGACTTCGCGCTGCCGACGTCGCTGCCGGCCTGCGGCTCCGTCAGGCACATCGTGCCCGACCACTGGCCGTCGAGCATCTTCGGGTAGTAGATCTTCTTTTGCTCGTCGGTGCCGAAGGCGTGGATGACCTCGGCGGCGCCCACGGTGAGCCCGGCGTACATCGAGAAGGCCGTGTTCGCGCCCGTCAGCATCTCCTCGACGAGGGCTTGCAGGGTGATGGGCGCGCCGGCGCCGCCCCACTCTTCCTCGGCGCTGAGCTTCTTCCAGCCGGCCTCGTAGAGGCTCTTCCAGGCCTCCTTGAAGCCCGTCGGGGTGAAGACCTGTCCGCCCTCGAGGCGGCAACCCTGGTGGTCGCCGACCGCGTTGAGCGGACCGCTCACCTCGCGAACCCACCGGTAGCAAGCGTCGAGCGTCGACTTGCACTCGTCGACGCCCCACGCCTCGTAGGGCGCCTTGCCGAGGAGCTCGTCGAGGCGGAACTGCTCGAACAAGAGGAACCCGAACTCGCGAAGATCGGCCTTGTAGCGGTTGATGGCGACGATGGGCTTGGACACGGCGTAGGCTCCTGCGGGTTGGCGACGGACCCCCGACTGAATCGCCATTCATTCTAGTGCCGTCTTCCCGGCACCGCCAGGCCTCACAGTTCCGTGCGCACGAGCACGAACTTGTTGCAGAGCGCCTTGTCGGTCATCTCCTTGAAGACCTTGGCGCCGACCTCGTTCTTCAGGCCCCCGACGCGTCCGTGCTCGGTGATGAAGAACATGACCTTCACCCCTGCGTCGCGCTGTTTCTTCAGCCACGTGGTGAAGGTCGAGCCGGTCGAGACGAACGCCGGCACGTGGTTGCCGGTGTAAAAATTCTCGCCCTTCCAGTTCATCTGGTACGCGACGAGCTGCTCGTCGGGCGACGCACGGTCCGCGTAATACGCGGCGATGATCTCGTGCTGGCCCCAGTGCTGGGCCGTTTTCTCCATGTACACGTCCGTGCCCCAGATCCCCCAGAGGAACCCGAAGGCGCAGATGGCCACGACGGCGTGCCGCCGCACGCGCCGGACGGCGAGCGCGAGCGCGAGCGCGATGCCCACGGCGGTGAACGCCGCGAGGGGCGCCGCGAAGTCGAGCGCGTCGGGCCAGCCGCGACGGTAGTTGTACGTGAAGAGCTGCAGCAGGCGGATGGCGCCGGGCTGGTCGGCGCCCTCGGGCTTGAGGAAGAGGTCGCGCCTGACCACGATGAGCAGCAGCGCCCCGCCGACGGCGCCCGCCGCGAGCATCCGCGAGACGTGGGCTTCCGAGGCCTCTTGCTCGGAGGCGGGATCGAGCGGACGAAATCGTCGCGCCGAGAAGGCCGCCACGGCTACCCCCGCGACGATGAGCGCGACCCCCAGGCCGAGCGAGGCGTCGGGTATGTGACCGTCCGGCTTGGTGCCGAAGAACGAGCCCGGCATCGTCCGGGTCACCCCGTAGACGACGAGCGTGATCCCGGTGAAGAGGCCGACGAGGTACGCCGCCATGCGCGAGCGCGCAGGCCCGACCCCGGCGTCGACCGGCTCGGGACCGAGCATCTCGTCGAGGACGATGCCGATGAGCATCGCGATCGGCGGCACGGCCGGGAAAATGTAGTGGTGAAACTTGGTCCCCATGAAAGAGAAGAGGGAGAACGCGATGAGCGCCCACATGACGAGCAGCACCGAGACATCCATCCGCTCGGCGCGGTCGCCTTGCCCGTCGGGCGCCCCGCGCATCCACCACATGAGCCCCAGCGGCGCGAGCGCGATCCATGGAAAGAGCGCGTACCCCAGCTGCCAGACGTAAAAGCGAAAGCTCGTGTCGTCGCCTTCGTTCGTGTCGTGCACGTGGGAGAACGCGCGGTTGAACATGTCGTGGAAGATGAGCCGATCGGTGAACGGCGCGCCGTGGCGCACGTACATCGCGACGTACCAGGGCATCGCGACGGCCAGGATGACGAGCAGCCCCGTGACGATCTCGAACTCCGCGAGCTCGTTCACGACGCGCACGACGCGGGCGACGACGTCCTGGCGCGGGCGCGACGCGACTAGAAAGAGCAGCGTCGCCAGCACCGGAAGGCCCACGCCCTCGGGCCCCTTGGAGAGCGTGGCGAGCGCCGCGCAAAACCATGCCGAGAGGTAGAGCAGGCGGCGCACGCGCCGCTCGCCCCAGCTGAGGTAGAGCGCGGCGCCGAGCGCCCCAGCCCAGACGACGCCCTGCACGACGGGCTCGAACGCCCCGAAGAGGCGCATGAGCCCCTGGCCAAACGACGTCGGCATCGCCGGTAGGCCGTGCGGGATGCTCGCGGGCGACGCCGCGTGGCACGCCTCGTTGCCCGGCAGCGCACAGTCCCCGCCGCCCGATCCGCTGCGAAACTCGTCCCAGTGCCAGTTGAAGCCGTACGACCCATGGCGCCAGAAGAACGAGGCGTTGCGCGAAACGAGATAAAGGATCTGCGGCAGGGCGCAGACGAGGATCGCGCCGAAGACGAGGTGCCACGCCGTGAGGCGCCAGCGCGTCTTGCCGGGCCCACGCACCTCGAACGAGCGCGTCGTGACGTCGCCAGGCGTCTGCAGGCCGAGCAGGACGAGCCCCATGCACGCCGTCATCGGCGCGACGCAGGGCATGTCCGTCATCGTCTGGTGGGCGAGAAAGAACCAGTCCGGCATCGTTGCCAGAACGAGCGTGCCGAGCAGCGCGGCGCGGCGGCCGAACGTCTTCGCGACACCCTTGTAGAGCACGTACATCGCGAGGATCGTCATCAGCACGACCGGCGCGCGCACCGCCCACTCGGGGTGCATGACGGGCGCCTGCCCCGAGCCGATGAGCATCTGGTCGGGCTGGTAATGCACGCCGAGCGTCGCCATCGCGATCGCCTGCATCCACATGTCGAGCACCGGCTTGCTCCAGAACCACCCGTCCTGGGCCCACCACAGGCTGATCCAGTCGTCGCGCGACAGCATCTCGCGCGCGACCTCGCCGTAGTGCGTTTCCCACGGGTCCCAGAGCGACGAGGTGCCCATCAAGGGCAGGTACAGGGCGGCGGCGGCGACGATCACCCAGAAGCCCTGGCGACGCCACAAGGGGCGACTGAGGCCCTCCTCGTCGACCTTCCACACGCCGAGCGCCTGGCCCAGCTTGAACAACGACGCGATGAACACCACGAACGTCGCGGTCACGAGCAGGCCCCACACCGGCTGGGGTAGGCCCCGCCCCGCCACCGCGAGGCCCAGAAAGAGGCAGAACAGGACGCCCAGCGCGACGGACGCCGCGAGAGGACGCCCGATCGCCTCGAGCGTCGTCGAGGCGGCGACGGTCGCGTCGGCGTCGTCGAACGTCCCGAGCAGGTCCATCACCCCCCACGCGGCCACGAAAACACAGAGCGCGCCGAGCGGGACGCCCCAGCGAAGCTGCCCCGATTCGCCCATGAACATCAGGGCGACCACCGCGCCGACGAGCGCCGTTACGCCCCCGCGGACCCGGAGCGGATTGCCCTTGGGCAGTAGGGGGGCATCGGCCGACGGGGCTTCGGCGCGCGGCGCAGCGGGGGCATCGGCGGCCCTGCCGTTCGACCCGGCGTCCTTGGGCTCGGGCCCCTTGGCGTCCTTCGGATCCGTGGCGGCGGTGGCAGGGGCTGACGCCGCCTGCACCGATTCGCTGGGTTGGGTCTCGCTCATTGAAGGAACGCGGAAGTGTACGACGCGGTGGGTCGCGGGGGACTCCGGAGGGGGAACGCGCCCGACGGCTTAGCAACTTTGAGCCTCCGGGACTAGCGTTAGTCCGGAGATGCCCCACGCATGGGGCGGCGCTCGATCACAGCTCGTCGACGAGCTTGCGGGCCATCTCGAGGCGGCCGAGAGCCTCCAAGAAGGACGCGCGCTGCGCCCGCGCCTCTTCCACGACCTCCTTGGGCGCGCGGTCGACGAACCCCGGGGCGCCGAGCTTCTTGTCGAGCACCGCCAGGTCCTTTTTGATCTTCTTCTCGTCGCGCTCGATCCGCGTCCGCTCGGAGTCCGCGCTGACGAGGCCCTTGAGCCCCACGAGCACCTCGATGGGCCCCCGGGCGCTCGGCACGACGCTGACCGTCGTCCCGGCTTCGCGTGGGCCCCCGGGCGCCTCGAGCACCGGCTCCCCCTTGGACAGGACCAGGGTGCGCACCGTCTCGGATTCGCTCCGCAGGAACGCGACGACCTCGGGGCTGGCCGATCGCACGCGGAGCGGCACCTCCGCCTTCTTCAAGTCGTACTCGCTGCGCACGGAGCGCACCGCGGAGACGACGGCCTTCAAAAGGCCCATCCAGTCCTCGGCGTCGGCGTCGACGGCGGCGCTCTCCTCGTCCTTCGACGGGTACGGCCCGAACGCGATCGTCGCCTTTCGCGACGCCGGGCGAGGCAGGCGCTGCCAGAGCTCCTCGGTGAGAAACGGCATCAGCGGGTGCAAGAGGCGCAGGCTGCCCTCGAGCACGTACGCGAGCGTCGCCCTCGTCTCCGGCACCACGGCAGGGTTGGCGAAGGTGCCGTCGGCCTGCTTGCGCAGCACGCGCTTGACGATCTCGAGGTACCAGTCGCAGAGATCGGTCCAGAAGAAGCGGTACGCGGCGTGCGCCGACTCGTCGATGCGGAAGGCGTCGAACCCCTCGTGGACGGCCGCACACGCCGCCGCAAAGCGCGAACGTATCCAGCGGTTGTAAATCTGCGCGGGCGCGCCGCTCGGGGCCGCCAACCCGTCCGGCCACGCGAAGTCGCCCAAGAGATCGAGCGCCAGGCGCGTCGCGTTCCAGATCTTGTTGCAGAAGTGGCGGTTGCCCTCGATGCGCTTGGGCGCGAGCGCAATACGCTTGTTGCTCGGGGGGTACGTCGCCAGCGTGAAGCGCACCGCGTCGGCGCCGAAGGCCGGGAACCCGTTGCCCATCGCGGCGGCCGACGGGTACGCCTTCTTGAACTTCGCGAGCGCTTCTTCCGCGGACGCCCCGGTCGCGCCCCTGCCGATCATGTCCTCGAAGGTGGTGCCGTAGACGAGATCGAGAGGATCGATCACGTTGCCCTTCAATTTGCTCATCTTGTCGCCGGTCTCGTCGACGACCATGCCGTGCAAGAGCACGCGGCGGAACGGCACCTCCCCCGTAAAGTGCAGTCCGAACATCATCATGCGGGCGACCCAGAAGAAGAGAATGTCGTAGCCCGTCTCCAGGTCGGTCGCGGGATAAAATTTCTTCAGCGCGGGCGACGCTTGTGGCCAGCCGAGGGTCGAGAACGGCCAGAGCGCGCTCGAGAACCACGTGTCGAGGACGTCTGGATCCGGCGTCCAGCCCGCGCCGCACTCCGGGGGCCGCTCGCGCGCGACCTTGATCGCGCCGGTCGCCTCGTCGTGCCACGCGGGGATCGGGTGGCCCCACCAGAGCTGCCGCGAGACGCACCAATCCTGGATGTTCTCGAGGAAGTGGTCGTACGTCTTTTCCCACTCCGAGGGCACGATGACCGTCTTGCCCGCGCGGACGGCCTCGAGCGCTTTTTCGGCCATCTCCTTCATGCGCAGAAACCACTGCGTCGAGATCATGGGCTCGACGACGCCGCCGGACCGCTGGCACCTCGGGAGCGTCAGCACGTGCGGCTTGGCCCCCCGAGCGAGGCCCTTCTCGGCCAGCGCTTTTTTCACCGCGCGCCGCGCCTCCTTGCGGTCGAGACCCGCGAACGGGCCGGCGGAGGCGTTCATCGTGCCGTCGAGGTTCAGGATGTTGATCTCCTCGAGGCCGTGGCGCTTGCCCGTCGCAAAGTCGTTGAAGTCGTGAGCCGGGGTCACCTTGACCGCGCCGGTGCCGAACTTCGGGTCGACGAGGATGGCGTCGGTGATGATGGGCAGGGTGCGGTAGGCGAACGGGTGGCGCACGCGCTTGCCGTGAAGGGCGAGGTAGCGCGGATCCTCGGGGTGCACGGCGATCGCGGTGTCGCCCAGCATCGTCTCGGGGCGCGTCGTCGCGACGACGATCTCGCCGCCCCCTTCGACCTCGTAAGCAAACTCGAAGATCTCGCCGTTGGCGCCCTCTTCGTTCTCCACTTCGAGGTCGCTCAGCGCCGTCATGCACTCCGGGCACCAATTGATGAGGCGCGTCGCCCGGTACATCAGGCCCTGCTCGTGCAGGCGGACGAAGGCCTCGGTGACGGCCCGGGTCATGTCCGGGTCCATCGTGAACTTGGCCCGCGACCAGTCCGGGCTCGCGCCGAGCACCCTCTCCTGCACGAGGATCCGGTCGCCGGTTTCGCGGCGCCAGCGCCACACGCGATCGACGAACGCGTCGCGTCCGAGGGCCTGCCGCGTCGTGCCCTCGCGCGCGATCAGGCGCTCGACCACCGTCTGGGTCGCGATGCCGGCGTGATCGACACCCGGGAGCCAAAGCGCGTTGTAGCCGCGCATCCGGTGCCAGCGGATGAGCGCGTCCTGAAAGGTCACCATCAGCGCGTGGCCCATGTGCAGGCTGCCCGTCACGTTGGGCGGCGGCATCGGAACGACGTACGTGGGGCGCGCGTCGGCCGGCGAGTCGCTGGTCGCGAAGACGCCGTGCCGCTCCCAGTGGGCGTACCAGCGGGGCTCGACGACGGCCGGATCGTACGGCTGGTCGAGCGTGGGGAGGGCGGGCGTCGAGGCGTCGGGCATGGCGACGCCGTTGGTTAGCACCTCGGGCAAGCGCGGGCGCGGGCGCACACGCGGGCGCGGGCGCACACGCGGGCGCGGGCGCACACGCAAGCGCGGGCGCACACGCAAGCGCGGGCGCGCACGCAAGCGCCGGCGCACACGCAAGCGCGGGCGCACACGCGCGCGCACGTGTTGGCCCTACGGCGTGGGATCGTCTGGCGGCGTGGGGTCGTCGCGCTTCTCGCGACGGAAGATCTTGCGCGCGTCGCGGAGCGACAGGCCGTCGACGAAGTAGCCCCGCGCCGCCGCGCCGACGGCCATCGTGCCGCTGAAGGCGATCGCGGCGGACAGCACCGTCCCTCCCCCCGGCGCCATGATCTTCAAGAGCGAGCGCACCGCGTGCCGCAGCACGAACGCGACGCCCACGTTGGCGCCGAGCCCCGCGAGAAACTCCGTCGACCCGCGCCGGTCGAGGGAGCGGCCGCCAATCCACGCGATCGACGCGACGAGGCCCGTCTGCAGCAACGTCAGGGGGATGATGTCGGCGACGGGGATCGGCGCGGCCGCCACGCCGGCGCACACGGCGGCCGTCGCCTTCGTCAACGTCGTCGCGAGTTCGTCCTGGACCTGGCGGGCCTGCGTCGCCCGGGCAAGCTCCGCGCGGCCGGCGTCCGGCAAGTGGCGGAAGAGCGCGACTGCGAGGTCTTGCACGCGCCATCGATCGTCGGCGCGCACCTTTCCGTCGGCGCGCCACGACATGTACGACGACACGCCGAGCGTCGCGACGTGCCGCGCCTGAAGGCTGGCGCGCGCGTCGATCTTGGAGGCGAGGGCGTGCTCGGCGGCCTCGACGTGGGCGAGCTTCTCGGCCACATCGTCCGGGGGCTCCCCGGATGCCTCGTGCAGCCGGACCGCCTTCGGCTCGAGCAAGTCGCAGTGGGTGACGACGGCGAGCAGCGGAGGCTCGACGCGGTGCGCCCGCCGGAGCTCGTCGTAGACCCGCTCGAGGCCGTCGAGGTCGCCGTCGGTGGCGGCGTCGACCTCGCTCGCCTTGGCCACGAAGACGACGAGGTCGGGCGCGCGGAGGCGAAGCTGCGCGGCGAGCGACTCGATCGCACTCTTCGCGTCGACTTCCTCGGCCGGCGTCGAGCCCTCCTGCAAGCCGCGCGTGTCGAGCACCGCCATGCGGCCGCCGTCGCGCTCGTACTCGAACCACCGGCCGCGCCCCGTCTGCGCGGTGACGTGTCCGAGCTCGGCCACCTTGGCGCCGAAGAGGGCGTTGACGACCGACGACTTGCCCGCGCCGCGCCGGCCCACGAGGACGAGTGCAGGCGGGCGCTTCTCGAGCATCAGAGTCCGAAGAAGGACAAGGCGGGCGCGCAGGTCGCTCCCGACGTCGAGCGGGAGCTTGTCGAGCAGTTGCTCGAGCCGCGCGAAGGCGCGCGCCATGGTCTGCAGCGGGTTGTCGTTCGGGTCCGGCACCAGCCTAAAGTGCGGACGCGAGAGCCAGGCGCAAGCCCTCCCGGCCTAGATCAGTCCTTCGTGAGCCGCGTGATCTCCTCGCGGATGAGCGTCTCTGCGAGGAGCGGGACGACCTCCCACACGACGCGCTCGATCACCTCGCGCGAAAGCGCCAGCACGGCGTCTGCCTGCTGCGGCGTCAGACCGAGCTCACCGAGCTTGGGCGCGAGCTTGCTCGTCGCCGCCGATGCCGCGGCGTCGACCGAGGGCGCCGCCGCGCGGGACACGGGGGCCGGTGCCGGGGCGGGTGCAGGCGCGACGGGCACCGCGGATGCGGGCCGCACGGCCGGGGCGATGGGCGTCCCGGTCGCCTTGGACGGGCTCGCGGGCGCCGCTGGTCGACCCACGATCGACGGGGGTTGCAAGGCGGGCCCGCCGCCCGGTCCACCCTCGAACGAGAGCGTATGCGTGCGCTGCGCGGACGACCACGCCGGCTTGGCCGAGATCGATGGCGCGGGAGGCGCGACGGGAGAGACGCCCGGCGGTCGGGGCGATACGGCAGGCGCCGCGGCGGGGACCCCGGCGGCTTTCTGCGCGTCGCGCGCCGCGAGGGCCTTCTTCACCTTGTCGATGAGCGCTTGGGTGTCGAACGGCTTGTCGATGAAGTCATCGACCCCGGCGTCTTTGCCGCGCCCGGCGTCGTACGGCGTACCGCGGCTCGCCATCAGCACGAGCGCGATCTTGCCGTCGCGCGAGCGGATCTCCTTGGCGAGGGCGTAACCGTCGTCGCTGCCGAGGGAGGTGTCGATGACGGCCGCCAGCGGATCCTCGCCGAGGCGAGAGAGAGCGCTGGAGATGCCCTCGGCGGTCACCACTCGAAAGTCTTCGCCGCCGAAAGTGATCTCGAGCACCTTGCGCATCGTGGCGCTGTCGTCGACGGCCAGAATGGTCTTGGGCACGTGGTTCTCCGGTCGCGAGAATACGCGAACCTTCGCCGGCGATTGTGCGGACCGTTGGCGCGGGGTGTCAAGAACATGGGATCATCGGACATCCATGCCGACACGCGCCGCCGTCGTGCCTCCCGACCTCGAAGGGCCCATCGACCGCGCCGTGCGGGTCGTCTTCGAGGTGAGCTGGGGCAAGGCCCGGGCCTGGATCGAAGGCGGCAAGGTGCGGATCGGTGGCGCCATCGTCACGGAGCCGACCACGCGGGTCGCCGCGGGCGCCGAGCTCGTCCTCGATGAGGGCGCTCCGCGGCGGCGGCCTGGCGAAATCCCCGATGAAGACGTGGTCTACCACGACGCGCAGGTGGTCGTCGTCGCGAAGCCGGCAGGGCTCAGCACGGTGCCCTACGACGAGGGCGAGACCGACACCCTGGACACCCGCGTTCGCGCCTGGCTTCAGCGGCGCCGGCTGGCCCCTCGCGGCGCCCGGCCGAGCCTCGGCGTCGTGCACCGGCTGGACAAGGAGACCACCGGACTGGTCGTCTTCACGCGCACATGGCTCGCCAAGGAGTCGCTCACCGGGCAGTTCCGGCGCCACACGGTGCACCGACGCTACCTGGGCGTGGCCCACGGGCATGTCGCGGGGGCCACGATCCGCACGTTTCTGGTCGAGGATCGCGGCGACGGGCGGCGCGGTTCGACGCGTGATCCGGCGCGCCAGGCCCGCGAAGGGCGCGAAGCGGTGACCCACGTCGAGCGCGTCGAGGGCCTCGCCGACGCCACGCTCGTCGCGTGCCGGCTCGAGACGGGGCGCACCCACCAGATCCGCATCCACCTGAGCGAAACGGGGCACCCGCTCGTCGGCGAGCGCGTCTACGTGAAGGGCTTCGGGGGTGCGCCGATCGACGCGCCGCGCCTCATGCTGCACGCCACGGAGCTCGGGTTCGTACACCCGGCGACCGAGCGCGAGATGCGCTGGGAGCAGCCCATGCCCGAGGACATGCGCGCGCTCGTCGCTCGCCTACGCTCGCGGTGACCCGGGCGCGCGTTTCCGCGGTGACCGCCGAGACGTCAATGCACGTACTGCGCGCCGTGGCCGGCGGCGACCTCGAGGTGCAGGTGATTGCGGTGGGCCCAGTTGAAGTCGGGGGTCAACGCGACGTGAAAGAGGCCCGCGTCCACGGCGTCGCACACGATCTGCCGTAGCTCGAGGGCCGCGGCCGTGGCCGGCCACGGTCCGGCGCCTTTGCCGCACGTCGTGGCGCCGATGCGGCCGTGAAAGTCGCGCTCGACGACGAGCGACTCGCCGCCCTGCTTCACGAAGGACGCCGCGTCGATGGCGAGCCCCCCAGGGTGGCGCGACGCGAGCCGGCCCGACGGCCAGTTGGAGGGCGGCGGCCTGTACATCGAGTAGTGCACCACCTCGACGACGCCGTGAGCGGCGAGCTGCGCGGCGAAGTCGTCGAGCGCCAGTACGAGCCGGCAATCGACGATCTCCCACGGACTCGAAGCGCGCTGCGCGAGGGCGACGCCCGAATGGTACGAGACGCCGTGCAGGGCGCCCCGCAGGCGGACCGGGGCGAGGACGCCGCGCGCGGAGTCGACGGGCGAGAAGGGGACACCGCGGCGCAGGAGCTCTTGCTCGCAGGTGTCCTTGTCGAGGAGGGGATAGGCCGACGGCAACGGCGGGGAGTTGAGCGCGGGCGCGGGCGCACACGCGGGCGCACACGCGGGCGCGGGCGCGTACGCAGGCGCGTACGCAGGCGCGGGCGCGTACGCGGGCGCTAGCGCACACGCGGGCGCGCACGCAGGCGCAGGCGCGGGCGCAAGCGCAAGCGCGTACGCCGGCGCACTCGCGCGCTCGGCCGTGAGGGCCTCCGGGCCCTGGGCGGGCCGGGCGTTCGACGTCGGGCCTCCGCAAGCGACCGCGAGACCGAATACGGCGATGAGGGGGAGGCGTGTCATCGCGTGCGCGGCCCAGGATAAAGCGAGGTGGTCGCGTCGGTCCAAAAGCCGGCCTCTACCCCGGGCCCCCCCCGGCGCGCCAGAAGTGCTACAAAAAGAGGAGATGTTCGAGCTGAGCGCGCGCGCCCGTCACGTGCTCTACCACTGCGTCACCGAGTACGTGGCGACGGGGGAGCCGGTCGGCTCGCGAACGCTGGCCAAGCGATCTGGCCTCGACCTGTCCCCGGCGAGCATCCGCAATGTCCTGTCGGACTTGGAGGAGCTCGGCTTCTTGCGCCAGCCCCATACGAGCGCCGGCCGCGTGCCGACGGCGCGCGCCTTCCGCCTCTTCATCGACGCCTTGATGCAGGCGCGCGCGCCGACCGTGGAGGAAGAGGCCACGATCCGCGACAGGTTCTCCTCGTTCGAGCCCGGACAGAACGTGATGCGCGAGACGGGCAAGCTGCTGTCGGAGCTCACGGGGACGGCGGCCGTCATCGTGGCGCCACGGCCGGAGACGCAAGTGCTCAAGCAGGTGCGCTTCCTGCGCACGGGCCCCGACGAGGTGCTCGCGGTGCTCGTGATGGTGAGCGGCATCGTCCACAATCGATTTCTTCATGCGACCGTCACCGAGGCCGAGCTGGTGGGCATCCACAACCTGCTCGACGACGTGGTCGAGGGGCGCACCCTGGGCGACTTGCGCGACCTGTTCGAGCGGCGGCTGCAAGGCGACCGGGCAGCGCAGGGGGACGCCCTTCGTACGCGCGCGTTCGCCCTGGGCGGCGCGGCGCTCGAGGAGGCCGTGGTGCAGACGAGCCTCGTCATCGAGGGGCAAGATCGCCTGCTCGAGAAGCCCGAGTTCGACGACCCGGGCCACGTCCGTCGACTGGTGACGGCGCTCGATGCCCGCGAGACGCTCATCAAGCTGCTCGACCTCGCGATGCAGGCCAAAGCCGGCCACGTGGTCATGGGCGAAGAGGCCGAGGCCCTGGGGGGCGGTCACCTCGCCATCGTGGGGGCGCCTTACACCGCGCGCGGCCTCGGCGCCGGCACGGTCGGCGTCATCGGGCCGACCCGCATGGATTACCCGCGCGTCGTTCCGCTGGTCGCCGCCACCGCGCACGCCATGAGCGAATTCATGGCCCGCCAGGGCCACCACGGCGACGGCCCCCGCTCCGAAGGCGGAAAGAAAAAGACGGGCGAGGAGTGATAGGATAGGCGGCCGTGATACGCGCTGCCCCGCCGGACCTGCCCGGCGCAATCCAGACGACCGATTCACCCATCGATCGTTCTCTCGCGTTGCTCCTCGCGAACGAGACCGAAGCGGCGCTGCGCTGGGCCGCGGCCGTGGTCGAGAAGGCTCCGGCGGTGCCGAGCGCCCTCGTCATCACGTCGCGGCTGCTCGAGCAGATGGGGCGCGCGGAGGCCGCGGTCGAGGGGTTCGAGCTCGCGGTCCGGCGCGCGATCGACGCGGCCAACCTGCCGCTCGCCGTGGCGGCCATTGGCGACTTGCGGGCGCTCGGCGTCGACGTGAACGGCTACCTCGATCAGGTGGCCGGCGCATTCTGTCGGGGATCCGACCGGCTCGACGAGACGGAGACGGCTCCCCCGCCCGTCCAGGCGTTCGAAGGGTTCCAGCCGCTGAGCTCCTTCTTGACTGGCCCCGCCTTGACGTCGAAGGCCACGCAGATCATCCACGCCGCCAACCGCGAGTACGACGAAGAGGTCGCGGGCAACGAGGTCCTGCTGTCGCCGCCGCTGCCGCTCTTCAGCGCGCTGCCCAAGGAGGCCCTGCGCGAGCTGGTTGGCGCCTTCGAGATGATCACCGTCCCGGCGGGGTACAACGTGATCCAGGAGGGCGAGGAGGGCGCCGAGGCGTTCATCGTCGCGCGCGGCGAGCTCGAGGTGTGGCGCGGGCTGTCCGGCGCAGACGACGGCAAGCCCCCCATGCTGCTCGCGCGCCTGACGAGCGGCGCTTTGTTCGGCGAGATGGCCCTTCTGTCGCGCGCGCCCCGTGCGGCCACCGTGATCTCGACGCGCCCGTCGATCCTGCTCGTGGCGAAGCGCGATGCCCTCGAAGCGGTCGCCGAGAAGCGGCCCGAGGTCGCGGTAGAACTCGCGGCGCACTGCCGCAGGCGCATGGTGCTGAACCTCGGGCGGACGTCCCCCGTGCTCGTGGCGGTGCCCCCGGACGACCGCTCCAAGCTGGTCGAGAGGTTCGAGACGCGCCTCTTCGAGAAGGGCGAGAAGCTGGTGAGCGAGGGAGACGACGCGGCGGGCCTGCACTTGGTGGCCTCGGGCGAAGTGGCCGTCGTCGCCCACGAGGGCACCGAATCGGTGGTCCTCGCCACGCTGGCCGCGGGCGAGACGGTGGGCGAGGTCGCGCTCGTGCTTCGTCGCAAGGCCAACGCCGACGTCATCGCCGTTCACCCCACGGTCACGCTCTTCCTTCCGCGCGAGGACTTCGTGATGCTCATCCGCGAGCACCCCGGGATCCTGCACGGGCTCTATCTGACGGCCGTCAACCGCGACGACGAGACGACGATGGCGCTCGATGCGGCGCCGGCCGCGGTGGGCGACGACTACGTGCTGCTGTGACCGAGAAGGCAGCGCGCCAGCCCAACGCGCACGCCCCCGCCCCCACGAACGAGCACGCGCACGAACACGCGCACGAACACGCGCACGCGCACGAACACGCGCCCGCCCCCGCCCCCGGCTCCTTCACCCCGGACGAAGCTCACCAAGCCTCGCGCCTTCGCACCGTCCTCGTCATCGTCGGGGTCTTCTTCGTCGTCGAGCTCGGGGGTGCGCTCGCCGCCAGCAGCGTCGTTCTTCAGGCCGACGCGATCCACCTTCTGACCGACGTCCTGGCGCTCGGCGTCAGCCTATTCGCGATGCGGCTGGCCGTGCGGCGACCCACGCCGCGCTTCACCTACGGGCTCCGGCGCGCGGAGCCGGTTGCGGCGATCTTCAGCGCGCTCCTCGTGCTGCTCACCACGGGTTTCATCGTGGCCGAGGGGGTGCAAGCGCTGCGCGAGGGCGCCGCGCCCAGGGCGGGGGTGATGATTGTCGTGGCCCTCCTCGCGCTGGGGGTCAACGGGGCGAGCGCGTGGCTCCTTCACGGGGCGATCGGCCACACCCACGACTCGCCCGATCCCGACAACCCCGACGACCACGGGCACGCCCACGCAGAGGCGCCGCCCGCGAAGGCGGTCGGGCACGCGCTCAACCTGCGCGGGGCCTGGCTGCACCTGCTCGGCGACGCCCTCGGCGCGGTCGCCGCGCTCATCGCCGCGCTGATTGTCCGATTCGGCGGGTACGCGGCGGCCGACCCCGTCGCGAGCTTCGTGGTCGCCGCGATCCTGCTCGTCGGGTCGTTGCGCCTGATGCGCGACGCCACCCTGGTGCTGCTCGAGGCGGCGCCCCCTCACCTGCCGGTAAGCACCATCCGCGAAGCGATCGCCGGTCTGCCGGGGGTGGTCGAAGTGCACGACCTGCACGTCTGGACTCTGGGCGCGGGCCACGACGCGGTCACGGTTCATGTCCGGACGATGTCGCAGGACCCGGGCTTCGGGCGGGCCCTGTCCGGGCGCATCCGAGCGCTGCTCGGCGTGGAGTACGTGACCGTCCAGACCGAGGTGGGCGCCGCCCCTTGCGAGGCGCCAAGCGACCGGTCCACTTGACCGGACGCCGCTCGGTAGACTACGCCCCAGCGGCGATGCAAAGCATTCTCCCGTCCGCCCTCCCCTCCGCCCGCGGCATCCTCGCGGCGGCCATCGGTCTTGCCCTTTCCCTCGCCTCGATGCTGACGTCGACGACGGCTTCCGCGCAGATGAAGCTGGGCGTCGTCGACGTCCAGCGCGCCGTGATGCAGTCGGAGGACGGCCTGCGCGCCCAGGCCACCCTGAAGAAGCTCTTCGACAGCCGCCAGCAAGAGCTCAGCAAGCGGCAGACCGACCTTCAGAAGCAGAAGGACGACATCGACCGCCAGAAGACGGTGCTCTCGCAGCAGGCCCTCCAGAAGAAGGCCGACGAGTGGCAGAAAGAGATGGTCGAGCTCCAGAACACCTTCGTCGAATACAATAAAGAGCTCGAGAAGAAGCAGAAGGAGCTGACGGACCCGATCTTCGAGCGCGTCATCGCCGCGATCAAGCGCGTGGCGGGCCTCGACAGCTACGACGTCATCGTCGACCGGGCCACGGTGGCGTTCGCGCGCAGCGACCTCGATCTCACCGACCGGGTGGTGCAGATGGCGAACGGCTCGCTCTCTGCGGCGCCCGCCCCGGCCTCGGGTCCGCCCGCCCCGGCCGCGCGCGCCCCCGCTCCCGCGCCGGCCCCCGCCACGGCCCCAACGAGGCCGTGACCTGGGACGGACTCCTCCGGCTCGGGGGCTTGACGCTCGACGCGCTCGCGGCCAAGCACGGCGGCCGCGTGGTCGCAGGGGGAGGCACCGCGCTCGGCAGGATCTTGCCAATCGAGCAGGCGGGGCCAGGTGACCTGGCCCCATGGCTGTCGGCGCGTCTCGCCGGGCCTGCACACGAAGCTGCGGCCCGCGGCGCGACGCTGCTCGTCGCCTCGTCGCTCGAGCGCAAGGTCCCGGCAGGGACGGCCCTCTGGGTCCACAACCGCGCGACGTGGGCCCTGGCCTCGGTGCTCGAAGACGTAACGGTGCCGGACCTGCCGCCAACGATGGGACCGGGGTGCGAGCTCGGCGTGGGGGTGGTCCTCGGCCCGCGCGTGGTGCTCGGCGCGCGCGTCAAGGTGGGCCCCGGATCGGTCATCGGCCACCCGGGCTTCGGGTGGGCGTTCGGGGATGCGGGCGCGACGCGCGCGGTGCCGCAGCTCGCCGGAGTGGTCGTCGAGAGCGACGTCACGATTGGTCCGCTCTGCACCATCGACGCCGGAACGCTCTCGCCCACCCGGATCCGGTTCGGCGCCAAGCTCGACGCGCACGTGCACGTCGGCCACAACGGCGACATCGGAGAAGGCTCGATCCTAGCGGCGCAGTGCGGTCTCGCGGGTTCCGTCCGCATCGGCCGCGGCGCGCTCGTCGGCGGGCAGGTCGGCATCGCCGATCACGTCGTCGTGGGCGACGGCGCCCGCATCGCGGCCAAGAGCGGCGTCATCGGTGACGTGCCGCCGGGGGCCACGGTGGCGGGCTATCCGGCCGTGCCGCGCCTCCGGTGGCTGCGCGCGCTGGCGCGCCTTTACCGCGGCATCGGCGATGGGGGCGGCCCTTGGAACGACGAGTAGCGGCGCGGGGATGGTCGCGGCGGCCCTCGTCGTGGCAGGATGCTTCACTCCCCTCCTTCGGTGACGCGTGAAGCCGGCGACCACGATCGAGATCGACCGCATCCTGCAGATCCTGCCGCACCGGTGGCCCTTCGTGCTGGTCGACCGGGTCACCGACGTGCGCCCCGGAGAGCGGATCCTCGGACACAAGTGCGTGACGATGGGCGAGCCTTGGTTTCAAGGGCACTTTCCGTCACGGCCCATCATGCCGGGGGTGCTCGTCATCGAGGCGCTCGCCCAGATCGGCGGCATCCTCGCGTACGCGACCGAGCCCTTCGACGCATCGAGCTCGCTCATGTACTTCCTCGGGATCGACAAGGCGAAGTTTCGCCGGCCGGTGACGCCGGGCGACAGGCTCGATCTCGACGTCTCGGTGGCCCACCACCGCACCAACGTCTGGAAGTTCCGGGGGGAAGCCTCGGTCGACGGAACCCTCTGCGCCAGCGCCGAGTTTCTCGCGAGCGTCGTCGACCGCTCGGGCTGAGGGACGGTCGCGCGATGTCGAACGTGCACCCCACCGCGGTGATCGACCGCCATGCCGAGCTGGCCGACGACGTCGTCGTCGGGCCGTATGCCATCGTCGAGGCGGGGGTGATCCTCGGGCAGGGGTGCACCTTGCACGCGCACGCCATCGTCCGGGGACCCGCGGTGCTAGGGCCGCGCAACGTCCTGCACCCGTTCGCCGTCGTCGGGGGAGAGCCGCAGGCCAAGCGTCACTCGGGGGGGCCCGCTCCAGTCCACGTGGGCGAGGGCAACGTCTTCCGCGAGCACGTCACGGTCCACGGCGGCACGGAGGGCATGACGTCGCGCCTCGGCGCGGGCAATCTGTTCATGGTGGGATCGCACGTCGCCCACGACGTCGTCGTGGGGTCGCACTGTGTCTTGTCCAACGGCGCCCAGCTGGCCGGCCACGCCGTCGTCGAGGACTGGGTCACGTTTGGGGGCCTGAGCGGCGTCACCCAGCGCGTTCGGGTGGGCGAGAGCGCCTTCGTGGCCGCGACCGCAGCGTGCGAACGCGACGTCCCGCCGTTCGTCGTGGTCCAGGGCGACCGGGCCCGCGTACGCGGCGTGAACGTCGTCGGTCTGCGACGCCGCGGCGTGCCGGAGGCGAGCATCCACGCCCTCGAGCGCGCCGTCTACAGGCTCTGGCTCTCGCGCGCGCCCCGAGCCGTCGCCCTCGCCGACGTCGCGCGAGACGACCCGTACGTTCGCAGGCTAATCGCCGCGCTGGGGTAGCGTCGACGGTCACTTCTTCCGCGGCGCGACTTGCTGGTCTTTTTGGCCCAGGATGTCGTCGAACGCACGGTCGAACTCGTCATCGGCGCCGACCGCGGCAGCGCGCACGGGCGGCTTCGGCTCCGTCCTCTGCAGCCGCCGGATGCGCTCCTGGGTGTCGCGGAACGAGGGGACCGAGCGCGCTGCACGCTGGAAGTAGTCGAGCGCCTGCTTGACCATCTTCTTCGCTTCGTAGGCCGCGGCGATCTCGTAGTTGAGGGTGGCCTCCTGGTCCTTCGTCCGGTCCGGGGTCTGCAGCCCGCGGATGAGGGCGTCGATCCCTTCGTTGAGGTTGCCGCGCTCGATCTGGATCATCCCGATCATGGAGAAGCAAACGCAGGCGCGCTTCGCGTCGCGCCCGGCCACCTCGAACTCGCGCAAGGCGTCGTCGAGCAGGCCCATCTCCTTGTAGGCGACGCCCAGATCGTAGTGGCTCTGCGCGTCGTCGACGTCGATCTGCTTGGCCACCCCCGCCTTGAACTGCGCGAATACCTCTTCGACATCGACCTGCTCGGTCGGCCCGCGGGCCGCCGATGCCCCCACGCCCACCCCGCTGCCGCGGTCGACCTCGAGGGTCCCGAGCGACTCGGCGATGTCGAAAGCGCGGTCCTCGACCGCCCCGGTCCCGGCTCCCGGCGAAGGGCGGGTGCCCGACCCGCCGAGCGTCCCGCGCTCCTGCGTGTCGAGCTCCGCCAGGCGCTCGTTGAGCAGGGGGTGATTGGGCAGGCGCGCGAGCTGCTCGTGCAGGATGGTGCGCGCGTCCTCGAAGAGACCGCGCGAGGCGAAGAACTCCGCCTCCTCGAGCGCCGACTCGAGCTCGAGCGGCCCGGGCTTGGCCGACGGACGGACCGACAGTGCGCTTTGCAACGCGAGCGTCTCGCTGTTTCGCTCGGGGCCCTGATCGAACGCCCCGGCGCTCTCGGCTGCCGCCGGCTCGAGCGGGAAGCTCGGCAGGGGCGAGTCGGCGAAGGGATCGTCCATCTCGATCGGCGCCTGGGGCGCCGTCGCGGGCGACGCGACGGCGATCGTCCGGATGCTGGCCTCCGAATGTGCGCGGCGAGCGACGTCCTCGGGCCCGATCTCCTCGAGGTCGTACGAAGGCAGAGGCTCGGCCCCCTCGAAGGGCTGCGCGAGCGTTTGCTCCGAGTGCTGGACGTTGTCCTCGACGAGCTCGTACCCGAGCTCCTGAAGCATCTGGGTGGCGGTCGCGTTGCCCGGGTCGATGGCCAGCGCGTCCTGAAGCATCCGCGCGGCCGATTCGCCGTCGAGCGTCTCGATGAGGAGCCCCGCGAGCGCGATCATCTGGGCGACGGCCTGCTCGTGCATCCCGGCGTCGAGCAGGACGTCGCGGAGCATCTCGTGCGCCTCGACCGCCCGGGGCGCGATCTCGAGCCCGATGCGCAGTGTCTCAATGGCCTTCGCGAAGAGCCCCCCGTCGCGGAACGAGGCCGCGTCGGTGAGGATGCGTGCGATCTGGCCGTGCGAGCCCGCCGCCGTCGCGGGTTCCTGCACTTCCTCGACGACGTCGTAGCCGCCGCTCTCGATCACGACCTCGGCGCTGGGCGCGCTGGCCGCCGGCGCGCGAACCTCGAGCGGCTGCTGCTCGATGTCGCTGTCTCCGACGTCCTCGTACGAGTCGTCGGCGGGGACCTCCTCCTCGGCCGCCGACCTGGACGGCGCGCGGTCGGAGGCCTTCTGCTGCGGGGGCGGCGCGTTCGACGGCGGCTGCGACCCGCTGGCCAGACGCTTCACGCCCTCGTCGTTCGGCGCGATCTTCTGCAGTCGAGTGAGCGTCTCGTGGAAGAGATCCGTGCGGCCCGTGTCGCGCGCGATGCGCGCCATCTCCTTCTGGACCTCGATCGCTTTGCCCACCTGCCCGATGTTGGTGAAGGCGCGGGCGAGCAGCACCAGCGTGTCGAGGTCGCGCTGGTTGGCCTGGAAGGCGATCTTGAGCTTGGCGAGGGCCTGCATCCCATCGTTCGCGCCGCCCCGCGCGAGGAAGATCTCGGCGGCGGTCCGCGCGTGCTGCGGGTCGGCCTTGTGGTGAAGGAGCCGCTCGAGCACCTTGAGGGCGTCGTCACGGCGCCCCAGCTTGATGAGCTGACCCGAGGCGACCCCGAACTCGGAGACCGCGCCGTCGACGTCGCCCCCGTGCGAGAGCGCCTCCGCGAGGCGCAGGTGCGGCAGGGGGTTGGTCGGATCGAGCTCGACGATCTTGCGGAAGACCTCGATTGCCTCGGCGTCGCGGCTGTGGCGCTGGAGCCGCGTGGCCACCTCGTCGAGCGCGGCGAGGGCGTCGCTCGTGAGGCCGAGCTGCTGGTAAAGCTCCGCGAGCTTCGGCGCGATGTGCGCGTACTTGTCCTCGAGGGCGGGGACGTTGCGGACGATGATCTCGCGGATCTGCTTGTAGACGGCGACCGCTTTGAGTGAGAAGCCGGAGGCCGAGTAGAACTTGCCGACGCGCTCGTAGGTCGCAATGGCGTCGGCGAACGCCTCCATCTTCAGCTGGAGGTCGCCCATCTTCAGCAAGGTCCGCGCGTCGTTCGGGTCCTCCTGGATGATCCTTTGGTATTCGAGCACCGCTCGGTCGTACTTCTTCTTCTCGACGTACTTTTGAGCGGCGGCGAGTACCTTTTCGCGGTCGATCGCCACGATGCGTTCAGGCTCCTTCGCTCAGCGCCAGGGGCGGAGCAAAAAACGGTACGGCGCGGTCATGACCGGCCTTGAGAGGTTGTGGTTCAACGGGGTCCGTGGACGGAAAACACCAACAGGGTGCATAGGGTAACGAAGAACGCGCCCGTCCGGGGCGCGGACGGGCGGCCAACGTAGAGAATAGCGCCATTTTCACTCCACTGCATACTTCCGCTGCTCGCCGCCTCGGTTGAGTCGGGTCG
>Ga0302324_100008938_pt1 | contig 21065 bp, 25 predicted proteins | sample Palsa_T0_1_FD_201949 | JGI IMG/M metagenome (GOLD analysis project Ga0302324, IMG submission 201949) | Peat permafrost microbial communities from Stordalen Mire near Abisko, Sweden - Palsa_T0_1 | ecosystem: Environmental > Terrestrial > Soil > Palsa > Peat permafrost | place: Sweden: Abisko...
ATGCGCTGACAAAGTGGCTACCGGCTCTGATCACCGGCCTAATTCTCGGCTTCGCGCTCGCTCTCTTTTCTCACAGGCGTTGAAAGAAACGGACTACTCTCGGGGCGGATCCCTCGACACCGTATGCCAGCATGCCCAACCTACGAGTTTTATTGCTATTTAGCGTCTTCTCGATGAGCACCGCGGTCGCGGCAACAAGCGAAGACGCCGCGCAATTTTTTGATCCCACTCACGGAGTCGTCTTGAGCGGGCCTGAAGGACGGGCCATTGCAGACGATTGCGGCGGAACGACGTCAAGCTCAACTAGCTGGGCGCTCAAGTTCGACGACATAGACCGGCTCGAACGCACTCTGGCTCCTCTCCTCGCCGCGGATCTACGCAACAGCGGTTCGACGGCCGTAGTGCGCCGATATTACCGCCAATACGCAACAGGTCGCCTCGGCAACCGTCGCGCAATATTTGTCAATGGATTCCATGAATCTCAACTTTCATCTTTGCCGGATGAATCTACTTGGCGCCGCACAGCTTTACCTGCCGCTGATGGCGGCGACTCTTATTGGTGCGCCATCTACATCAAAGACACCGGCGAGTTTGTAAGGTTCAAGGGCCACCACTTCGACACGCATGTTTGGTTCCGCGGCCTGGCGTGAAGTGTCCACGCGTCGCGATCTTCTTTTGCGTCTGGCCGGATTGAGAAAGTCGTATGATTCCGGTCGGTTCAGAGCCCCCTTAAAGACCACATCAAAAGGAGCACTCCATGCGTTTTATTTTAGCGGCGTCAATCGCCCTTGCACTGTCCGGCGCTGCAATCGCCGCCGACGACATCATGGCCAACTACTATGGCAACACTGTCATCGGTAAGAGCGCCATGGGTCAGAGCCATACTCACTACCGAGCAAATCATACCTTCGATTCAGCGTTGTCAAACGACCAAGGCAGCATGGAGACGGACGGCACGTGGGCATTGAACGATAAGGGTGAAATCTGCCGAACTTATAATACACCCGTGCCTGGCTTTCCCAATCAAATATGCACCGCTTGGGCAGCGCACAAGGTCGGCGACTCCTGGCAAATCACCGTCAACGGTCGGACCAGCGAGCTCACTCTGGTCGCGGGAATTCAGTAAGGTCCAGATGCTATTTCTGTGCCGCCGAGATGTACAAGACAAGTGATCGTCCGGCGGTTCGAGCTTACAGTTTCGGAATCTTGATGCGGCTGATCATTAAAGATCCCGATACCCCAAACAACAGCGTCAACGGATGCAACACGTGGCCGCCAACTTTGAGTTCACCGAACCATAACTGTCCGCCGACAGCGCCAAGCCCAGTAGCCACAGCCATCACGCACACCAGGATAAATGAGGTCGGAATCGGCGTCCCTTCAAAAAAGCTTACTTTGCCGTTGCTAGAGGATAGTGACTCCGCAGTGACATTGTATCGAGCCAGTCGCGAAACTCCGCAGGCAACGAAAAACCCTAAGACAATTCTATCGAACAAACCTTGCATGCCGAGGCCATAACCGATCATGGCTGGCGCGACGCCGAAGGAAATAACATCCGCGAGAGAATCCAATTCCCGGCCCATCACCGATGATTTTTCTCGCCATCTCGCAACCCGGCCATCCACAATGTCGAACACCAACGCCGCGAATACCAAGGCACACGCAAAATAGACGTGGCGCACCGCCCCCGTCTGCACATAACTGATGGTGGAAAATATGGCCGCTGTGCCGCAAATGGCATTGCCCAACGTAAACCAATCGGCGAGATGAAACTCACGAATCATCGAAAACCGCTTTTTCATCACTTGATGATACGCGCGTTACGCCGGCGACAACTCGAACCGCGCCCAACTTCCGTCCATCATTCGAGCGGCTCTACGTGTAAGAGCCGGCCTACGGCATTTGCTTCCACGCCCATCTGTACAGCGCGCCGCTCGCGGCGCAACCTCCGGCTTTACAACCGCGGTGGTCCGCGAGAAGGCAGCCTTGGAAACACCACGCCAATTTCAGCAATTGATCAACGAGGTCGACGAGCTGTTGGCCAGGTTGGACGATGAACACAGTCCGCAACTTGACGAGTTACGCAGCCGCGTCGAGGCAACCATGTCACAGGCCAAATCCGCTCTGAGAAAACAGGGCCCATCCACGGCATCCCAAGTAAGACACTACGCGGCAGTGGCGGACGACTACATCAGAGGATATCCGAGGATGGCTTTTGCCTCCGGCATCTTGCTGGGTGTAGTACTCGGTTTCATTGCAGCGTCCGCGCGTGCGCGCGATTGAAAGCATATGAAGCCGCTAGAGCCTATGAAACCCATGGCCCCGATGTCGTCAATCGAGAGGTGGTGGCCTGAAGTCCTGGGAGACCCGGCGACCGCCGGATCTCAGGACGGTATGCGCTATGCGTTTTTCCCCGGCAAACGCCTCTTACTGATCGAAGAGGACGGCAAAGTTAAGACCTTCGATAGCAGCCGTCACCGCATCAGTGGCGTTTCTCAAGTGAATCGTGAGTCGCGCTCGCTGGCCTTCGCGAGCCAACACGGTCCAGTTCGAGTCGAAGACCTAAAGCGACTGAGCTGAAACTTCTTCGTGTGGCCGGGCTCGCGGGAACCACTACACGTCACCATCATGTTTGAATTCGATCCTAGTGCGCGGCGCACTAGGAGCTTGTTCATCGAGCGATTGGCGATATCGGATGCACCCGCGCATGAACTGAGGCCACGCAGGCACTGCCACGGCAGGAACGATCTTTTCGGGAAGCAACGACCATAGTGTCGGTTGATGCCAGCACAAATCATGGCCGGTCGCATCTCTATGTTCTCTAATCGCCTGGCGAAGTCGCTTGAGTTCGTCGATCAGTTGATCACGAGACAGTGCATCCAAATCAGCGTCCATGTGCCTCCAAGGTACTTTGCGTCAGCATGTCAGGAAGTCCAAACTCGCAATCATAATGCTCTGCAAGCTGAACCGACCATCACGTCTCGGCGACCTGCAGCGATACTCGCTTGGTACCATTTGCCAGCCATTGAGTACCTCGTTCCTTAAAACCGAACTTGTCATGAAACAATCGTGATGGCTCGTTGGGCGGAACAATATTGTACTCGCAGGTTACGATCGGGATCGCGCTCGATCTGGCATGGCTAAACAGATCTTCGTACAAAAGAGACCCCAGGCGCAGACCTCGAGAAGCGGATGACACGACAACGCGGTCCACATAGATGAATAGCGCGTACTTATTAGAAAACCATTCAAAGTTATCGTTCTTATAGGAAGATCCATTGCACATCGCGAGAAGAAAAGCCGAAACGACGCCGCCAAGACAGGCCACCTTGTGATAGCAGGAAATGGCATCCAGTTCGACCAAGCGATTCATGTCCATTGCGCTTGTGTGCTGAACCTCAGCAAGATTCAATGCGCAGATAGACGCGAAATCCGTTAACCCAGCAGGGCGAATCACGACGCTCGGCAAATTGGCTTCCACAAAATTACAATATTCGCCACTTCAAAAATATCGCGACAATGGCCGGCACGGCGAAAATGAGCAGAAAAATCGGCAACTCCTCGCTCAACGTATAACCCGCTTTCGCAACACCCACCCACAGGTTCCCGCCCGAGACTGCTAACCAGAGCCCGACGAATATCCAGGTTGCAGCATGGGTCGCGCCCGGGTAGTTACTGGAGAACAGCTTGCCCAACAACATTGACGCCGCCAGAAGCAGGAACCCTACGAGGAGAAATAAAGGTGTGCGCATGACTCTTCTCCGCCTGGGCGCTCGCCCCTATGTTGCTCGGCCATGCACTGGCGTTCGTCGCATGCGACTCGTCCCGCCCTCGCCCGGCCACGGCTCTTCATGGCTTGGGCACGTGGCTGAACGTGCCGGCCACCATACGCCGCTCTTCCTCGTTCGAAACCGCCTCGATGGCGGCGGCCGCCAGCCCGTACGACGCGCGATGTTTTTCGATTTCGCCGGCGGCTGACGCGGCATGAGCATGAACCACATGGACAAACGCCGTTTCCCAGTCAGGTGCCCCGACCCCCATAAAATACTCTCGCATCTCTTCCGCGTAGGCCAGGGCCGACTGACCGAAACCGAGCAGAGCATGAACCTCGGCAAGTAGCATGATGGCCCGCATACGGTTGAGCTCGCTTCCCAGCTTCGTCCAGTGCCAAGCCGAAGTGTGCGCGGCGGTGAGCATTTCCTGATCTTCCGCGGGGGTGCGGATCCGCTCGGACAAGTCCCAAGCTCGATTATTAGCCGCAGCCGCGAACCTGCGATGCCACGCAGTTGCTTCTTCGGGCGCCTTTGCCTCATTCACGCTCGATCTTCTCTAGAGACACTGTCTCATGTTACGGACGGATATATTTTATCCACGATCCAATAAGACGTAATGACCAGCTTAATCGTGCATCGTTTCGACTGCCCGGGCTATAACCGCGCCCTCCCTAACAAGCACGTATAACGATGTCCCCGCGAAAATGCGGGTCGGCTCCGCTCTCTTGCAGTCAACAAAATAGATCAAATCCCCTGGCGCGTACTTGGCAATCAGCTCATCCCAGTCCGGGTGCGAACGATTTGCGTCATTACCACCGCTCATCGATTTTCCCATGACTTCAGCAATTTTCAGCGGCTTGGACAGCCGGCACCCTTCGTAGCCAAGCCGTCTCGCGATTGATTCGGACCCATCTGCGAGCGCAACGGTCGAGCATACGCAGCAAAAGAACAATCCCTCCGCCAGGAGACCTAAGAATGCGGCGCTTAACCGCGCTGATTTACGATAGATCATGGAACTGAACGATGGCAGAAATGCCTCCGAATATCACGCAATGCACCCGGAATCGAATGACGGCACCAAAAATTGGCATACTGGGGGCGCAATTTCCTCCAGCCTACGTACAAGTCAGACCTAGGAGCGGCGCGCGCCAACTCCGCAAAAATTGTGACGCCGGGTAGAGTTACGAAACATAGTGTTACCAACGGTAGCAGATAGAGTTAGGATTGCAAGTTGGTTTTGAGATCGCAACCCTGCTAACGTGAGTCGCGGCGGCTTAATCGGGTGGTTTGCGATTGCTATACGACTTGCTCGATACAAAGCATTGCAACGACGGCTCGGTGCTGATTCACGACTATGACTTTGCTTGGCCTGACGCCTTCCTAAAACTGGCCGAGAGAGTGAAGGCTGCTCTCGGCCATCGCGTGCTGACGATAGAACACATTGGCAGCACGGCCGTCCCAGGCCTTGCCGCCAAACCTGTTATCGATCTCGACGTCGTTCTAGCATCCTCTGCCGATTTCCCAGAAGCCCTCCGACTCCTCGCCGATATGGGCTACGTTCACGAAGGCGATCTCGGTATCACCGGGCGCGAGGCCTTTCGCCCGCCACCCGGCGAGCCGCGTCATCACCTATACCTGCTTGCTAAAGGAGCCAGGGAACTGCGCCGCCACTTGGCCTTCCGCGACGCGCTACGCGCCGACAACGACTTGCGCGATAGGTATGCTGTGCTAAAGCGATCGCTCGCGCACTTATACAAGGACGATCGAACCTCCTACACTCGAGGCAAATCGGCGTTTATCGCATCGATTGTCGAGTAAGTTAGTTTCTCTATCCTTTTGCGTAAAATGGCGAGACCAGAATATAAGGGGACATGATGAATGAACTTCCCATATTAAAGACCCTCACCGCGCTCGCCTCCATGACTGTTTCCTTCGCGGCACATGCCGCCCCGGTCATCGCCGCCGTTCCGGCGGCCGAACGTGCGGGGTTTCAACATCTTCGTGCCGTAGACCTCAAGGCAGATCTATATTTTTTGTCATCCGACGCCTTGCAGGGCCGGATGTCCCTGCAACCCGGCGATGACGCGGCGACACAGTGGGTGGCGGCAGAATTTGCCAAGGCGGGACTTGAACCGGCAGCCGGCCACGCCGCATATCTGCAGGCCGTGCCATTAATCGAATATCGCGGCGATCGAGATGCAAGCTTTGTCGCGCTGAAGCGCGCCGACAAGAGCACCCAGTGGCATGCACCCGACGTCATCGGCGGCTTTCATGACGACCAGGAGATCACGGCACCCCTTGTGTTCGCGGGCTTCGGAATCACCGCACCGGGCCTGCACTACGATGACTATAGCGGCATCGACGTGCAGGGCAAGATCGTCGCCGTATTCGAGCACGAGCCGCAGGAGAATGATCCGCACTCGCCTTTCAACGGCACCGGCAATACGCGTTACGCAACCAATCGCGTCAAAGCCCTGAATGCGCAAGCGCACGGCGCCCTCGCGGTCATAGTGATGGCAGAACCAAATCGCAGACATCCGTCAAACCTTGAACGGGTGAATCGCATCGGCGGCAGCCTCAATCGTACGATTCCCCTGCCCTCCCAGGCCATCGTCGACGACGAACTGCGCATTCCGGTGTCCACCGTGAGCGATGCCGTGGCGGCCGAACTGCTGGCCACCGCCGGGGCCACGCCGCAGGCGCTGCAGTCGGCAATCGATCATGATCTCTCGAATCACTCCCTTGCTTTGCCCAGTAGCGAGGTGACGCTCCACTTCGAAAACAAGTCGCGTACTTCCGGCGTGACCTACAACGTCGCGGGATTATTGCCGGGCGCCGATGCGACCCTTGCCACCGAGACCGTCATTATTTCGGCGCACCACGACCACGATGGCGCCTCGACCGGCGCGGGCGGGAAACTGGAGATATGGCATGGCGCGGACGACAACGGTTCCGGCACCGTGGGGGTGGTTGAACTGGCGCACGCGTTCGCCGCGAATCCGATTCGACCGAAGCGGTCCATTTTGTTCGTTGTGTTTGCCGCGGAGGAACGCGGCCTGCTGGGTTCTTACTATATGGCCGCGCATCCGCTGAGAGCGCTCGCCACAACGCGCGCCATGATCAATTTCGACATGATCGGACGCGATGAAGGCAAAAGCGACCAGACTGACGGACTGATAGACATACCGGCGAATACCAGCAATCGATTGAACCTCATCGGCGCCGCCTACAGTCCAGATTTCAAGAACACCGTGGTCGCGGCCAACCGCCTGGTCGGACTAGATCTAGACGATCGTTTTGATCATGAGAACGCCTTGAATACGTTCTTTCGCAGCGATCAGTTTCCGTTTGTGCTGCACAACATTCCCGCATTTTGGTTTTTCACCGGCTTTCACCCCGACTATCACCACACCACCGACACGCCGGACAAAATCAATTATCCCAAAATGCTAAAGATCCTGCAGTTGTCATATCTGTCGGGTTGGGATTTTGCCAACCAATTGGGCTACCCAAGCTTCGTCGCAGATCCGCCGGGAAAGTGATCGCAATGCCATTCCGCCACCAGCGCACCAGGTAGTCCTACCCTTTCGGGCTATCGGCCTACACCAAAGGGCGCTTTTTGGCGCTAGCGGGTCGCAGGGCCGTCGCGGCATCCTGCGTTGGTGAGAAATTCAAAACCACCGGCTCCGCTCGTCAAAGACGGCGAAGCGCTCGGTGCGTACGCTAAGTGGTTTGTGAACGGATGATTCCGTTTGGCGGCGCGCGACAACAACAAATTCGTTTTGGCATTTACATCGGGAAACATATGATGAATATTCGATACGTCGGCTTAGTCGCTGCGGCTTTAGCTCTAACCACTCCGGCGCTCGCGAGCGACGTCTGGGACGACACAGGCGCGACGTACGTCGACGCGATGCTCCAGTACAGCCTTCTGGACGATAAACGCATCTCCAACGATGACTTCGGAGTCCAGGCAGGCTTGGGATACAACTTCGCGCCAAATTTCGCGCTGGAATTGAATTACGGCTCGGCCAGCTACAGAGTTAAGGGTTTCGCGGGCGACGCCGGCCCGAATGAGCAACTAAGAGCTGCATCGCTGGATCTTCTATACAAATTTTTTCCGAATTCCATTTTTCGACCCTTCATCCTCACCGGGGCAGGAGAGTTGCAAGACAGGATAGGAGGCAACCTTGACAACAATCATTCCTGGATGGCCGAAGCCGGCGTAGGCGCCTTGACCGGCATCGGCAGTCAGTCAGGATCGACTCGCTTGCAGCTGCGAACCGAAGCCAAATATCGTCGCGAATTCATTCAGAACAACGGACTTATCCCTAATAATCCGGGCGACGTAGTGTTTGGGGTGGGACTGCAGCTCAGTTTCGGCAATCCAACCCGCCCGGTGCCAGTCGTCGCTGCAGCGCCGCCCCCGGAACCGGCACCGATACCGCGCGAAGTGGTTGTGGCTCCTCCCCCCGAGCCGTGCCACGCGCCCGCGGGATTTCAGGTCGACGCGAATTGCCGCATCATCGAACAAACGGTTGTGGTTCGCGCGGTTGATTTCGAATTCAACTCAACGCAACTGACCCTGCCCGCGCAACATACTCTCAATGAGGTCGCCGCCGCTCTCCAAACACAGCCCGAACTGAACGTCGAAGTCCAGGGCCACACCGATTCAATCGGGACTGATAGCTATAACCTTGGCTTGTCGCAGAGGCGTGCCGAGGCAGTCAAGGCGTACTTGATCAGCAGAGGCCTTAGTGCCGCTGTTCTCACGGCCAAAGGTTTCGGTAAAACCAAGCCAATTGCCAGCAATGAGACCGCCGAAGGCCGCGCCCAAAATCGTCGCGTCGCTTTCGAAGTAACCAATGGATTCGAGCATGTCATCGTGATCAAAGAGGACGCAACTGACGCTTCGACGCAAGCTGCGAAGCAGGGCGAACCGCCTAACGCCAAAAAATAGCCGCAGGAACGCGCGGGGGATGCAGTTGGGGCTGCGCAATCGCGGCCCCAACGAGCTTTGACTTTACTGTCTGTCGTACATCGAGACGTCGTCGTATTTCGCGCCGTTGGCATGCGTTAACTTCTGCGCGAAAGTCAACGTCTTGCCATCTTTCGACACGGTTCGGACCGCAGTACCGACCGTCGCGCCCGCTTTCATCTGGCTACTTCGCGTCGTCGAGGCATCCACGCGCGTCACGGACACCATATCGAAATCAGGGCTACCGCTGGCGGGGTACGGCTTGCCGTCTTCTTTGTAGGTCAGGGTAGTCGAGGAATCCTTGCCGTCCGCCGCAGTAGTCTTGACGATCACCGTTGTGCCCTGCGCCGATTCACTATAAATGCGCGTCTGGCTTTTGGGCGCCGGACCGGGAGAAAACGTCGATTTCGCGAGATTCAGTTTCCAAGTCCCGACAACAGCGTCCGCAGCGAGCGCCGTACCAGTCCCGATTGCAATGATGGCTGCGACAAGAAGAGTCTTGAATATGGCTTGCATGTTTTCCCCGAATTTGGATGTATAGACCCCTGGTGAGGTCGCGTTTCTTATTTTCGCCGCACGCGGCGTGTTTATTAGCATGCGCGTCTCATGTTAAGACCGCAACCGACGCTACCGGCGAGCTTGGGCCGGGTTGGCGCTGGAATGCTCACGTAGGCAGGACCCTACGCGTCTTCGCGGGCGATATCCGCATACTCGTCGCCCATTCTGTGGTCTTGTGCTATCCCGACAGAGATTGCTGAAGGAACACGCAAATGATGGTTTGTAAAACGGCCGCCGGCATTTTAATGATGATGGCAACCTTAGGAGTTACAGGCTGCAACGGACCCGATCGTGACCATGATCGAAATCACGTCGACGAGCATCGCGACCCACCGCGGGATGCGCGACCTTGTGACCGCGACCACGACCCTCATTGCGACGATAAGCCTCGATAAAGAGTGCATCAAACCCCGCGACTCGAGCCGCGGAGCAAATCGATTAAAACGTCTGTTTATCGCTGAAATTTCTGCTTGGCGATCACTTCTTCGTCGCCGGCAAGCCTGCGAAAACCTCAAACTTCAGATTGATCCCTGAACCCGACAACTGATTCGGAACGCAAGTCATTCGATTGTCGATGTTTCGCGTCGTAAACATCGGCAACACCTTATCTCGGAATTGTTCGATGAGTTCGCAGTCGCCAACAGCGACTTCACGAGGGGAACGGTCTGCAAACGCTACAGAGCGCCACTCGCCGCTAATCGATGGACTCGCATTCCCTCCATTGCCAACTGGCGCAAGGGTGTAGAACTTGAGATTCGCCCGCGCCAATTTATCCGGAGTTCCAAATGCACGAACGCAAGCGCCCGAGATCGACTTCGCATCCGCACGCGCACCCGCTGCGATCAAGAGCACTTTGAGCTTAGACGCAAGCCCGTCGCACGAATAAGTCGTGGTGAACCCAAAGTACTCAAAAATGTATTCGTGCCTTTGCCAGACACCCTGTTCTGGATCGGCGGCCGACGACTCACCCGGTAGCGCCGTCATGCCAAATCCACTAATGACGAGGGCACAACCAACTTTCAGAGCTCTGCGAAACTTCATAGCCTTCCCTCCCAGACATGCATCATAGCAGGCCTTCGGCCTGTGCGATCTCGCAGAGGCAGAGCTGGGCTACGTCAGTCTCGTAAAACCATCGGCACTCCAGTCCTCGCTGCCGACACCGTGATGAACGAAGAAAAGTCCGTCAGGATCGTACTTCGCCTTGATGGCCTGCAGTCTCGAGTAATTTTTTCCCCAATAGTCGCGTTGCCAGTTGCGGTTGAAAAAGTTGCTCTCCGAAACATAGGAGCCAGCATTCGGCGCGATTTTGCGTAATTCCGCCGCTGCGAGGTCGATGGCGCGCGCATCCTTGCGGGCTGCTTCGAGATCGATGGCGGCGCGAGGCTCTCCCGGATAGGCGCCCTTCTGTCCGTCGGCGATAATCGCAAGCGCGAAGGCCTCCGTCACGGCGGGATTGGTCGCCGTATCCAGTGTCGCGGCCACGGCATCGGGCGTCGCGCCGGCGAGCCCCTTGTTGATGTGCAGTGCGATCTTCTTGTAGCGGCTGCCGGCGAACAACGCAGCAGTGACGCGCCTACCCTGATCTTCGTGCAGGAGCCGCGCCGGCAGCCAAAGCGAGTCATAACCGTTGAGGAAGGCGCCGACCTGCCCTTGGTCGCCCTTCCACCAGCCATGATGTTTGGCTGCATCTGCGCGCGAGTCCAAGGTCATCGACGGGTTTCCTTCGGTGTCCCACATGTACCGGGCTTCGTGCCCGCTCGCGCCGAACGCATCGGTGATGGCATAGTCGTTGGGCGATGCCGTGATCCACTCAAAGAACGGCTTCCACACCGCCTGCGCCGACTGCCGGTCGAGCCCATGGCTGGACATGGAAATCTCGAACGTATTGTCGGGCGCGAAACGCACCTGCTCACCCCAAATCGGATTCAGGAGATTGTCCGTATAGAAGCTGACAAACCGCGCTATCAATTTGCGAAAGGCCTCGTCGGATCGGGCTTTGACGCTGCCCCATGCCCAGCCCATGAACTGGGGGAGATCATGCGTCCGTAAGGTAAGTTTCGTGACGACGCCCCAGCTGCCGCCACCTCCGCCTTTCAGAGCCCAGTACAGATCAGGGTTGACGCAGGCGTTTGCAATGCGTATCGCGCCGTCGGCAGTGACAATCTCCGCTTCCACGAGTCCCGAAGCGGCCGTACCGAAACCCCTCGAGAAACTGCCAAAGCCACCGCTTTGCACCAGCCCCGCGACGCCGACGTCGGTGCAACCGCCGCCTTGCACGTAGCGGCCCGCATTGGTCGTCACAGCAGTGTAGAGGTCGATCCACACGGCACCCGCTTCTGCCGTCACCGCGGGTACCGGCGCCACCTTGCCCTCGCACCCTTGGCCGACAAAGGAATCGTGAAGCGTCACCGCATTCATGCCGCGCGTCCAAACGAGCAGCGAGTCGGGCGCGCTGGATGTCCCGAGATAAGAATGACCCGCACCCTTCACCACGAGCCGCAGATTATTGACGCGCGCGAAATTAACAGCGGCTGCCACGTCCGCAGCGTTCCGGGCTTTTACGGCATACGCGCTGGGCGCGGGTATCCAAGCGTCGAACCAGCCGCAGACCTGCGTGCCGCCCGCCTGATCTCCGAGGTAAAAGGGATTGTCGACGTTTTTCAACGCATCGAGGCAATTCGCGCCATTCGGCGCAGTTTCGCAAGCCCCGAACAGCGGATGCACCTCGATCAGATTGCCTCCGACATCCTCTTTGAGCTTTGCCCAGCTCGCCGCACCGGGCCATGTCGGATCGGTGGGCCGCGCGCGCGACCGAAATCTGCGCGTAATGCCGACCTTTGAATCGGCAAACGCCAGCCCGTGCGACCAACCACAAGCCAGCAACGAAAGGCCCATTGCGGTTCGAATCAGGTTTCTTCGATTCACACTCTGCTCCCCAAGCGACCGTAAAATCAGGATTCGCTGAGCTTCGCAGCGAGTTGTCGCCAACACAACGAGCCTGGGGTGAGCGGGACTGTTACAAGGACGAGCGGCAATCTTCCCGGAAATCGCTCGACATCTCAGTACGTCACGGTAACGACGATTGAATCGGCGTAGCTTCCGGCCGGTACGTCTTGTGACGGCGGCATGTACCCGTACATGTAACCGGTGATCTGATAGATCTGGCCGGCCGTGACCGTGCCCGATTCTGAGGGAGCGTAGGTGCCTGCGCTGCCGTTGCCCATCACCTGGGTATAGCTGGGTGTGAGATAAATATTGTATTGCAAAGCATGGGTGCCGGACATCATGGTTCGGGCAACATAACTTCCACTTGAGCCGGTACTCAAGGTCAACGTGCCGGAAACGGTGGCGGAGCCGCTGCCAATGGCATTACAGCTGACACTCCAAGTCCCGGTAGCGGAGTCGCCGACAGGACTCAAGGGATTATAGTTACCGAACGCGATGCCGGTTGCGCTGACTGTGCAGGTGAAGGTTACTGCCGCCTTCGCATTGGGGATCGGCGCAAGCAGGCACGCCGCAACGAAAAAAATAGCGCATCTCATGGCAAGGCTCACTCGCGGGATCATTCCCGCATCCATGGCAATTGTGTGGTGAAAATGAACGCGGAAATGTGACTCGTGTCGCATTGAGCGTTGATGGCTCCCCTAAGAGGTCCGCACAATCCCCCTACTTGATTACTCTGTGTGCCTTGAGTATATCCACGGTCTTTTCGATGGGCAGAGCTTCTACCGTATGTCCGTTGCCTGTCATCGTTGTCGCCTTAAACATTGAGTTGTACACGGCTTCTTCGGTGGCTTCGATCACGGCCAGAAATAGCGGTGACATCGCGTCGTTGGTCATGACTTCGACGTTTCGCGTCAGCGCCTTGTCAAGGCCACGGACTCGCACCTGCGGAGCGCTTGAAAACGCGATCGCATAGTCTCCGCTCCCATTGGAGCCTGAACTACCGGTGCGCGCGACGCCGAGCCACGCTCTCGCCGCGAGCCGCTTTAAATTGCGCGCGTCCATCGGTGCGTCAGTGGCAACGACGATCATGCATGATCCATCTGCTTTGTCCTTTCCGCTCCCAGCCTGCTTAAGTTCCTGACGCAGGTAGTACTGGCCAAGGGTTTCGCCGACCGGAGTGCCCGCGATGGTGAGAACTCCGCCGAAATTTGTCTGCACGAGCACCCCAACGGTGTATCCGCCGAGGTTGGTGGGCAGGCGCCGCGACGCGGTTCCGATGCCGCCCTTCCACCCAAAGGCCACCGTCCCCGTTCCCGCTCCGACATCTCCCTCTTCAACAGGTCCGCCTTTGGCGTTTTTGATCGCTGCGAAGACATCCTCAGGCGAAATGTGCCGGCCGCGGATGTCGTTCAAGTAGCCATCGTTGGTTTCACCGACCACCGGGTTGATTGATAACACTTCCTCATTGCCGGGTAGAGCCAGCATATAGCTGATCACCGCGTCCGCCACCCGTGGAACACTCGTCGTAGAGGTGAGCAAGATGGGTGTTTCTATATCTCCCATCTCATCAACCTGCGTTGATCCTGCCAGCTTGCCAAAGCCATTCCCAACAAAAATTGCCGCTGGCACTTTCTCGCGATAGAGATTGCCGGAATGGGGCAGAACTGCGGTCACACCCGTGCGAATGTCATCGCCTCGAATGATCGTCGTTTGCCCGACCTCGACACCCGCGACATCGGTAATCGCATCGAGCGGCCCAGCCGGCAAGACGCCTACCTTAAGCCCAAGATCAGAAACGCGCGGGCGCATATTGGAAGGACTGCTTAAGGCGACAGCGAAGGCCGTCACCAACAGGATCATAGCAACCGTGAAAAGCTTATTGATCATTGTCATAGCACTTCTCCGTCTTGCCAGGCCGTTCGGGGTCGCGTCCTCGACTGGCATCGGCGAGTTAGAGGCGTGACTCTACTGGCCTTCCGGATTCTTGTCGAAAGCGCCCTCGAACGGCGGCTGAGCCTCTACGGCGGATCGCGGTGCGATGTGCTCGATAATTGCTTCTTCGGCGTCGGCTTGTGATGAGAAGTTTTCGCGTGGCCCACAATAGCTGGCTGAATGGGTGCGCCGTAGACGTGGCTGTTTGTATGAGGGTGCGGGACAAAAGAACTTGGCTTTGCACCGGAGTCGGTCGGCCTATCGCTGGCAACCGATAACGTCGATTGCACGAGGAGGGCTGCGAGCGCGATGATTGCGAATTGCTTCATGGTCCTGAGCTCCCGATTGCCAAGCCTCAGGGCAAATATATCAGCGATGACGACTCGCATACGCCGATCGGATAGCACTTCCAGGACCGAACTGATGAGCACATCACAATTCCCCAAAGACCTGTACGCTGTCTCGCGTCTCCCCGGCCGGGCAGGTACGGGCGTCGTGAAGGAACGGCATAACCGCCGCAACGGGAAGGGGCTGCCAGTATGGACGTAGGCAACGAATCGACGGTCACCTCGACAGACGTGGTGGTGGTGGGCGCTGGCTTCGCTGGTCTTCACCTACTGCAGCGGCTGCGCAGTCAAGGATTCTCCGTCTTGGTGCTCGAGTCCGCTGAGAGCGTCGGCGGCACGTGGTACTGGAACCGCTACCCCGGGGCGCGCTGCGACATCATGTCGGTCGATTACTCCTACAGCTTCGATCCGGAGCTGGAGCGGGACTGGCAGTGGTCTGAGAAGTACGCTACTCAGCCGGAGATTCTCGCTTACGCCAACCATGTGGCTGACAAGTACGATCTGCGCAAGGACATCCGATTTGCCACTCACGTTCGGCAGGCGAGATGGGATGAACCAGCCAGGCGTTGGCACGTCCGCACCGGTGCGGGTGACGAGATCAGCTGCCGGTACTACGTAATGGCGAGCGGCTGCCTGTCACTGCCGAAGGAGATCGACATCGATGGCGCCGACCGCTTCGAAGGCGAGAACTACTACACGCACCGCTGGCCGCATGAGGTCGTCGACTTCGGCGGCAAACGCGTCGCGGTGATCGGCACCGGCTCCTCGGGAGTCCAGTGCATTCCCGTCATCGCCGAGCGAGCCGCGCAGCTGACAGTGTTCCAGCGCACACCGAACTTCTCGAGACCCGCACGCAATGGTCCAGCGCCGCAGGAGAAGCTCGATGCATTCAGAGCCAATCGCAACGCTTACCGACAGGCCGCCCGTTGGTCGATGACCGGGGTCCCCGGGCCCACACCAGCGTTGGGGGCGCTGCAGGTGTCCGAGGAGGAGCGTCGCGTCGTGTACGAGGCGGCATGGAATTCGGGTGATCTCATGGCCGCCACTTTTTCCGACATGCTGACCAGGGCGGCGGCCAACGAGACTTACTGCGAGTTTCTGCGGGAAAAGATCCGCGCGATTGTGAAGGATCCAGCGACCGCAAGCGCCCTGTGCCCGACGGGCTATTACTACGGCACCAAGCGGCCCTGCCTCGATTCAGGCTACTTCGAGACTTTCAATCACCCACACGTCCGACTGATAGATCTACGCAAAACACCGATTACCACCATTACTCGCACCGGCATCGACACCACGGAAGAATCGCTGGAGTTCGATGCCATCGTATTCGCGACGGGCTTCGACGCCATGACCGGCGCCATTGTGGCAGTCGATATCATCGGCCGCGATGAGCTATCCCTGAAGGACAAGTGGGCCGCGGGCCCGAAAACATATCTTGGGCTCATGACGGTGGGCTTCCCAAACTACTTCATGATCACCGGCCCGGGCAGCCCGTCGGTGCTGTCAAACATGATGGTCTCAATCGAGCAGCACGTGCAGTGGGTGTGCGACACCATCCAATACATGAGCCGCGCCGGCGTCGAGATCATCGAGCCGACCGAGACCGCCGAGGCCGGTTGGGTCCAGCACGTCAACGACTGCGCCGATGTCACTCTCTTCCCGATCGCAAAATCCTGGTACATGGGTGCCAACGTGCCTGGCAAGCCGCGCGTCTTCCTGCCGTACATCGGCGGGGTGGACCGATATCGAAAGGCGTGTGACGAAGTCGTGGAGCAGGGTTATCTCGGTTTCCGCCTCCATGGTCCCGATCGCACGCGATGCAACGACGGTGTGATTCGCCGCTTGCAGCCGGATGTGGCGATCGTGCTCGAGATGATCGAGAGTTTTGGCCTGCCCGCCATCGAGTCGATGACACCGCAGGCAGCACGGGCGTTGTCCGTTGCGCTGGCCGAGCAGCGGCCGCCCGGCCCCGGGGTGGGCGAATGCCTGGATAGCACCCTGCCCGGCGTCGCAGGGAAACTCAACTATCGGCTTTATCGGCCGGCCACGGCCGGGCCTCACTCCGTGGTGGTGTACTACCACGGCGGTGGCTGGGTGCTCGGCGGCTACGACTCTGACGATCCGTTCTGCCGGGACCTGTGCGTTCGTTCCGGCTCAATCATTGTGTCAGTCGATTACCGGCACGCGCCCGAGTCGCCATTCCCGGCGGCGGTTGAGGATGCGTTCGCCGCGCTGCAGTGGGTAGCCGCGCGTGTCGAGACGCTCGGGGGACAATCGGGCCCGGTGTCGGTGGCCGGCTGGAGCGCCGGAGCAAATCTCGCCACGGTAGTGTGCCGGCTGGCGCGCGATAACGGCGGTCCCGCGATTGGTGGCCAGCTACTGCTCGCCCCGGTCACTGATACGGACCTGACGCGTCGCTCGTACGTGGAGAACGGCGAACGCTACGTGCTCACCAAGGCGCTAATGGGGTGGTTCTTCGACCACTATGTTGGCGCCGCCGACCGGACCGATCCACGTGTCGCGCCGCTGCAAGCCGACGACCTGTCAAACCTACCTCCGGCCACCATTGTTACCTGCGAGTTCGATCCACTGGCGGATGAGGGCGCGGCGTACGCGGCGGCACTGTCCGCGGCCGGCGGCGATGTGCAGCACATCGCCGCGCGAGGTCATACGCATACCTCGCTCACCATGGTGGATGTCGTTATCTCGGGCGCGCCATATCGCCAGAGTATGGGTGAGGCACTGCGCCGATTTGGGCTGGCCGACAGGCAGCCGCCACATCGAATGCAAGACGTTCTCCGAATTGGAGGCTGATGAAATGATAGCAGTTCGTTTATATGAATACGGCGGCCCTGAAAACCTGAAATATGAGGACAATGTTCCCGAACCAGCGTTGAGCGACGACTCTGTGCTGGTGGAAACCGCGGCGACCAGTGTGAACCCCATTGATTGGAAAGTACGATCGGGCGCGCGGCAAAAGGATTTTCCACTGAGCCTACCTGCCATTCTCGGCAGAGACGTGAGCGGAGTGGTCCGGTCGGTAGGACGCAACATTCGCACCTTCAAGCCGGGTGATCGCGTGTTGGCATTAACGACGCAGGCTTATGCTGAGCTTGTTGCGGTTGAAGGGTCCATTCTCACCCATCTACCTGACGGGTTGAACCTGGTCGATTCCGCCGCCCTACCGCTGGTAGTGTTGACGGGTGATCAGCTCGTGCGGCTGGCGGCGCGGGCGCAACGTGGCCAGACGCTGCTTGTGACCGGTGCGGTGGGAAGTGTCGGGCGGGCCGCCGTGCACACCGCCAAGAAACTTGGCGTCAACGTGATTGCGGGCGTCCGCGCTCGGCAGCTGGCGGAAGCGCGGACGCTGGGTGTCTCCGATGCGGTAGCCATTGATGACGACGCCGCGATTGCCGCGCTTGCGATGGTGGACGGCGTCGCCGATACAGTTGGCGGCGAAACGGCCGCGAAACTATTTGGCAGAGTCAAGAATGGTGGAAACTTCGGCTATGCCTCGGTGTTCCCAGACGGCATATCCAAATTGAATCCGACGGTTACTGTCACCCGGGTGTTCGGGCGTCCCGATGCCTCGAAAGTCCGCGAGTTTGCCGATGACGTCCGAGACGGGAAATTTCTACTGCCAATCAGTCGCCGGATGCCCCTTCGCGATGCGGGCGAAGCGCACACATTGGCGCAAAAAGGTGGCCTAGGAAAAATTCTACTTGTGTGCCGGTAGTAGGGAGCAAGGCCCAGCCGACGGCGATCCGATCGAGAAGTGGACGACGCACGCCGCGCTCATTTGCCTTCTTTGATCGTCACCCACGACATGACCAACCCCTGATCCTTCGGGTCCTGGCTAGCACTGCCCCGCACCGTGACAAATTGATGGGCCGATATTGGGACGGCGTCGCTTACGCTAGCAGAAACATATTTCGCGTCAAAAGAATGCACTGTGTAGGTTTTATCTTGCCCACTAATCCACGCCACAGCAGCATTGGGCCATCTACCAAATAGTGCGATTGAAGTATCGGCAAGTACATATCCGCAGCCCGCCAAGATATCAAAGTGCGGTATCTCTCTCGGCGGCCGAGCGTCCTGCAGACGCTCATCGAGCGTATAAAGCGTTGCTCTCCCAGCGCTGTAGATAATGACCGATGTTTGGCGGGATTCGACCATCGTGCGCAATTGCACGATGAATTCGCCGGCAATTACCCTCTTTGCTACCGTCTCGCCCCTGCCATTCAGCCTAATTATGCGAAGGTTGTCCTGCGAATCCCAGGCCGTGAAAACGAAAGTGGGCCCGACTGCGGTGCCCGCTGCAACGGCGGCTACGTTATCTACGAGGGTCTGCCGTCTCTTCACTCCATTGCCGTCGAGTTCCACCAGCCATATATAACCATGCGTGCCGTCGTTCGCATTCCCGAGCAGCAATATTCCGTCCTGCCAGAGAAAGCACTGGTAAAAGTTCGAATGGCTAAAACTACGATCATCGTTCGGTACTTCCGCGCGCCTTTCGACAAGCTTTCCATGGGCATCGAGTATCGCCAATAAATTCTCGGTTCCTCCGGCCTTGTATTTGCCGCCGCACAACAGAGTGTTTCCGTTCGCCATCGGCACTGCTCCGTGATATTCGGTCTGCGGAACGGACTCGCTGACAGTGTGATTCACGTCATCAATCGGATCGTCGTATTGCCATAAACGATTGCCTTGCTCATCCATCGCAACCACCCATGCGGCAAGCCCAATCCCCGTGACCACAAAACCCCCATCGCGCGCTCTCGTGATCGCGTCCACCCGGGGCTGCAGGTTAGGAATCAATATTTCTCGCTCCACGATGATTGATTTGCCGTGGTTACCGCATGCCGCCAGAAACCCTGCAATAACAACAGCACCAATGCGGCAAATTGATCGATCACCGCCGCTAGTTAATGGCTTATCCAACGATTTATCCTGGGAATGTCACGGGTGGCTTTGCGCCAACGCGACGCATCATATCGCGCAAAGCAGCGATAGATAAAAGCTCGCGTCTTTAAGCGGTCGGCCTGCTTCGAAAGCCTGGGACAATATCCGTGTCGCTCGATCGGGAAAGATGAGCGATGACGCCGAACAGAAGCAAGACTCCAAGTGCTCCTAAGGCGGTACCCATCGGGAATCGCCAAAGCAACCACAACATCGTCGTCGACGACAGCGCGAAAATCGCGATAACGCTCAGCGTATAGGTCCGTCCAACCTTAGAGTTTCTCACTTGGTTTTCCTCCGTGAACCGAATTGTGTTCCCACACTGGTGCTTGGCCGACAATAAGCGGCACCGCACCGTTTCCCATGGAACGGCGTCACATGTTGCCCGCCTGCATCGGTCTGTAACCGGACTCCGTCTCCACTCAGCGACAGAACTTGGCCCGTGTTTTACAGAACCTCGAGATGCGGCGCAACACCTGACCCCCTGGGGCCCGTGTGCTAGAGTCGGCATAGCCGAATAACCCTAATGATCGCTCGCGCCACGGCAAAAAAATGCACATGAGATTTAGGCCAGCCTTACCTGTTGCGGTTCTGTCGGCATTGATCGGAATTGCCGCTGCCGATGAATTCAAGCCGCCGCCGATGAAAGATGGTCTCTGGGAGACCCACAGTACGCAGATCCAACAAGGCAAGACTGTGTTTGATACGTCGGTCAAGATGTGTCAATCAAAAGAACTCACCAAGTCGTTGCACTCGAACGGAGAGGAGTTGAGGAAGAAGAACGAATGCACCTCCTCCGTCACCCAGCCGTCACCGAGTACATATGTCGAGGAGAGCCGCTGTTCAAAAGGGCCAAACGCCGGCTCGGTCACCAAGATCACCTACACCTATCAAGGCGATACCGCATCTCATACCGAGATGCACACGAACACCGGCAAATCCGAAACGGTGATGACCATGGACGCCAAATATGTCGGTAGCTGCCCGGCGGGTATGAAGCCCGGCGACGCAATAATGGCTGATGGCACAAAAATTTCCGGCGGCAACTAAGAAAGGGGCTCCCCGATCTGACGTGCCTAGCGCCGTCGAATCCCGGTACTAGCTCGACGCCCGACCAGAATGCGCAGTCGCGATCGGCGAACTGGCGGAGACGACACGAGAACACCTTGAGCAGTGCAAAAATAAGAGACGCCAAATTATCCGAGACTGGGCACTTGGCAAAGATCTGGTTCGACGGCTGGCAAGACGCTCACGCACGAATCCTACCGGCGGAACTGGGCCGGCTGCGTACGCTGCAAAGCTTTGAGGAAACACTCAGAGCTGCTTCAACCGCTGTGCGCGTCGCGGAAGTAGCAGGCGCGCCTGTCGGCTTTTATCTTCTCAAGGGCGCCGAGCTGCATCAATTTTACGTTTCCGCCAATGCCAGAGGCTCCGGCGTTGCTGCTGATCTGATGGCCGATGCTGAAGCTCGTCTTCGCGAAAACGGTGTCCGAACTGCCTGGCTTACGTGCGCAATCGGCAACGATCGGGCCGCAAGATTCTACGAAAAGAGTGGCTGGCCAAGGACTGGGA
>Ga0302324_100008939_pt1 | contig 21065 bp, 17 predicted proteins | sample Palsa_T0_1_FD_201949 | JGI IMG/M metagenome (GOLD analysis project Ga0302324, IMG submission 201949) | Peat permafrost microbial communities from Stordalen Mire near Abisko, Sweden - Palsa_T0_1 | ecosystem: Environmental > Terrestrial > Soil > Palsa > Peat permafrost | place: Sweden: Abisko...
GCGTCTACCTGCCGCCCGATGCCAACTGCCTGCTGTCCGTGTTCGATCACTGCCTGCGCAGCCGCAACTATGTCAACGTGGTGGTTGCTGGAAAACACGCATTGCCGCAATGGTTGACCATGGAGGCCGCGGTCGTGCACTGCACGGAAGGCATCGGCATCTGGCAATGGGCCAGCAACGATCAAGGCACAGAGCCGGACGTGGTCATGGCCTGTTGCGGCGATACGCCGACACTGGAGATCTTGGCGGCTGTGTCGATCCTTCGAGAGCATTTGCCCGATCTGAAGATTCGCGTCATCAATGTCGTCGATCTGATGAAGCTGCAATCCAGCACCGAGCATCCACACGGGCTGGATGACTGCGATTACGACTCTCTCTTCACCCGCGACAAGCACATCATCTTCGGCTTTCATGGATACCCCTGGCTAGTGCATCGCCTGACCTATCGCCGAACCAATCAGAACCTGCACGTCCGGGGCTACAAGGAGGAGGGCACGATCACAACCGCCTTCGACATGCGGGTGCAGAATGACCTGGACCGCTTCCATCTGGTGATTGACGTCATCGATCGTCTGGCGCAGTTGGGCACCCGGGGGGCCTATCTGAAGCAGCACATGCAGGACAAGCTCATCGAGCATAAGCAATACATCGATCAACATGGTCAGGACTTGCCCGAAATCCGCAACTGGAAGTGGGGCCTACACGCGACGACCGCGCCTGTCCGGCAACAGATGAAACCTGCGGCATAACCAGCCAGGTCAAGCGTGATGAAACCCAAAGCCGGTGCACCCAAAGCGCTCCCTTCAAAGCCCGATCCGAAGGATGAGCTCAAGACGCTGCCCATGCCCGAGGTCGAGAAGCGATTGGGGGCATCGCCCAACGGTCTCACCCAGGTTGAGGCGGCAAAGCGGCTGACCCAATACGGACCCAACGAGATTGAAGAAGAGAAGACCAATGCGCTGCTGAAATTCCTCTCTTATTTCTGGGGTCCCATCCCCTGGATGATCGAAGCGGCGGTGATTCTGTCGGGGGTGGTGCGGCACTGGCCGGATTTCTTCATCATTCTGCTGCTGCTGTGCGCCAATGCCGTGGTCGGGTTCTGGGAAGAGCGCCAGGCCGGCAACGCCATTGCCGCACTGAAAGCGAAGCTGGCGATCAAGGCGCGGGTGCGGCGGGACGGCAAGTGGATCAATCCGCCGGCGCGTGAGCTGGTACCGGGGGACGTCATCCGCATGCGGCTGGGCGACATTGTGCCGGCGGATGCACGCCTGCTGGAGGGCGACTCCGTTGAGGTGGATCAGTCCGCGCTGACCGGGGAGTCGTTGCCCGCCACGCGCAAATCGGGCGAGGCGGTGTTCTCCGGCTCGATCATTCGCCGGGGCGAGATCGGCGCGCTGGTCTATGCCACGGGCGGCAATACCTACTTCGGAAAAACGGCGCAACTGGTGCAGGAGGCGCATACCGTCAGCCACTTTCAGAAGGCGGTGCTGAAGATCGGCAATTACCTGATTATCCTCGCAGGCGTCCTGGTGGCGGCCATCATTACCGCCGCGATACTGCGCGGCGATCGGGTTCTCACCACGCTGCAATTCGCCCTGGTGCTGACGGTGGCGGCGATTCCCGTGGCGATGCCGACGGTCCTGTCGGTGACCATGGCGGTCGGTGCGCGCTTGCTCGCAAAGAAAAAAGCGATTGTCAGCAAGCTGGTGGCCATCGAAGAGCTGGCTGGAGTGGACATACTGTGCGCAGACAAGACCGGCACCCTGACCCAGAACAAACTGACGCTCGGAGCTCCGTTCTGTGTCGACAATGTTTCAGCCGCTCAGGTGATTCTCAGCGGTGCACTCGCCTCGCGTGCGGACAATAACGACACCATCGATCTGGCCGTATTGGCGGCCGTCAAGAATGACCAGGAGTTGAAGAGCTACCAGATACTGCACTTCCAGCCCTTCGATCCGGTGCATAAGCGCACCGAGGCGAGCGTCAAAGGTAAGGATGGCAAGACCTTCAAGGTGGCGAAGGGCGCGCCGCAGGTGATCCTCGAGTTGTCGGCTGATGCCGGGCAAGTCAAGGGCGCCGTCGATAAAGCGGTCGACGACTTTGCGGCGCGCGGCTTTCGCTCGCTGGGCGTGGCGCGGGCCGAGGGCGAGGGCCCATGGCAGTTTGTGGGCGTCTTGCCCTTGTTCGATCCGCCGCGCGATGACGCGAAATCAACCATAGCGACCGCGCTGGCAATGGGCGTCAAGATCAAGATGGTGACGGGCGATGCGCTGGCCATTGCCAAGGAGACCGCCAAGAAGCTGGGTATGGGGAGCAATATCCTCGATGCCAGCGGCTTAGGGGACGCGAAGAAGCAGGAGAGCACAGAGGTGGCGGAGTCCATCGAGAAGGCTGACGGCTTCGCCCAGGTGTTCCCCGAGCACAAATTTCACATCGTCGATGTCCTGCAAAAGCACGGTCACATCGTCGGCATGACGGGCGACGGGGTGAATGACGCCCCCGCGCTGAAGAAAGCCGACTGCGGTATCGCCGTTTCGGACGCCACGGACGCGGCGCGCGCGGCAGCTTCCATCGTGCTAACGACGGCCGGACTCTCGGTGATCATCGATGCGATCAAGGAGAGCCGGAAGATCTTCCAGCGCATGAACAGTTACGCGATGTACCGCATCGCTGAGACGCTGCGCGTGCTCTTGTTCATGACGACGGCGATCCTGGTTTTCAATTTTTATCCGTTGACGGCAGTGATGATCGTGATGCTGGCACTGCTCAACGACGGTGCCATCCTGTCCATTGCCTATGACAACGTTCATTACAAGAACGCGCCAGAAGCCTGGAACATGCGCCTGGTGCTCGGTATCTCTACGGCGCTGGGAGTCATCGGTGTGCTCGCCGCATTTGGTCTGTTTTACCTTGCAGAGGACGTGTTTCATCTCGACCGCGCGCACGCCCAGACCATGATGTACCTCAAGCTGTCTGTTGCAGGACATCTGACGATATTCCTGACACGGACGCGAGGGCCATTCTGGTCGACCCGGCCGGCACGAATACTATGGGTAGCGGTGGTCGGTACACAAATCGTTGCGACAATGTTTGCGGTCTACGGATTTCTGATGACCCCGTTGGGCTGGGGCTGGGCGCTTTTCGTGTGGGGCTATGCATTGGCTTGGTTCCTCGTGAATGACCGCGTGAAACTGCTTGCGTATCGGATTCTCGATCCGCCCAATGCCGAGGCTAAAACCAACGCGCAGACCATGCCGCAGCACGAAGCCAAAGCCGCCGAGCCTAATGCCGAAGCCAAACCAGGGGCCGAAGCAGTGTCTAAAACCGCAACCAAGGACGCACCGAAACCGCAAGTCATCATGGAATCAAAACCTGAAGCAAAAGCTGCGACCAAGTCGGCGGCTGAAGAGCAACCCGTGGCCGATCTGTCCGCACAAATCGCGCAGCGGGCTTACAAGCTCTACGAAGAGGGAGGCCGCAAAGACGGCGCAGCAGTCGAGAACTGGGAGAAGGCCGAATCGCAAATCCGCAAGGATTTGGCCAAAGTGGCGGCCCCGTCCAAAGCCAAAGTCGAGCCCATGCCAATCGGCAAGGTTGAGTCCAAGCATGCAGATCACCCGCCGCAATCGGTAGCCACGGCGGCTCCGCAGCCTGAAACCAAGGCTGTATCGAAGTCTGAGATACAGATCGAACTGAAGACCGACGCCCAAGCCAAGACCGCATCCGATGTGCCGCCGCAGCTTGTCAGGCGAGTCCATGAGCTCTACGAGAAGCTTGGGCGCGAGGATGTGGCAGCGGTCGAGGACTGGGAACGAGCCAGGACTCAGAAAGAGCGGCCAGCCAAATAATTCGATGCGACAGCGGCTTCAAGGAAAAAGGCGACATGACAATCAACTCCAAGCATTTTCGCGTGCGGGAAGGGGAGGACGTCAGTCTCAGGAAATGGCCGACGATGATCGACCCCGTCTTCAAGTCGAAAGCGCAATACGCAAAACTGCTGGACGAACACGCGGCGAAACTGAGCTCGATGCAGCAGCTGCACTACGCCAGCAACCGTCACGCTGTTCTCCTGATATTTCAGGGGATGGATGCGGCAGGAAAGGACGGTGCCATCAGGCACGTGATGTCTGGAGTCAACCCGCAGGGTTGTCAGGTGTTCGGCTTCAAGAGCCCCAGCGCGACAGAATTGGAACACGATTTTCTATGGCGTACTACACGAGATCTCCCGGAGCGCGGGCGAATCGGCATCTTCAATCGATCCTATTACGAGGAGGTATTGGTCGTCCGGGTACATCGCGACATTCTGCGCGGCGAGGGATTCCCGGACGCACCCGACCATGACAAGAAGCTCTGGCATGATCGGTATCGCTCGATCGTGGACCTCGAGCGACATTTGTACGTCAACGGCACTCGCATCATCAAGTTCTTCCTGCATCTTTCGAAGAAGGAGCAGCGCAAGCGGTTCTTAGCGCGAATTGATGAGCCGGAGAAGAACTGGAAGTTCAGTCTTGCGGACATCAAGGAGCGGGGGTACTGGAAACACTACATGAGGGCGTATGAGAAGTGCCTCAGTGCCACGAGCACCCGGGAGGCGCCTTGGTATGTCGTTCCCGCCGACGACAAGGAAAACGCGCGGCTGATTGTATCGAGAGTCGTGCTCGACACGTTCGAGGCACTCAAGATGACTTACCCCAAGGCGAGCGCGAAGCGCCGCCGTGAACTGCTGTCTATCCGCAAGCTGCTTACGCAGTGAGCCGTGGGTTCTCTAGCGCATCCGCCGACGCCGATGAGCGGGTGAAGCTATGACCAGAAGCCGGTTCGTCGAAGGGGCGTACACGAGTGCAACGACCGTCGATAAACACCCCGTCGTGGGGCAACCTGGGCCGTATGCGGTGGAAAACGGCAGGGCCGTGCCCGCAAGGTTAAGCGAGCGCGCACCAGCCTCTATCCTCGCTGGCCCAGCAAAAGAGCCATCTCGTTGCCTACGCGGTTCTCAGCGCAAACCCTGGCGGGGGACACCGCCGCTCATCGCGGCGCCTGACGCACCGCGCGCGATACGCAGTGGGTTAGGCTGCGGCGCCCTTACAAGGCGAATGTCGGCGGTTCGATCCCGTCGGCACCCACCATAAATTTCAAGGAGTCGTCTACCAAATCTCTCGCTGGTGGCTTCCGTACGGACATCCATACGGAAAAATCGCCGGAAGGCAGCGATGGAAACCCAACGGGCTTCTCGCCGCCTATTCGCGAGTACGCGTCCGCGACGCATGAGACGCCTTTCCAAAGCATCTCCGGCCCTTTCACGGCGTTAACAGGGGTTCGAATCTCCTCGGGGACGCCAACTAACACGCGCGCGACCACGCGACATGTGGTCGGCCCTGTCCGGTCAACCCCACCTCCGCAAGTCCTTTGCCTCGGGGCCGTTATTGCCGCCTGATAGCGTAGTGAAAAACGCTTTGCGGAGCATCTGTTGAATATAACTGTGCGATATGGTACTTTTCAAGAAATAATAAAGCGATTCGCGGACCTATGGCGCAAAGGGCCGCGCAACTCGGGTCGTGAGGCGAAGAGGGGGCGCTGAATGAACGAGCAGGATTGGATCGTTGACGCTGAGTCGCAGTCGGCGGGCATTCGGGTGCAAATTGCGCGCTGCGACTGGCCGCAACCGACCGAGTACTTCGAGACCGTCAGCTGGCATGCTTTGAACCTCTCGCTGACTCCGATTCCCGATGGCATCGAGGGCTACCTAAAGGGCCGCTCAACCTCGGTGCAACGTTCCGACGTAGGGCGACTGGTGTTTGTTCCGGCAAACTTGCACATTGGTTGCCGCGGCAGTGGGGGGCGCCATCAGCGGGTGGTCCGCGTCTTTCTCGATCCCACGTGCCTTATCACCCATCTGCCTGCGACTGAAGAACTCTCGCCCGATGGCTTGCGGGACTGTCTGAACATTCAAGCGCCTGAGATCGTTAATGCGATGCTGCGCCTCGGACGGGAAACACTGGCGCCAGATTTCGGTAGCCGGATATTGCTTGAATCGTTGGGCGCCGTAATCGCCGTGGAACTCGAGAGACTGTTGCTGCCGCGCATGCAGCGCGAAGCTGCATCGAAGCGCAAGAGCTTATTCACGCGTGCGGACTTGCGGCGGATCATAGAGTTCGTCGACTCGCGCAGTGCAGCCAATATCACCATCACGGAGGTTGCTGACGCCTGCAATATCAGTAGCCGCACTTTGACCCGCAAATTCAAGCAAACCACCGGCGAGACCCTTCACGCGTATGCACATCGACGCGCCACAAAGCGCGCCCGCGCGCTGCTGAGCGACCCGGGACGCAGTATCAAGGAAGTCTCGTACCAGCTAGGGTTTTTGAACCCGTCTGCCTTTTCGATTGCGTTTCGCCGCGCAACTGGACTCAGCCCGAGCGAGTATCGGCGCTCAGTGGCATGCTGCTGAACGGGTGTCATGCGAGGCGGCGGATAAGCGAGTCGGCCGGATTGCGAAGATTTTCCGTTGCTAGGAGTCGCGCCGAGCTGGCGCAATCTGTAAACACATTGGCCCATCCCGAAACACGCCGCGCCGATCGAGCCGTGTAGTACTCCGTACACTCCGACCAATGCTGTCGCAGTCGGTTCCCGCCGGATGAAGGCTCGATCGCCCCGGGCAGACCGCCCCCGTGTGCTGCAGCGCGCTTGGACGAACCGTTAAATGCAGAGCTTGCTCGCGCACCGCGGCATCTGTGTCTCGGATCTCGAGGTCGCTCGCGACTTCTATGCTAATGCGCTCAGGTTTTCTGCGGTTGAGGACGGTATTGCCGACGAACACGTACTTCAGGCCTTGACTGGGTACGCCGACGCCGCGGTCCGCTCACAGCTCCTGAAAGACGAGACCGGGGTGACTCTCGAATTGGTCCAGTTTCTTTCTCCACCTGCGTTTGGAACTCGGCACCGACGTCCCCTCAATCAATTCGGGTTAACGCATCTGTGCTTTTGGACACCGTGCATTGAGGACACTGCACAGCTAATCGAGGATCACGGAGGTGTTCCTCATTGGCACACCCTCATGGCGGTTCGCGAGATGAATACCCGGGTGATGTATTGCTCCGATCCGGACGGCGTGCGTGTGGAGCTTGGCGAGAGAAGCGGCGAGCCGTTTGCATTTCTCCATTCTGGTGCTTGTGTCGGAGACCTTGGCGAGACTCTGACATTCTATCGGGATGTGCTGGCCTTTCATGTCGTAGAGCAACTCGAGCTCAAGCAACAGGCAGCGTGGCTAGCACCACTGATGGAGCTGCAGGACGTGAGCCTTACGGCACACGTCCTGGTCAGCGAGCGGGGCGAGCGGATAGAGCTGCTCGAGTGTCATCGGCCCAGCCCGTATGGCAGCCGGCAGCTCGCGCCGCCCAATCGATTTGGATTGAGTCATATGACGTTTGCGGTCCCAGATCTCGATGAAACTGCGGCGCTGATTCGCACGCTGCGAGGAACGGGCAGCACACCGGTTTTCATATCCGCTCATGGCGTCCGAGCTCTGGCGTGCGCGGATCCCAATGGCATCCTTCTCATCATGGCGGAACGACGACACTGAATATGGACCCGGAATTCGACTCTACAGGAGCGAGAGCGCGGCGATGATCGTCAAAGGGAAGGTGCTGATTCTGACCGGTGTAGGTCCGGGTATGGGGCGTCGATTGGCACTCGAAGCGGTACGTGAGGGAGCACGCGTGGCGCTCGGGGCGCGCTCGCGGCCGTTCATTGAAGCGCTCGCGGCGGAGATCATCTCAGGGGGCGGTGAAGCGCTGGCATTACCGACGGACGTGCTGCAAGCGGAACAATGCATGCGTTTGGCGGAAGCGACCTTGACCCGTTTCGGGCGCATCGACGGTCTGACCAACGCGGCTTATATAGTCAGCGATCCTCATGACGCCGACACTGCTGACCTCGATGCGTGGCAACGAACCATGAGCGTAATCTGCTTCGGCGCACTGCGCATGGTGCAGGCCGTTGTACCCGCCATGAAGCGGCAGAGAGCGGGCTCGATTGTAAACGTAAGCTCCATGGTTACACGCAAGCCACCTCCGCAACGGGGTGACTACACCGTTGCGAAGGCTGCATTGAATGGCCTGACGCGGCAGCTCGCACAGGAACTCGGCGCATTCGGGATTCGAGTTAATACCACCTCTATCGGTTGGATGTGGGGAGCAGAAGTGCAGCGCGTAATCCGCGAAACGGCGGCATCGATGGGCAGGACTGAGGCGCAGTTGGTCGGAGAAATCACTGAACGCATTCCCTTGGGCCAAGTGCCCTCGGAGGAGGATTGCTCACGTGCCGTGCTGTTTCTGCTCTCGGACTACTCGCGGGCGGTCACCGGCGCACACCTTGATGTTAATGGCGGTGAAAGTCTGGGCGCTTTCTAGGCAGCGGCGCCTCTACCGGGATGCATTGGCGGAGTGAGCATGAGCAATCCTTCGGACAGTCTGCAGCGAGTGCTGGAAGGCGGCAGCTGGAATGAGTTTTGTGACGCATTGCGGGAAGCCGGCAAGGTAATTCTGCGGCCCGAGACGCCTGCCACGGAACTGGATCGTGCCGAAGGCTGGCGGTATCTGAGCCGCCTGACGCGCATAGCGCTCGAATCGCAGGTCGAGTATAGCGACCCTGACTTTCCGGTCTTCTACGCGATCTGCCATCCCACCGCAAAGATGGGGGCCGATAACCCGGACAACAACTATCGAACCGCTCACATCAGCGGCGATCGGGACTACCGCATAAGCGGCGTACGTGGGGGCGCGCCCTACCTCTCATTCGGTACGAAGGCTAATCGCTTCGGCGTGGATGGCTCTATGGCTTCGACAGGCGAGCTGGGCGGCGAGCAACTGGCGGTAGCAGCGGATGGCACCTTCGAGATCGTTGTGAGTCGCCGGCCCCACCCCGGTAACTGGCTGCGCGTCGATCCAGATTCGAACCTTCTGGTGGTGCGCGAGACCTTCCTGGATCGCAGTCGTGAGCAGCCGGGCACGATGTCGATCGTCTGCATCGGCGGACCCGCCTACCCGCAGCCCTTAAGTGCCCAGCGTTTCGACGCCGGACTACGGGCTGCGGGAGCGTTCGTGCGGGGCACCGCGGCTACCTTTGCGAATTGGACTCAGTCATTTCGTGCGACATGCAACACGTTGGACAACATCGACCAGCGCGTCTTTCAACGGGCGGGCGGCGACCCAAACATATATTACTGCCATGGCTACTGGAGTCTTCGGGCTGACGAAGCGCTACGCATCCATACCGCTGTGCCGGAGTGTGTCGCCTGGAATTTTCAGCTGGATAACTATTGGATGGAATCGCTCGACTATCGCTATCTGCCGGTGAATCTGAACAAATCGAGTGCCTCTCTGAATGCCGACGGTACGGTGACGATCGTCGTTGCTGCGCGTAATCCCGGCGTCCGCAATTTCATCGCCACGGGCGGCCATAGTACGGGCACGATGCTGCTTCGCTGGGTCATGGCGCGCTCGCATCCGCTACCGAAGTGCGGGGTCGTCAAGCTCGCTGATCTAGCGCGTGCAGGTTGAGACCATCAGATCGGAGACAGAAGAATGGGAACGGAGATAGAGCAACTGGAACGTCGCATTCGCGACATCGAGGACATACAGGCCATCAAGGACGTCCAGTACTCCTATTGGCGCAGTGTGGATCTGCAGCAGCCCGACCAACTACGCGAGGTTTTCTACCCTGGGGAAATCTATATCAACTTCCAGGACATGCCTATATGGCGCGATCGTGAGTCGTTCGTGACGTTCTACCGCAATCTTGGCTGTAATCCTGCGCGCCGCGAGAATCACTTCGGCGTCGCCCCGCGAATCACAATGACTGGTACTGACTCGGCGACGGGCTTGTGGCGCCTGCAGATGCTGGCTTACAACTACGAGTCACGAATCACCATTCACATCTCAGGCGAATACGACGGCGAATACATTCGCGCCGACGGGCGATGGTGGATCAAAGCACTGAGTTTCCGGAGACACTCCCTGTATTCGCAGAACGTGGCGCCCGATGGTTCTGTGAGTGCGCCGAATTTCGGCAGCACCTCAAGCGATGCGAGCGCCCATCTCTTTGGCGGCGGCAACTGAGGCGGGGCGCGTGCCGGCAGCAAACGTAGCCGTCGTCACCGGGGCCAGCAGAGGCCTGGGTCGCGGGATCGCCTTGGCTCTGGGGAAGGCTGGGTACGTCGTATATGTCACGGGACGGACCGGAACGAAGCAGACATCTCGCTGGACCGGAACGCTGCAACAGACGGCGGAGGGCATCTCCGCAAGCGGCGGTACGGGCATTGCCGCGGTCTGCGATCATAGTGACGACGCGCAGACCCGCATGCTGTTCGAGCGCGTCAAGGCGGAGTACGGTCAGCTCGACATCCTGGTCAACAATGCATTCGGCATGCCTGATGAGATGGCCGCGCCGGGTGTCTTCTGGGAGCGTCCGCTGGAGGCGTGGCGGCAGCTGATCGACATCGGGCTGCGCAGCAGCTACGTGGCGAGCTATTTTGCCATTCCCATCATGGTTTCGGCCCGACGGGGTTTGATCGTGAACACCTCATCACCTGGAGCGCGCGCGTATCTTCACGTTCTTCCATACGGTGTCGGTAAAGTGGGACATGACAAGCTCGCTCACGACATGGCACACGAGCTAAAGCCATTCTGTATCGCCGCGCTGTCCTTGTGGCATGGCATAGTTAAGACCGAGCGAACCGAAACCTTCTGCAAGGCGAATCCCGGGCTGCTCCAGGAATTTGGCGGAGTAGAGCGCGCGGAGTCACCAGAATTCGCCGGTTATCTCATCGATGCACTGTATCGCAGTCCCGACCTCATGAGTCTCAGCGGTGGAACCTTTTACGTATCCGAATTGGCCCGCCGCTACGGTGTTCGAGACACCGACAACCGCGAGCCACCCTCGCATCGTGCATTGCTTGGCGCTCCCTTCTATGACCCGGTCGCCTGAGAACGACAAGGACGCCAGGCCTCGCGAGGCGCGCACAGCATGAAGCGGCGTAATGCGGCGCGGCTTGCGAGCGAGGTAAGCCACAGTTCGGTAGAGCTCGATGATCTCGACCAGAGCATTATCGCGCTCATGCGCCGCGAACCCGCCATAGCGAGTCGGGATCTCGCGCGGCTTCTGTCAGTCACGGAAAAGACAGTGCGCGTGCATTTGCGACGCCTGTACGAGCTGAACGTGCTTCGGGTCATCACTATGGCCAACCTGCCGGCAGTCGGCCTGCCGTTCATCGCGGCAGCGGGTGTGCAGGTGCGCGGCCGAGCTCCGCAGGAGGTCGCACGCGATATCGCCAACGTTGAACAGGTCCTCACGGTGAATGTCGTCCTTGGTAACCAAGACCTCGAGATTCAGATCGTCACCCGAACACTGCGGGAGTTGTCAGATCTGTTGACCGACGTAATAGCCAAGATCAAAGGGGTCGGAAGCATCGTGCTTGGTGTTGCGATCCGGGTATTGAAGCACGAGGTCTTGTGGGTACCTTTTCCATCGGCACTCGGCCGTAAGCTCGATCGCAAGGTCGGACCACTTGCCGCCGCCGTCGGTGATGAGCTCGATGCCCGGATCATCAATTGCCTGGCGGAGGATTCCAGAATCAGCAATCGAGCGGTGGCAAGGACGCTGCGAGTCAATGAGGGTACCGTTCGGGCGAGGCGCAGGCGTTTGCTGTCACAAAACATCGTGCGAACGGCGACGGTCCTGAACGTCGAGCAACTGCGCAATCCCATTGTCGCGTACTTCTGGATCAGCGTGGACACGGCCGCCAATCTGCGCACGGTCGCTGACACGCTGGTGAAGCTGCCGGAGATTACGTTTGTGGCGCTGATGAGCGGACGTTGTGATGTGCTGGGTATCACACTCATCGAGAGTAGCGATGAGCTGGTCACGTTGCTCCATCAGACGCTCGATCGGATTCCCGGTATCTACCGCACGCAACACACCCTGAGCCAAAGCACTATCAAGCACGACTCGCGTTGGTGCGTGCTGGTCGACAAGAGCTGAAGGCGAGGTCGAACCGGCGGGCGCAAATTGTGAACACAGTGGCTCATTTCGCAACTAACTTGCCGGCTCTTTCGGCACGGTGCCTCTCTAACATTGGCAACGCGGCATTTCAGTGTAAGGACGAGGTAATTGGCTATGGAGTTCAACGACTATTTGCAGATTAAGAATCTTCTCTATCGCTACGCCGAGCTTGTGGATCAGGGCGACTTTGCGGCGGTGGGGCTGCTGTTCGCCCACGCCGACTTTTATGGACCTGGGGTTGGGCCCTTCAAGTCCGACCCGGGCGCGGTTGCGGAGAACTACCGGCGCTGGGTGCGCATCTACCCCGATTCAGGCACCCCGAAAACGCGGCACGTCACTTCCAACCTGATCATCGAATCTGATGGACTGGAACGTGCTAAGGCACGCTCCAACGTCCTCGTATTCCAGGGCACCGCGGAATTCCGACTGCAGCCCGTTATCGCCAGCAGCTACCGGGACCGCTTTCAGCGCGTTGACGGCGTTTGGCGCTTTTCGGAGCGTCGCATAGGACTCGAGGTGCCCGACATTATTGGCGACTTGTCTGCGCACCTGACGCAAACCGATCACCTGACTGCGGCTCCCCGGAAGTAGACATCTCCAGCCAAGGTTTAGGAAATCATGAAGTTCTCGATCATTTATGAGGCGCAGACGGTCGACACCTCGCGCGAGGCCGAATTCGCATTGTTCCATCAGCTCATCGAGCAGTCGATGCTCGCGGAAGCATCAGGTTTCGACTGTGTCTGGGCAGTGGAGCATACGGCTCTCAAGCAATATGCTCATATGAGTGCTCCGGAGACTTTCCTTGCGTTCCTTGCGGGCAAGACCACGCGACTTCAGGTCGGCCACGGCGTTGTCTGTCTGCCTCCAGCCATGAACCATCCGATTAAGGTGGCGGAGCGTGTCGCGACGCTCGACATTCTCTCGCGCGGCCGGTTGCACTTCGGTGTCGGAAAGGGCGGCTCACAACAGGAAGCGGGTGCATTCGGGTATGAATTGGCCGCGCTGGCACCGATGATCGATGAGTCGATGTATCTCATTCCCAAGATTCTCGTGCAGGAGGAGATCGAGCACACTGGTCGGTACTTCAAAATTCCCCGGCGACCGATTCATCCAAAGCCGTATCAGCAGCCGCACCCGCCGATGTATCTGGCGTGTACGCGGGCGGAGTCTCTCCTGACCGCCGGTGCCCGTGGCATCGGCGCGCTGATATTCGGATTCGGGGGCCCCGAGAACGTCGCGGAGAAAAGCGCCATCTATCGCAAAGCATTCCGCGAGCGCCGTGCCGAGGATCAAGTGGGATTTCGCCCGAACGAACACGTCGCGGCGCTGTGTCCTGCGGTTGTGCTGGATGATCGGGAGCTCGCGCGCCGCATTGGTTTGCGAGGGCAGAGATTCTTTGTCGAGTCGTTGGGCCACTGGTACAACAACGGGCCACCTCCATGCATCGATGACCTTGATTCAGACGCGCACCTGCGCGCGTTAGGGGAGGTTAAGCGCCAGTACTCCGCCGTGTTGGGTGATGAGAATGCGGTGCTGCCGCGGGACCTCGCCGGATATTTTGGGGAAGTCAAGGACTCCTACGGTACGAGCGAGGATTGCATCCGTTATGTGGGGCATTTGTTCGATGCCGGAGCGGATGAGATCCTTTTTCTTTTGCAGATGGGGACAGTTCCCCACGAGTCGATCATGCAGACCATCCGAAATATTGGCACTCGTGTCATACCGCATTTTCGCGGAATGAGGTCGGCAAGCATCCGGCAGTCGTCGTAGGCGTGGGGTGGTTAGCTAGCAAGTTCGCAATCGTAATAGGTAAGGCCAGGAGACTTGGCGGAAGTATCGTCATCGCATCTGGTGAGGTGCCGTGCGCAAAGCTGGTGAATGGGTCGAGGAAAGTGGCTGTAGCTGTGTGCTCATTGGCCAGCATTTGAATGCGATCGATCGTGGATGCCGCCATCGATCCGTTATATTCGGGAAACCATGAGAATGGCAGCGGCCGCTGGTGATCTGCAGGAGTTTTACGACCGCGTGGCCATCGCGGACCTGAAGGTTCGTTACTGCCGCGGGGTAGATCGTTGCGACGTAGAGCTGTTGCGTTCGGTCTACTGGGAAGACGCGCAGGCCCACTACGGCATTTACGACGGCGGTGCGCTGGAATTTTCCGAACTGACTGTCCGCACCGTGCGTGAGTCGTGCCAAGCGACGATGCACCTGATCGCCAACGAGACCATTGAGCTGCACGGCGAGCAGGCCACCGGTGAGGCCTATGTTGTCGCTTACCATTCGATCAAGTCGCTCGATTGCATCGGGACGCTCTTGAATGATCCAGCTGTAGCCGCATCAGAGCGCGGTGCGCTACTTGCTAACGGGCAGCCATGCAGTTTCGTGGTTGGCGGCCGGTATTTGGATCGGTTCACGCGGCGCAACGGGGAATGGCGGATACAAGAGCGCCGGTACGTGTGGGATTGGTGCGAGATGGGGCCGCCCAACCTGATGTTCCATGCGCGCGAGTCCGCAACACGCCTGCCCATCGGTCGGCGCGACCGGTCGGACGCGTCCTATGCTCTCTTCAGTGTGAAGAAGTAGCGGCGACCTGGGTAACAGGAGGGGGAGCACATGGCGAACATATCCGCGCGGATTATCGGATTGTTCTCTGGAGCGGTCGTATTTCAGCTACTGGCCGTCGTGCTTCTGCCCCGCACTCGGGGCTTCACCAATCCGCTGCCGACTCTTGGATGTTCGGCGCTCTTCGTATGTGGCATCTGGATGGTAGCGCGCATGTATTACGGCGGTGCCAAGCTCGGGATCATGATGCCGCTGCTTGCGGCTGTCATTCCGATCGGAATCATAGTGATTGGAATCTCCCTGTACGGAGAGAGCGCCTCCGTGTTGAAAGTCGCTCTGCTGATTGGCGCCTGTGGTTTGATCGGCGCCGCTGCCAGCGTTTCATGATGGCGGTCTCGCCACTCCGAGCAGCAATGACCAAGCCACAGAACATCGTTACCTCAATAAAGGTGGAGATCGATGCACCTGCCTCGGTGGTGTGGCAGGTGCTGACCGACCTCGACCGTTACTCGGAGTGGAACGCCTTCTGCCCCGGGATCCAATCCACCCTCAAGCTGGGCGATCCGGTAATCATGCGCGTAAAGACTCAGAATTCGGATCAGATCGGCACAGCGGTCGAATACCTCGTGTGCATCGAGCCGGAACGGTTGTTATCGTGGGAGGCGCGGCCGACTGCGCAGAGCAAGGATGCGGCGCGCCGCGATCAGTATGTCGAGGCGCTTGGCCCCGAGCGCAGCTCTTATGTGACCACCGACGTATTTCTGGGGCCGAACGCGGATCAGCTCATGAAGAATATCGGAGCGTGGGCAAAAGCGGGCTTCGACGAAGTGGCTCGCGGGCTCAAGAAGCAGGCTGAAGCAATCTACGCCCAGCAAACGCGCCGTCGCGACTGATCCGCACCGCTTCACGTCCGCGTCGTCGGCTGAGTCCCTAATCGACGTTAAACGCTTGTGGGCAAGCGTCGCGCTACGCTCACGGCGATGGTTATTTCTGAGATTTCAAGCGGGAAGGTAAGTGGCGCAGATGCAAAAGCGATTGGCTCATCTTGAAACTCGAAGAGGCGTCGCGTCGCGCGTGCGATGCCTACACTTACTTCCGGTCTCGCATGCACGGGCGCAAGGACGCACCGACGTTTGTTGGAAGTACCTAATGCCATGACGACATGCGAGAAGGGCGGCGTGCCCGCGACATGATGGAAACAGTCGAAACCGATGTGCTCATCATCGGCTCCGGCGCTGGCGGCCTTACGGCCGCACTTGTGGTCGCGGCGGCTGGACAAAGGGCCCTCATCGTCGAAAAGGCACAGCAATGGGGCGGCGCCTCGGCAACATCAGGCGGCATGATCTGGATTCCGGCGAGCGCGCACGCCCTGGCGCGAGGGGCGAGCGACTCGGCAGAAGAAGCATTCGACTACATTCGCGCGTGCGCGGATCCCAATATCCCAGACGCAAATGTGCGAGCTTTTGTGCTGACAGCACCGCGCATGCTCGCGTGGCTGGAAGCCAACACGCACGTGCGCTACCGCTCCATACCGTATACGGACTACCGGCAGGAGGTGAGGGGCGCAAAGCTCGGCTATCGAACGCACGATCCGGTGCCCCTCGATGGCGCGTTCCTCGGCCCGTCACTCGAGCGGCTACGGCCGTCGGCCCCGGCGGCGCTGCTCTTCAATCGCATCGCATTCACCATGGATGACGTCCATCCCCTGCTGCATCGCACGCCTGGATGGCGGCGCGTTCTGTTACGCCTACTCGCGCGCTATTACCTCGACATCGGCCAGCGGCTGAAATCACCACGCAACCGCTTCCTCGCTGCGGGCAACGCCCTGGTCGGGCGACTGGGGCTGTCCGTAAACGAGCGCAACGTACCATTCTGGCTCGACGCACCGGTTGTCGAGTTGATTCGCGGCGGAGACCGCCCAGGCGTCACCGGCGCCATTGTCAGTCGCGCTGGCGGGCGCACACGCATCAACACGAGTCGTGCGGTGATTCTCGCCACAGGCGGATTCGAGCGTAACGCCGAAATGCGGCGCAAGTATCTGCCGGGCTCTTGGAATCCTGACTGGAGCGGCTCCATCGAGAGCAACACGGGTGATGGGATCCGGCTGGCCGAGAGTGTTGGCGCAAGCGTGCTGAATATGGACTCGGCATGGTGGGGCCCCATGCTGAAGCTTCCGGATGAATCCCGCTCGCGCTTGCTTACATTCGAACGCGCGCTGCCTGGTTGCATCATCGTCAACCAGGCGGGCCGCCGCTACATGAACGAAGCGTGCGCGTATGACATTGCTGGCCGAATCATGGTCGACGCCGACCGACCGGGAGCCGGTACGACGCCGTCCTACTTTCTGTTCGATCAGGGGTTTCGCGACCGCTACCCGGTCGGTCCTCTGCTTCCTGGGGTTCCACGCTGGCTGCACCAGAAGGGCGTCCGGCAGATTCTCGTCAAGGCGCGAACATGGGAGGTGCTCGCTGCGCGCAGCAGCCTTCCGGCGACGACGTTAGGTGCGACGATCGAGCGTTTCAATGCTGACGCTACTCGCGGACGTGATCGTGAGTTCGCTCGTGGCGACAGCGCTTATGACCGCTACTACGGCGATCCTAAGGTGACACCAAACCCCAACCTCGGGCCGCTCCAGAGGCCGCCGTTTTATGCGATGCCCATTTATCCGGGCGATATCGGGACCAATGGCGGCCTTGCGACCAACGAGCACGCGCAAGTTCTGGATGAGAAGCACGATCCGATTCCCGGGCTGTACGCCGTCGGTAATACCGCCGCGAGCGTCATGGGACATTCCTACCCCGGAGCCGGCGGAACTATCGGTCCTGCAATGACCTTTGGCTTTATAGCCGCACAGCACTCCATAACCAAGGATCCTTACTGAGGACGTCCGATGTCGAAAATCAACACTGGTTTACTGGCTGCCGCCACGCTCTGTGTTAACGCTTTCGCGACACTCGCGTGGTCACAGGAAGCACCACAGTCCAAGCAAGACCCATCCCAGGGAGGACTGGAAGAGGTCATCGTAACCGCCGAAAAGCGCGCGGAGAATCTCCAGGTCACCCCGCTGTCGATTACCGCCCTGAGCGGCGAACTGCTGGCTGAGCGAAACATTACCAACGTGCTGGGGTACGCAGAGTATGTACCGAACCTGACGGTAAATCCGATTATGGGTTCCGCTACCGCAGCAAGCGTATACATTCGGGGCGTTGGTTACGCCAATACTGAGGCGTATGTCGACAGCCCAGTAGCTACCTACGTCGACGGTGTTCTCTACCCAAGGCCTAACGTGGCAGGCCTCGAACTAATAGACATCGCGCAAGTGGAGGTGCTGCGCGGGCCTCAGGGCACCTTATTCGGTCGAAATACCACCGGCGGCGCGCTGAATATCACCACCCGCGGACCGTCCGACGAGTTTCAGTTCAAGCAGAATTTGCAGTACGGAACCTTCCAGGAATTCGTCGCGAAATCAGTACTGGATACCGGCAGGATTGCTGACTCATCGTTCAAAGCAAATATAGCCTACTACCATCATCAGACAGATGGTTACGTCGACAATCTCACTCCTGACGGCGATTTCAATGCCGGCTATCGCGACAGCGACAGCCTGTGGTTTCACCTGCAGGGTGATCTGGCCCCACATCTGGTAATGGATTATCGCTTTGACTACACGCAGCTCGAGGCAGTGATGCCCGCAAGCCAGATCATTCTTGCTAGTTCCGACTACATAAAGTACTTCGGCAACTCTCCCAATCTCGGGGGCGATCCCTTCAATATAAGCCCGACGGCGCTCTCGGCGATGTACCTCGGAACCTATGGTCCCGAAAAGAACCATGAAGGCGGCAGTTCGCTCAATCTCGAGTACGACCTCCCTGAGGGGATTTCGCTCAAAAATCTGGTCGCGTATCGCGACACAAAATCCTCCAACCCGGATACCAATACGACCGGTCAGGGCAACCTAAAGGGACTCGTTACGGATCCGGCAACTGGAGCCGTATCGGTGCAGAGCGTGGTACCGTTTAACGCCATGGAAGGGATCACCCAACACCAGCTCTCTGATGAGCTGCAGCTAATCGGTGCAATAGAGCGGTTCAAGTACGTGGGCGGCCTTTTCTATTTCAACGAGGTACCACACGAAAATAACCCGCTCTCTCTCACTGCCGTGTTCCCGGGGGGCCTTCTGGGCGAGAACATCGCCGTGCCCAGGATATTCACGCTCAATACCACGTCCAAGGCCGCTTACACGCAGTGGTCTTACACGCCGCCCGGGTTCAACGACAAACTGGAACTCACCGCGGGAGGGCGATACACCAAGGACGACAAGTCCATCAGCGAGCCGGGCATTTTCATGGAACGCACCTGGAGCAAGATGTCCGGGGCCGGCTCCATCCAGTACAGTTGGACACCAGATTTCATGACTTACGTGCGGGTCGCCAGCGCATATAAGGCTGGCGGCTTCACTCCGGGGTTTCCAGGTTCGTACGATCCCGAGAACGCGTTGCTGACCGAGGTCGGCGTGAAGTCGGACTGGCTCGAGCATCGTTTGCGAGTCAACGTAACAGCCTACAGCACGAACTATAAGGATCTACAGCTTCAGGAGACCATTGGCGGCATACCGCTGGTCACGAACGCTGGCAAGGCGATCTATAACGGCGGAGAACTGGAGATTACGGCGGCACCCGTCCGCCGGCTGCGTTTCACGGGCTCGCTGGGTATCATTGACCCGGACTACAAGACTTATATCTACTCTGATCCCGTACTCGGCAACATCAATGTCGCGAACGAAGTACATCTGACCTACGCTGCCAAGCTCAATTACACCGTGGGCGTGCAAGCCGACTTGGCGCAGGGGCCTCTGGGGACCCTGACTGGTATCCTCGATTTTCACTACGAAAGTCACAGATGGTTCTTCCCACTAGATCGGCAGTTGCCCTACAACGAGATCATCTCGGGACCTTCGATTCACGATTTGCGCGGAAGGCTCAGCTGGGACGACTTTATCAAGACCTCCAATGGCGCCACGTTTAGCGCCTACGTCTACGGCACGAACCTGCTGAACCAGATCTCGATCGTAACGGGAACGGATTGGACGCCAATGCCCTTCGCAACTGCAGTGTTCTCGCGCCCGCGTACCGTGGGACTCGGCTTCGATGTAAAGTTCTGACACCACCGCGATGCCTGATCCTTCCGTCGCATCATCGGTGCCGCAATGCGGCGCCCTTCTCGATGAGGCGAGGCGACGGACGGGTTTGGAGGATTTCGGCGACCTCTGGCTTGTAGAGCCGCTTGAGGTGCTGCTGAATTCCTTGCGCACCGAGGCACGTCTCACGGCAGCTGGCGCTGAGATCGAGCGCGAGCGCATTGTCGCTGCGCTGACAAATCGTTTGCGGCTGACGGACGCCATCCACCGCAATCCAGAAATACTAAGAGAGCAGCCACGGGTCGCTGCCGTGATCGTTAGCCTGCCACGCACGGGCAGCACGATGTTGCAGCGTTTATTGGCGAGCACGCCCGCGTTCACCGCCATGCGCTGGTGGGAAGTGTTCAACTATGCACCGGTTCCAGGAGAGGAGCGAGGCAATCCGCAGAAGCGGCGGGCGGCGGGACAAGAAATCATTGATGCCTTTTTGCGGGGCAATCCCGATCTGATCACGAGCCATCCCTACCAGTTGGAAGCGCCCGAAGAAGAGACCCCGATTCTGGGCCAATTCTTCATGGGGACGCTCATGGAGGGATTCGCCTACTTACCCTCGTATGTCGAGTGGCTGAAAACGCAGGACCACCGCCGCGTCTACCGTGAATTGCGCAAGGTGCTGCAATTCATGCAGTGGGATGATCGGACGCGACACGCCAAAAGGTGGATCCTGAAGTCATCAGCCCATCTCGCTTCGCTCGGGGCGTTATGTGACGAATTTCCCGAAGCGCTGATCATTATGAGTCACCGGGACCCACTTCAGACCGTGCCGTCAGTGTGCAGCCTAATGACTATGCTGCATGCTCTGGAGTGCGAGCAGGTGGCCAAGATCGTGGTCGGGCGCTTCACAGCCAAGCGGTGGGCGTGGAATCTTGAGCGCTTCATGGAATGGCGCTCAAGGCTGCCAGCCGCGCGCTTTCACGATATTCCCTATCGCGACCTGATCGAGGAGCCGGTGGCCGCCGTGAGTCACGTGTTGTCCCGCCTCGGAGAAGAGATTACGCCCTCAACAAGAGCGGCGATCGATAGTTGGTTGGACGCTAACAGGCGTGATAAACGTCCGCAGCATCGCTACACGCTGGCGGAGTTCGGATTGTTCGACGACGAATTGCGGACCGATTTCAAGAAATATCGCTCTGTGTTTCTTCATCAGTGATCCACCCACTGGCCGGCGTTTGTCCTGTACCCTATGCTAGCAGCCTGTCGGACTGACGTTTTTTTGCCTGAACGGTTATGAACACTGTGAGCCGACCGA